>Ga0114983_1000715_pt1 | contig 13765 bp, 7 predicted proteins | sample Shrwel_input2_RT_FD_87182 | JGI IMG/M metagenome (GOLD analysis project Ga0114983, IMG submission 87182) | Subsurface microbial communities from deep shales in Ohio, USA - Utica-3 well 1 S input2 RT | ecosystem: Environmental > Aquatic > Deep subsurface > Shale gas/oil reservoir > Produced... | reverse complement strand
CTCGGCATCACGGGAGGCCGGCGTGCAGATCCTGACTCCGCTGCCGGCAGCGGTACCGCTGCTGCCGCCAAGCCTGCCGACCCGGGCGCTGGCGGCCGATCCGGCGCTGCTGCTGCAAGCCGCCGCGATCGCCGCCGCGACGCCATGGACGGCGCTGGACCGCCTGGTTTCGTCCGGACGTGCTGCCGGCATCCCGGTGCCGCAGGGGCAGCCGCTGCCGATGCCGCCAGCAACGCTGCCAGCGGAAACCACTGCGCCAGCCGCCACGATCATCGCGGCGGTGCTGAATCGAGGCCTCGGCCCGTCTGCTGCGGTGGCCGCCGCGATGCCGTTGACGGCGCTGGCCACGGCAGGCGCTTCGCAGGCCATTCGCGCGGCCGATCGGCTGACGTTGTCGCCGGCGCTGGCCGCGTTGCGCGCCGATCCGGTGATCGCCCGCCATCGGCCGGCAGCAGCCGTGATGCTGGATCTGCTGTCCGGCCTGACCGGCGAGGCGCCGGAGCGCTTGCAGTTGCTGGCCTTCGACGCGCCGGACCGCGCCGGCCGTGCCATCAGCACCGTCGCAGTGCCCCGCGCGCCGGGCGAGCTGCTGCAGCTGCTGGTCCGCGGCACCGTGCAAGGCCTCGACGCGCAGCAGGTCGAGATCACGCTCGGGCTCAGCGTGCAGCGCCAGTCGGGTCCGGTCCGGCTCGATGCCGCGCTGCTCGATTCAATCCTCGCGACGCTGGAGCAGCTGGCGCGTACGCCGGTCGATCTCGACTACCCCGACGCTGCGGCAGCGCTGGCCGGACAGACAGCGCGCTTCCAGGCGGTGCTGGACCCGGCAGGGCTGTGGCCGATGCAGAGCTTCCTGCTGTCCGGCCTGCTGATCTTCGGCCCGGCGCGCGACGATGCTGCGTCTCCGGACGATGTCGATGAGGCTGGCGATGACGACGAAAGGGATGACGACAGTCCGGCCGACATGAAGTCCCATGATGACGACGATCCTGAGGCCGACAAGCAGGCGCCCGCACGAAAGCGCCGGCAGATGAAGGCCGTTGCCGAGCTGCCGGCGTCCGTGCTTCCGGTCGATGGCGGCCCGCCGATCATTTCAGCGAGCCATTGGCTCACGCTGGAACTGCAGCACTGGCAGACACAACTGCGCCAGTGGATGCAGTTGCCGGAAGCGCCTCGCGTGCGCTGACCGGCACTCAGCACGGACGAACCCCGGAAACGAAACAGGCCCGCACATGGCGGGCCTGTTGGTCGCAACCGCGCCGGTATCAGCGCGGCAGGTCGGAGCTGCCCATCAGGAACTGATCGACTTCGCGCGCGGCCTGACGGCCTTCGCGGATCGCCCAGACCACCAGCGACTGGCCGCGGCGCATGTCGCCGGCAGCGAACACCTTGTCGACGTTGGTGCGGTACGAGCCTTCGCCGTCGGTGGTCGCCTTGGCGTTGCCGCGAGCGTCCTTGTCGATGCCGAAGGCTTCGATCACCGAGCCGACCGGCGACACGAAGCCCATCGCCAGCAGCACGAGGTCGGCCTTCATCTCGAACTCGGAGCCGGGGATTTCCTGCATCTTGCCGTCCTTCCACTCGAGCCGGCAGGCGATCAGCTTTTCGACCTTGCCATTGCTGCCTTCGAAGCGCTTGGTGGCCACCGACCAGTCGCGCTTGCAGCCTTCTTCGTGGCTCGACGAGGTACGCAGCTTGGTCGGCCAGTACGGCCACACCAGCGGCTTGTTCTCGGTTTCCGGCGGCTGCGGCAGCAGTTCGAACTGGGCGACGCTTTCGGCGCCATGGCGGTTCGAGGTGCCGACGCAGTCGGAACCGGTATCGCCGCCGCCGATCACCACGACATGCTTGCCGTCGGCACGCAGCTGGTTCTTGACCTTGTCGCCGGCATCGACCCGGTTCTGCTGCGGCAGGAATTCCATCGCGAAATGGATGCCCTTCAGCTCGCGGCCCGGCACCGGCAGGTCACGCGGCAGCTCGGAGCCGCCGGTCAGCAGCACGGCGTCGAACTGCGCCTTCAGTTCTTCCGGGCTGATCGTGTCCTTGGCCAAGTTGGTGACCGTGGTGCCCTTGGTGCTGGCTACGCAGACGCCAGTTCGGAACTCGACACCTTCGCCCTTCAGCTGCTCCAGGCGGCGGTCGACCACTTCCTTGTTCAGCTTGAAGCCGGGGATGCCGTAGCGCAGCAGGCCGCCCGGACGATCGTTCTTCTCGAACACCGTCACGTCATGGCCGGCGCGCACCAGCTGCTGCGCGGCGGCGAGTCCGGCCGGGCCGGAGCCGACGATGGCGATCTTCTTGCCGGTCTTGACGGTGGCCGGCTGCGGCACGATCCAGCCGTTTTCCCAGCCCTTCTCGACGATGAAGTTCTCGATCGACTTGATGCCGACGGCGTCGTTGTTGACGTTCAGCGTGCACGCGGCTTCGCATGGGGCAGGGCAGACGCGCCCGGTGAACTCCGGGAAGTTGTTGGTCGAGTGCAGCGTGTCGAGCGCGTTCCGGTAGTCCTGCGAATAAACGAGGTCGTTCCAGTCCGGAATGATGTTGTTGACCGGGCAGCCGGTCATGCAGAACGGCGTGCCGCAGTTCATGCAGCGCGCGGCCTGGGTCTTGGCCTTCTCGTCCTCGAGCACCAGGACGAACTCCTTGTAGTTCTTCACGCGCTCCGGAGCCGGGATGTAGGCCTCCTTCTGGCGGGTGTACTCGATGAAGCCGGTGGTCTTGCCCATGTCGTCTTGCCTCGGTGTAGAGATGCGAAATCGTGTGGTCGATCGACGCCTGTCGCGTCAGTCGAACTTCAGGCTCTTGAACAATGCCGTGATGCGGTCCTTGTCGCTGTCGTCGAGCGCGCCCTGATAGTGGTTCAGCGCCACCTTGACGATGCGGTTGTGCTGGATCGCCACCAGCGAACTTTCCTGCGTGATCTGCCCGCCGCCATTGATCAGCGCGACGTACTGGAAGACATCAAGCCCGCCGACCTTGGCCTTGCTCACGGTCGCGATCTCGATCTCGACGTCCTCGCCGACCTCGGTGTCCGGCGGCAGGCTGGCCTCGACCATCAGTTCGGCGAACTGCTGCTGCGCGTCGGCCGTGTCCAGCCGGCCGAGAAAGGCCTTGTTGCCACCCTTGGCCGCATCGCCAGTGCGCTCCGGCGAGTAATCGATCTGTACCTGTACCGGCGATGTGCAGGCCTGGCAGCGCAGGATCAGCGCGCCATCCTTGCCCGGCTGCAGGTCCCAGCCTTCGGCATCGATGGCGTACAGCCCGGGCCGCTTGTAGACCTCGGCGGCCACGGCGCTGCCGGCCGTGATGGTGGCCAGCATGCTGCTGATCAGCAGTGTCTTCAGCGATCGGTTCATCGGTCGGGATTCCGTGAGGTGGGCGCATCCGGATGCGGCAATCGAGACTGCCACGTCCGGTGCGCCCGCATCACTGCCTGGTCAGGCCGGCACCGCGTCCTTCTTCGACGCCGGAGCCGCCGGCATTTCGCCGAGGGCGCGCTTGTACTCGTGCGGGAACACCTTGACGAAGGCCTTGCGGCCGTTCTGCCAGTCGTCCAGCAAGTTGCGGGCACGGGTCGAGCCGGTGTGCTTGAAGTGGCGCTCCAGCAGGTAGCGGACGATCGCTTCGTCGGTCTGCTTCTTGCCGTTGCGCTCCAGGCTGTGCCACAGCGCGCGGTCGACGTTGGCTTCCTGATCGCTCTTCACCAGCAACGGCTCGATCGCGACCATCGCCATGTTGCACTTCGACGCGAAGCTGCCATCCGGGTCGTACACGTAGGCGATGCCGCCGGACATCCCGGCGCCGAAGTTGCGGCCGGTGGCGCCGAGCACCAATACCGTGCCGCCGGTCATGTATTCGCAGCCGTGGTCGCCGGTGCCTTCGATGACCGCCACCGCGCCCGAGTTGCGCACGGCGAAGCGTTCGCCGGCCACGCCATTGATGAACGCTTCACCGGAGATCGCGCCGTACAGCACGGTGTTGCCGACGATGATGTTGTCGACTGCCCAGCCGCGAAACTCGGTGTTCGGACGGACGATGATCCGGCCGCCCGACAGGCCCTTGCCGACGTAGTCGTTGCCGGCACCGACCAGGTCCAGCGTGATGCCGTGCGCCAGGAACGCGCCGCACGACTGACCGGCCGTGCCCTGCAGCTGGATGTGGATGGTGTTGTCCGGCAGGCCTTCGTGGCCGTAGCGACGCGCCACTTCCGACGACAGCATCGTGCCGACCGTGCGGTTGAGGTTCTTGACCGGCGAAATGAACTGCACCTGCTCGCCGTTCTCGAGCGCCGCCTTGGCCTTCTCGATCAGCTTGACGTCGAGCGCCTTGTCCAGACCGTGGTCCTGCTCCATCGCGTGGAACACCGGGTCGCTGCTCGGCGCCTGGTAGAACAGGCGGCTGAAGTCCAGACCCTGCGCCTTCCAGTGGCTGATCGCCTTCGACTTGTCGAGCAGGTCGCTGCGGCCGATCAGTTCGTCGAACGTGCGGATGCCCAGCTGCGCCATGATCTGGCGCACTTCCTCGGCAACGAAGAAGAAGTAGTTGACGACGTATTCCGGCTTGCCGGCGAACTTCTTGCGCAGTACCGGATCCTGCGTCGCGACACCGACCGAGCAGGTGTTCAGGTGGCACTTGCGCAGCATGATGCAGCCTTCGACGACCAGTGGTGCGGTCGCGAAGCCGACTTCATCGGCACCGAGCATCGCGGCGATCGCGACATCGCGACCGGTCTTCATCTGGCCATCGGCCTGCACGCGGATACGCGAACGCAGACCGTTCAGCACCAGCGTCTGCTGGGTTTCGGCCATGCCGAGTTCCCACGGCGCGCCGGCGTGCTTCACCGAACCCAGCGGGCTGGCACCGGTGCCGCCGTCGTGGCCGGCGATCACCAGATGATCGGCCTTGGCCTTGGTGACGCCGGCGGACACCGTGCCGACACCGCTCTCGGCGACCAGCTTGACCGAGATCGACGCCTTGTCGTTCGCGTTCTTCAGGTCGTGGATGAGCTGGGCGAGATCCTCGATCGAGTAGATGTCGTGATGTGGCGGCGGGCTGATGAGACCGACGCCAGGCACCGAGAAGCGCAGGCGAGCGATGTACTCGCTGACCTTGCCGCCGGGCAGCTGGCCGCCTTCGCCGGGCTTGGCACCCTGCGCCATCTTGATCTGGATCTGGTCGGCCGAATTCAGGTACTCGGCAGTCACGCCGAAGCGGCCGGCGGCAACCTGCTTGATCTTCGAGCGCAGCGAATCGCCTTCCTTCAGCACGATGTTCGCTTCGACCTGGTCCTCGCCGATCACCGAGGCCATCGTCGCGCCTTCCTTGATGACGATGCCCTGCTTCTCAAGCCGATAGCGGACCGGATCTTCGCCGCCTTCGCCGGTGTTCGACTTGCCGCCGATGCGGTTCATCGCAACCGCCAGCGTGGCGTGCGCTTCAGTGGAGATCGAGCCGAGCGACATCGCGCCGGTAGCGAAGCGCTTGACGATTTCCTTGGCCGGCTCGACCTCGTCGATCGAGATCGCCTTGGCCGGATCGACCTTGAACTCGAACAGGCCGCGAAGCGTCATGTGACGCTTCGACTGGTCGTTGATGATCTGGGCGTATTCCTTGTACGTCGAGAAGCTGTTTGCCTTGGTCGCGTGCTGCAGCTTGGCGATCGCGTCCGGCGTCCACATGTGCTCTTCGCCGCGGACGCGGAAGGCGTATTCGCCACCGGCGTCGAGCGCGTTGGCCAGCACCTTGTCGTTGCCGAACGCCAGCTTGTGAAGACGCACCGCTTCCTCGGCGACTTCGAAGATGCCGATGCCTTCGATGCTCGAAGCGGTGCCGCTGAAGTACTTGTCGATCAGCGCCCGGTTCAGGCCGATCGCTTCGAAGATCTGCGCGCCGCAGTACGACATCCAGGTCGAGATGCCCATCTTCGACATGACCTTCATCAGGCCCTTCGACACCGCCTTCTTGTAGTTGTAGATCGCCTTGTCCGGGCTCAGTTCGCCCGGCAGGCCCTGCGCCATCGCGCCCAGCGTTTCCATCGCCAGATACGGATGGATCGCTTCGGCGCCGTAGCCGCCGAGCAGCGCGAAGTGGTGCACTTCACGCGCCGAGCCGGTTTCGACGACCAGACCGGTCGAGGTGCGCAGGCCCTTGTTGACCAGGTGCAGATGGATCGTCGAGGTGGCCAGCAGCGCCGGGATCGCGACGTGATCGGCGTCCATCTTGCGGTCGGTCAGGATCAGGATGTTGTAGCCATCCTTCACCGCATCGACCGCGTTGGCGCACAGGCTGGCGAGGCGCGCTTCAACACCTTCCTTGCCCCAGGCCACCGGGTAGCAGATGTCGATCTCGAAGCTCTTGAACTTGCCGCGGGTGTGCGCGCTGATGTCGCGCAGCTTGGCCATGTCGGCGACATCGAGCACCGGCTGCGACACTTCCAGACGCATCTGCGGGTTCAGGTTCGCCGTGTCGAGCAGGTTCGGCTTCGGGCCGATGAACGACACCAGCGACATCACCATCGCTTCGCGGATCGGGTCGATCGGCGGGTTGGTGACCTGCGCGAACAGCTGCTTGAAGTAGCTGTACAGCGGCTTGAGCTTGTTCGACATCACCGGCAGCGGCGAGTCGTTGCCCATCGAGCCGGTGGCTTCCTCGGCCTGCACGGCCATCGGCGACATCAGCACGCGCAGGTCTTCCTGCGTGTAGCCGAACGCCTGCTGGCGGTCGAGCAGCGAAGCCGGCGGTTCCGGCAGCGCCACTTCACGGCCGGCCAGCGGCTTCAGTTCGTCGAGCTTGATGCGGATGCGGTTGATCCAGGCCTTGTACGGCTCGGCCGAGGCGTAGGTGTCCTTGATTTCCTCGTCGTCGATGATCCGGCCTTCTTCGAGGTCGATCAGGAACATGCGGCCCGGCTGCAGGCGCCACTTCTTGGTGATTCGCGATTCCTCGATCGGCAGCACGCCGGATTCCGAGGCCATCACGACGAGATCGTCATCGGTCTCGATGAAGCGGCAAGGACGCAGGCCGTTGCGGTCGAGCGTGCCGCCGATGTAACGGCCATCGGTGAAACAGATCGCCGCCGGGCCGTCCCAGGGCTCCATCATCGCCGCGTGGTATTCGTAGAACGCGCGCCGGTCGTCGTCCATCAGCGTGTGGTTCTCCCACGCTTCCGGAATCATCATCATCACGGCCTGGGCGATCGGGTAGCCGGCCATCACCAGCAGTTCGAGCGCGTTGTCGAAGCAGGCGGTGTCCGACTGGCCCTCATAGATCAGCGGGTACAGCTTCTTCAGGTCGTCGCCGAGCTCGGCCGACTTCATCACGCCTTCGCGGGCGCGCATCCAGTTGAAGTTGCCCTTGACCGTGTTGATCTCGCCGTTATGCGCGACCAGACGGTACGGATGGGCCAGCGGCCATTCCGGGAAGGTGTTGGTCGAAAAGCGCTGGTGGACGAGGGCGAGGGCGGACACGCAGCGCTCGTCCTGCAGGTCCAGGTAATAGACGCCGACCTGGTCGGCCAGCAGCAGGCCCTTGTAGACCACGGTCTTGGCCGACATCGACGGCACGAAGAATTCCTTGCCGTGGATCAGGTTCAGCGCGCGGATCGCATGGCCCGAGGACTTGCGGATCACGTACAGCTTGCGTTCCAGCGCGTCGGTGACGGTGATGTCCGCGCCGCGGCCGATGAAGATCTGGCGGATCAGCGGCTCCTTGGCGCGCACCGTCGGCGACATCGGCATCGACAGGTCGACCGGCACGTCGCGCCAGCCGAGCACGACCTGGCCTTCATCGACGACAGCGCGCTCGATTTCCTGCTCGCAGGCGATCCGAGATGCGGTTTCCTTCGGCAGGAACACCATGCCGACGCCGTACTCGCCAAGCGGCGGCAGCTCGATGCCCTGCTTGGCCATTTCCTCGCGGTACAGCTGGTCCGGCAGCTGGATCATGATGCCGGCGCCGTCGCCCATCAGCGGGTCGGCACCGACGGCGCCGCGATGTTCGAGGTTCTTCAGGATCAGCAGACCCTGCTCGACGATCGAGTGCGCCTTTTCACCCTTGATGTTGGCGATGAAGCCGATGCCGCAGGCGTCATGCTCGTTGGATTTGCGATACAGGCCGTGGGTTTCGGCGTGCTGGCGTTCGGCGGCGGATGCTGGCTCGTGCGACATGGCTGACCGTACTCGGGATCTTGCGGAGAAATTGAGCGTACTGCGCCGCAACATCAATGCCAAGCCCATTTCCCGCAAAATAATTGGGGTCAGATACAAATTAATTCGCTGAGCGGACGGCGCTCGCTGAATTTGGGGACAGAACAAAATCTGCCGCAAGTCCGCCAAGACGCTGAGGATTCGCCGCTAGTCACGCCATCGGGGCGCGCGGTTTTCGCGAAACGGGCCTGCCGGCGCGACCGCGTGTCATCCGACGATCGGTCTTCCCTTCCAGTTCGCCGAGGAAGTCTCGGTCGCCGAGCGCCCAGCCCTTCAGTGCCGAGTCGGTCAGTGCCTGTTGCTGGTCCGCGGCGATGCCTTGCTGCACCAGGCCGGCATAGGCCGCTTCCCGTGCGAACGGCGTGTTGCCAAGCGCCCAGGCCAGCGGATGCGGCGTGACCAGCCGGTCCTGTACCTGTCCGATGTAGTGCCGATGGCTGGACCAGCGATGGTCGGCCGGCTTCTGCACCATTCCGGCACGCACCGGATTGAGGTCGATGTACGCCATGCAGGCCAGCAGATAGCGATCCGTCTGCACCAGCGTCGAGCGGTAACGGCCTTCCCACAGCGTGCCGGTGCGGCCGTGGCGGCGGTTGAACAGCTGCACGTAACGCCGGCCGACCGCCTGCATCATCAGCGGCAGGCCGCGATCGGTGGATGGTGTGGCCAGCAGATGGAAGTGGTTGTCCATCAGCACCCAGGCGTGGATGGCCACCTTGTCGCGCGTCGCGTATTCGCTGAGCAGGCCCAGCAGGGTGGTCCGGTCCTGATCGTCGACGAACACCGGCTGCCGGTTGTTGCCCCGCTGGATGACGTGGTGCGGATAGCCAGTGACAGTGAGGCGTGGAAGGCGGGCCATGGGCGCGACCGGCTCAGCGCAGCTGTTTCAGGTCGTAGAGGCGGGCGTGTTCTTCGGCGGCATATCGGTCGGTCATGCCGGCGATGTAGTCGGCGACCACGCGCGCCCGGCCGGCATCGCCATCGGCCTTCACCGCGGCGCTCTGGAACTCCGGCGGCAGCAGCCGCAGATCGCCGAACAGCGCTTCGAACAGCTCGCGGACGATGCGCCGTGCCTTGTACATCACCCGGTAGACGGCGTGATGCCGATACAAGTGCTCGTACAGGAAGCGCTTCAGGTCGCGGTTGTCACGCTGCATCGCGTCGCTGAACGCGACCAGCGCTTCGGGATGGGCGCGCACCGCGTCGATGTCGGCCGGACGTGCTTCGGCCAGCCGCTTGCCGGTTTCGTCGTGCAGGTCGATGACCAGCGCATTGATCATCCGGCGGATCGTTTCGTGGCGCAGCTGGCGCGGCGTCAGCGCCGTGTAGCGGGCCGTCACTTCGGCGTGGAAGCGCGCGAACAGCGGCACGTCGAGCAGCTTGTCCACGGTCAGGATGCCGGCGCGCAGGCCATCATCGACGTCGTGATTGTTGTAGGCGATCTGGTCGGCGACGTTGGTCAGCTGCGCTTCCAGACCGGGCTGGCGTTTGGTCAGGAAGCGCTCGCCGACCGCTCCCAGCGCGGCCGCTCGCGCCTGCGAGCAGTGCTTGAGGATGCCTTCACGGGTTTCGAAGCTCAGGTTCAGCCCGGTGAATTCGGCGTACTTGTCTTCCAGTTCGTCGACCACGCGCAAGCTTTGCGCGTTGTGCTCGAAGCCGCCGAAGGCCTTCATGCAGTCGTCCAGCGCATCCTGGCCGGCATGCCCGAACGGCGTGTGGCCGAGGTCATGCGCCAGTGCGATCGCTTCGCTCAGGTCTTCATTCAGGTGCAGGCCGCGGGCCAGGCTGCGAGCGATCTGCGCGACTTCCAGCGAATGGGTCAGCCGGTTGCGATACAGATCGCCCTCGTGGCTGACAAACACCTGCGTCTTGTATTCCAGCCGCCGGAACGCCGACGAATGGACGATGCGATCGCGATCGCGCTGGAATTCGCTGCGACCCTGCGGCGGCGCTTCCGGGTGACGGCGCCCGCGCGAACGGTCTTCCCGTGCCGCGTACGGCGCGAGTGTCATGCGGCCTGCGCGGCCGCGCGGCAGAAGTGATCGAGCGTGGCGTCGAACGCTGCCGGATCGAAGTCGGCCGTGGTCATTGCGTCGCCAAGGGTGCGCATCAGCACCAGCCGCAGCTTACCGGCGGCGACCTTCTTGTCGCGCGCCATCAGGCTGCGGAAGTCGTCCGGCGTCATGCCGGCCGGTGGCGCAATCGGCAGCCGCGCCCGTTCGATCAGCCGGATGCAGCGCTCTGCATCCGCCGGCTTCAGCCAGCCAAGGCGCATCGACAGGTCGGCCGCCATCGCCAGCCCGAGGCCGACCGCTTCGCCGTGCAGCCAGCTTTCGTAGCGGGTAAAGGTTTCGACTGCGTGGCCGAAGGTGTGCCCGAGGTTCAGCAGTGTGCGCGGGCCACCAGCCAGCGACTCGCGTTCGTCGAGTGCCACGATGCGCGACTTCAGCGCGCAGCAGCGTTCGATGGCTTCGGCCAGCGCGACAGCATCAAGTGCCAGCAGCGCATCGATGTCGCGCTCCAGGCGGGCGAACAGGCCGGCGTCGCCGAGCATCGCGCACTTGATCACTTCAGCAAGGCCGGCGGACAGCTCGCGCGGCGGCAGCGTGTTCAGCGTGTCGGTATCGGCAAACACCGCGATCGGCTGATGGAACGCGCCGATCAGGTTCTTGCCGCGCGCGTGATTGACGCCGGTCTTGCCGCCGACGCTGGAATCGACCTGGCTCAGCAGCGTGGTCGGCATCTGCACGAAGGCGATGCCGCGCTGGTAGATCGACGCGACGAAGCCGGTCAGGTCGCCGATCACGCCGCCGCCAAGGGCGATCAGGATGCCGTCGCGGGCGATCCGCTGGCTGAGCAGCCAGTCGAGCACTTCTTCGGCGTTGGCCCAGGTTTTCTGCAATTCACCGGCTGGCAGCACGTAGGCGTGCTCGCGGGTCAGGCCCAGTGCATCGAGCACCGGATCGAGATAGCAGGCGGCGACATTGACATCGGTGACCACGCGCAGCGTCTTGCCGCGCAGCCCCGCATAGGTTTCGGGATCGCCGAGCAGGCCGGCGCCGATGCTCAAGTCGTAGCTGCGGTCGCCGAGTTCGACGCGCAGCCGCCGGCGCGAGGATTCAGGGTGCCGGTGCGGCGACCGGGCGGACGAAGTGGTCTTCGATCTCGCGGGCGAGAGCTCGGGCGTTGCGTCCATCGGTGTGGACGACGAGGTCGGCGATTTCACGATAAAGAGGATCGCGCAGCGTGAACAGGCGGTGGAGGGTGTCACGGCGATCCCCGACCTGCAACAGAGGGCGGTTGTCGGTCCGTTCGGTGCGGGCCAGCTGGTGATCGACGCTGGCGTGCAGGTAAACGACGAAGCCGTGGGCGGCCAGCAGCGCGCGGGAATCGGGGTCCATCACCGCACCGCCACCGGTCGACAGCACCACGCCTTCGCGCTGCACCAGTTCGGCGATTGCGGCGCGTTCGCGCTTGCGGAAGCCGGCTTCGCCTTCCTTCTCGAAAATGAAGGCAATGTTGACGCCGGTACGTGCTTCGACTTCCAGGTCGGAGTCGATGAATTCCATGCGCCGCGCATCGGCGAGGCGCCGACCGACTGTGGTCTTGCCGGCGCCCATCGGGCCGACGAGGTAGATGTTGCGCTTGTTGCTCACCGGCCCGGACACCACGCCTTGACGCACGCCATGAAGAGGGTCGGGGCTCGGGCGAGCCCCGACGGGGCGCTCAGTTTACCTTCAGGCCTTCGCTGAGAATTTTCGGCGTGATGAAGATCAGCAGCTCGGTCTTGTTCTGGACCTTGCTCTTGGTGCGGAACAGCACGCCGAGCAGCGGCACGTCGCCGAGCAGCGGCACCTTGGTGACGCTGTCGTTCGAGCTCTGCTCGTAGATGCCGCCGAGCACGACTGTCTGCCCGTTGTCGACCAGCACCTGAGTCGTGACCTTGCGGGTATCGATCGCCGGTGCCGAGCCGCCGCCGCTCTGCGCGACGTTGGCACCCTGCGAATCGTTGGTCACGGCCAGATCCATGATCACCCGGTTGTCCGGCGTGATCTGCGGCGTGACGCTCAAGCTCAGCACCGCCTTCTTGAACTGCACGGCGGTGGCACCCGAGGACGTGGCGTTCTGGAACGGGATTTCGCGACCCTGCTCGATCGCCGCCTGCTTGCCGTTGGCGGTGATCACCCGCGGGCTCGAAATCACTTCGCCCTTGCCTTCGGACTGCAGCGCGGACAGTTCGAGATCGAGCAGCGAATTGCGGCCGAGAATCGCCAGCGCGATCGAGCCGGCCGGGTTCACCACCGGCAGGTTGACGTTGTAGCGATCACCGATGGTGCCGGCGGTGGTCGGCGTGCCGCTGGAACCGCCGATGCTCGGCTGGCCGTTGCCCGAGCCACCGGTGCCGGGCAACGTGGAGTTGGTGCCTTCGCCGGAGCCGCCCACCGAAATCAGGCCGCCGTTGCCGCCGTCGCGGGTGCGTACGCCATTGACGCCGAGCCGGGCGCCGAAATCGCGCTGGAAGTTCGAGCGCGCGACGACGATGCGCGATTCGATCAACACCTGACGAACCGGGATGTCGAGCCGCTGCACCAGCGTGCGGATCTCGCCGAGCTTTTCGCGGGTTTCGAGCACCAGCAGCGTGTTGGTGCGCTCGTCGACCGTGACGCTGCCGCGCTCCGACAGCACCGAGTTGTCCTTGGACTTGATCAGCATCGCCAGCTCGCTGGCCTTGGCGTAGTTGACCTGGATGATTTCCGAACGCAGCGCGGCCAGCTGCACCTTCTGCTTCTCGTTTTCCAGTTCGGCCTTTTCGCGCTGCGCCAGTTCGTCGAGCGGCGCCACCAGGGTGACGTTGCCGCTGGTGCGGCTGCCGAGACCCTTGGTGCGCAGGATGATGTCCAGCGCCTGATCCCACGGCACGTTCTGCAGGCGCATCGCGATCTGCCCGGTGACCGAATCCGACACCACCATGTTGGTCTGGGCGACGTCGGCAATGATCTGCAGCAGCGAGCGCACGTCGATGCTCTGGAAGCTCAGGGAAATCCGCTCGCCGGTGTACTTCGGCTCCTGGCGCCGCCGCTCCTCGAGCTTGTCCGGCGACACCGGCTGCAGTTCCAGCGTGAACACGTTGGCCGACTGGTAGGCCACCTGCTCGAAATCGCCGGCCGCGATCGGCGTGACGGTGATCTGCGTGTTGATGCCGTCGCGCGCCGCGTCGATGAACTTCACCGGTGTCGCGAAATCGAGCACGTCGAGGCGCTTGGCCAGTCGCTCGGGCAGGGCGGTGTCCTTGAAGCGGATGATGACGCGGCCGCCTTCCTCGCGGACATCGACGGCATTGCGGGCATCGGCGAGCGTGATCATCACGCGGCCTTCGCCTTTCTCGCCACGGCGGAAGTCGACATCGGAAATCAGCCCCTGACGCGGCGCCGCGGGCGCGGCTGCAGCACTCGCCGGGGCTGACGCTGCCGGCGCGCTGCGGGTCAGTGAAGCACCTTGGCCCGCGAGTTCGACGAGCACCTTGTTGCCGTCGACGCGCACCTTGTGCGCGGTCAGCGCGG
>Ga0114983_1000714_pt1 | contig 13772 bp, 12 predicted proteins | sample Shrwel_input2_RT_FD_87182 | JGI IMG/M metagenome (GOLD analysis project Ga0114983, IMG submission 87182) | Subsurface microbial communities from deep shales in Ohio, USA - Utica-3 well 1 S input2 RT | ecosystem: Environmental > Aquatic > Deep subsurface > Shale gas/oil reservoir > Produced... | reverse complement strand
GGTGGGAGTAACGATGCTGCTGATGCTTTATGGGATACCGCTGTGGCTGTTCTGGCGCCGTTTGCGTTCGGCGGGCCCTGTCGAGGTCCAGCTGATGGCCGGGGCCGGCATGATGCTCTGCGTGGCCTATATCGACTTTGGCCTGAGCCAATCGATGCTGCGTGACTCCGTCGGATTGAGCGGTTATCTGGGGCTATGTCTTGCTTGCTGGGTGTCGTTGCGTGCCAGCGAATTGGCCTGGCAACAGGAACGGGAAGTATCCTTAGGGCATTTCCGACATTTCGAGGAGCCGACATGACCGATTTCGTGACCGATGCCCTGCGTGAGCGCTTGCTTGAGGGCGTGCATGCTGCCGGGCGCGAGGTGCTGGCGATCTACGCCGAGGACTTCTCCGTCGAGGCGAAGGCCGACGAGAGTCCACTGACTGAGGCGGACATGGCGTCGCACCATGCCCTGGTGGCGCTGCTGAAAGCGCTCACGCCAGGTGTGCCGGTGCTCTCCGAGGAGTCCGGGGAGATCCCCTTCGAGACACGCCGCCACTGGGCGCGCTACTGGCTGGTCGATCCGCTGGACGGCACCAAGGAGTTCATCAGCCGTAACGGTGAGTTCACCCTCAATGTGGCGCTGGTCGAGAATGGCGTGCCGGTATTTGGCATCGTCCACGCGCCGGTGCTGGTTACGACCTGGGTAGGCCAGGCGGGGCAGGGCGCCTTCAAGTGGAAGAACGAGGAGCGTTTCGCGATCCATGTGCGGGTGCTGCCCAACCCGGATATCGAGCCGTGGAAGGTAGTGGGCAGCCGACGGCACGGTACCGGGGCCTTCGAGACCTTTCGTGAAGGCCTGCCGGCGCATGTCTGCGTCTCCATGGGCAGTTCGATCAAGCTCTGTCTGGTGGCCGAGGGTGAGGCCGACCTCTATCCCCGTCTGGCCCCTACCTGTGAGTGGGATACCGCCGCCGCCCAGGCGGTGGTCACCGCGGCCGGCGGCGAAGTGCTCGACGCTCGCACCCTGCAGCCCCTGCGCTGCAACCAGCAGGAAGACCTGCTCAACCCTGATTTCATTGTCGCCGGGGAGCGTGACGCGCGTTGGGAAAGGGCGCTGAAGGAGGCGCTCGCGGAGTAAGCAGAGAGAGCCAAGGTGGCGCTGGGTCTATTACAGCGCCGCCAGCGCTTCCAGGGCGGGTTGCTGCCAGGGTCCGGGGAGGGCAGCGGCATTCTGCAGGGCCTGGCGAGCCTGACGGGTTTCGCCTTGCTCGCGATGGAGCAGGCCGAGGTTGAGCCAGGCGACGGCCATCTCAGGTTCTTGAGCTACAGCCTGGGCGAACGCCTGTTCGGCGCCTTCGCTATCGCCGTTGGCGTGACGGGCATTGCCCAGGGCGAAGTATCCCATGGCAGAACCAGAATATCGTACCACTAGGGCCTCCCAGGCAGGCAGGCTGGCGGCTGCGCCCTGCACGCGCTCGAAGTCGGCGATGGCCTGCAGGGCTGGCTCGGCTTCTAGGGAGGCGGGTAGCGCGCCTGGCGGCAGGGCGACGAAGGCCCAGCGATCGCTGCGCGCCCAGGTCGCATCAAAGCGCGAGAAAGCGACGCTGCGCTTCGCTGTCATGCCGCTGTGCAGGGTCAGCGTCTGCTCGTCGAGGTCGAAGCCGATGGCCACGGCGTAGTGCCATACCGGCCAGGCCGGCAGGGAGAGGTTCTGCATCACCACCACCGGATGACCGGCGGCAATCTCAGTGAGCAGACTGTCGAAGTTGGGCGCGATCCGAAAGGGGATGTGCCCGTGGCGGCGCACCGTGGCAAGCATCTCGGGCTGCACACTGCCTTGCCGTCCTGGCAGGAAGACCTGGGGAATCAGAGTGTCGACGTCGACCTTCGCCCCTTGCGCCTGTAGCACCATGGCCAGCGACGCCGGCCCGCACTGGTAGTCGCGTTGGGCGTGGAAAGGCACCCCCTCGAGCAGCACTCGTTCGGGCACTTGCTGCCGGGTAGCCTCACTGAGCTGCGGCGTGGTTGCACAGCCGGTCAGGAGCAGCATCGACAGCAACATGACGCCAACGCCCGCGATGCGGGCGTTGGCGTGTCTGCTAGGGCTCGAGGCGAAAGACGGCATCCTTGTCTTCAGCGCGTGAAGGGGTAGACGTCGGTCAGGCCCAGGATGTCGGTGATCAGCAAAATCACGAAGACCGCGAAGAGGGCGCCGACCACGCTGGCACCGGCCGGCAGCTGGTCGAGCTGATCGGCCATGCGGGCGGCTTCCGCATCGGAGAGGGCGGCCACGCGGGCCTTCACCTCGGCGGGATCGACGCCTTGGGCGACGAGCTGCTGCTGGACATCGTCGCGGGCGAGAATCTCATGGATTCGCGCCCGATCCTCCACTGACCGCTCGGCTTTCAGGGCCTCCTGGGTAGTGATCAGGCCTGCGCCGGGAGTGGCCGGTGCGGCAGCGACCGGCAGGCTGGTTAGCACCAGGGCGGTGATCAGCAGTGGGCTGAGGTAACGGCAGAGTGTGTTCATCATGACGGTGTTCCCTTTTCTCGGGTTGGGCTTCCGGCTCCAGGCTCCATCGTTCCTGCTTCCATGCAGGACGACGAAACAGCGATGCCGCTGCAGTATATGATGGAATGCGGCGATATTTCATGCCCTTGTGGGAGGAGAGCAGGGCATTCGTACGTTGATGATCAAGCAATGAGCGATACCACCCCGTGGGAGCTCCGTTTGCTGAGCGGTTGGCGCCGCCATCGCGATCTGACGTCGTGTGCTGAACCGTCGTTCCCAAAAACCCGTGGTGTCAGGTTAGCCGATGCGGTAGGAGGAGGGCTGCTCGGCGAGCAGGCCGCGTCCGCCGGCCAGGGTCAGGGACAGATCATGCAGGCCTTCCCACAGCGGTACGCGGCTGGCGCCCTTGATCGCCAGGTCGAGGCGCTGGGCGAACAGCAGCAGCTTGTGCAGGCGCTTGAGCGGTAGGCGGGCGAGGGCCTGCTGATAGGCGGGGCGTCGCTTTTCGAAGATCGGCGGCTTCTGGGCCTTGCAGGCATGCTCAAGGCTCTGGCCCTGGTCGAGGTGCTGCTGGAGAGAGAGCAGGATGCGCAGCTCCCGGGAGAGCGCCCAGAGCACGATGGGCGCTTCGACACCCTCGCCGCGCAGGCCGGCGATGATTCGCGAGACCCTGGCGCGCTCGCCCTTGAGACAGGCATCCATCAGGGTGAAGACGTCATAACGGGCGCTGTCCTCCACGCCACCGGCGATTTCCCGAGGGCTGACCCGCGCCCCCGCCGGCAGCAGCAGCGCCAGCTTCTGCAGTTCCTGGTCGGCGGCCAGCAGGTTGCCCTCGGTGCGCTCGCCTAGCAGCCGGGCGGCATCAAGATCCAGGGAGAGGCCGTGGCGGGAGGCTCGGTCGCGCAGCCAGAAGCCCAGTCGCGAGGGGTCTACCGGCCACACCGGCACGAAGAGCCCAATCTTGTCCAGCGCCTTGAACCAGGCGCTCTTCTGCTCGCGGTAGTCGAGCTTGCCGGTGGAGAGCAGCAGCACATCGTCGCTGCCCTTGAGGGATTCGGCATAGTCGCGCAGCACCTTGGCGCCTTCCTGGCCGGGCTTGCCACTGCTCAGCCGCACCTCGATCAGCCGTCGCGTGGCGAACAGCGAGAGGCTGGCGGCGGCCTCGGTGAGGCGTCCCCAGGCGAAGTTGGCCTCCACGTGCAGCACCTCGCGCTCATCGACGCCCGCCTGGCGAGCGGCGGCGCTGACGGCGTCGCAGGCTTCCATGTGCTGCAGCGGCTCCTCGCCGGCGACGATCACCACCGGCGGGAGCTTCCTGGCCAGTGCCTCTTGAAGCTTGTCGGGGAAGACCTTCATAGCGCGCGCAGGCGGTCCATCAGCTGGCTCACGGCTGCATTGCGCAGCCTGTCGCGTGCTGCCTGGCGCAGCTCCTCCTGCGCCAGCAGTTCGTCATCGTTGACCATGATTTGTTCGCGAACCGCCAGGCGCTGCTGATCGAGCAGGTAGGCACCGTCGGAACGCCGCTGCACCGAGAAGGGCACTTCAAGGCTCATCTCCAGCTCGCGCGGCCCGCTGTCGAGCACGCTCAGGCGTCGTTCACGGAAGTCTTCCGGGCCCAGGTTGAGCACAAGCGCCGCCTGCTCGTCGACCCGCGTGCCGCTACTCTTCAATCGGCGGGCGACTTGCTGGGCCAGCTCGCTCTCCGCACCTTCCAGGGCCAGGGCATCGATGGCCTCCAATGGCTCGTCGAAGCCGCGCAGGCGAAAGCCGCAGCCGGCCAGCGCCAGGGAGGCGCCAGCGACGAGGCCGATTCGCAGAAAGTGTCGGCGATACATGGGTCAGTCTCCCGTCTGGCGCGATGAAAGGGGCGTTCAGCCAACCACGATATTGACCAGCTTGCCGGGCACCACGATTACCTTGCGGATGGTCTTGCCCGCGATGTGGCGCTGGACATTCTCGGCTGCCAGGGCCTGGGCCTCGATGGCGGCCTTGTCGGCATCGGCCTCGATCTCGAGGCGCGCGCGCAATTTGCCGTTGACCTGCACCACCAGCTCGATGGTGTCGCGTTCCAGGGCGGCTTCATCGACCTGTGGCCAGCGGGCGTCGATCGCCGGTTCATCATGGCCCAGCGCCTGCCAGAGACTGTGGCAGGCGTGGGGAGTGATCGGCGCGAGCAGCAGCACGCAGGCCTCCACTGCCTCACGGGCCACCGCCAGGCCCTGGGGCGAGGTGTCCTCGAACTTCGAAAGGGCGTTGGTCAGCTCCATGACGGCGGCAATGGCGGTGTTGAAGGTGGTGCGTCGGCCGATGTCGTCGCCAGCCTTCTTGATCGTCTCGTGGGTCTTGCGACGCAGCTCGCGCTGGGGCTCGCTGAGGGCAGCCAGCTCTAGCGTGGCGGGCTCGCCGGCGGCGAGGTGCTCGCTGACCAGGCGCCACAGGCGCTTTAGGAAACGATGGGCGCCCTCGACGCCAGTATCGGACCACTCCAGGGACTGCTCCGGCGGGGCGGCGAACATCATGAACAGGCGCACGGTGTCGGCGCCGAAGCGCTCGATCATCGATTGCGGGTCGACGCCGTTGTTCTTCGACTTCGACATCTTCTCGATGCCGCCCATCTCCACCGGCGCCCCATCACTTGCCAGCACGGCGCTGACCGGGCGCCCCTTCTCGTCGCGCTTGACCTCGACATCGGCGGGGTTGAACCACGCCTTGCCGCCGTTCTCGGTGGAGCGGTAGTAGGTCTCGGCGATCACCATGCCTTGGGTGAGCAGGCGCTGGAAGGGTTCGTCGCTCTTCACCAGCCCCAGGTCGCGCATCAGCTTGGTGAAGAAGCGCGCATAGAGCAGATGCAGGATGGCGTGCTCGATGCCGCCGATGTAGAGGTCCACCGGCAGCCAGTAGTCGACCCGCTCGTCGAGCATCGCCTGCATGTTGTCGGCACAGCAGAAGCGCGCGAAGTACCAGGAGGACTCCATGAAGGTGTCGAAGGTGTCGGTCTCGCGGGTCCAGCCGTCGCCGAGGTCGTAGAACTCGGGCATGCGCTTGAGCGGCGATCCGCTGGCATCGACGGTGACCTCCATGGGCAGGGCCACCGGCAGTTCCTCGTCGCTGAGCGCTACCGTCTGGCCCTCGGGGCCGTACTTGACCGGGATTGGCGCCCCCCAGTAGCGCTGGCGAGCCACGCCCCAGTCGCGCAGGCGGAAGTTGGTCTTCACCTCGCCGCGGCCGAGTTCCTCAAGCCGCTTGGCGATGGCATCAAACGCTGCCTCGAAGTCCAGCCCATTAAACTCGCCTGAGTTGATCAGCATGCCGTAGTCGGCATAGGCGCCTGCACAGAGATCTGGTTCCTGGCCGTTGTCGTCGGCGATCACCGGCTCGATGGGCAGCCCGTACTTGGTGGCGAACTCCCAGTCACGCTGGTCATGGGCGGGTACGGCCATCACCGCGCCGGTGCCGAACTCCATCAGCACGAAGTTGGCCACATAGACCGGCACCTCGCGGCCGGTGAGAGGATGCACGGCCAGGTGGCCGGTGGGCATGCCCTGCTTCTCGCGGGTGGCCAGCTCGGCTTCTGAGGTGCCGCCGCGGGCGCACGCGGCGCAGAAGTCGGCCAGCGCCGGGTTGTGCTCGGCGGCCTGCCTGGCCAGCGGATGGTCGGCGGCCACGGCCATGTAGGTGACGCCCATCAGGGTATCGGGGCGGGTGGTATAGACTGCGAGCGGCCCCTCCCCGGTCTCGAGGCCGGAGCCCTCGGCGGGTTTGATATCAAAGGTCAGCTCCACGCCGCGCGACTTGCCGATCCAGTTGCGCTGCATGGTCTTGACCTGCTCCGGCCAGTCGATGCGTTCCAGATCGGCCAGCAGCTCCTCGGCGTAGTCGGTGATCTTGAGGAACCACAGCGGGATCTCCTTGCGCTCCACCAGCGCGCCGGAGCGCCAGCCGCGGCCCTCGATCACCTGCTCGTTGGCCAGCACCGTCTGGTCGACCGGATCCCAGTTGACGGTGGACATCTTCTTGTAGACCAGACCCTTCTCCACCAGCTTGGTGAAGAACCACTGCTCCCAGCGGTAATAGTCGACATCGCAGGTGGCGAACTCGCGGCTCCAATCGTAGGCGAAGCCCAGCGCCTTGAGCTGGCGGCGCATGTAAGCGATGTTGTCGTAGGTCCACTTGGCTGGCGGTACCCCGTTCTGGATGGCGGCGTTCTCCGCCGGCATGCCGAAGGCGTCCCAGCCCATGGGCTGCATGACGTTCTTGCCCTGCATGCGCTGGTAGCGCGAGACTACATCGCCGATGGTGTAGTTGCGCACATGCCCCATGTGCAGCTTGCCGCTGGGGTAGGGGAACATCGACAGGCAGTAGAACTTCTCGCGGCTGGCGTCTTCCACTGCCTTGAAGCACTGGTTCTCGTCCCAGAACTGCTGGGCGTCGCGTTCGGTGTCGTGGGGCTTGTACTGTGCGTCCATCGCTCTGTTCGGGTACCTTGAAAGTCGAGCGCAGCGGCCTGGTGCTGCGCATGTCAGCGGCCCTTGTCCGGCGTCAAGATCCGGCGCCGTGGCGGCGCGAAACCATTGAATTTCCGGCGGGATGTCGTCTAAATGGAATAACTGGCTGTGCGCTAGGATACCCCAGCACGGCGCCCGGCGGCTACGGGCCAACGCTGCCGGGCGCGCAAGCCCCATCGCGATACGAGGAGAGCCACATGAGTGAGCACAAGGATCCGCACCACGACCACCGCCTTCGCGAGGGCTACGAGCGCATGCTCGACCGGCTGCGCGAGGGCGCCGAGGAGCTGACCTGGGAGAGTCTGCAGAAAGAGCTGGACGAGGCGGTGGAGTTCGAGGAAGAGCTGGCGGAGTTCACCAAGGACGAGCTGTCGCTGCTGCGTGCCTGGGTGGAGCGCGACCTTAAAGAGATGCGTCGCTACCTAGGTGCCGGCGGTGAGAGCGTGGCCAGCTGGCTAGGGATCGATCTTTCGATGCTGTCGCGCAAGGTGGTGGAGTCGCTGTTTTCCATCGCCGATCGCAGCGTGATCGAGCGCGAGCGGCTCGAGGACGACCTGGAGGCGTCCCGCGCCGACTACGTGGCTGGCGAGATGGCCGCCCCCGGGCGCATGGCCTGCGTGCACTGCGATGCCCTCGTCGAGCTCGAGGGGGTGACCCGCATCGAGCCTTGCCACCAATGTGGCCATCGCTACTTCGTGCGCGCACCGAAGTAATCTGCCGGATCGCCGCCGCTGCGCGGCGGATCGCGACGCAAGCGATCGCTCCTACAGGGCGGCCTCTCCAATGCCTTAAAGGCTTGTTTCCATCACTAGAATGGCACCCACCACCAGTAGCGTCATGAGGGCGGCATAGCCGAGATTGTGGCGCATCATCGTCATTCCGCTGACGCCGTAGCGCCCTTGCAGCGAGAGGTTGATACCCGAGAGCGGGCCAACGCTGGTGCCCACCGCCCAGGAGGCCAGCGCCACGAAGGCGAACAGGGTCTGACGTTCGGCGTTCAGGTCGAGCATCGAGGCGAGCACCGATACACCAATGATCGGATGCAGGCCAGCCACGGCACTGGCGACGATGGCCAGGAAACTGGCGATGGCCTCCAGGGGGCCGAAGTGGGCAAACAGCGTCCAGTCGCTGCCCGTGGCCGCGGTGATGAAGGTTGAGAGCCCCTGGGTTAGCAGTCCCGCGCAGAGGAACAGCGATATCTCGCCGCGCATGGCGGGCAGCCGGGTCAGGGTGTGCTGATGTACTCGGCGCAGGGTCCAGTGTGGCCCCTGCGGCAGGTTGGTGAGCAGTGCTACGCTCGGCAGCAGGAAGGTGATGATGCTAACGATGGGCAGGTGGGGAGTCAGCACGTAATGGAACAGCATCACCAGGGCCGCCATGCTCACCGGCATCAGTAGGCTCGGCGGCGATAGCGAGAAGCCGGCGGTGTCGGCCAGTTCGAAACGGCGCGACAGTTCGCCGACCGTCAGCAGGCCCGAGACCAGGGCCAGCGGCAAGCCGAAGGCGAGGATGGTGGCATAGTGCATCGCCGGCGTCAGCGTCATCACCACGCCCATGGAGGCGAAGAAGGGTGACCACAGCGCGGCGCTGGTGAGGCCGCGGTTGAGTCCCAGCAACTGGGGTGTGGAGAGCGGGGCACGACGCTCGAGACGGTCGCCAACCATGAACACCGTGGAGAGATTGAGAATCGAGCCGAGCAGATGCACGCCCAGCCAGGTGCCCAGCATGCCGCGGGTTCCGGTTAGGGCCTTGCCCGACGGACGTGACCGCCCGCGCAGGTTGCCGATCAGGCCGATGAAGCTGACGCCGACCAGCATGGTGACCACATAGGTATTGCCGTCGAGGATACCGGCCCAGTCGATGCTGGCGTCGTGCCAGCTGCGTGTCAGTACCAGCAGCCCCAGGCCGATCGCCGCGAGAATCCCGGCTTGGCGGCGAGTTCGCCGGGGAATGTCGACCCACAGCAGCGCGGTGGCCAGCCACAGGCAGTAGCCCACCGCATGTGCCAGGGGGAAAAGGTTGGTGAGCTGTGCTATCTGCAGAATCAAGCCGGCCAGCACCAGCCCTCCGGCCAGGGCGCGACGCGGGACGATGCTTGTCGCGGGAGTGTCGGACACGCAGGAGGTTCCTGTGGCAAATGCTAAGCAGTCTAAACAATTCCTGGCGTGTCTGTCCTGGGAGTAGGGTGGCTTACTAAAAATAGGTTCTTCGCAAATCGGCGTGAAAACAGCGGGAGTGTCGCGTAGGACGGATAAGCCGGAGGCGCATCCGGCATGACGATGGTGCCCTCGCCATGCCCGGTGCGCTGACGCTTACCGGGCCTACAGGGTCGGATGGCCAGCCGGTATCGTGTGGTCAATGATCACGCCAGTCTGCGATGAACCTAAACATAACCCCGTCGCCACTTCGCAACGGATCGCAGCGCAGGCACGGCGCCTACAAACCCCTAGACCTTAACGTCACTGCCACTCCCTGGCCGCCGGCTCACGGGCGGCATTGAGTTGGGCCAGCATGGCCCGGGCGGGGTTGGAACGGGTACGGCTGCGATGCACCAGGTAGCCCAGCGGGCGATGGATGGGCGGGTGGTCGACGTCCAGCTCGTGCAGCTCGCCGGCCACCATGCGCTCCGGCAGCAGGCTCCAGCCCAGGCCGATGGCGGTCATCATCTTCAGCGTTTCCAGGTAGTTGGTGGAGAGCGCCACCGGAAGTTCGAGCCCGGCCGAGGCGAAACGCGACTCGATCAGCCCGCGGGTGAAGGTCAGCGGGCCCGGCAGCACCGCATCGAAGGTGCAGAGCTCGTGCAGTCCCAGCCGGCCTCGCCCGGCCAGGGGGTGGTCCGGTCCGCAGACGAAGCACAGCCGGTCGACCCACACCGGCACCACCTCGAGCTGCGGATCCGGGTGCGGAGCGAGGGTCACCACGGCGAGCTCCAGCTCGCCGTCCAGTACCCCCTGATAGGCCAGCTCGGAATCCAGGAAGTGGAGGTCGAGTCGCACGTCGGGGTGCTCGCGGGTATAGGCCTTGAGCAGCGGCGGCAGCCGATGCAGGCCGATATGGTGGCTGGTGGCCAGCGTTAAGCTGCCGGCCACGCTGCCCTCGAGGTTACCCAGCGCCCGGCGGCTGTCGTCGACCATCACCAGGATCTGACGCGCCCGGGGCAGCAGTACCCGGCCGGCCTCGGTGAGGCTCACGCGCCGGCCGATGCGATCGAACAACCGGGCGTCGATCTGCCCCTCCAGCACGGCGATGCGCTTGCTGACCGCCGGCTGGGTCAGGTGCAGCTGCTCGGCGGCGCGGGAGAAGCTGCCGCTGTCGGCCACGGCGAGAAAGGCCTGCAGGCTCTGGGTATCCATGAGTGCCCCTGGTGGTGAGCTTGTATTCCATTAAGGAATCCAATTTATAAATAACATGAATTGATTTTATGGTCGAGGGGCGGGAAACTGCACTCAAACAGGAAGCGAGGAAGCATCTACGTAGGATCCTTGACCCCTTGCCCAGAAACACGACCGGACGAGAACAGGGCGAAATGCCCGGGAGAACGATATGGCAGGCCAGACACTCTACGACAAGTTGTGGACGCAGCATCTCGTCAAGCAGCGCGACGACGGCACCGCGCTGATCTACATTGACCGTCAACTGCTCCACGAGGTGACCTCGCCCCAGGCCTTCGAGGGGCTGCGCCTGGCGGGGCGCAAGCCGTGGCGCATCGATGCCAACCTGGCCACCCCCGACCACAATGTGCCCACCACCCTCAGGGAGCGTGCCGAGGGCAACGCCGGTATCAAGGACCCAGTGTCATTGATTCAGGTGCAGACCCTCGACGACAACTGCGGCGAGTTTGGCATCGAGGAGTTCAAGATCAACGACCCGCGCCAGGGCATCGTCCACGTGGTGGGCCCGGAGCAGGGTGCCACCCTGCCGGGGATGACCGTGGTCTGCGGTGATTCCCATACCGCCACCCACGGCGCCTTCGCGGCGCTCGCCCATGGCATCGGCACCTCCGAGGTGGAACACGTGCTCGCCACCCAATGCCTGCTGGCCCAGAAGATGAAGAACATGCAGGTGCGCGTCGAGGGCGAACTCGGTACCGGCGTCACCGCCAAGGACATCGTGCTGGCGATCATCGGCCACATCGGCACCGCCGGTGGTACCGGCTACGCCATCGAGTTTGCCGGCAGCGCCATCCGCGAGCTTTCCATGGAGGGCCGGATGACCGTCTGCAACATGGCCATCGAGGCCGGCGCACGGGTTGGGCTGATCGCTGTGGACGATACCACCATTGACTACCTGCGTGACCGTCACTATGTCCCGACGGGCGAGCAGTGGGACGCCGCGGTGGCCGACTGGCGCCACCTGGTCTCCGATGCCGATGCCGATGCCGCCTTCGACAAGGTGGTGACCCTGGATGCCGCCGAGATCGAGCCGCAGGTCTCCTGGGGCACCAGCCCCGAGATGGTCACCGGCATCTCCGGTGAGGTGCCGGATCCTGCTGAGGCCGGCGATGAGACCATGCAGCGTGGCTACACCCGGGCGCTGGAGTACATGGGGCTCTCGCCGAAGCAGAAGATCACCGATATCCGCCTCGACAAGGTGTTCATCGGCTCCTGCACCAACTCGCGCATCGAGGATCTGCGCGAGGCGGCCAAGGTGGTGCGCGGCAAGAAGGTCGCCGACTCCATCGCGCTGGCCATGGTGGTACCCGGTTCCGGCCTGGTGAAGCGCCAGGCTGAGGCGGAAGGCCTTGACAAGGTATTCATCGAGGCAGGCTTCGAGTGGCGCGAGCCGGGCTGCTCCATGTGCCTGGCCATGAATGCCGACAAGCTGGGGGCCGGGGAGCACTGCGCTTCCACCTCCAACCGCAACTTCGAGGGCCGTCAGGGCTTCGGCGGGCGCACCCACCTGGTCAGCCCGGCCATGGCCGCGGCCGCGGCGATTGCTGGCCACTTCGTGGATGTGAGGGAGCTGGGAGACACTGGTGCCGCCAATGACGATGCCCAGGCACAGGAGGCCTGAACCATGAACAAGTTCGAACGCACCCAAGGCCTCGTCGCACCGCTCGACCGGGCCAATGTCGATACCGATTTGATCATTCCCAAGCAGTTCCTGAAGTCGATCAAGCGCACCGGCTTCGGCGTTAATCTCTTCGACGAGCTGCGCTACCTCGACGAAGGCCAGCCTGGCCAGGATGTCTCGAAGCGCCCCAAGAATCCTGATTTCGTGCTCAACCAGCCGCGCTACCAGGGGGCCAGCATACTGCTCACGCGGCGCAACTTCGGCTGTGGCAGTTCGCGCGAGCACGCGCCCTGGGCGCTGGAGGACTTCGGCTTCCGGGTGATCATCGCGCCGAGCTTTGCCGACATCTTCTACAACAACGCCTTCAAGAATGGCCTGTTGCTGGTGACCCTGCCCGAGGAGACCGTGGATCGCTTGTTCGCAGAAGTCGAGGCCAACGAAGGCTACCGGCTCGACGTGGACCTGGAGAATCAGCAGGTGATCACGCCCTCCGGTGAGACAATCACCTTCGAGGTGGACGCGTTCCGCAAGCAGTGCCTGCTCGAAGGCCTGGACGACATCGGCATCACCTTGAAGGACGAGGAGGCCATCCGCGCCTTCGAGGCGAAGCACCGCGCAGCGCGGCCTTGGCTGTTTCGCGATTCCGCTCAGGCTTAATGACGTAGATCTGGCTGTTCTTGACGGGACCGGGGCGCCGGGGACAAGCCGAAGAGGAGGTCCTATGCCAGGGGGATGGCATTGGCAGCGCCCAGGGATGGGTTCACAGCGCCTCCTCGCAGGCTTGTCGCCGGAAAAGCCTTGTACCGGGGGTGGCCATACAAGGAAGCAAAGATGACGCAGAAGATTCTGGTACTACCGGGGGACGGCATCGGCCCCGAGATCACCGCCCAGGCCAGCCGTATCCTGGCGGCCTGCCAGGCCCGCGGTCTCGACATCGAGGTCGAGGAGGGGCTGCTGGGCGGTGCCGCCTATGAGGTACATGGCGAGCCGTTGCCAGCTGAGACCCTCGAGAAGGCCAAGGCGGCGCGAGGCATCCTGCTGGGTGCTGTGGGCGGCCCCCAGTGGGACAAGATCGAGGATCTCAGCAAGCGCCCGGAAAAGGGGCTGCTTGGGGTGCGCAAGCAGCTGGGCCTGTTCGCCAACTTGCGCCCGGCCATCACCTATCCGCAGCTAGCCTCCGCCTCCAGCCTCAAGCCTGAGCTGGTGGCCGGCCTGGATATCATGATCGTGCGTGAGCTCACCGGCGGCATCTACTTTGGCCAGCCGCGCGGCATCGAGGAGCGTAACGGCGAGCGGGTGGGCTTCAATACCTATGTCTATTCCGAGAGCGAGATCGAGCGCATCGGTCGCGTGGCCTTCGAGATGGCGCACAAGCGCGGCAAGAAGCTCTGCAGCGTCGACAAGGCCAACGTGCTCGAGGTCACCATCCTGTGGCGCGAGGTGATGGAGCGTCTGGCGCCAGAGTATCCGGACGTCGAGCTCTCCCACCTGTACGTCGACAACGCCGCCATGCAACTGGTGCGCGCACCCAAGCAGTTCGACGTGGTGGTCACCGGCAACATGTTCGGCGATATCCTCTCGGACGCCGCCGCCATGCTCACCGGCTCCATCGGTATGCTGCCCTCGGCCTCGCTCAACGAGAGCGGCCAGGGCATGTACGAGCCCTGTCACGGCAGCGCACCGGACATCGCCGGTCAAGGCATCGCTAACCCGTTGGCAACCATTCTCTCGGTGGCCATGATGCTGCGCTACTCCCTCG
>Ga0114983_1000712_pt1 | contig 13791 bp, 14 predicted proteins | sample Shrwel_input2_RT_FD_87182 | JGI IMG/M metagenome (GOLD analysis project Ga0114983, IMG submission 87182) | Subsurface microbial communities from deep shales in Ohio, USA - Utica-3 well 1 S input2 RT | ecosystem: Environmental > Aquatic > Deep subsurface > Shale gas/oil reservoir > Produced... | reverse complement strand
TTGATGATCTCGAAAGGAGTTAAACCTGCATCCAGGGCTTCCTGGACGAGGGGACCAGTACCATTGATGTCCTGGTTGACAATCGCATCTCTGAGTTTATCATACATTTCCTGTTTTCCCATTAAATCACCTATATCTAACTGTACAGCAGCTGTCATATCATAGGCTGCTGTTACAATGAACTTAAAAAGCAATTTTATATAACCTAGCCGACCACGTTTTTTCAATCCGCATAAAAATGGTAGATACCTCAAAAATTCAAAAAGCAATTCAAAAGGACAGACGTAAACAAAGCGATTATGGCATCAAAATCGACAACGTTTTTTGAAAACTAAGTTACAGCCATTTCACTATAAAAGTCGGATTTTAACCAACATTTCCAATATGTAATTTCAGGAAATTAAGTATAAACTGGGATTGGGTACAACACCATAATAGACAATCAATTAACCATAAAACCGAAACGAATATGTATCGTTCTAACTGTACCATTTGTACTTGTTAGATTTACAGCAAAGTAATCTAAAAGTATAGGGTAAATTAATGAAAATATCTACTGGTGATAATGTGATTAGTGTTAATGAAAAGGGACTTGCAATAATTGATGAAATGCTGGACTGGGAAGATGAGATTAATGTTGAATCCAAACAGCTCGAAAATGGCGCCACAATATTTGATTGTGGAGTCAATGCCAAGGGTGGCTATGACGCAGGTATGTATCTCTCACGCCTCTGTCTTGCCGATCTTGCAGAAATTACCTACACCAAATTCGACCTTGACGGACTCCCGGTGCCTGCAATTCAGATCGTAACCGATTATCCCACAGTCGCTTGCATGGGTTCCCAGTATGCGGGTTGGAGAATTTCCGTTGGCAAGTATTTCGGAATGGGTTCAGGTCCTGCACGTGCCCTCGGACTCAAGCCAAAGGAACTTTACCAGGAAATCGATTACAAGGATGATGCCGAAGCTGCTGTGCTTGTAATGGAATCCGGCAAACTCCCGGACGAGGAAGTCGTAGAATATATCGCCAAACACTGCAGTGTTGACCCGGAAAATGTCTATATCGCAGTGGCACCTACTGCATCCATTGCAGGTTCTGTCCAGATCTCTGCCCGTATTGTGGAGACAGGCATCCACAAAATGGAATCCGTGGGTTTCGATATCAATACAATTAAGAGTGGTTTCGGTGTGGCACCAATAGCACCTATTGTTGGTGACGATACAAAATGCATGGGTTCAACCAATGACTGCGTAATCTACTGCGGGGAGACCTACTACACAGTAGACTACGGACAGGATGACCTTGAGGAATATGTCAAAAAGACACCATCCACAACTTCCAGAGACTTTGGTAAACCTTTCTATACAACATTCAAGGAAGCAGAATTCGACTTCTTCAAAGTAGATGCAGGCATGTTCGCCCCGGCAAGAATTACCGTAAACGATGTTGCATCCAAAAAATCATACACCGCAGGGCGTATCAATCCTGGTATCCTGCTCGAATCCTTTGGAATCAAGGAGGTATAATCCTCCTTTTAATTTTGGTGATCTAAGTGGAAATACTTGAAAAATCTGAAGGAATCGGCGCATTACTGAAAAATTTTGCATCTCTGGCCAGAGAATCGGAAAAAATCATTTTTATTGGAACTCCGGGGTTTTGTACACCTTTTGCAGAAATTGCCGCTTATTCCCTGCGTAAAAGTTCCAGGCAGATGGGATTTGTAGCCAATACTGATATCGAAAAAGCAAAACAACTAATTCCCACGGATATGGGAATGCAACTCGGTGATACAATTGATTATCATGCTGATACGATCGTACTGCTTGGCGGGCTTGCCATGCCCAAAACCGGAGTGGAACCAGAGGAATTGAAAACGATTCTTGAATCGATATATGAGGGGTCTCAGAAGAAACTGCTTATAGGCATCTGTTTCCAGTCAATATTTGAAAAACAGGGATGGACCGATGCTCTGGATTTCGATTGCATAATTGATTCGGACATGTCAGTGTCCCTGAAGAAAACATGATAAATCTCCTTTACCATATACGTGCGTCCACGACAACATGCCAGACGCCCGGGGAATATTTTTTGATACTGCGACACTCCATAATCTCCACATTTCTCCCCTGCATTTTTGCTGCCTTTGTAATCTGCCCGATTGGCCTATCAAACATTAAATTTTCAGCCAGTGCTTCATGAAAATGCAATATGCCCCCTTTTTCACTTAATGCACCGATTGCAGCAGGCAAATAATCCGCTGTTCCTCCCACATATCCCATGATTACCCGATCAGCAACTTCTTTAGGTGTTACTTCAGCACAGTTGCCATGCAGGGGTTGTACAATATGTTGTACATTATTCAACCTTACGTTATCTCTGAGATAGCCAAATGAGACCGGATTCAGCTCAATCGAGTATATTTTTTCAGGTTGGGAATGCACTGCCATCGGGAGAGTGAAATAACCAATTCCAGCAAACATATCAACAACAATTTCCCCATTTCCAAGTTTACTCATCCTGTTTTTTTCCCTTAGGTTACCTTTGGAATACATAACCTCTGTCACATCAAGTTTGAAATAACAGCCATTCTCTTTATGTATTGTTTCTGTGGTATTACCACTCACAAGCTGTCTTTTTGGTTGCCGTAAACTGCCATTGATACCCAAATCCCTTACAACAGTGTCACAGGAGGGATACATATTCAGTAATTCTTCAGCAATTTCTACTCCCCTATGCATTATTTTATCAGGAATTGTAACTACTATAATGTTTCCAAGAATTTGCCAGCCAGAAGGAATTGCTTCCAGTTCCTCCGGTTTCATTTTACCGGCAAGCCTCTCTTTCAGGTTCATCTGCTGACGGTAGAACTCCGGTTGTTCCTGACGTTTTATTTCATAGCCACTTACCAAATCTGTGACTGGAATTTCAACAAAACTTCCACCTTCAACAATGCGAGATACGCATTTTCGGCTCCGATCCAGCAACTCCCTGGATTGTAATTCAAATCTTACTTTTTCAGTATCCCTGGCAGGTACTATAACTGCAAAATTTTCTTCCATTCAGCTCATTGAGAGGTATGTTTTGTTATAAAATTCATTCGGAATGGAGCGAACATTTATATACTCCACTCCCTTTATAACTCATCTGGATGAACACAACGAACCGTACGGCCCTTTTTGCTACCAGTAATGGTTTCATTGCAATTAACGGTGCCGTTAAATTGCATATAATGGATTTACTGAACAAAAGGCCATGTTCTTTCGATGAAATTGTCCAAAATACAGGGAAAGCCAAATCCACTGTATCAGTACATCTTAACGACCTTAAAAGAGCAAACCTATTGAGAGAATCAGTAGACGCGGTGGATAGGCGAAAAAAGAATTATAGTTTATCCTCAAAATACGTAGCTTGTTCACAAAAACCACTGGATACTCACTACTACCACAGCCTGGAAAATTTCTCAAACACATTTTCCAGTGAAACTGATTTTTTCCAGAACGTTTTCTGTGCTTTCAAAGCAGGCTTTGAAGCCCAGGGCATTGATCATAATCCTATAATCAAACACATAGGAAGTGACATCGGCACACAGATCGCAAATACTTTTGAGCAAGGAGATTTTATTGACAGCCTTGAAGAGATACGCTCTTTCTGGAAATGCTATAAACTGGGAAAAGTACAGATCGAAGATACAGAGCCTCTTACTATTAAAATAAAAGATTGTTTTGAATGTATGTCAATGCCTGTTCTTGGTCACCCAATATGCTCTTTTGATGAAGGAATGCTGGAAGGTATCCTTCATAAGATCACCGGTGAGGGGCCATCAATAAAAGAAATAGAGTGTTATGCAACAGGAGATAACCATTGCCTTTTCATCAAGGTATGATTACTTTTCTGAACGGATTACACCCATATCAGCATTGAGTTTTGGACCGATCTCTGCAACAATACCCGGCCCATCCGTAGTTTCCCTGCATATCACGCAATGTTCCATAATTCCCAACCTTTCAGTACCATAAATATCCCTGCTGTGGCCTGTTTTTTTCAGCACTGACTTGAGCTGGGAACGTGTAACTGAATTTACAATAATCCTGTCCGTGGAAGCTTTCTTCCATTCCCATAATTTATCAGCCTGTTGGCCGGTAAATCTCACCTGTTCACCCGCGTTTGTATTGAGAATTTCCACTTTAACAGGCATATATGGAATAAGACCAAAACGAGTTGCTACCTGATCCGGACTGCCTGTGCCCAGATTTTTCAGTCCGCTCGCAGTGATAGGGACTTTTTTACCAATGTCTACAACGATTTTATCTTCTTTTATGGATTGTATGTAACCACGGTATTTTTTCCCTGCTACAGGTTCATATACAGGTGTGCCATATTTTTCCTTCAGGAAATGAATCGCAAATTCCGCATCATCCCCATCCGCATCTACAGTAACCCACTTGTTTTTGGAAAAACCTATTTCCAATTTCATGTCAAGATCCTTGAGGTTATCTGCAAATTTTGCAGCAATTGCATCAAGGGTCTGTTCTGTATTTGAATACACTTTTATTGTCAATTCAGTTTGCATATAATCCCGCACAAAAGAAGAGAAATTTATTTTCTGCCCAGCAGTTTATCGAAGACATCTTTGGTGTTACCATAAGCAATGAGAACATCATCATGTATAGGTTCCTCTGAATTCTCAATTGTATCCCCTATCATATGTATTTCCCTGCTGAAAGGACCCAGTTTCAATTTAATCCGGTCTTCACTGGCATTTGCTTCTACCAGTTGTCCATAGATTTCCTCTATCTTATTTCTTAATGTTTTAATACGTTCCAATATTTCTTTGGACTCCCTGTTCAGTTGTGTTCCTTCACTCTCTTCCTCTTCAACTGTTGCTACCAATTCCCTGTACTTTTCAGGAAGATTCTCCCCGAGTGTTATGATAAAATCCCTGAGATTTGTTACTACATCTACACCATATTCTGTCAGTTCTACATATTTTATCCTACCTTCAGCTGTAAACTGTACAAGTCCCATATCAGCCATCTTGGAAAGGATTTTTGTAGTATGTGCAAAAGTCGAATTTATTTGTTTTGTAATAACAGAAGCATACGTCTTTCTAAGAGACCATATAGTAAGGAGTGCAAGGGTTGGTTTTTCCTGAAGAAACAGGTTTTCTACTTCTTCGCGGGACATTAGAAATCACCTGATAATACCATGAGAGGTATCTCAACGTCTATTCTTTATATATATCTTTTTGTTGTATATATATCAATACATATTGGAGAGAATCGACTTTATCACATTTAGAGGGGCATCGGTCTTAAAGGACATCCCGCTGAAATGTGTCCTGCTGGCCGCATATCCCTTATCTCTCAGGTCCTGAATGGTCTTTTCAATACGTGGAGCTGCCACAGAGAGCTGTTTGCATAGCCTGTGCTGATCATAAAAGAAAGGAATATCAAGTTCATCCAGACAGGTCTGGATTATTTTACAGGCTTTTTTCTTCTTGCCAAGGGGTCTTTTTTCAATTTCTTCCATGACCTTTGAACAAAAAATACTGTCATGTAATTTCCCAAGCCAGAGAAGACCTCCTGATTTCATTTCAGTCCCACATTCCGGGCAGGTTTGTTCCATGAAAACAGAGTAGCCTTTTTTCCATTCACGGTAACTGCAATTGTCACAATGTGTGACATAACCCAGCTCCTTAAGTGTCCGATCAGCGTTCTTAGCCCCGCTTTTAATCCCTACATAAGCCCTGACATAATGACGCGTGGCGTGAGAGAGCAATACTTCCATTCCTTTCTCATGACGTGCCAGATGACGGGCAATAGACCCCAGCAGTATCCTCAGTCCCATTTCACTGTGATATTCATTGTTAAGTGCAACTGCAGCGTACTTGCGAATACCGGAATTCAGGTGAGCTCCGCAAAGAGGAGCAGTGTCAGTAGCTGTAACCTCCAGCAAGTTTACAGCAGAGCGACTGGCCGCATCCAGATAGGGAGCAGGACTTCCAAAAGGGTCCAGGTCCACGATATTGAATCGTTTTTCATGCAGGAGAGTATTTGCATTTCTACAGGATGTTTCAGCAATATCGGACAGGTCATTGAGTTTAATGTTTTGCTTGATAAAATCACAGGCCCCTGCATCCCAGTCATTAAGTGTCGTCCTGAGACCTATCTCATTTGCTATGCGAAGCCCTCTGATGCCGGAGGCTGCCATTGCATCCACATAATCGATCTCTGAAGGTGGCCTTTCTTCAAAATCGAAATTTTCCTTAACAAAAACAGAAGTTGCTGCCACGGTAATATCCCGGTTAAGTTCCATATGAGAATTATAGAAAACCGGTGAATTCACAGGCAGTTTGTCTTCAATAGCAGCGGAAGGAACCTCCACTTCGGTGGTCCCTTCTGTTATTTTTCTTGTTTCCATGTCTTCCACATGACATGGTTTTTTTATTTAACCATAATTGTCATATTCAATCCAGAATACGGAGGTATGTAAAATGAATAGTTTCCTGTTTCATTGAAAGTATACTTAAAAGTCCTCCCATAAGGAATTCTCTGATCTTCCCACAAACCATCTTCACTTTTCAGTGTAAATACACCAGGTTCTTTTTTCTGGTTTCTCCACACAACTGTGTCTGTTCTATTGATTTCTCGTACTTTAGAACCAATATAAAAACTGTTTATCAATATATAGTGAGTCTTTGGAGTATATTCCTCCAATTCCGTATCATTGGCTTCACTTACATTATCTTCTTCATCCACATCTTCAGCTGGCTGGATATCTTCAGCTGACTGATTATCTTCAGCTGACTGATTATCTTCAGCTGACTGATTATCCTCACCATTTACTGGAACCTGCTCATCCTGATCCGTCGTATCCTGTGTTGTACAGCCCAATCCCAGCAGGGATATTACAATTAAAAGTATGATTATTTTTTTCATTCGACCACTCCTCTAATTATTTGTTAAATAATAATTATCTCTACATTTATCAAACTTTCCGGCATAAATAAACATCAAAGATATCTATTTAAATATATATGTCAATATGTGCCGCGGTCATTTTCATTAATGTATAAAAGGAGAATGCATCAATGTCTGTAAAAAACCCCCTCGGCGAAAAGATAAGCCAGCTCAGACAATCCAGGGAGATGTCACAGGAAGAACTGGCAAAAGCAAGTAACAACGATGTTGAACTGATAGATAAACTGGAAAACGGAGCTCTTGTTCCTTCACTAACACCTCTTTTTAACATTGCAAGAGCCCTGGGTGTCCGACTTGGCACCTTTCTTGATGATGCTCCCCAGAACGGCCCGGTGTTTGTAAAATCAGGCAAATCGAAACATGTTGTCCGCTTTTCCGGCAAATGCTCCAATTGCAAAGAGAGTTCACTTGAATTCAACTCATTAGCGGCTGACAAACAGGACCGCCATATGGAGCCTTTCATAATTGATGTACATCCACAACAAGGAGAACACCCCCTATCATCCCATGAGGGAGAAGAATTTATTTATGTGCTGGAAGGTGAAATCGAGATTCTCTACGGAAAAGAGACATACAATCTTGAAGCCGGTGACAGTATCTACTACGATTCCGTAGTTCCCCACGACCTGCATGCAGTAGATGAAGATGCAAAGATAATGGCAGTTGTATACACACCCTACTAAGGAATTCCTATGTTCACACTAACAGTTACCCCACGTTTTGGAGATGTTGACGGCCTTCGTCATGTAAATAATACCGTAATTCCCGAGTGGTTCGAAAAGGGGCGAAATCCTATATTCCGAATATTCACTCCAGATCTGGATCTCACTCCGGAAAAGTGGCGGCTTATTATGGCTCGCACAGAATTCGATTTCCTGGGAGAGATGTATTTTGACGGGGATGTCGAAATACGTACCTATATTGCCCGCCTTGGTAATTCCTCTTTTACAATCGGGCATGAAGCCTGGCAAAGAGGAGAATTAAAAGCAAAAGGCAAAGCAGTAATTGTACATTATGATTTTATGGAAAAGAAGTCTTTACCAATTCCACCTGAGATACGTGCAAGGCTCGAGGAACACCTGATAGAGGAACAGTAAACATAAAGGAGCTGGTACTATTCGTTTTGAAAACGAGACTATAACAGATGTCTTCGAAGAGATGGTTAAAAAATATCCCCAAAAGGATTTTATGGTTTATCCAGACCGGAATCTTCGTTTTAATTACAGTCAGTTCAATGAGCGTGTGGATGACCTGGCAAAAGGTTTGCTTGCCCTGGGACTTAAAAAGGGGGACCACATAGGCATATGGGCCCGCAATGTACCCGACTGGCTGACTTTCCTGTTTGCAACTTCTAAAATCGGCGCAGTCCTTGTAACTGTAAATACCTCATACCGAAGCCACGAACTTGCTTATGTGGTAAAACATTCAGATATGAAAGCACTGGCTATAATCGATGGATTCAGGAATGTGGACTATGTTCAGACTGTTTATGACATTGTGCCTGAACTCAAAACACAGCAAAGAGGAAATCTTACAAGCCAGGAATTCCCTGAGCTAAATCATGTAATCTATATCGGACAGGAAAAACACAGGGGCATGTACAATACCCGTGAATTGCTTCTGCTTGGAAAACATTGTCCTGACTCCGAACTTGCAAAAATAAAAGCTTCCACTACCGCTGATGATGTGGTCAACATGCAGTACACCTCCGGTACAACCGGTTTCCCAAAAGGAGTAATGCTGACCCATAAAAATATCCTCAACAACGGTTATTACATCGGTGAAAAACAAAAATTCACAGGTCAAGATCGCCTGTGCCTGCCTGTGCCCCTATTCCACTGTTTTGGGATTGTGCTCGGCGTACTTGCGGCCCTGAGCCACGGGGCAACGCTGGTTATGATTGAAGCATTTGATCCGCTTCTTGTACTCGCAGCAGTCCAGAAGGAAAAATGTACGGCCCTTTATGGCGTACCTACCATGTTCATTGCAGAACTCAACCATCCAATGTTCGATATGTTCGACCTGTCATCCCTGCGTACAGGAATCATGGCAGGGTCACCGTGTCCCAAAGAAACCATGAAAAAAGTCATTTCAGATATGCACTGCGATGAGATCACAATTGCTTACGGGCTCACGGAAGCCTCTCCGGTAATGACCCAGACCAGTACCGATGATACCATTGAAAGGAGGGTCAGTACCGTAGGTATAGCAATGCCACAAATCGAAATCAAAATAGTTGATCCGAATACAGGTGAAAAACTCGGCCCCGGACAACAAGGTGAAATCTGCTGTCGCGGCTACAATATAATGAAAGGTTACTACAAAATGCCTGAAAAGACAGCCGAGACAATTGACAGGGATGGATGGCTCCACAGCGGTGATCTGGGGACCATAGATGAATATGGGTACTACAAGATTACCGGACGTATCAAGGACATGATCATTCGTGGCGGGGAAAATATATACCCAAGAGATATCGAAGAATTCCTGTACACCATAGACGGTGTCAGGGATGCACAGGTGGTAGGTATCCCTGATGACAGGTACGGTGAGATCGTAGGTGCTTTTGTAATGCTTCAGGAAGGAACTGACCTGAACGAGGAAGACATACGCGAGTACAGTATGGAAAAAATTGCACGGTACAAAGTTCCAAAACATGTATTTATAGTGGATGAATACCCAATGACAGCAAGTGGTAAAATCCAGAAATTCAAGTTGCGTGAGATAGCGACTGAGTTACTTGAAAAGCGCAAACATGGAGAAGAGCAGATTTAATTCTCGCTCTTTTTACTCATGAAGTGATATGTCATAATCCAGCGCCGTTGTTTTTTTAGCAAATTCACTGCCACTATGTATCAGTTCATCTGTGCTTCTTTTCAAATTGGCAGGAATGTCGGGTCGGTTTTTCTCTCTGCTCAACAATATCCATCAGTGTACTGTCAGTGACATGAAATATTGATTGGTTCATTGCTTAATTAGTTTGTATGAACAAAGGTAAATTATCTCAATTCCCTTTTTCTTTTCGGAATTTGTGAAGAGCGATCTCAATGGTAGTACTCAGGTCTTTTTCAGTAAAAGGTTTCAATATATATCCATCCGGATCTGTTTCTTTGGCTTTCTTAAAAGTTACATCATCCGAATGAGCCGTAAGATAAACCACCGGCAGAGAAAATCTATCTTTGATTGTTTTGGTTGCTTCAATACCATCCATATCCCCTTTAAGCCTGATATCCATAAGTACCAAATCCGGGAAAGTTCCTTCTACCTTGATGATAGCATCCTTTCCCGTAGAAGCAATGCCTGAAACAATATAACCCAGATCTTTCAAACGGCGTTTTATAACCATTGCCACTATAGCTTCATCTTCTACAACCAGTATCCTTGAATTTTTCAATATCACACCTCTTTATCCCTAAAAATAATCCTGAAACAGGTCCTGTAATCTGTAGTATCAAGTTCAATATCCCCTTCTATCTGGCTTACGAGATTGGAAACAAGTTGTAATCCCAGTGATTCGGTATTTCTGAAGTCGATATCATCCGGGAAAGCACCCCCTGAATCTTCAACATTAAGTATTAATTGACCTGCAGACTTAAAAAAGTCAATGCTGATTTCCCCATTCTCACCCTTAATAAAAGCATGTTGCAGGGCATTTGAGGTCAATTCATTGATAATAATGCCCAGAGGTACGGCAGAATCCATATCCAGGTATAGATTCTCGATATTAAGATGAATTTTGATAATATCCTCATCAATATTATAGGAATTGATGAGGTGTTCAACAAGATCTTCAATATAATCCGATAAATTAAGACTGGTGAGGTTTTCTGAATGATACAACTTTTCATGGATCAGGGCAATTGAACGTACCCTGTTCTCACTTTGCCTGAAAGCCTCTATAACGTCATCCGATTTGAAATTGAGAGATTCAAGGTAAAGAAGACCGGAGACAACCTGTAAATTATTTTTAATCCTGTGATGAATCTCCTTAATTCGAATCTTTCCCATCTTCTTCAAAGCCTCTTCAGCCTTTTTACGTTCATTGATATCCAGAATGATTCCCTGTAATTTATTTGAATGGTTTGCAGAGAAGTTACCGATGAAAGTTCTCTCCTCAACCCACTTGATCTCTCCATCCCTCGTAATTATTCGATATTCATAATTAAATTCCTTATCACCCCTGTTAATTGCTTCAAGGAGATTCTGCTCAACGTTTCCAAGATCTTCAGGCACTACTATATCCGCATAGGTAATGTTGCCCTTCGTAAACTCATCCTGGGTATAACCAAACTGGGAAATGTTCCTGGATACAAATTCTACCGGCCAGTTTTTCTGGGACTTCCACTTGAATACGATGACCGGGCTGCGGTTTACTACATCTTCCATTTCTGCACGCAACCGGTTTGCATCCTGTAGGCTATCAAGCACCTCATTGAGTCCTTCCGGAATCTTCTTGAAATCAATGTCTACATCCGTATTTGCCCTGATGTCAAGGTCACCTTCCAGAGCTGAATCCGAAATTGTCCTGAACTCATCCACAATCCCGTTTATCCGATTGGTAAAGGAAGCTGCGATAAGATATGCCATCAGTCCCATAAAAACGATAGAAAATGTATAGATCGTAAACAGATCCGACCGTAGGGAAGCTACGCCTGCAAAAACCTCATCCTTCGGGACAGAAAGAAGAATTGAATAATTGCCTGTCGAAATGGGTTCATAAAAGAGTATCACATCCTTCCCGTTTGACGGGTCAACGATATCGACATAACCACTTTTGCCCTTTTCAATATCACTGGCAACCTCATGAAAGACGGGATTATCAAAGTCCCTGAGTTTTTTGGAACCAATCCAATCCTTATTTGTGGGATGGGAAATAATAATACCGGTATTGCTTGCCATAAACAGATAACCGGTCTCAAACGCCTTTACACTACTAACCGTATTATCTACGTAATCCAGACCTACATCCACCCCGCCTATACCTATGAATTTATCGTTTTCAATCATCGGGGAGACATAACTCACAATCAAAGCACCCTGATAGAAATAGGGCTCGGTTAAAACATCCTGCTTTGCCCGTTTTGGTAACTGGTAATAATCTGATGTACTGTAATCAACAAGTGGCTCAACATCTATATCCCCCCCTATCCTGTTCCAGTAGGGAAGGAATCTGCCCGTCTCATCATGAGCTGTGGTATTTATGTAACGTTCATCCTCTCCATCAAAAGCATCGGGCTCAAAGCCACTATAAGTTCCTATCAGCTGAGGATTATCCTCAAGTATACTTCTTATTATATCGTTGGCTTCTTCTCTTGTAGAAGAATCATGAATAGCCCCCATTGTGGTGGCTATATCCCTTGCAATAGCCATATTGGACTTCATATCTGCATTGAATTGGTTGGCATAACTTTGTGCCATTTTAGCAGATTGGTCATAAGCGAGCTGTTCCTCCTGTGAAGTAACCGTTGATATGACTATTGAAGATGAAATAGACAGGATGAGAAAAACACTGACCACAATATAAAGAACAAGTTTAAACCTCAGTGACAGGTCTTTCCATGCCAAATCACTCACTTCCGTTTATGATTTCAGACAGCATCTCAGAGGAAACAGGAACAGAAAGGTCACGATAATAAACAAATAGCTGTGTCCCCCATTCAATTGATCCCTCAGTGAAACTTATTATGTCCCTGTGGTCATACATGTGTGATTTATTGAAAAAACAGAAGTAAGTAAAATCATCACCAATAATCAATGAAGGAATGTAGTCGTTTTCCCGGAAAAGCCTTATATCAACATTTTCCTGCTCGATCAGTTTTTGTATATCTGAAGGCGATTCGGCCAGTATTCTTTCCATTACTGAACCCGTAAAAATCAATTCCAGATTCTTGCCTGCAGAAGAAAGGGAATTAAAAAATTCAACATAATCAGGATGGAAAAAAGAAATCAGACATTTAATATAATTGGATTTGAGCATATTTGAATGTAACTGCAGTTGCAGATCATACATGTGGTCAAGATCGGGTTCAATAACTTCAACTTCACCCAGCTGACCTATATTTTCCACCAAATGGCGGGGAATTGCCTCCATATCGCGTGTGTCCCAGTAATACTCCTTTGAATCAAAAACATCAAGCATACATGCAAGTGGTGACAGGTTTTCAACTATCAAGCGCCCGGTAGTTGTAAGGTCATAGATCCCCTCATCATCTTTGAAGACAAGGCCTTTTTCCCGTAACTTTTTGATTTGAGGAAGAATGGAGGAAGAGGTTACATTTAGATGCTCTTTTACTTTTTTTATATCAGTGGGACCTTCAAGCAAAAGCAAAAGGAATCTTTCTCTCTTGTCGGAAAGAAAAATAGTGTCAATAAGTTCCTGTGGAGTCATCTAATATCCTTCAAATTTCAATCTTTTCACAAAGAGAGCAATAATAGTCGAAAAGCTCATCTCCCCATTTAAGGGCACTCTCGTCAAAACTCATTATATCTTTATGATCATAACGGCCGTTTTTATCAAGAAAACTTATGTAAGTAAACCGCTCTGAAGTGTCAAGGCCCGGAGGTCTGCTATTTTCCGGGAAAATATACACATGAATATGCGGAGCCCTTATAAGGCGGGTCATTTTAGAATTGCATGACTGCTTCATTCTTTCAAAAACCGGTGGTGTCATAATCAATGACATGCTCTCTGCATGTTCCATTAATTCACAATAAATATCAGGATATTCCGGTCGGTAAAAAGAGATTATCGATTTTATATTTTTGGACTTGAGCAGGTTTTCAGTGAATTCCCGGGGAATTTCAAATGTA
>Ga0114983_1000711_pt1 | contig 13803 bp, 16 predicted proteins | sample Shrwel_input2_RT_FD_87182 | JGI IMG/M metagenome (GOLD analysis project Ga0114983, IMG submission 87182) | Subsurface microbial communities from deep shales in Ohio, USA - Utica-3 well 1 S input2 RT | ecosystem: Environmental > Aquatic > Deep subsurface > Shale gas/oil reservoir > Produced... | reverse complement strand
GATCGAGGCACTCAAGCAGGTCGAGATAGGCCGCTTCGATCGCCGGCGCGGTCTCTGGCGTGCCGCCGATGCTCGGCAGCAGGTTGCCGAAGTAGCCCATCATCGTTGCGCCGGCCGCGTTGCGCGCCTGCCGGTCCGGGCCGAGATAGGCGATGCGGCCGAACTCGGCCTGCAGGAACGGCAGCTGGGCGCTGCGGTGCGGCTCGGCCCAGCGGTAATGCATCGCCGGCAGCAGCAGATGCTCGGTGCCGTAGGCGTCGAGCAGCCGGGCAATCACGCGTTGTACCGGCGTTGCGGGAATCATCGACGGCGTCGGCAGTGCCCGTTCGAGCGCGTCGATGATCTCGGTCGAATCCTGCAGGACGGCCCCGTCCGGTGTTTCGACGATCGGTGTCACGGTCAGGCGGACGATCGGCCTGACCCGACTCTGGAACTCCGGATGCCCGGTGTAGAACTCGCGGTAGCGGATGCCTTTCTTGATCAGATAGGCGCGCACCTTGCCGCTGTACAGCGACAGCGCGCCGCCCCACAGCGTGTGGCAGTCGGCAGTTGGCCGGGTATCGGTCATGCAAGGTCTCCAGAGGCGTTTCGATGAGGCTGGCGTTGCTGCGGCCGGTTTTGCCAGCAACGCAGTATCAAATGCGCCCGGCGCACCAACCATGGGCGAGACGGACGTTTCGTTATCATTTCCGGCCACGCCGCTTCGAATCGAGCCGCCGCCGCGCCATGTCGATTGCCCGCCGTCCGGCCTTGCCGAGCGAACCGTTCTTCCGTGCCGCCTATGTGCAGCCGCTGCTGGCGCTGCTTCGCGCCCGCGGGATCGATCCCGGTCCGCTGCTTGCCGAGGCCGGTTGCGGCGAAGGCGATTTCGATGAGCCCGGCACTTCCCTGCCGTTCCTGCGCATCGTGCAGCTGTGCGGGCTGATTCGCCGCGCCCTGCCGGATCCGCTGCTGCCATTGGCCTGGGGTGCCCGGATGAGCGAGCGCGCCCACGGACTGCCGGGGCTGGCGATGACCACGGCACCAACCGTCGGCGAGGCGATTGCCGTGTTCGCGGACGTTGCCGCGCTGCGCAGCACGACCATCCGTTTCGACGTGCAGACCGGGCCGGAGGCCTGTCGACTGACTGCGCAGCCGGTGGTGTCGCTCGGCCCGGAAAGCGAGTTCATCCTGGTGCCGGTGGCGATGATGGTCAGCGGTCTGCTGAAGCAGGTACTCGGCGAGGCCGGCACGCAGCTGACCGTCGACTTGCCGTTTGCAGCGCCGTCATGGGCTGACGCGGCCGCTGCGCACTTTGCCTGTCGCCTTCGCTTCGGACAGGCGCAGCTGGCGGTACAGGTCCCCGGAACGCTGCTGGTGCGCCGCAATCCGCTGGCCGATACGGAAAGCCATGCCGTGGCGATCGCACAATGCCGGCTCGATCAGTTGCGTCTCGACCGCAGCCTGCGCCAGCGCGTGACGCTGCATCTGGCCGAGCACATCGAGCTGGCGCCGACGGCCGCATCGACCGCCGCCATGTTGTGCATCAGCGAACGGACCTTGCGCCGCGAACTGCAGGCGGAAGGGGTCGGTTTCCGCGAACTGCACGGCGCGATGCGAATCGAGGCGGCTTGCCGGCATCTGGCCGATACGCCGCTGACCGTCGAGCAGATCGCCTGGCGGCTGGGCTACCGCGAGGCCTCGAACTTCGTGCGCGCCTTCCGGCGCCAGCTTGGCGTGACGCCGCAGCTGTACCGTCGAGCGCGGCGGATGCCGTCCGTTTAGAGCGATTCGGCGGCCGGCTCGATCGGCCGCGCCACGCCGCGCAGCGCCTCGGCCAGCTGCGCGTGCAGCTTGTGTGGCGCAGCCAGGATGTGGCCGCTGCTCATCACGTCGCCGCGCGCATCGTACAGCTCGGTGACGGTGCCGCCGGCTTCCTGCACCAGCACGATGCCGGCCGCCATGTCCCAGGGCTTCAGGCCCAGTTCGAAGAAGCCGTCGAGACGCCCGGCGGCGACGTACGCCAGATCGAGTGCCGCCGAGCCGGCGCGGCGGATGCCGGCGGAGTTGCCGGCGATCGCCTTCAGCATCGGCATGTAGGCATCGAGCAGTTCCGGCTTCATCGGCACGCCGGTGCCGATCAGGGCGCTGTCGAGTTCCTTGGCGGTGCTGCCGCGGATCTTGCGATTGTTCAGCGTGGCACCGGAGCCCTTGGTGGCGCAGTACAGATCCTGCGTGCACGGCGCGTAGATCACGCCGTGCTCGAGCTTGCCGCGCACCTGGATGCCGATCGACACCGCGAAGTGCGGCAGGCCGTGCAGGAAGTTGGTCGTGCCGTCGAGCGGGTCGATGATCCAGACCACTTCGTTGTTGCCGCTCGCGCCGCCTTCCTCGCCGAGGATCGCGTGCTGCGGGTAGGCCTTGCGAATGATCTTGACGATCTCGGCTTCCGCGCTGCGATCGACCTGGGTGACGAAGTCGTTGCGGCCCTTGCTTTCGACGGTCAGCTGATCGACGCGATCGAGGCTGCGCATGATGAAGTTGCCGGCGGAGCGGGCAGCACTGACGGCGATATTGACGAGGGGATGCATGGCGGGGAAGCAGGTCCGGTGAACGAGGTGCGGCGCAAGACTGGCGTCCGCACGATCAAAGCCGGAAACTTCCAGCTTTGCCGTCGATGAATCAAGAAGTGGAACTATTATCCCGCATCCGCGTTGTGCTCGTGGCAACCCACCATCCGGGCAACATCGGCTCCGCTGCGCGCGCCATGCGCAACATGGGCCTGCGTGACCTCGCCCTGGTCACGCCGCACCGCTTTCCAGACCCCGAAGCGACCGCGCTGGCCTCCGGCGCCGACGACATCCTGGCCAGCGCGACGATCCACGAGACGCTGGCCGATGCCGTTGCCGACTGCGAGCACGTGATCGCGACGACTGCCCGCGTGCGCTACGTGTCGATCCCGTTTTCCGAGCCGCGCGAATGCGTCGCCCGGCTGGCGGCCGGCGAGCATCCGGGGCGGATCGCGATCGTCTTCGGCCGCGAGCGGATCGGCCTGACCAACGAGGAGCTCGATCACTGCCGCGAAGCGGTGGCGATCCCGACCGACCCCGAGTTCGGTTCGATGAACCTCGCCGCGGCCGTGCAGATCATGGCCTACGAGCTGCGGCTGGCGGCCGGCGCCAAGATCCCCGAAATGCCCGAGCACCAGCCGGTGCCGCAGGGCCAGATGGAGCATCTGTACAACCATCTGGAGAAGGTGCTGATCGCGACCAGCTTCATCGACCCGGAAGCGCCGCGCTACATCATGCGGCGGATGCGCCGGATGTTCGGCCGCGCGGCACCGGACAGCCACGAGTTCAATATCGTGCGCGGCATCCTGACCTCGATCGAGGAAGCGCTGGGCTTGAAGCCCACCAACAAGCGCTTCCCGCATCTGCCGCAGGAGCCGAAGTACCGTCCGCCCGAGGCCGCCGAGCAGCAGCCGTGAGCGGCGTCCCGACGCTCGATTTCCGGCGCTGGCACCACGACCGCGCCGCGTTCGTCGCCGAACTCGGTGCGGCCTACCGCGAATACGGCTTCTGCGGCATCCGCCATCACGGAATTCCGCAGGCGCTGATCAACGATGCCTACGCGGTGTTCCAGCAATTCTTCGCGTTGCCGGAAGCGGTCAAGCGGCAGTACGCCGCAGGCCCTGGCGGCACCCGCGGCCTGACGCCGTTCAAGATCGAAACGGCGAAAGGTGCGGCACTGCCGGACTTGAAGGAGTTCTGGCACATCGGCCGCGAAATCGCGCGTGATTCGAAGTACGCCGCGATCATGGCGGCGAACCTGTGGCCGACCGAAGTGCCCGGTTTCAGGGCCTGCGGCTATGCGCTTTACGAAGCGCTCGGCGAACTCGGTCGGCAGGTGCTGGCGGCGCTGGCGCTGAACCTCGGCCTGCAGGAAGGCTGGTTCGACGACATGATCGACCACGGCAACTCGATCCTGCGGGCGATCCACTATCCGCCGATCACTTCGGCCGACATCCCGAACGTTCGTGCCGGCGCCCACGAGGACATCAACCTGATCACGTTGCTGGTCGGCGCCAGCGAAGGCGGGCTGGAAGTGCTGACCCGACGAGGCGAATGGCTGCCGATCACCACCGACGGCGACACCATCGTCGTCAACATCGGCGACATGCTGCAGCGGCTCAGCAACCACGTATACCCATCGACGACGCACCGGGTGGTCAATCCGCAAGGTGACGCCGCGCGCCGCGCGCGCTACTCGATCCCGTTCTTCCTGCACCTGAATCCGGACGTGCTGATCGACGTGCTGCCGTCGTGCATCACGCCGGACAACCCGAAGCGCTATCCGACGCCGATCACCGCGAACGACTACCTCTGGGAGCGGCTGCGGGAGATCAAGCTGGGCTGAGCTGCTGGAAGCCCCGATCTCGCTCGGAGAGCGCTTGGAACAGTGCAGGCCCGGGGCACAAAGGCACAAAGGGGAAAGGCAAGGACACGAAGAAAAACTTTTCGACAGTTTTACTTTGTGTCCTTGCCGTTGCTGTTCTTCGTGCCTTTGTGTCCTGGAGGCTTGTAGTTCTTCGTTCTCTGCTTGTTTTCAACGTCCCGACGTTGCTTGGAGAGCGCTTGGAACATCACAGGCCCGGGGCACAAAGGCACAAAGGGGAAAAGCAAGGACGCGAAGAAAAGCTTTCGGCGGTTTTCCTTTGTGCCCTTGCCGTTGCTGTTCTTCGTGCCTTTGTGCCCCGGAGGCTTTTGCTTTTCCGTTCTTGTTTGTTTTGAAAGTCCCGACGTTGTTCGGAGAGCGCTTGCGACAGCACAGGCCCAAGGCACAAAGGCACAAATGGGAAAAGCAAGGACGCGAAGAAAAGCTTTCGGCGGCTTTCCTTTGTGCCCTTGCCGTTGCTGTTCTTCGTGCCTTTGTGCCCGGGGGCTTTTGTTTGTCGTCCTCCGTGTTCGCTCGCGTGAAAATCGAAAGGGGGCAGCGACTAAACTCCGCACATGCCGATCTACCTCGATCACAACGCCACCACGCCGCTTGATCCGCGGGTGCTGGACGCGATGCTGCCGTATCTCACCGGGCCGTATGGCAATGCGTCCAGCGTGCATCGCTACGGCCGGGCTGCGCGCGATGCCATCGAGGCGGCGCGGGTGCAGGTCGCCGAACTGGTCGGTGCAGAAGCTTCCGAGGTGACGTTTACCAGCGGCGCCACCGAATCGAACAATCTGGCGCTGAAAGGCCTGACCGAAGGTCGAGTACCGACCCGCGTGCTGTATGGCGCCACCGAGCACCCGGCGATCCTCGAAGCGGCCGAATCGCTGCGCCCGCATGGCTGGGGTGTGGAAACCATCGCGATCGACCGTGCCGGCATCGTCGACTGGCCGGCGTTCGAAGCGCAGCTGGCGCGTGGCCCGGTTCGGGTCGCGGCACTGATGCTGGCCAACAACGAGACCGGCGTGATTCAGGACTGCGCCCGCGCGGCGCGGCTGGTTCACGACGCTGGCGGCCTGTTGCATGTCGATGCCGTGCAGGCCGGCGGCAAGCTCGCGTTCTCGTTCGCCGCCACCGGTGCCGACCTGATGGGCCTGTCGGCGCACAAGCTGTATGGCCCGAAGGGTGTTGGTGCGCTGATCGTGAAATCGCACGTCGAACTGCTGACGCAGCTGCACGGCGGCGGGCAGGAGCGCGGCCTGCGCGGCGGCACCGAAAACCTCGCGGCGATCGTCGGCTTCGGTGCGGCCTGCGAGCTGGCGGCGGCGGAAGTCGGGCAGCGTATCGACCGCTGGACCGTGTTGCGCGCGCGGCTCGAAGCCGGCCTGCGCGCGCTGCCCGGCATCACGATTTTCGGCGACGGCAGCCCGCGGCTGGCCAACACCGTGCAGTGCGGCGTCGCTGGCTGGGAAGGCGAGGCGCTGCTGATGGCGCTCGATCGCAAGGGCATTGCCGTGTCGAGCGGCTCGGCCTGCGCGTCCGGCACCGGCGAGCCGAGCCATGTGCTGATCGGCATGGGCTGCGAACGCGACACGGCGTTTTCGGCGATCCGCATCAGCCTTGGTGTCGCCACCACCGAAACCGAGATCGACCGGTTTCTTGCCGTGCTCGCCGACCTGCGCGCGCAGGCGGTGGCGGCATGATCTATCTCGATTACGCGGCGACCACGCCGATCGACGAAGCGGTGTTCGAGGCGATGCTGCCGTACCTGAAGCCTGACGGGCTGCATGGCAATCCGGCGTCGACGCACGGCCCGGGCTTCAAGGCGCGGGCGGCAGTGGAGACCGCGCGCCAGCAGGTTGCCGCGCTGATCGGGGCCGAGGCCAGCGAGATCATCTGGACTTCCGGCGCCACCGAATCGAACAACCTGGCGATCAAGGGCGCGCTGGAGTTCCGCGGCTTTCCGAAGAACGGCAAGCCGGTGCACATCGTCACCTCGAAAACCGAGCACAAGTGCGTGCTCGATACCTGCCGGCAACTGGAAACGCTCGGCGCGCGAGTCAGCTACCTGAAGCCGGACGGGCAGGGCCGCGTGACGGCGGAAGCCGTGCTTGCGGCGATCACGCCGGATACCGTGCTGGTGTCGCTGATGTGGGTCAACAACGAGATCGGCACCGTCAACGACATCGAGCAGCTGGCACCACGCTTGCGCGAGCGCGGCGTGATGCTGCATGTCGATGCCGCGCAGGCGGCCGGCAAACTGGCAATAGATCTGAAGACCGTGGCGGTCGACCTGCTGAGCGTGTCGGCGCACAAGCTCTATGGCCCGAAAGGCGTCGGCGCGCTGTATGTGCGGCGCAAGCCCCGCGCGCGGCTGAGTCCCCAGATGCACGGCGGCGGGCACGAGCAGGGCATGCGTTCGGGAACGCTGGCGACGCATCAGGTGGTCGGCATGGGCGCGGCCTGCGCACTGGCGGCGGCACGCTTCGATGCCGATGTCGCGCACTGGCGCGGCCTGCGCGATGCGCTGTGGGCGCGTCTGCAGACGATTCCCGGCGTGCTGCGCAATGGCCCGACCGACGGCGATCGGGCCGCGCCGCACTTGCTGAACCTGAGCTTCCCGGGGGTCGAGGGCGAGTCGCTCCGGGCGTCTCTCGGCGGAATCGCGGTGTCGAGCGGCTCGGCCTGCTCGTCGGCGACGGCCGAGCCTTCGTACGTGCTGCGCGCGCTCGGTCGCGATGACGAAACCGCCAATGCGTCCTTGCGCTTCTCGTTCGGCCGCCGCACCACGGCGGCCGAGATCGAACAGGTGGCCGACACGGTGATCGCGCAGGTCGCCTGGCTGCGTGAACTGTCGCCGCTGCCGAGGAACGGGTGATGACCGAGACCGACGATGGCAACGCTTTCGGCTACGCCCCGGAAATCTGGCGGCTGTTCCGCAATGCGCCGAATGCCGGCGCTTTTCCGGATGGAACACCCGGCGTGGTCAGTGCTGAAGCCGGCACGCCGGCCGCGCGTTCGGTGCTGCGGCTGGCGCTGCGCTTCGATGGCGCGCGGGTGATCGACGGCCGCTTCCAGGCCTACGGCTGCCCGGCATCGATCGCCGTCGGCGCCTGGATCGCCGGCTGGGCATCGGGCCGGCATGTCGACGAGCTGCGCCTACTGAAGGCAGCGCATCTGCGCGAAGCGCTTGAAATTCCGGAAGATCGTGCACACTGTGCCCTGCTCGGGGAGGACGCGCTTCGCGCGGTGCTGAGCCGACACCAGGAGCAACGAGCATGAGCATCGAACTGACGGAAAGCGCGGCAAAACGCATCCAGGCGCAGATCGCCAAGCGCGGCAAGGGCTATGGCCTGCGCATCGCGGTGAAGAAGTCCGGCTGCTCCGGCTATGCCTATGTGCTCGATTACGCCGAGGCCCCGGGTGCCGACGACGAAGTGTTCGACGCCCACGGCGCCAAGGTCGTCGTGGCGAAGGAGCACCTGTCGTTCCTCGACGGCCTGACGCTCGATTTCCAGCGCGAAGGGCTGAACGAAGCGTTCAAGTTCCGCAATCCGAACGTCACCGGCGAGTGCGGCTGCGGCGAGAGCTTTGCCGTCGGCTGAGCCGTCCGCGTCGCCGCTGCGCTGACTTGCTGCACCGCCGCAGATTGCCGGGTTTGCGCGCAACCCGTTAACATTCCGTGTTTTTCCGCCCCCGGATGCTCCGCGGGCGTCGTCTACACCTACACACGGAAACATCATCATGGCGGTTGAACGCACCCTTTCGATCATCAAGCCCGACGCCGTTGCCAAGAACGTCATCGGCGGCATCTACACGCGCTTCGAAGCAGCCGGCCTGCGCATCGTCGCCGCCCGCATGCAGCACCTGTCGCGTGAAGAGGCCGAAGGCTTCTACGCGGTGCACAGCGCCCGTCCGTTCTTCAAGGATCTGGTCAGCTTCATGATTTCCGGCCCGGTCATCATCCAGGTTCTGGAAGGCGAGGACGCGGTTGCCAAGCACCGCGACATCATGGGCGCCACCGATCCGAAGAAGGCCGCTCCGGGCACGATCCGTGCGGACTTCGCCGACTCGATCGACGAGAACGCCGTCCATGGCTCGGACAGCCTGGAAAACGCCGCTCGCGAGATCAGCTACTTCTTCCGCACCATCGAACTCGCGCCGCGCACGCGCTGAGCCGATTGCGGCAACCAGGGTGACGCGTGACTGCTGAGCAGACTGCCTCGATGACTCCGCCGACGGACGCCGAAACGCGCCCGGCTGCGGCGGCGGCTGCACCGACGGCACGCGTCAACCTGTTCGGACTCGACCGCGTCGCGTTGCGCGCCGAGTTCGAGAAGATGGGCGAATCCGGCTACCGCGCCGACCAGATCATGTTGTGGATCTACCGGCGCGGCGTCGTCGACTTCGCGCTGATGAGCAATGTCGGCAAGGCGCTGCGGGCACGGCTCGAAGCGCATTTCGTGATTCGCCCGCCGGAACTGGTCACCGAGCAGATCTCGACCGACGGCACCCGCAAATGGGTGTTGAAGCTCGAGGAACGCGAAGGCCGTCCGGAAACGATGATCGAAACGGTCTACATCCCGGAAGCCAACCGGGGCACCTTGTGCATCAGCTCGCAAGCCGGCTGCGCGATGGACTGCTCGTTCTGCTCGACGGCGCAGGGCGGCTTCTCGCGCAACATGACCACGGCCGAGATCGTCGCCCAGGTGTTCTTTGCCGGAAAGGCGCTTGGCGGTGACTTCCAGAATGAGAAGGTCATCTCCAACGTCGTGTTCATGGGCATGGGCGAGCCGCTGGCCAACTACAACGCCGTGCTGCCGGCGATCCGCATCCTGCTCGACGACTTCGGCTTCGGCCTGTCGAAGCGCCGCGTCACCGTGTCGACGTCCGGCCTCGTGCCATTCATCGACCGCCTCGGCGGCGATGTCGACACGGCACTGGCGATCTCGCTGCATGCGCCGAACGATGCGCTGCGCGACCAGCTGGTGCCGATCAACAAGAAGTACCCGATTGCCGATTTGATGGACGCCTGCCGGCGCTATCTGGCTGGCAAGGACCGCAAGGCGCACATCGTCTACGAGTACGTGATGCTCGAAGGCGTCAACGACCAGCCGGAGCACGCGCGCGAACTCGCGCGCCTGCTCAATACCTTCCACGGGGGCCAGTCGGCCAAGGTCAACCTGATTCCGTTCAACCCGTTTCCGAACGCGCGCTACAAGCGCTCGAAGCCGGAAGCGATCAGCCGTTTCTCCGAAATCCTGCGTGCCAAGGGCCTGCTGACGATGACTCGCCGCACCCGCGGCGATGACATCGATGCGGCCTGCGGGCAGCTCGTCGGCAAGGTGCAGTCGAAGCAGAAGAAGCGCCTCGGCGACATCCCGGTGCGTGTGCAATGAGCAGCCCGCAGTCCATGCGCCCGACTCGCCTTGCTCCGATCCCCGCCGCTGTCGCGACGGGGCCCCTCGTCGGTGGCTCGCGGTCTTCCTGCGGTCAGCTGGTCGGCAAGGTGCAGTCGAAGCAGAAGAAGCGCCTTGGCGACATCCCGGTGCGCGTGCAATGAGCAGCCCGCAGTCCATGCGCCCGACTCGCCTTGCTCCGATCCCCGCCGCTGCCGCGACGGGGCCCCTCGTCGGTGGCTCGCGGTCTTTCTGCGGTCAGCGGGTCGGCAAGGTGCAGTCGAAGCAGAAGAAGCGCCTTGGCGACATCCCCGTGAGGGTGCAGTGATTCGAGGCGTCGCGGTCCTTGCAGTGCTGCTCGTTTCGCTGACCGCCTGCGTCACCGAAACCACTGGCGAGCTGCGGCCGCAGTCGCCACCGGATCTCGAGGAAGCCGCGAAGATCAACACCCAGCTTGGTGTCGACTATGCCCGTCAGGGCCGTTTCGACGTGGCCGAGGAAAAGCTGCGCAAGGCGGTTGATCAGAACGATCGCTATGCCCCGGCACACGGCGTGCTGGCTTACGTGCTGACGCAGCGTGGCGACCGGGAGGGGGCCGAGCGCGAGTACCGCCGGGCGCTGGCGCTGGCGCCCGACGATGCCGCCACGCACAACAACTTCGGCGTGTTCCTCTGCGATCTCGGCAAGTTCAAGGAAGCCGATCAGGCTTTCCGCACGGCGCTGGCCGATCGCAACTACGCGACGCCGGAAGCGGCGTGGACCAATGCCGGCATCTGCCAGCGGCAGGCGCGCGATCCGCGTGCCGAAGACAGTTTCCGCGAAGCACTGAAGATCAATCCGGAGTACCGCGCAGCGCTCGCGCAGATTGCCCAGCTGACCTACAAGGCCAGCGACTGGGCGCGCACCGATGCGTTCATCAAGCGCTACGAAAAGCTCGGCAGCCTGCCGCCAGACCTGCTGCTGATCGCCGCTCTCACCCAGCGCAAGCTTGGTGATCGAGCCGCTGCACGCCGTTACGAACAGACCCTGGTCCGGGATTTCCCGGAATCCGACCAGGCTGTGAAATTGCTGAAGACCCCGCCTGCGCCATGACCTCCGATCCGATTCCCGACGCGCCCGAAGCCACGCTGTCTTCCGCCACTGCCGGCCCTGGCCGGGTGATTCGCCAGGCGCGCGAGCGCGCCAAGCTGGCCATCGAGGAACTGGCCACCGTGACCCGGCTGACTCGCGCCACGCTCGAAGCGCTGGAGCGCGACGACTTCTCGAACCTCACCGAAGCGGTCTACGTGCGCGGCTACTACCGCAAGTGCGCGAAGGTGCTGAACCTGCCGGAAGCCGAGCTGATCGCGGCCTACGACAAGCTCTACGCGCCGAAGAACGCGCCGATGCCGACCAAGCTGCTGCTCGGCAACAGCGGCTCGACGATGGTCTCGAGCCGCGTCAGCGATGCCGGCGGTGGATCGGGTTGGGTGATCGTCGTGGTGATTGCCGCGCTGATCGGCGCCGGGGTCTGGTTCGTGACGCAGGATGCGCCCGATGCGCTGCCCGCACCGGCCGCAGCGGTCGATCCCGGCACTGTCACGACGCCGATTCCGGCCGCTGTGCTGGTGACGCCGCCGTCCAGCGAAGCTGCGGCAACGATTCCGGCAGCCGCCTCCGCTGCGCCTGCAGTGCCGCCCGCTGCAGCAGCCGACGGTTCGACGCCACCGGCGCCACCGGTTGCATCGCCCGGTCTGGCGCTGACTCCGGCGACGTCGCTGTCATCGCTGTCCGCAGCCGAAGCCGCTGCCGCTGCGCCGGCCCCGGCCCCCGCAGCGGCCTCCAGCGGCAGCGCGCTGCAGCTGAGCTTCAAGTCGTCGTCATGGGTGCGCATCGAGGATGCCGACGGTCGCACCCTGCTGTCCGGCACCATGCCGTCCGGCGACCGGCAGGTCGTCCGTGGCCGCGCGCCGTACTCGCTGTTCATTGGCTATGCGCCTGGCGTCACGGTCGAATTTGATGGCAAGCCATTCGATCTGACGCCGCACATCCGTGAGAACTCGACGGCGCGCGTCAACCTGCCGTAGCGTCCCGCTCCTCCGTCGCCGCGCCGACCGCTGCAGCATCGGTCGCGCCACCTGCTCCGCGCCCTTTCATGAAGATCCAGTCCGTTCGCGGCATGAACGATGTCCTGCCGGCCGATTCCGCGGCCTGGCAGCACGTCCATGCCGTCGCTGCGCAAGTCTTTGCCGCCTACGGTTACGGCGAACTGCGGCTGCCGGTGGTCGAGCGCACCGACCTGTTCAAGCGCGCGGTCGGCGAAGTGACCGACGTTGTCGAGAAGGAGATGTACTCGTTCGAGGATCGCGGCGGCGAACAGCTGAGCCTGCGTCCGGAACTGACCGCCGGCGTGATTCGCGCCGGCATCGAGCACGGCATCCTGTTCAACCAGCAGCAGCGGGTCTGGTGCACCGGCCCGGTGTTCCGTTACGAACGCCCGCAGGCCGGCCGCTACCGGCAGTTCCATCAGCTTGACGTCGAAGCCTTCGGCATCGCCACCCCCGACGTCGATGTTGAAGTGATTGCCATCGCCGCCCAGCTGTGGAAGCGGCTCCGTCTGACCGGCTTCGAACTGCAGATCAACACGCTGGGTACGCCGGCCTGCCGTGCCGAGCATCGCGCAGCACTCATTGCCTACCTCGAACAGCACGAAGCGGCGCTCGACGAAGACGCGAAGCGCCGCCTGCACAGCAATCCGCTGCGTGTGCTCGATTCCAAGGTGCCGGCGACGCAGGCGATCGTCGCCGACGCCCCGAAGCTGCTCGACTATCTGGACGAGGCCTCGCAGGCGCATTTCGATGCCTTGAAAGCCGGTCTCGAGGCACTCGGCATTGCTTATGTCGTCAACCCGCGTCTGGTGCGCGGGCTCGATTACTACACGCACACGGTGTTCGAGTGGGTGACCGATCAGCTCGGCGCTCAGGGCACGGTCTGCGCCGGTGGCCGCTACGACGGCCTGGTCGAGCAGCTCGGCGGGCCCAAGACCACCGGCGTCGGCTTCGGCCTCGGCATCGAACGGCTGATCCTGCTGATGGGCGTGCAGAAGGTGGCGTTCGCCTCGACCGCGCCGCATCTCTACATATGCTGCCTGGGTGCCGTGGCCGAACGCCAGGCGCTGCAGCTGGCCGAAGCGCTGCGCGACCAGTTCCCGACCTTGCGGTTGGTGCTCAATGCCGGCGGTGGCGGGCTGAAGTCGCAATTGAAGCGAGCCGACAACAGCGGCGCGCGTTACGCGCTGGTGATTGGTGACGACGAAGCGGCCGCCGGCACCGTTCAAGTAAAATCGCTGCGCGGCGAAGGTGAGGCCTACCTGTGCCACCAGTCAGCGCTGGCTGCGGAACTCGGCAGCCGACTCGCGCTCTGACCCGCAAGCCCTTCGCTACCACCCCACCGACAACCCGAACTGGCGACGCCCCGTCGCCACGCGAGAACGAGACATGAGCACTCATTACGACGACGAAGCCCAAGTCGAAGACCTGCGCCGCTGGTGGAAGGAAAACTGGCTGGCGCTGGCGGTTGGCCTCGGCCTCGGTCTCGCGGCGATCTTCGGCTGGGAGTACTACACGAGCCGCAAGGATCAGCATCGCGGCGAAGGCTCGCAGCTGTTCGAAGAGCTGAAGAAGGCGGTGACCGCCAAGAAGTACGACGAGGCCGGCAAGATGGGTGACCGTCTGGTCGCCGAGTTCGACTCGACGCCGTACGCCGTCGCCGGCGCGCTGAAGCTGGCCCAGGCCGCGGTCGACGAAACCAAGCTCGACGAGGCCCGCAGTCGGCTCGAATGGGCGGCCGCGCATAGCGACGACGCAGCGCTGAAGCCGCTGATCCAGCTTCGTCTCGCGCGTGTGCTCTGGCAGCAGGGCAAGCCAGCCGATGCGCTGAAGCTGCTCGACGGCGATGCCAGCACCTACGTGGTGCTGTACGAGGAACTGCGTGGCGACATCAAGCT
>Ga0114983_1000710_pt1 | contig 13808 bp, 12 predicted proteins | sample Shrwel_input2_RT_FD_87182 | JGI IMG/M metagenome (GOLD analysis project Ga0114983, IMG submission 87182) | Subsurface microbial communities from deep shales in Ohio, USA - Utica-3 well 1 S input2 RT | ecosystem: Environmental > Aquatic > Deep subsurface > Shale gas/oil reservoir > Produced... | reverse complement strand
GACGGCGATGACCCAGTCACCCGGCTTGCAGCCGACCGGATCGACCGCCACCTGCCTGCCGCTGCTGCCGCGCTCCTTGACCACGAGCAAGCGGCGGTTCTGCAGTCCGCCGATGCGCGCGGTGGCCACCAGCGTGCCTTCGACCTGGCAGATCTTCATGAGGCCTTCTCCGCAAGCATTTCGACCGGTACCAGCCGCGCTTCGTCAGCCGCGCGAATGCAGGCCTGCACCACGAGTTCGCCGGCTGCGACCCGCGCCGCATGACGCGTGCTGATCGCCGCTGCAAGCCGCTGCGCACGCTCGGCCGCCTGTTCGGCGGAACCGGGAATGCGGGAGTCGTGGCGCATGTGCACGAGCACCGGCACCGCCAATCCCTGCGGCTGACACAGGCGATGCAGGATGCGCACGCCGACATCGAGATCCATCGTCGCCGCCTCGACCGTCTCGGTCTGCACCTGGAAAGCGAGATTGCGCAGCTGCACGTCGTCGACTGGATCGCCGACCACGATCAGGCGCTCGGTGTGGCCGGCCTCGGGATACGGGCCGCCATGCCAGTCGCGCACGGCATCGATCTGGCCGATGTTGTTCTTCAGCAGATAGCCGCAGAACCAGCGCATGCCTTCGCTGGCCGCGTCATCCGCAGCCACAGCAGCTGCTTCGGCCACTGCCGTCCGGATGTGTTCCTTGGCGGCGTCGCGCGGCAGCGATTGCGTGTGCGCGAACAGCGTCAGGTTGTCGATGTAGCGATCAGCGTGCATGCGGCCATCGGCAGCGGGCACATGCACGCGGATCGCATCGGTGTCGGTATCGACGCCGACCAGAAGCGTTGCGACTCCGGCGCGCGGGCCGTAGTGCACGCGGATGGTCTGCTGGAACTGTTCGAGCCGCTCCAGCACGCGGCGCGCGGCGCGGGCGGTGTCGCTGCCATGGGCGGCACAGCCTTCATGGGCGGGATCGCGGCTGCTGAAGTGGTAGACGCCGATCTTCAGATAGCGCGTGCCGGCTTCGCTCGCGTTCGGGCGGGACTCCCGCCAGCGCTGCAGCTCGATGCGTTCCCAGTGCCGCAGGCTGTCCTCGACCGGGAACAGCGCGCCGGCATGCGACTGCCGGAACGCGACCACGGCCGGCGGCACGCGCAGGATGTAGTCGACGACTCCGGCCAGCCGGCCATCGGCGCAAGGCGTGATGTCGATGGCATGAAAGCCCCAGCGCCGGATCAGCGTCTCGACCTGCTCGCCATCGCTGACCAGCGCATGGCTGCGATCGAACGCGGTGGCCACCAGGCGCGAGAAGCAGCCGATCACGCACTGCGCCTGCAGGCGGCGCAGATCCAGCGGCTGCAGCCAGTTCGCGGCGAACAGCGCTGGCGCCAGATCAAGCCCGAGCTGCTCGCCCAGCCGGGACGCCGCACGCTGCGCGAAGTCGTTCTCGAACTGCTGCGGCGCCAGGCTGCGCAGCGCCGGCTCGATCGCCGCGAAAGCCTGTTCGATATCGGCAGCCCGCGTGCGCAGTGCTGCGCTCAGGCGCGCATCGGCCAGCGGGTGCCGGACACCGGGCGACAGTGTCGGCATGGGGCTCGCTGCCGCAGGCAGCGCCTGAGCCGATGTGATGGCCGGTGCCAGCAATGCGCGGCTCGACGGCGCACCGCGCCGCCAGGCATCGCGATTCCAGACATCGGCGCTAGGCCAGCTGGCGGCGCGCATCAGCTGGGCGCTCCGCCGGACAGCGTCACGCGCGCGGACGTATTCGATGACCAGCCCAGCAGGCCGGTGACCAGCAGCGGTGCCGGTTCATGCGGTGTCGCCGGCTTGAAGTTGCGGGCGCCGGCAAACGCCTGCGGCTTGCCGCTGCGCTCGCTGGGGTTGCGGGTGCTGGCGCTGCTGCCTTCAGTGCCGGTGACCCGCGAGCTGTCGGTCCAGGCTTGGCCGGTAATCGCTGGGCCCTGGCTGCGGCCTTCGCCGCTGACCCGTGCATGCGCGGCGGGCTTGCCGGCTTCGGCTTGCCGCCGTGGCCGGAACTGGAATTCGAGATTGCCGGTGATGCGGCCATCGCCACGGGTGAACGAGCCGGTGATCGCAGGTGCGGCGGCATCGACCTCGGCACGGGCACGCAGGCGCGCGGCGCGCTGCGGTTCCTGAACCGAGAACGCATGGTCGATGGCGCTGTGGTCGGCGGCCTCCGCTGCCGCTGCAGGCTCTTGCCAGTAACGCGTGCCGGTGATGCCGCGTGCAGCACCACGCGCCATGCCGGTCACGGCATCGCCGGGGCGTGGTGCATCGCCGGTGACCGCCATCGCGTTGCGTGCCGGAATCGGCGCGCCGGCTGCGGCACGCTGATACGGCGTGCCGGTCACCCAGCGGTCGTTGCCGGCGGCACCGCCGCTGACGCGGCCGTGATGCGACAGCGCCGGCCCGGTGATGCGCTGCTGCGCGAAGGTCAGTGTTTCCTGCACCTTGCCGCGCGTCACCGGATCACGACGGCTTTCGTCGAGCAGTTCGGCAGCGGACGTGCCGCCACCGCTGCCGCCGCACTCGGCCTGATAGCGCGAGGCAGCCAGATACTGATCGCCAGTGATGCTGCGGCAGGCGCCGGCTTCATCGCCGCTGACGCGGCTGCTGCGGCCAACGGCCACACCAGTGATCGCGAGGCCAGCATCGGTTCGCTCGATGCGCGCCTGGCGTGAACGTTCGCGTGAGCCTGCAGCATTGCGGAACGCCTGCGGCATGCCGTGCTGGCGTATGCCGGAAAAGCCGCTGCGGGGTGTCAGGTCATCGGCGAGGCTGGCGTCGGCCGTGCCGGTGATCGTCAGGCCGCTGCCGGCTTCGTCACCAGTGATCGCCACCTGGCTGCGCAGCAGCGTGCCGGACACGACCAGCCCAGCGCCGGTGCGCATCAGGCCGACCTTGCGCGCTGCAGCGCTGTTCATGGTGGCACCCGGCGTGATGTCCGGCGTGCCTGAGACCGAGTGCCGGCTGCCGCTGTCGCCGCCGGTGACAGCACTGCCGCGCACGCGGTCGTGGCCGGTAATTGCGGCGCGCGGCTGATCGGCCGTCGCCTGCACTGCAATGGCTGCCGGGCGTGCCGGGCGAATCCCTGCGGCAGCCGGCTGATCGCCGCGGCCCTGCTGGCTCAGCAGCCGGCGGCGCAGACGCGCCTGCTCGCGGCAGCTGGCATGCGCGCAGGCTTCGGGCGCGCTGCTGCAGGCTTCGACGACCGCGGGCGGAGCAGAGGCTTCGCGAGGACTTGGCGGATTCGAAGACGCCGCCGGCACACCTGCCTTGCCGGAAGACAGCTGCCGCCGCCGTTCCATCGACAGGCGCCGGCCACCGAGCGCGGCGATGCCTGGCGTTGACGCGGACATCGCGGGCGACGGTTCGTGCGTCACCGGAGCGGGCGGCGGCGCGGCTGTCGTGCTCGCGGCGACAACGACCGGCACGCTGGCGCTGCGCTCGCCGTCACGCAGACGTTCGGTCGGTGGCGGCAGCGCGCTTTTGCCGGCCGACAGCGCCAGCCGGCGAGCACGCGAGGCTGCGCGGCCGCTGTTGGCCAGCGCGGATGCATTGATGGCGGCGGCGTCGGACATGGCTTCAGCGCTGGTCCGCGCGGTAGACGATGAACGCCGTGCCCTGCGACTGGCTGTAGTTGTCGTAGGCGAGCAGACGCACGTGCTGGCCGGGATTCGCGCGGTGGCAGGCTTCGAGCTCGGCGAGGATCTTTTCGATCGAGCGCTCGCCGAAGAACGGCAGCTTCCACAGGTACCAGAAGCTCGAGAACGATTTCTCCGGCTCGGTGTGCTCGATCGCCGGATTCCAGCCTTGGGCAATCATGTAGGCGATCTGCTTGCGCAGGCGATCAGGGGTCATGGCCGGCAGATACGAAAAGGTTTCGCCGCGACGCTGCGTGGCCGGGTAGGCAATGGTTTCGGACATGGTTCGGGCTTTCGTCTTGAGGGTCGGGCGGCGGGCTTCAGGCGCGAGCGGTGTCGAGCTTGTCGACGACGTCGAACTCGAACTTGATTTCCTTCCAGGTCTCCATCGCGATGCGCAGCTCCGGCGAATGCGCGGCGGCTTCAGTCAGGATCTCGCGGCCTTCGCGTTCGACTTGCCGGCCCTGGTTGCGCGCTTCGACACAGGCTTCCAGCGCAACACGGTTGGCATGGGCGCCAGCGGCGTTGCCCCAGGGATGACCGAGCGTGCCGCCGCCGAACTGGAAGCAGGCGTCGTCGCCGAAGATCGCGGTCAGCGCCGGCATGTGCCAGACATGGATGCCGCCGGAGGCCACCGGCATCACGCCCGGCATCGAGCCCCAGTCCTGATCGAAGAAGATGCCGCGCGAGCGGTTCTCGGGGATGAACGATTCGCGCATCAGGTCGACCCAGCCGAGCGTGGCTTCGCGGTCGCCTTCGAGCTTGCCGACCACGGTGCCCGAGTGCAGGTGATCACCGCCCGAGAGACGCAGGCACTTGGTCAGCACCCGGAAGTGGATGCCGTGATAGGGGTTGCGATCGAGCACCGCATGCATCGCACGGTGGATGTGCAGCAGCATGCCGTTCTCGCGGCACCAGTTCGCCAGACCCGTGTTCGCGGTGAAGCCCGCCGTCAGGTAGTCATGCATGATGATCGGCGAGCCCAGCGACTTCGCGAACTCGGCGCGCTTGTACATCTCTTCCGGCGTCGGGGCCGTGCAGTTCAGGTAATGGCCCTTGCGTTCGCCGGTCTCGGCTTCGGCCTTGCGCACGGCTTCCATCACGAACTCGAAGCGATGCTGCCAGCGCATGAACGGCTGGCTGTTGATGTTCTCGTCGTCCTTGGTGAAGTCCAGTCCGCCGCGCAGGCATTCATAGACGGCGCGGCCGTAGTTCTTCGCCGACAGGCCCAGCTTCGGCTTGATCGTGCAGCCGAGCAGTGCGCGGCCGTACTTGTTCAGGCGGTCGCGTTCCATCTGGATGCCGTTCGGCGGACCGCCGCAGGTCTTCACGTAGGCCAGCGGGAAGCGCAGGTCTTCGAGGCGCAGGCTGCGCACCGCCTTGAAGCCGAACACGTTGCCGACCAGCGAGGTCAGCACGTTGACGACCGAGCCTTCCTCGAACAGATCGAGTGGATAGGCGATGAAGGCGTAGAAGGCGTTGTTGTCGCCCGGCACGGATTCGATGCGATAGGCGCGACCCTTGTAGTAATCGAGGTCGGTCAGCAGGTCGGTCCAGACCGTGGTCCAGGTGCCGGTCGAGGATTCCGCTGCGACGGCAGCCGCGGCTTCTTCGCGTGGCACGCCGGCCTGAGCGACGATCTTGAACACCGCAAGCAGATCGGTATCCAGCGGCACATAGTTCGGCGTCCAGTAGGTCTTGCGATAGTCCTTGACGCCGGCTTGATAGGTTTTTTCGGCCACGCGTATCTCCTCTGGAGCAGGCAGGCGATGCGGCCGTGGATTGCCGATCACCTTGAATGCCGCCACGATAGGCCTGCCGGTGCGCGAGAAAAATTCAAACCTTGTGCTGCTAGCATCACGCGGCGTTATGGTTCTTCGGGACGAGACCCATGCACATCACCTTGCGACATCTGCGCATCTTCGAGGCCGTGGCGCAGCACAGTTCGATTTCGCGCGCTGCGGCCGAGCTGCATCTGACGCAGCCGGCGGTGTCGATGCAGATGAAGCAGCTCGAGGAGCAGATCGGCATCGCGCTCGTCGAGCAGATCGGCAAGCGCCTTTATCTGACCGAGGCCGGACAGGAGCTGCGCGGCCATGCCCGGCGCATCTCCGCCCAGATGACCGATCTCAATGCCGCGATGGATCAGTTCCGCGGGTTGGAGCGCGGCCTGCTGCGGCTGGCCGTGGTGTCGACGGCGAACTACTTCATTCCGCAGCTGCTCGGCGGCTTCGGCGAGCGTCATCCCGGTGTCCGCGTGAGCCTGCAGGTGGCCAATCGCGAAGCGGTGCTCGGTGCGCTGGCCGACAACCGCACCGAGCTGGCGATCACCGGCCAGCCGCCGGACAGCGTCGATGTCATCGCGCAGCACTTCAATAACAATCCGCTGGTGGTCATCGCGGCACCGACACATCCGCTGGCGCAGCTCGATGCGGTATCGCTGCAGCAGCTCGATCAGGAACTGATGGTGGTGCGCGAAGCAGGTTCAGGCACGCGTGCGGCGATGGATCGGCACTTCGCCGATCACGGCATCGAATACCGCGCCGGTTGCGAGATGGGTACCAACGAGGCGGTGAAGCAGGCCGTGCAGGCCGGCCTCGGCCTGGCCGTGGTGTCGCTGCAGACCATCGAGCTGGAACTCGAAACCCGACGTCTGGCGGTGCTGCCGGTCGCCACGTTCCCGATCCTGCGCCACTGGTATGTCGTGCATCGCACCAACAAGCGCCTGTCGGCTGCAGCGCAGGCCTTTCGCGAAATGCTGCTGGCGCGCAATCCCGAAGTGGCCGTCAATCCGACGCCACGGCGCGCAATGGTGACCTGAGCCAGCGATGATGACGGTGGCCCGAAGCCGGGTTGCCTGATGTTCCACGGCCTCGCTGCGAACGCGCGCACCGGCCGCAGCTCACGCCTCGACCCGGTTGCACTGGAGATCTTCATGCAGGACAACGACGCGGGCGCATGGCGTGCCCGGCAAGCGCTGGAGCGCGCCGGCGTGCCGGATGCCGACCTGCTGATCGCGCTGCTGCGCGAAGCGGGCGTCCAGTTCGCCGACCGTGCTGCCGATCATATGGTCTGCCGCTGGGTGCCGGTATCCGAGCAGGCGGTGCCAGCAACGGCCGACACCATCATCCGCACGATCACCCGAACGCGTGGCGAACAGACCAGCGTGCGGACCTACTGGCTCGATGGCCTGCGCGGGCCGGTCGACCGCGACTGAAGCGCGGTCGACACGCGCTGGCGGTGTCAGTTGTCGCGCATTTCCAGGCTGCGGTTGATGCCAAGCGCCATTAGCGTGCCGACCGCACCGGACAGCAGATACAGGCCGACATAGCCGACGCCGAAGCGGCTGGCGATGAACAGTGCCGCCAGCGGCGCGAACGCGGCACCGACCAGCCAGGCGAGATCGGACGTGATGATCGCGCCGCTATAGCGGTAGCGGCTCGGGAACGTCGAGTTGATCGCACCGGCCGCCTGCGCGTGAGTGAAGCCGAGCAGCACGAAGCCGCCGAGCACGAACAGCAAAGCTCCGATCAGGCTGCCGTTGACGAACGTCGGCAGCAGGCCGATCAGGCTGAACAGCGCGATCAGGCCGGCACCGAGTGCCAGCGTGGCGCGGCGGCCGATGCGGTCGGCGATCTGGCCGGACAGCAGCATGCCGACGATGCACAGCAGCGCGCCGAACATCTGCACGCTCAGGCACTGCACGACGCTGACCTTCTCGGTGGTCAGCAGCGTGACCCAGGACAGCGGGAACACCGTCACCACATGGAACAGCGCGAAGCTGGCCAGCGGCGCGAACGCGCCCAGCGCAATGCTGGCGCGCTGGGTGCGCAGCAGCTCGCCGATCGGCGACGGCTCCAGTTCGCGCGTCTGCAGCAGCGCCGTGAACTCCGGCGTCACCACCAGACGCAGCCGGGCGAACAGCGCCACGACGTTGATCGCGAAGGCCACGGCGAACGGATAGCGCCAGCCCCAGTCGAGGAAATCGGCCGGCGTCAGCGATGACACCAGGAATGCGAACAGGCCGGCGGCGATGAAAAAGCCGATCGGCCCGCCGAGCTGCGGCAGCATCGCGAACCAGCCACGACGGTTTTCAGGTGCATTCAGCGCCAGCAGCGACGGCAGGCCGTCCCAGCTGCCGGCAATGCCGAAGCCCTGCGCGATCCGCATCAGCGCCAGCAGCACGATCGAGGCTTCGCCGAGGGTCTTGTAGCTCGGCAGGAAGGCAATGCCGGCGGTGGCGGTGCCAAGCACGAACAGCGCGATGGTCAGCTTGGCGCCGCGGCCGTAGCGTTCGTGAATGATGCGGAACAGCGTCGAGCCGAACGGCCGCGCGACGAAGGCCAGCGAAAAGATCGCGAACGAATAGAACGTGCCGGTCTTGGCGTCGACGAACGGAAAGAACACCGACGGGAACACCAGCACCGAAGCGATGCCGAAGACGAAGAAGTCGAACATCTCCGACAATCGGCCAATCACCACGCCGATGGCGATCTCGCCGGGCGAGACAGAGCCGTGCTGATGCGCCGTCGATGACGGCAGATCGGTGCTGGGGTTGGCGGTGGTCAGGGCCATCGGGCGCAATCCGGATGCGGGCCGGGGATTTCCGGCAACGAGACTGTCGCATGTGCGGCCCTGCGCGCCCATTGGACAATTGGTCCAATCGCGCGCCCGGTGCCTGCGGCCCAGACTGCGCATCGTTCCTATTTCCTGCGCGCCATGTCTGCCCGAACGATGCGTCTTGCCACCACCTTCAGCCTGATCGCGCTGGGCAGCCTGCTGTCCGGCTGCGATCTCGTGACCCTCAACGCCTCCGGCGACATCGCGCGCCAGCAGGGCGACCTGATTGTCGTGTCCACCGTGCTGATGCTGCTGATCGTCGTGCCGGTGATGGTGCTGACCGGCTGGTTCGCCTGGCATTACCGCGCGTCGAACAAGCGGGCGACCTACTCACCCGAGTGGCATCACTCCACGCAGCTGGAGCTGGTGATCTGGTCGGCGCCGCTGCTGATCATCATCGCACTCGGCGCAGTGACCTGGATCAGCACCCACACGCTGGACCCGTTCCGCAAGCTCGATCGCCTCGATGCCGCCCGCAACGTGCCGGCCGACGTCAAGCCGCTGAAGGTGCAGGTTGTCGCGCTCGACTGGAAGTGGCTGTTCATCTACCCGGACTACGGCATCGCCACGATCAACGAGCTGGCGGCACCGGTCGATGTGCCGATCGAGTTCCAGCTGACCGCGTCGACGGTGATGAACACCTTCTACGTGCCGACGCTGGCCGGCATGATCTACACGATGCCGGCGATGGAAACGCGCCTGCATGCGGTGATCAACAAGGTTGGCGACTACGAAGGCCTGTCGGCGCACTACAGCGGTGCCGGCTTCTCGGACATGCGCTTCCGCTTCAAGGGCATGGATGGCGCAGCGTTCGACCAGTGGGTCGCCGAAGTGCGCGAAACGCCGGCCGAGCTGAGCCGCGACGAATACCTGAAGCTCGAACGCCCGAGCGTGAAGGAAGCGGCCCGTCGTTACGGCCGTGTCGTCGAAGGTCTGTACGACGCGGCACTCAACCTGTGCGTCGACAAGACCAAGATGTGCATGCGCGACATGATGGCCATCGACGCGCGTGGCGGCATGGGTCTGGCCAATGTCTACAACGTCGCCCACTTGAGCCACGACGCCGAGCGCCGTCGCGGTCATGACCTCATGCCTGCCGACAGCTACGTGACCTCGCTGTGCACCGTGCCGGCCGATGCCTACATGAGCCCGGTCGACCCGCCGTCGTACGGCCGCGTGCGCCTTGCGCCCTGAATTTCAACCGTTCCCAACTGCCATGACGCCTGCAACCCCCGAACCTCGTTCCGAGCTGGCGACCCTGCTGTTCGGTCGCCTGAGCCTCGATTCGATTCCGTATCACGAGCCGATCATCCTGGTGACCTTCGCGGTGGCCGCGCTGGCCGGCATCTCGGTGCTGACCTGGATCACCCGCGCCCGCGCCTGGGGCTGGCTGTGGCGTGACTGGTTCTGCTCGATCGACCACAAGAAGATCGGCGTGATGTACATGATTCTCGGCTTCGTGATGCTGCTGCGCGGCTTCGCCGACGCGATCATGATGCGCGCCCAGCAGGCGATGGCCTTCGGTGATGCCGCCGGCTATCTGCCGCCGCACCACTACGACCAGATCTTCACGGCCCACGGCGTGATCATGATCTTCTTCGTGGCGATGCCGTTCGTCACCGGCCTGATGAACTACGTGGTGCCGCTGCAGATCGGCGCGCGTGACGTCGCGTTTCCGTTCCTCAACAACTTCAGCTTCTGGATGACCACCGCCGGCGCGGCGCTGGTGATGGCCTCGCTGTTCATCGGCGAATTCGCGACCACCGGCTGGCTGGCGTTTCCGCCGCTGTCGGGTGCTGATTACAGCCCCGGTGTCGGTGTCGATTACTACATCTGGGCATTGCAGATTGCCGGCGTCGGCACCTTGCTGTCGGGCATCAACCTGCTGGTGACCATCGTCAAGATGCGTGCGCCCGGCATGGGCCTGATGCAGATGCCGGTGTTCACCTGGACCGCGCTGTGCACCAACGTGCTGATCGTCGCCGCGTTCCCGGTGCTGACCGCGGTGCTGCTGTTGCTCGGCCTTGATCGCACCATCGGCACCAACTTCTTCACGAACGACTTCGGCGGCAACCCGATGATGTACGTGAACATGATCTGGATCTGGGGCCACCCCGAGGTCTACATCCTGATCCTGCCGCTGTTCGGCGTGTTCTCCGAAGTGGTGTCGACGTTCAGCGGCAAGCGCCTGTTCGGCTACACCTCGATGGTCTACGCGACGGTGGTGATCACCATCCTGTCGTACCTCGTGTGGCTGCATCACTTCTTCACGATGGGCTCGGGTGCCAGCGTCAACAGCTTCTTCGGCATCACGACGATGATCATTTCGATCCCGACCGGCGCGAAGCTGTTCAACTGGCTGTTCACGATGTATCGCGGCCGCATCCGCTTCGAACTGCCGATGCTGTGGATGATGGGCTTCATGTTCACCTTCGTCGTCGGCGGCATGACCGGCGTGCTGCTCGCGGTGCCGCCGGCCGATTTCGTGCTGCACAACTCGCTGTTCCTGATCGCGCACTTCCACAACGTGATCATCGGCGGCGTGGTGTTCGGCGTGTTCGCCGCGATCAGCTACTGGTTCCCGAAGGTGTTCGGCTACAAGCTCGACGTGTTCTGGGGCAAGGTCAGCTTCTGGTGCTGGCAGATCGGCTTCCTGTTCGCGTTCATGCCGCTGTACATCCTCGGCCTGATGGGCGTCACCCGCCGCGTCAGCCACTTCGAGGACATGAGCCTGCAGCCGTTCTTCGTGGTCGCGGCGTTCGGCGCGGTGCTGATCGGCTGCGGCATCCTGGCCACGCTGGTGCAGTTCTATGTCAGCTACCAGCGCCGCGAGCAGCTGCGCGATTTCACCGGCGACCCGTGGGATGGCCGCACGCTGGAATGGGCCACCTCGTCGCCGCCGCCGGACTACAACTTCGCGTTCACTCCGCGCGTCCATGACATCGATGCCTGGTGGGACATGAAGCGTGGCGGCTACGTGCGTCCGACCTCGGGCTTCATCGCCATCCACATGCCGAAGGGCACGGCGGCCGGCGTGATCCTGGCGGGCATCAGCGCGGTCGTCGGCTTCGCACTGATCTGGCACATCTGGTGGCTGGCGGTGACCGGCTTCGTGTCGCTGGTCGGCTTCGCGATCTTCCACACCTTCAATCTGAAGCGCGATTTTCACATCCCGGCAGATGAAGTCACTCGAGTCGAGGACGCCCGCACCCGCGCCCTCGCTGCGATCGGAGCCTGATAGAGCATGAGCGCACACCATTCGACGATGGTCGCTGAAGGCGCGGACCGCTGGCTGGTCCGCGAGGAACTGCACGCCCAGCCGGGCACGATGCTCGGCTTCTGGCTGTACCTGATGAGCGACTGCCTGATCTTCGCCTGCCTGTTCGCGATGTACGGCGTGGTCGGCGGCAACTACGCGGCCGGGCCGAGCCCGAAGGATCTGTTCGAGCTGCCACTGGTCGCGGTCAATACCGCGATGCTGCTGTTCAGCTCGATCACCTATGGCTTCGCGATGATCGAGATGCAGCGCCGCCGCGTGAACGCGACGATCGGCTGGCTGGCGGTCACCGGCCTGTTCGGCCTGGCCTTCCTCGGCATCGAGCTGTATGAGTTCCACCACCTGATCCACGAGGGAGCCGGTCCGCAGCGCAGCGCTTTCCTGTCGGCGTTCTTCACGCTGGTCGGCACTCACGGCCTGCACGTCAGCTTCGGCATCGTCTGGCTGGTGACGCTGATCGTGCAGCTCAAGCGCTGGGGCCTGACCGATGGCACGCGTCGCCGGCTGGCTTGCCTGTCGATGTTCTGGCACTTCCTCGATCTGATCTGGATCGGTGTCTTCACCTACGTGTATCTGATGGGAGTGCTGCGATGAGTGCTGCCGACGTGAACAAGGCTTCGGCCAGCGCCGACTTCGTCCACGGCCACAACGAGCCGCATGGTCATGACGATGCTCACGACGACGGCATTCCGCATGCCTCGTTCAAGGATTATCTGATCGGCTTCTTGCTGTCGGTGCTGCTGACCGCGGTGCCGTTCTGGCTGGTGATGGGCGATGTGCTGCCGTCGAAGCTGGTGACCACGGCGGTCATCGTCGCGTTCGCGGTCGCGCAGATGCTGGTCCACATCGTCTACTTCCTGCATCTGGACACCCGCTCGCAGGGTGGCTGGAACATGCTGGCCGCGATCTTCACCGTGGTGCTGGTGGTGATCACCATCGCCGGCTCGCTGTGGGTCATGTTCCACATGAACGAGAACATGATGCCGATGAGCCCGCACGAGATGCGCATCGCCCCCTGATGCGCACGCGCCGGCTGGCATTGCTGGCAGTGCTGGCGGCTGCAGTGATCGGGCTGGTACTGCTCGGCAACTGGCAGCTGGCGCGGCGGCAATGGAAGCTGGCGCTGATCGAGCGCGTCGAGCGGCATCTGGCGGCGCCACCGGTGCCCGCACCGGGACCAGCTGAATGGCCGGCGATCAGCCGCGATGACGCCTATCGCCGGCTGCGCGCGGAAGGTGTCTTCGTTCACGGCCAGGAAACCTGCACGAAAGCCGTCACCGAACGCGGCCCCGGCTGCTGGGTAATCACACCGCTGCAGCTGGCCGACGGCAACCTGCTGCTGGTCAATCGCGGTTTTGTCGACGATGCCCATCGCGATCCGGCCACGCGTGCCGCAGGGCAGGTGGCCGGCACGGTCACCGTCACCGGCCTGCTGCGGCTCAGCGAGCCGGGCGGCGGCTTCCTGCGCCGCAATGATCCCGCTGGCAACCGCTGGTACTCGCGTGATGTCGCGGCAATCGCGGCTGCGCGCGGGCTGCCGCTGGATCGGGTCGCGCCGTACTTCATCGATGCGGATGCACAGGCCAGCGTGGCCGACGGCCCGGTTGGCGGCCTGACGGTGATCCGCTTCGCCAACAGCCATCTGGTCTATGCGCTGACCTGGTACGGGCTGGCGCTGATGGTGCTGGCGGCGATCGGGATGTTGCTGCGAACGCCCGCAAGCAAAAGCGACATCAACGGTTAAACGCGAAGGCGCAAAGGAAAGGATGAAGCAAAGGACGCAAGGAACAGCAACAAGAGAACATCGAAAGCCTTTCTCTGCGTCCTTTCTTTTCCCTTTGCGCCTTTGCGCTTAATTTTTGACGTTGACGTTGACGTTGACGTTGACGTCGATCTCAGTCCCGAAGCCCGCACCAGGTTGGACTAGCATGTACGGCATGTCCGAAGCCCTGTCCGCGCCGCGCCGCCGTTCTCTGCTCGACTCGCTCGGCGAAACCGCCAACCAGCAGAACGCGATGCTGCTCGTGCAGCTGCGCTGGCTCGCCGTGTTCGGTCAGGCGTTCACGATCGTGCTCAGCACGCTGCTGTTCGATCTGGTGCTGCCGATGGCGCCGATGTTCCTGGTGATCGGCCTGCGCGTGCTGCTGAACATGTTCAGCATGCTGCGGCCGCGGATGGAGGGCGAAGTCCGCAACTCCGAGCTGATGGCCGGGCTGCTGGTCGACATGTTCGCGCTGACGGCCTTGCTGTATCTCAGCGGCGGTG
>Ga0114983_1000708_pt1 | contig 13820 bp, 9 predicted proteins | sample Shrwel_input2_RT_FD_87182 | JGI IMG/M metagenome (GOLD analysis project Ga0114983, IMG submission 87182) | Subsurface microbial communities from deep shales in Ohio, USA - Utica-3 well 1 S input2 RT | ecosystem: Environmental > Aquatic > Deep subsurface > Shale gas/oil reservoir > Produced... | reverse complement strand
ACGGCGCGCTGCACGTCGGCAACGAAGCTACCGAGATCACGCCCCCGGACATTGGCGGTGACCACCACCCTGCGCTTGCCGTCCTCGCGATTGATCTGGTTGTAGCCGGACTTGAGTTCGAGCGCAGCAACTTCTCCCAAAGGCACGAATTCGCCTTCCGGCAGCATCACCGGCAGCCGCTTCAACGCTTCCGGATCGCTGCGCAAGGCTTCCGGCAGGCGGATGACGATGTCTTGGCGACGGTCGCCGGAATAAAGCTGGCCGGCGATCTCGCCACCGGTTGCGGTCGCCACCAGATCCTGAATCTGCTCGATGTTCAGACCCAGGCGAGCCAAGGTTTCGCGTTTCGGCACGATGGTCAGCACTGGCAGGCCGGTGGCCTGTTCGACGCGGGCATCGGCGGCACCGGGAATGCTCTGGACGATGGTTTCGATCTGCGCGCCAAGCTTCACCAGTTCGTCGAAATCGTCGCCGAATACCTTCACGGCCAGCTCGGCACGGACACCGGCAATCAGCTCGTTGAAGCGCATCTGGATCGGCTGGGTGAACTCGTAGTTGTTGCCCGGCACCCGGCTGACGATCGCTTCCAGTTCGGCCACGACTTGCGCTTTCGACTTGCCGGGATCGGGCCATTCGCTGCGCTCTTTCAGCATGATGAAGTTGTCGGCGACCGACGGCGGCATGGCATCGGTGGCGACCTCCGCCGTGCCCATCTTGGCGAACACCCGGTCGACTTCCGGCATCGTTTTCACCGCCGCTTCCAGCTGCGCCTGCATCTGCACGGCCTGACTCAGGCTGGTGCCGGGAATGCGCAGCGCGTGCATGGCGATATCGCCTTCATCGAGATTCGGAACGAATTCGCTGCCCAGTCGAGTGGCGAGAAAGCCGCAAGCCAGCATCAGCATGACAGCGGCTGCAACCACCGGCACACGGAACCGTAGTGCGGCAGCGAGCATCGGCGCATAGGCGCGGCGTGCCATGCGCATCAGGAAAACATCCTTTTCAACCACCGGCTTGCTGAACAGCAAGGCCACGCCCGCTGGGACAAAGGTGATCGACAGCAGCATCGCCGCGACCAGCGCGATGACCACCGTCGCTGCCATCGGGTGGAACATCTTCCCCTCCACCCCTTGCAGCGCGAAGATCGGCAGGTAGACCGCCGTGATGATGAACACTCCGAACAACGCCGGGCGGATCACTTCGCGGGTGGCCTCAAACACCAGTTTCAGCCTTGCTTCGAGCGTCAGCGTGCCCTCGACCTCGGCAGCACGCGACAGCCGCCTCAGGCAGTTCTCGACGATGATCACCGCTCCGTCGACGATCAGCCCGAAGTCCAGTGCGCCGAGGCTCATCAGGTTTGCCGACACCCGGCCCTGGACCATGCCGCTCAGGGTCATCAGCATCGCCAGCGGGATCACGGCGGCGGTCAGCAGTGCGGCGCGGACATTGCCGAGCAGCAGCATCAGCACCACCACCACCAGCAAGGCGCCTTCGACGAGATTGCGCTCGACGGTCGCCAGCGTCTTGTCGACCAGGGTCGTACGGTTGTAAACCGCATTCAGCGTGATTCCAGGCGGCAGGCTGGGTTTGATGGATTCGAGCTTCGCCGCCACCGCTTTCGACACCGTGCGGCTGTTCTGGCCCAGCAGCATGAACACCGTGCTCAACACCACTTCGCGGCCGTTCTGGGATGCCGCACCGGCACGCAGTTCCTGACCGGCCTGGATGGTCGCGACATCGCGCACGCGCAGCGGCGTGCCTGCCTGCTCGCGAACCACGATGGCGCCGATATCGGCCATGTTCGCCGCCTGACCGGGAACCCGGACCAGCCACTGCTGGCCATTCTTCTCTACATAACCAGCCCCGCGATTGCCGTTGTTGCCCGAGACCGCCTTGTGCAGGTCTTCGAGCGTCAGTCCATAGGCCAGCAGCTTGGCCGGATCGGGCGCGATCAGGGTTTCCTTCTTGTAGCCGCCGATCGGATTGACTTCAATGACCCCGGGTACCCTGAGTAACTGCGGACGGATCACCCAGTCGTGTTCGGCTCTGAGATCGGCCGGCGTGATGGGCGTGCCGTCCGGCTTCTTCGCACCCGCTGCGGCATCGACTGTGAACATGAAGATTTCGCCGAGACCCGTGGCGATCGGCCCCAGTTCCGGTTCCAGACCGGTCGGCAACTGGCTCTTAACCGCATTCATCCGCTCGGCCACCTGCGCGCGCGCGAAATAGATGTCGGTACCGTCCTCGAACACCATCGTGACCTGGCTCAGGCCATAGCGCGACAGCGATCGGGTCGCGTCCAGCTTCGGCAGCCCGGCCATCGCCGTTTCAATCGGAAAGCTGACCCGCTGCTCAGCTTCCAGCGGTGTGTAGCCGGGGGCCTCGGTATTGATGGTGACCTGGACGTTGCTGATATCCGGCACCGCGTCGATCGGAAGCTTCGTGAAGCTCCAGACGCCAAAGGCAATGACGACGAGGCTGGCCAGCATCACCAAGGCGCGTTGCGCGATCGCCAGCTTGAGTATTTTCTCGATCATGGTCTTGGCCTTTCAGTGGTCGTGCGATGCGCCGGACTTCTCGATGTCCGCCTTGATCAGATAACTGTTGGCGCTGACGTACTGCGCCCCGGCGCTGATCCCGTCCAGCACCTCGACCCAGTCGCCTTGCTGCTGGCCCAGTTGGAGCATGCGTACCTCGTATTCGTCGCCGACCTGTTCGAAAACCACGGTGAAATCGCGGAACGCCTGCAAGGCGCTGGCCTTGACCGCCAGCGGCACCGCGCGCGAACCGATCTCTACCGATGCGGTGACGAAGGTGCCGGGAGGGAAAGCGCCGCTGCGGTTGTCGATCACCACGCGGGCGGTCACCGCCTGATTGCCGCCGGCAACGAGTGCAATGCGGGAAATCGTGCCGCTAACGGCGTCACCACCATCAGCCGCGCGGATGGTGACTGCGGCACCCGGCTTGACCTTGGCACGGTCGCGCGGGAACACGGAAAGCTCCGCCCAGACCGAGGCCGGATCGGTGATCGTAAACAGCATCTTGTCGCCCGACTGCTCGCCGGGATTGGCATCCCGGGCGGTGATCACGCCGGCCATCGGAGCGCTCAAGGTCACCGGCTCCAGGCTCTGGTTGCTTTCGATCACCGCCAGGGTTTGGCCGGCTTTCACGGTGTCCCCAATGGATGCGCGCACGCTTCTGATCAGCCCCGGAAAGCGCGCTGCGACTTCCCGCTGATGCTCGGTGTTGGTTGCGATCTGGCCGTAAAGCGTCACCGTTTCCGATAGCGTTGCCGGGCCTGCGGCTTCGGTCTTGAGACCGGACGCCGCCGCCACTTCGGCTGGAATCTGCACCCGGCCTTCATGGTTTTCGTAAGTCCACTGGTGCTCGACGCCGGCCTTCGTCGCGCGCACCGTGACATCGAAGGAATGCGGCTCGACCACCACCGCGTCGCCGCGCAGGTACTCCGCCTGCGGCGCAAAGCCGATTGCGTCGACCCGGCCGCCGAGGCGTTTCAGTTCGACGCCCAGCGTGACCTCTGAGGGCGCCAACGGCTTGCCATCCTGCGTCGCCCAGGCATGAAACTCGGGTTCTACGCCGCTCTCGAAGATCGCCAGTTCCAGCGCAAAAGCGCCATCGACCAGCAACCGCCCACCATGCGGACCCTTGGCGATTTGATCGGCCGTTTCGACGTGATCGGACTCGGCCGCCGGGACGGCGGACTGGTCGCTGTTACAGGCCGCCAGCGCGCTGACCAGCAACAGCATCAGTAATTTTTTCATCGGGATTCTCATGGCTTGACGTCGGCCGGCAGCACGCCGGTCAGACGGTCGATTTCGGTGGCGAACTGCCAAGCATCGGCAGCGGCCTGGATGCGGGCGCGGCGGGCGTCGAGCAGCTCCTTCTGGGCGGCGATCAGTTCCTGATAGCCGTAACGGCCACGCGCATAGGCGTATTCGGTTTGCTTCAGCGCCTCTTCCATGCGCGGCACGACGTCGGTAGCCAGGGTGTTGGCAGCCGTATGCGCGTGCTTCAGCTCCTGGAACCACTCGAACAGCTGGGTCAGGCGGCTGATCTCCGCAGCCGTCCGCTTCACGGACACCTGCTCGGACAAGGCCCGCGCCTCGGCAATAGCCCCCTGACCGCGATCGCGGAAGGCCAGCGGAATCTGCAGCGCCAGCACACCCGCCACGTCGTTGCCCTCGCCAAAGCGCCGGACACCGGCGGTGATCTGCCAGGCCGGCTTGCGTGCCTGCTCGGCGAGCCGTATTTCGGCATCGCGCAGGCGTTGCTCGGCCACGAACTTGAGCAGGCCGGGGTTGGCTTGCAGACGCGCCGACAAGGCATCGAAAGCCTCCAGCCTCGGCAGCGCCAGCAAATCACCCGCCGCCTTGCCGAACGCCGGTTCGCGATCGCCCCAGAGGGCGGCGAGCTGGCGACGGCTGGTCAGCAATTCGTGCTCGGCGTGCTCGTGTTCGAGATCGGCGCGCGCCAGCGCCGCTTGCGCGCGCGCCACTTCTGCGGACGGCACGGCACCGGCCTTGACCCGCTTGCGCGCAGCTTCGGCGGCGGTGTCGACCAGCTTTTCGAGCAGTTCGGCGTCGAGCAGTTCGCGACCCGCATGCGCTGCCGCGACTCGTCGCTCGCGGGCACCGCGCTCCAGCACCTGGCTCAGGCTGAGCGTCTGTTCGGCGACCTTGAAGCCCTTGCGGCTGCCGGTGCCCAGCGCGTCTTCGATGGTCAGGTTCAGATTCGGATTGGGGGCCAGCCCGGCCTGCAGGGTCCGGCCGTCCTGGGCGCGGAACTGATAGCCAAACGCTGCGAGATCGGGATTCTTCTCGAGCGTCAGGCCGACGGCTTCCTCGAAGCGGATCGGCAGGCCGCTATGCGGCACCTCGGATTCAGCGCGGCTTGGAACCGAAACGGACAGCAGCAGCACGCAGGGAAGTAGCCTGCGCGCAAATGGCAGCAACATCGGAAATCTCCTTCGGAAAGCCGGCTACGCGAGGCAAGCACGGCGATCAAGCCCGGCGGTTCAGCCGCGGGGCGCGTTCAGATCACGCGAAGGAGTGGCGGGGCGGGCCGCGCAATGGCGGCCGGAGACGGAATGGGCTTCGAGGAATCCGGAAGTCGATCGGAGCATCGGGTAGCGGCACACGAAGCCACTGAACCGACGCCAGAACGATGAACAGAAGACCCGCAATCACCGGCAAATCTAGTGAAGGAACCTTGGTGATCACGTCCGAGGCCAAGCTCACCTCGGCATCGTGATGATGCGACCCTTTTCCGTGGTCATGAGCGTTTGCAGCAGGCGCATCGCCCGCGTGATGCAGCCCCGAATCAGCAAAATGCACGGCGCTGGGAGCCTCTGAGCCATCCATGCAAATATGCAAGTGCGCTCCGCCGACACGAATTACGGCGAAAGCCAAGCAAGTCGCCAATAACAATAGTTTGCGGAGTGCACTCACTGGGCAAGGATATCATCATCACTTTCTGACGGCGTTAACCCTGTCAGCGATTCGAGATCGACCGCAAGTCGTCGCAGCAGAAGCACCGCTGCGGCTTGCGATTGCGACGATGCATGTGCGATCGCGAGGAGGGCAACAGGATGAACCTGCAGCACGGCCGCCAAGTCATCAAGCTTGTCGATAGTCGGACTCTTCTGACCTCGTTCGAGGCTGCTGACGTAGGTGCGGCTGCTGATGATCCCGAAGTCCTCTTGGGTCAATCCTCGGGCAACACGAACCTTCCGTAACGCCAAGCCAAACGCCTTCCTGGTCTTCATTCGCAGCTCCGTCGGGAGCTGTGCATATGTTCAGGATGACCCCTATAGGGCTACAATCTATAGGGTTCAATTTCAGCGGCCCCGCCGCCTAAGGCTGCTCAATATGTCGGTAATGCTGGTGGCAGCAGACTTCGATTGGTTTCTGGATGTTCACCTTGACGACGATTTGCTCGACGCCCTCCTGGTGCAGATCGAACGCGGAAGGGCTCGGCCGTCCGTTGGCAGGACGTTTCATCGGCGCCTCGAATCGTCGGTGCCCGATGCGATCGGCTCCGCGCTGGATGCCGACCTTCGACCGCCCAGTGAAAGTCAACGCGCCTTTGCGACTCGGATCGCCGCCAAGCTTGAGGTCAGTGTCCCGGCTGCCGCATGGCGGTACCGCACCGAGATGAGCGCGTTCCTGGACGCCTGCGTCGAACAGTTGTCACGCGGCTCTGATCTTAATCGGTACAGGAAGGCGACACGACGGTGACGGAGGGCCGCGGACCGTCGAGACACAATCATGACGTTGCTCAGTTGATCAGATCTCCTATGAGGACATCACAGGCTAGTCGCTCGCGACTTTCGGCCGATTTTCCTCACGACTGCAGTCACCACCCCCCAGATAATGTCGCCATCGCTCAAATCGACGGTGTGGGCCTGATACTGGGGGTTCGCGGATTCTGGTTCCAGCGCTAGGCCCCCGCCCCGGATTCGAAAGCGCTTGATGGTGTGGCCATGTGCGGCGAGCGCAGCTACAACGATGTCACCGCTATGTGCTTTTAACCCGCGATCGACAACCACCTGGTCTCCGTCAAGGATGCCGGCAAGATCCATCGAATCACCGCTGACCGTGTAAATGAAGGTTGATTCGGGGTTTTTGACGAGCCACTGATTCAGATCGCAACGGTCATCAGCCCGATCCTCACCCGGCATCGGATGGCCGGCCGCCAGCTTCAAGGTGAACTTGCGAGCGCCGACACCCGTTGCCTCGGTATCGACGCGCGTTGCTGGTACGAAGGGCGCGCGGGCATAGTTCGCCAGCTGTGCGGTTGCGGGGGCGACCAGCGATTCGGGAATCCGCATTACCCGGGTTGGCTCACCCTTGAAACGCCCAGATCCCCGGGGTCGTCCAGCGCCGGTTCGGCGGCCGCCATGCGTTGCCATAAGGATCAGAGCTTCATCCAGGTCTGCGCGGGGCGCCGGATGAGGTCGCTTCCTTGAATCTTCGCTGTCGTGACCCGCTTCTTGGACGGGCGGACCACTTCAAGCTCTTGTAAATCCCGCAATCGGGCAACGGCTTCCTTGTGAATTTCCGCATGTGCCGGCGACAGATTGCAGTGCGTCGCGAACATCTCGTCGAAGACGAGGCCTTCGCCTGGGGCGGAATACACGAGCCGCGGGATCTGTTCCATCAACGCTGCGATGCTGTCGTCTCGTTCGCGCGTGCCGAACTCGAAGCCGAGGCTCGCCTGGTTCGATACCCGGCTATCGAGGCTGGGGGCGTACCCAATCCCCTCGAACATGTCGAGGCCAGCGCCGCCGTAGTGAATGAAGAAATTGCCCTTGTCCCAGTGAATCCGGGTCATCACATCGCGAGCACGCGCATGCTGGGACAGGTGAATGAACCAGTAATCGCCATGGCCTGCTTCCGAGCGTATGAAGAACAGCGTGTAAAAACGAGCGCCACATCGCTGGATCAGATCGGGGTACAGACAGGCCTGGATGAACAGTCGCCAATCGCCCTGATTCCGCTTGATGTCCTCGATCGACCGACCGCGCAGACACCCCGGAGTGCCGGCGCTGGCCAGCAAAGCTTCCGCCCGGCCGTCCTTATCGGTGATGTAGGTGAGCAGTGACGAGACGTTGAAGGTCAGGATCACCTCCGCCGAAGGGACCTGCGTCATGATGTTTCGGATCGTATCCGCAGGAACATCGGTGTACCCGTACTGATCCAGCAGGAAAATGGCGCGGCCGTTGAGGGGCATCCGACGCTTGACATGCTCAATCAACGCCGCGGACTTCGTATTGAAGTCCGAGTGCCAGAGGTGAATCGATTTGCCAATCTGCGCGCCGTATTGACGCGCTATGAGCGTCCGATTCAATACGGCGACCGTTTCTGCGTCCTCATCGATGAAGAAGCAGTCGACATCGAACCGAATTCGGCGCTCACGACTGATGTTGACCAGTGCTTCAGCTTCCCGCATGGCATCCAGCATGATCAGCGGCGATCCCGGCCGTTCTTCCCGAGTATCGGCTAGAACATACGAACCACCCCCGCAAAAGCCGTCAACCAGTGTCAGCTTGAATTCGTCACGGTTGGGATTCGATAGCAGCGTCTGCACGTATGCAGCCAGGTAGGCGCGTAGGATCTCGTGTTTTGCAATGCTGTGATGCTCAAGCGTCGGCAACGAGCCATTCAACGACCAGCCATAGCGGCTTTCAGGCATTTTCAGGCCACCTCAGTCTGGGCTGGCATCTCGTCCCAGGTTCTGCCCTGGAACTCGCGACCATTGCTTTTCTTGGAACGGCGAGTGCCATCCGCCCCCCAGCCACCCCATTGCTTGAAGAAGAAGGCGACCTTGGCGTCCCGGCACTGCTGACTAACCTCCTGAAGCCACTCCAGCTTCATCGGTCTGGCCTTGGGTCCTGACTCGCCGCCGACGATGACCCAGTGAATGCCGGCCAGATCAATCGGGCCGAGGCCTTCCAGCAAAGGCTCCACAGAAAGGAAGCGGACCGTTGCTGCAACATTTCGTAGATGGTCGATGCGGGGCAAGCCGTGGCGTCTGTTCTCCACCGATACCCCAAGCCATGCGTTCGGAGGAACCGGCCGTGAGGCGAAGTACTGGGCCATCCGGTCCGCGCGCTTCGTCAGCATCTGGTAGGTGTGCTGCGGCGTCTTTTCGATCGTCTCGAAGATCCGATCGACGTATTCGAACGGAACGCGCGCATGAAAGACATCCGACATTGAATTGACGAAATACATCGTCGGTTTGCGCCGTTTCCGAGGTTCATCCAGCCGGTCCGGCATCAGCGTCAGGCGGAAGCCATTTTCATAACCTTCCGTGCCCATTGCGCGCAGACGCTTGGACATGGTTTCGGCATAGCAGTGCTTGCAGCCCGGGCTGATCTTGGTGCACCCGGTCGTCGGATTCCACGTCTGCTCGGTCCACTCGATCTTCGATGTCGTCGCCATGAACGCCTCGTTTCGTCGGTTGATTGTCAATCTTGATATTTGATACAATAATCAAGTAGCCAGAAAAATCAAGTTCCGCGAGGCCTCAATGGCAGCGAATGACGAAGGATTGAGTCGCCCAGACCTCAATGACGTGGTCGTTCGCGGCGCCGTCTCACCCGGAATCCCGTCGGCACGCAGCGTCGACGATTACCTGGCGTTGGCCACACGCGAGAACACGCGCACGAGTTATGCGTCTGCGGTCAGGCACTTCGAGATCGAGTGGGGCGGCCTGCTACCGGCGACGCCGGACAGCATTGCGCGATACCTCGCGGAATATGGCGATCGATTGGCGTCGAGCACGCTGCAACACCGGCTTTCGGCGCTGTCGCGGTGGCATCACGATCAAGGTTTTGCGGACCCAACCAAGCACGCACGGGTCCGTCAGGTCCTGCGTGGAATCCGAGTCTCGCAGCCAGTCGTCGTCAAACAAGCAAGACCGATTCAACTCGAGCACCTCGAAGCGTTCGATCGCGAATTCCGAATCCGGCTCGATACCGCCGAGGCCGGAGAGCGTCTCCGCCTGCTCCGAGACCATGCGCTCTTGCTGCTCGGCTTCTGGCGTGGATTCAGAAGCGATGAATTGGCGAGCCTGCTCATCGAGAACGTGAGCATCACGGCGGGTCAAGGGATGGTGTGCTACCTCGGGCACAGCAAAACTGACCGCCAAGCGCTCGGACATTCATTCGCCACACCCGCGCTGTCGAGGCTATGTCCGGTCGCAGCCTGCCAAGCCTGGATTGCCGCCAGCGGCTGTGATGAGGGGCCGTTGTTTCGGCGAATCGATCAATGGGGAAATCTTGGCCAGGAGCCCCTGCACGTCGATAGCATCGCACCGTTGCTGCGGTCGATGCTGCTTCAAGCGGGTATCGCCCAGACCGAGACTTTCAGCACGCATTCCATGCGTCGAGGATTCGCCAATTGGGCGTCCGAAAACGGCTGGGATATCAAGCAGTTGATGGACTATGTCGGGTGGCGCGACATCAAATCAGCAATTCGCTACGTGGATGTTGCAACCACGGCTGCGCGTGATCGAATCGAAGCTGCGTTGGTCGCGCGCCCGATCCCGGCCACCGCGATCATCGTGAACGCTCTGGCTGGCCACCAACCCGTTCTGGAACCGCAGTCTGTTCGTCTTGAGTTGAAGATGAGTCTGAGTGCTCGTGGTGGATCTGCCAGCAAAGCTGAGACAGCTCGCCGTCGGATCGAACAATGGTGCTTGAAGCCCCGCAAGCTGCGGCGACTCGATGACGATGGCTTGCGATACGAGGTTTCCGTATCGTTCAGCGATTCCGAGCCGCTTGAAGACACGGTTTATCAGTTGCTGGACGACATGCACCGCATTGCCGAAGAGCGGCAATGCGGCTTGGAAGCTTCATTCCGGGATCGGGCAACCGATCGGTACTGGAACTAGGCGACCGAGGGCAGTACGACCGTGACAGCAATCAGTGAAACCGCTTACCCACGATTGCTGCCGGAACCGAAGCCCCGCGAACTGAGCGAACGATTCACCCCCACGGAAGAAGAGCTGGCTTGGGGACGGCGACACGCGGCAACCCCGCGCAAGCGAATCGGTCTGCTGATCCTGATGAAGTGCTCGCAGCGGCTCGGGTACTTTCCGGCTCTCCGTGATGTCCCCAGGGCATACGTCGATCATGTTACCCAAGCCGGTGGGCTGGCCCGCCCGCTGACTTCAGAAGAACTCAAGCGCGTTGAAGTCGCTGCAACGCGCAATGCCAATATCCGCCTTCTCCGCCGGCGAATGGACATCCGGCCGCTGGCCGGAACGGACGAATGGCTGAGGATTCAGGCCGAGAGGACCGCTCAAACCCACCATCAGATCGCGGATATCGTCAACGTGCTGCTGGAGGAGCTTGTCCATCACCGCTACGAGCTACCGGGTTTTTCAACCTTGGTCCGAACCGCGAAATCAGCCCGCGATGTCGTCGATTCGGCGCACTACGACCTGATTGCCAAGAATCTCGACGCACGTATCCGCAAGAAAATCGACGGGCTCTTCGAAACGCCTCGTGACGCGTCAACATCGGCATGGAATGCACTGAAGCAAGAGCCTGCCAAGCCCACCAATAGTGCCGTCCGCGAGTACCTGCATCACATTCGAGACTTACAGAAGCTTGCCATCGACCTGCCGCCTGTCCGCATTCCGGTAGCCAAGCTTCGGTACTACCGAACACTTGCCCGTGCACAGAATGCAGCTGAGATGGCGTCGATGAAGCCAAATAAGCGTTATGCGCTCGCCGTCATTCAGATTCGCTCCTGCCAGGCCAAGGCACTGGATGATGCTGCGGACCTGTTCGTTCGCCTGTACGACCGACTTGAAAGCTCTGCCCGCAAGCGCCTTCATGATTACCAGCTTGATCGCGTGAAGGTCGTCGATCAGCTGGTTGCTCGATTCCACGACACCTTGCTTGCAACGCAGGTTGATGGCGATGCCGAGCGCCGGATCACCGCCATCGATTCAACCTTGGGTGACGACACCAAGTACCTCTTGGCTCTATGCGAGGAGCATCTTGCCTTCGCAAACCAGAACCATCTGCCATTCATGCTGAACGGCTATCCGGCCGTCAGGAGTCTGCTGCTCAACTGCCTTGAAATCATCAAGCCCCGGTCGACCAGCACGGTGAGAATCGTCGAAAAGCTGATCGGCGTGCTGGCGCTTCTCCGGCAATCGCGTGCCGAGGTGGTCTCGCTGGCGGAACTGAATGTCGACCTGAAGTCCGATCTCGCCTGGATGTCAGCGACTTGGCGAAAGTTGGTTTTTGGTTTACCAGCGGACGGGATGGTAGCGGGCACGGTCTATCGCAAATACTTTGAGCTTTCGATCCTGCAGCAGGTTCGCAATGATTTGCGGAGCGGCGATCTCTACATCGAGCGCGGCGAGAAGTACGACGACTACCGCGAGCAGCTCGTTGACCGAGAAACCTTTGCGAACGAAGTGGGCGAATACGGCGAAGTCACCGGCATCAAGACGGAAGCAAAAGCGTTCGTCGATCAGTTACGGGTGATGCTCACGGAACGCGCGTTGGCCGTCGACCGTGATTTCAAGGACAACGCCCATGCATCAATTATGGAAGGACGGCTATCGCTGCGGCGACTGGAAAAAACGACGGTACCCAAGGAGGCCGAGAAGCTTGATCTCATGATTCGAGAACGGCTGGAGCAGATCAGCATCCTCGATGTACTCATCGATGTCGAACGCTGGCTCGACCTGCACCTGAGCTTCAAGCCGATCGCCGGCACCGAGAGTCGTCTCGATGATCTCCGGCGTCGTGTCGTAACCACGCTGTTTTGCTACGGCTGCAATCTCGGAGCCTCACAAACAAGTCGCTCTGTAAAGGGCATCAATCGCCGGCAACTCGGTTGGCTGAACCTGAAATACGTCACCGAAGAGGCGTTGGACAAGGCGATCGTGCAGGTCACCAATGCCTACGCGAAATTCGAGTTGCCGAATTACTGGGGTGGCGGCAAGACGGCTTCAGCAGATGGCACCAAATGGGATTTGTACGAACAGAACATGCTGTCGGAGTACCACATCCGGTACGGCGGATATGGCGGGATCGGTTACTACCATGTCTCCGACAAGTACATCGCGCTTTTCAGCAGGTTCATCCCGTGTGGCGTCTACGAAGGCGTTCACATCCTGGACGGTCTCCTTGACAACGAGTCGGAAATTCAACCCGACACGATTCACGGCGACACGCACTCCCAGAACTACGCAGTTTTCGCGATCTCCTTCCTGCTCGGCATCAAGCTGATGCCTCGAATCCGCGGCATTCACAAGCTCAGCTTCTTCAGGCCGTCCGCCTCAACGAAGTACCGCAACATCGACGACCTGTTCGATGCCCCGATCAACTGGAAGCTGATCGAAGCACACTTCGATGACATGCTGCGCGTCGTCGTTTCGATCAAGCTCGGACGGATCACCGCGTCGACGATGCTGCGAAGGTTCGGAACCACAAGTCAGAAGAACCGCCTTTCGCAGGCTTTCCGAGAACTGGGAAAGGTGATCAGGACGCTGTTCCTGCTGGATTACGTCGCCGGCGCGGAGCTGCGGAAACTGATCAACGCTGCAACCAACAAAAGCGAATCATTCAATAATTTCATCCAGTGGGTTTTCTTCGGCGGCGAGGGGATCATCCAGGAGAACGTCGCTCACGAGCAGCGGAAGCTGATCAAGTACAGCCACCTTGTCGCGAACATGGTCTGCCTGCGCAACGTCCAGAGCATGTCGGAGGTCATCCGTCAGCTTCGCGAAGAGGGGATGGAGATCACGCCCGAGATGCTGAGCTTCCTTTCGCCATACCGGACGTGGCACATCAACCGGTTTGGCGACTACGTGATGGATTTTGAACGGCCCTCAGCACCGATGAATCCTGACATCAAGATTTTTCAATAAATTCAGTAATTTACTTACTATTTTTGATAATTCCGTTCAGATCCCTGCCAAGCCCCGTATACGGTGGCGTGGATGGTGTCGCCAAGCCGTGCCAGCAGCTGCTCGGTTTCGACGCCATCCAGCGGCAGCAGCGCCCGCAGGCTGGCCAGCGCCGCAGCGCGATCGCGAAGCAGGAAGAACAGCAGGTAGAAGACGATGCAGAACGTCAGCATCTTCATCGCCGAACCGGTGACCACGCTGCCAGCCGTGGTGCTCAGGCGGCTGCTGACCGCGCGTACGGCGCCCGGTACATCGACGCGCCGCTCGACCCGAGCCACGAAAGCCGCGAGCTTCGGCCGGGTATCGATCGCCCGTCGCCATTCGCCGGATGTGGCGCGCGTCTCGATCATCCGGGCGCCGTT
>Ga0114983_1000705_pt1 | contig 13861 bp, 10 predicted proteins | sample Shrwel_input2_RT_FD_87182 | JGI IMG/M metagenome (GOLD analysis project Ga0114983, IMG submission 87182) | Subsurface microbial communities from deep shales in Ohio, USA - Utica-3 well 1 S input2 RT | ecosystem: Environmental > Aquatic > Deep subsurface > Shale gas/oil reservoir > Produced... | reverse complement strand
TGCTTCTTGAAGCCGTTTCGAAAATACTGCCCGGCGGCCAGCCCCAGCCGGAGGACAATCTCCGGAGTCATGGGATAAATATTGGCCTGTCCCCGCAGTCCGTCTGTTCCGAAAAGTCTTTGCGTCATTATTCCAAGCCTTTTTCTCCGAATATTAATTTCCAGACAATCCCGGCGGCGACCCCGAAATCCCGCCGGAAAAAACCGCATCAGCCAGTTTTAGTTTAAAGCCTACTCCCTCCGGATTCAAGGGAGTTTTTCCATTACCATCCAAATATGGCGAATATTTTTTAGGCCCTCGACATTAAATGCGAATTTCATCCGTCCGATCCTTTTAGATGCTTTTAATGCGAGACTCGGAGTTCGGCATCAAAAAGGGCCGGGCGCATGAAACATAAAGAATCTATACGCTATGCGGGAAAGCCGATCTTTTTATTTTCCTTTTCCGGACTGCAGCCCGGAAAACGCCTTTCCAACCTCACCGACGATGGTCAGGGACTGCCTGCACGCGCGCACGTCGTGCACGCGGTGGATGCTCGCCCCGCGCTCGGCCGCCAGAACAGTCCCCGCCTGTGTGGCAGTATTCCGCTCTTCCAGAGGCAAATCAAGGAGCCCCCCCCACATGGACTTGTTGGAAAGGCCGATATAAAGTGGCCGGCCCAGGCGGGTAAAGCGCTTTAGCCCCCCCAGTATCTGCAGATTATGCTTCAGGGTCTTGCCGAACCCTATTCCCGGGTCCAGGACTATATTTTCCTCGGGCAGCCCGGCCTTGGTCAAAAAATCCATTTTTTCCCGGAAAAATTCCTCTATATCCTCCAGTACGTTTTCATATTCCGGGCGGACCTGCATATCCTCCGGATTTCCCAAAGAATGCATGAGCACGTATCCGGGTTTGTATTCGGCCAAAACATCCGCAAGGCCGGGATCAAAAGCGCATGCGGAAACATCGTTTATTATCAGGGCGCCTTCCTCCAAAACCTGCTTGGCCACGCCGCTACGATAGGTATCCACGCTAAGAGGGACTTCCGGGAAGGAGGAACGAAGTTCCCGCACTACCGGAAGCACCCGGTTCGACTCCTCCTCCGCCCCCACCGGCCGGGAAAAAGGCCGGGTACTCTCCCCACCGACATCAATTATGTCCGCTCCTTCTTGCACCAGCTCCCTTGCCCGGTGGGACGCCTGTTCCGGAGAGAAGTAACGCCCGCCGTCGAAAAAAGAATCCGGGGTGATATTGAGTATACCGGCAATCAAAAAAGGGGCAGGCCTTGCCGTCCTGCCCCCCATGAGTGTCCACTTTAAATCATCCATAACCATTCGGTCGTGCTCCGGGACGCCCCGGTTTAAAACCCTATTCCTCGAGCTTGAACTCCTTGTCCTCTTCCTCTCCGGAACCGTCGTCCTCGGGTGCGTGTTCCTCGGAACCCTTGGAAGCGGCTCCTTCCCCACCGCTTTCACCGCCGGGTCCGGAGTCATCCTTGGTACTCTTGGCGGCCGCACCGTTGGGAGGCGGGGGCAATTCCTCGCCGCGCAGGATAAGATCCACTTCCGCGTTGGTCAGGGTCTCATGGTCGAGCAGAGCCTCGGCAATGGAATGCAGAACATCCACATTGTCCTCCAGAAGCCTCCGGCCCCGGTCATAGGCCTCCTGTATGATGCGTTTGACTTCGGAATCCACGAGCCGTGCGGTCTCCTCGCTGTAGTTCTTTTGATGGCCGAGTTCCCGGCCTAAAAAGACCTGCTCATCGTTTTCACCCACGGCCAGGGGGCCCAGGCTATCGCTCATTCCCCATTCGCAGACCATCTTGCGGGCCATTTTCGTGCCCCTTTCAATATCATTGCCCGCCCCGGTGGTCATCTGGTTGAGAACGAGCTCCTCGGCGATCCTGCCGCCCAGAAGCACGGCCAGGGTCTTTTCCAGATAGTCCCGGGAATAGTTGTGTCGGTCGTCCAGGGGAAGCTGCATGGTCACTCCCAGGGCCCGGCCCCGGGGGATGATGGATACCTTGTGCACCGGATCGGTCCCGGGAAGGAGTTTGGCCACCAGGGTATGACCGGCCTCGTGATAGGCCGTGGTCTTTTTCTCCTCCTCGCTCAGGATCACCGACCTGCGCTCCTTGCCCATGAGCACCTTGTCCTTGGCCTCCTCAAAATCGTTCATGGACACATTTTCCCTGTTTCTTTTGGCGGCCAAAAGAGCGGCCTCGTTCACCAGGTTTTCCAGGTCGGCACCGGAAAAACCCGGAGTTCCGCGGGCGATTACCGCCAAATCAACGCTGTTGTCCAGGATCGTCTTTTTGCTATGTACCCTAAGGATCTTTTCCCGGCCTCCGAGATCCGGATTGGGCACCGTGACCTGACGGTCGAAGCGCCCCGGCCGAAGCAGGGCCGGGTCCAGAACATCCGGACGGTTCGTGGCCGCGATGAGGATTACTCCTTCATTGGATTCAAAGCCGTCCATCTCCACCAGGAGCTGATTGAGTGTCTGCTCCCGCTCGTCATGACCTCCTCCGAGGCCGGCTCCGCGCTGTCTGCCCACTGCATCCAATTCGTCGATAAATATAAGGCACGGCGCGTTTTTCTTGCCCTGAACAAAAAGGTCCCGCACCCGGGAGGCGCCGACACCGACGAACATTTCCACAAAATCGGAGCCGGAAATGGAGAAAAAGGGCACTCCGGCTTCACCGGCCACCGCCCTGGCCATCAGGGTCTTGCCCGTGCCCGGAGGACCGACCAGAAGAACCCCCTTGGGGATGCGCCCGCCCAGGCGGGTGAACTTTTTCGGCTCGCTCAGAAAATCCACGACCTCGGTCAGCTCTTCCTTGGCCTCATCCACCCCGGCCACATCCTCAAAGGTTATCTTGGTCGATTCCTCGGAGAGCATCTTGGCCTTGGAACGACCGAAAGAAAGGGCTTTGCCCCCTCCTCCGCCTCCTCCCTGCATCTGGCGCATGAAAAATATCCACACCGCGATCAAAAGGATCATGGGGAACCAGGAGACAAATATGGTCACGTACCACGGCGCCTCTTCCTTGGGCTGGGCCTCGACCTCCACTCCGTTTTTTATAAGTTTATCCACCAGATTGGGGTCGTCCGGGGCGAACGAGGCAAAGGGCTCGCCGTTCACGGTCTTTCCGGTAATATTCTGGCCGCGTATCTTGACCGAAATCACGTCTCCCTGTTCCACTTTGGACAGGAAGGTGGAATAGCTCAGTTTTTTCTGCGGGGCCGGGGGCTGATTAAATAGGTTGAAAAGGACAACCATGACCAGGGAGATGGCCACCCACAAAAAAAGATTTTTTGAAAAACTGTTCAACTCAGAATACCTCCAAATATACGATTCGCCGCTCCGGGAATAATTTCACCCCTATTTCGGGGAGAGCTATTCCAAACAGGCGGACAAAACCCGGCCTCTAATATCGGGTTGGGGACCTTGTAAGCAAATCCGTTCCTGCCTACCTATAAGCACCTTTATAGTCTTGGCAAGCCGAAACATACGGGTTGCGCCCGGCAGTAACGACTGCGCCGCTTATGCCCGGGATCTAACACGTCCGTTATTAAAAAATATAATTTTTATCTTGATATCATTTCAAAATATGGATAAATGATTAAGCCCGACGCGGAAGCGTTTCGTCACCGGTGTGGCGCCTGGACTTCAAATCCAGTGGGCGGCCGAGAGGTCGCCGGTAGGTTCGACTCCTATACGCTTCCGCCACAAATAAAAACCCGGCCTCTAAAAAAAATCATCCCCTTCAGACCGCCCGGGAAGGCTCCCCAGCCATTCGTCCAATTCCGCAATTTGCGCAAAAAGCGCCTTCGGCCCCGTGCCCCCGGGACTTTCCCGCCGGGAAACCGCCTGGTGATAATCAAGTACCTTATATACGTCCTCTTCTATAAGCGGAGAAAAGGTCTGCAGATCCTGCAGGGAGAGATCCTCAAGGCATTTGCCCATGGATTCGGCAAAGGCCACCGCCTCTCCGGCGATCCGGTGCCCTTCCCGGAAGGGGACTCCCTTTTCCGTCAGATAGTCGGCAAGTTCGGTGGCATTCAAAAATCCCCGGCGCAGGGCCTTTTCCATATTTTCGGAGTTAAAGCCGATATCGCGGACCATCCGGGTCATTATCCGCAGTGAATCGCCAACCGTCTTGTCCGTGTCCAGAAAGGGCTCCTTGTCTTCCTGCATATCCCGGTTATAGGCCAGAGGGAGCGACTTCATAAGGGTCATAAGAGTCATCTGGTTCCCGTACACCCGGGCGGTCTTGCCCCGCATGATCTCGGCCACATCCGGGTTCTTTTTCTGGGGCATGATCGAGGACCCGGTGGACAAATCGTCCGGGAGATCAACAAAGGCGAACCCAGGATTGGACCAGATTATTATCTCCTCGCAGAAACGGCTCAAATGGGACATGATCACCGCGCCCACAAAAAGGGACTCCATAACGAAATCGCGATCGGACACCGCATCCATGCTGTTTTTAAAGCAGCCGTGCATGCCCAGTTCCCGGGCCGGGGAATGGGGATCGACATCATAGGTGGTTCCGGCCAACGCGGCCGCGCCCAGGGGAGAGACCATGGTCCTTTTCCGGCACTGCGAGGCCCGCTCATAGTCGCGGCGCAGCATCTGGGAGTAGGCCAAAAGATGGTGCCCCAGACTCACCGGCTGGGCCGGCTGCATATGCGTATATCCGGGCAGAAGCACGGAAATATTCTCTTCGGCCCGGTCCCGGAAGGCCTTTATGAGAGAAAGCAAAAGCCCCTGCCAGCGCTTCAGGCAGTCCCCGACAAAAAGACGGAAATCCAGGGCGATCTGATCATTGCGGCTGCGGCCGGTGTGCAGTTTCTGCCCGGCTTCTCCGGCCAAGCGGGTCAGCCGGCTCTCGATATTCATGTGCACGTCTTCCAGCTCCGTGCTCCACTGGAAATTTCCGGCCTCGATTTCCTCTTGGACCCGGTCCAGACCCTCCAAAATTTTTTCAACGTCCTCGTTATCCAGAATCCCCTGCCTGGCCAGCATGCGGGCATGGGCCTTGGAGCCCCGGATATCCTGGAGATAAAGGCGGCGGTCAAAGGAAACGGACTCGGTATATTCCTCGGCCAGGGGAGCGGTATCCCGGGAAAACCGTCCGCCCCACAATTTTTCAGTTTTCTCTTTATCCGTACTCACTTTTGTCCCATCCGGAAAATATGTTTAAAGGCCCAAGGACCCGACGGCCAAGCAAAAGACTATTCTCCCTGTCCGGCCAGCCGAAGTCCCTGCAGTCGGATAAAACCCCGGGCATCGTTCTGGTCATAGCTCTGATCCGCCTCAAATGTGGCCAGGTCCTCGCGGTACAGGGAATGCACCGAACGCCGTCCCAGAGGATATACCCCGCCCTTGTAAAGTTTGAGCCGCACCTCGCCGGAGACCTTTTTCTGGGTCTCATCCACCAAAGCCTGCATGGCCTTTCTTTCCGGCGAATACCAGAAGCCGTTGTAGACCGCCCGGGCGTATTTGGGAATAAGCGAATCCCGAAGATGCATCTCCTCCCGGTCCAGACAGATGCCTTCCAGATCCCTGTGCGCGGTATAAAGGACGGTCCCCCCGGGTGTTTCATAGACCCCGCGGGATTTCATGCCCACGAAGCGGTTCTCCACCATGTCCAGACGGCCGATGCCGTGCCTCCCGGCAATCTTATTCAGCTCTTTCAACACATTGGCCGGGCTGAGCTTTTCACCGTTTACACTTACCGCATCGCCCTTGTCGAATCCGACATTTATTATCTCCGGTTCCTCCGGGGCCCGCTCCACGGGCACGGCCAGAAAATAGGTGCCGGCTCCCGGCTCCCGCCAGGGATCTTCCAGCTCCCCGCCCTCAAAGGAAATATGCAGCAGGTTGCGGTCGCAGCTGTAGGGCTTGTCCGGGGTCACGGGCACGGGAATGCCGTTTTCCCGGGCAAAATCCAGCAAAGCGGTACGGGAATTTAAGTCCCACTCCCTCCAGGGGGCGATTATCTTCAGATTCGGGTCCCGGGCCATAAAGGTCAGCTCAAAGCGGACCTGATCATTGCCCTTTCCGGTGGCTCCGTGGGAGACACCGTCGGCGCCTTCGGCATGGGCGATTTCCACCATACGCTTGGCGATCAGGGGCCGGGCCAGGGAGGTGCCCAGGAGATAGCGGCCCTCATACACGGCCCCGGCTCGAAAGGCGGGGAACACGAAGTCCCGGACGAACTCCTCCTGCAGATCCTCGATGTACGCCCGGACCGCCCCGGTATCCTTGGCTTTTTCCTCCAGGCCGGACAACTCCTCCTCCTGCCCCAGATCCGCGGTAAAAGTCACCACCTCGCATGCATATTCCTTCTTGATCCACTTCAGAATAACCGAAGTGTCCAGCCCCCCGGAATAGGCCAAAACCACCTTGTCCACTTTATCCATATACTCCAAACTCCGTTAACTAGTTTTCAAATCCGCCGAAAGCCCACTGCATGAGCGCCTTTTGCATGTGCAGCCTGTTTTCGGCCTGGTCCCAGACAATGGATCGCTCCCCTTCCAGGACATCCTCGCTTATCTCCTCCCCGCGGTGAGCCGGAAGGCAATGCAGGACTTTCGCATCCGGGGCGGCCCCGGACAGCAGGGCCGCGTTTATCTGAAATCCGGAGAAAGCCTTCTCCCGCTCCTTTTGCTCTTCTTCCCGGCCCATGGAGGCCCAGACGTCGGTATTTATATAATCCGCGCCCTGTACCGCTTCCTGCGGGTCGTGGGTCAAAAATATCTTCGCCCCGGCCTGCAGGGCGCTGGAAAGTATCACCGAATCCGGCTCGTATTCCTCGGGCACGGCCACGTTCAGCTGAAAGGGGAAATACATGGCCGCGTTTATCCAGGAATGGGCCATATTGTTTCCGTCCCCGACCCAGGCGATTTTAAGATCGGAGAAGCCTTGTTCCCGCTCGCTTATGGTCAAAAGATCGCTCATGACCTGGCAGGGATGGTACTTGTCCGTCAGGGCGTTTATGACCGGGATGTCGCTGTAATAGGCAAGCTCCTGCAGCTTTTCCTGGCCGAAGGTGCGCACTACGAGCCCGTCCGCATAGCGGGAAAGCACCCGGGCGGTATCCTTGAGGGGCTCGCTCCGGCCCAGCTGGCACTCGTTGGGGGTCATAAAAACCGACGCGCCTCCGGCCTGGGATATCCCCACCTCAAAGGACACCCGGGTCCGGGTGGAGGACTTTTCAAAAACCAGGACTATATTCTTGCCCTTTAAAAAAGGCTCCGAGCGCTTGCCGGACTTGAACTCCCCGGCCCGCTTCACGGCTTCGCGGGCTGCGGAACAGGGCATGTCCAGGATGGAGAGCAAATGATTAACCATGTTCAGACTCCGAAAATACGGGTTGGTAAAAGGAGGATATCTGCCTGATTAAGGGCAAAATGTAAAGACACCGCCCGGGCTGGCGGGCAGGAAAAACGCACGCCCCGCTGCGCAGGCAAAATCCGGGGCCGGGCGCAAGGCGCCCGGCCGCTATACGTTGATCACCTTGTACTCCCTGGAGCCCAGGTTGAGCTCTTGGGCGTGCCGCAGCAGATGCTCACCGTCCGTCTCCTTGTTCGCCGCCCGGAACTTGTCCTCGCCCGGCCGGATATCCTCGGGAAGGGAACTGGGATGAACCGGGAGGGCGTTGTTGACCATATCCAGGCAGCACTGGTCCAGGGCCACCGGATCGAACGAGGCCAGAATCCCGATGTCCGGACATATGGGGGCGTCGTTGAACCCGGGGCAGTCACAGCCCGGGGAGACGTTGAATACATAGTTTACATGCAGGACTTTGTCCTTGCGGGGCAAAAGTACGGCCGCCGCGTATTCGGCCACCTTTTCCATAAACCCTTTTAGCTCCACGGAAAAATCTATCTGCAAAGCCCCGGTGGGGCACACCCGCATGCAGGAGGCGCAGCCCACGCACTTGTCCCGGTCGATGCGAATGACATCCTCCTCCAGGGAAAGCGCTCCCGGAGCGCAGACCTCCACGCAGGCCCCGCAGGCCTCGCAGTTTTCCTCCTTCACCTTGGGCCCGGTTCCGCAGTGCTGCTGCATCTTGCCCCGCCTGGTGGCGCAGCCCATGCCGATATTCTTCAGCGCTCCCCCGAATCCGGTAAGGGCGTGTCCCTTGAAATGACTCAGGTTGACGAGGCCGTCCGCATCCAGGATGTCCCCGGCAATGTAGGCGTACTCGAAGTGCCCGCCCGGGCAGGGTATTTTGCGCTGGTTATTGCTCTTCAGGCCGTCCGCGATTATCACCGGGGCTCCGAGCAGATTGGGATCAAAGCCGTGCCCCGCGGCCTGCAATGCATGCGAGGCGGCCTCGCCCCTCTGTCCCATGTACAGGGTATTGGTGTCGGTCAAGAAGGGCTTGCACCCAGCCTTGCGCACATAATCCACGACCGGGGAGGCCCATAGCGGGGAAATGAACCCGGTGGTGCCCTGTTCCCCGAAATGGATCTTGATCGCGGTCAGCGGCCCCTCCGCCAGGGCCTTATGGGCCTGAACGCTCTTTAGGAGCTTTTTTATGCGCAGGTTGAAAGGCATCTTGCCGGATGCCCGCAGGTTCCAGAAAAAAACGTCGGCAGCCATCAAAATAACTCCTGGTTTTTGCTTTCCATCGAAAGCTGGATTATTTTAAATCTTGCAGTGAGGAAATAGATGGGTAACTTCGCGGCCACATTGACTGCAAATCCAATTACTCAAAATACTTGTCCAGTTCGTCGTAAAGGACCTTGAAATACATCATTTTCGGTCCCCCGCCCATGACCACGGCCATCATGGCCGCGTCCAGGATCTCTTCCTTGCTCGCACCATCGTTTACCGCGTTTTTGACGTGCACGGCTATGCACCAGGTGCACTGCTGGGCCACGGCCAGGGAAACGCAGATAAGGCTTTTCACCTTGGAGTCCAAAACCCCCTTGGTCTTGGCCGTCTTCACGAAGTTCATGAAGCTGTTTACCGGCTTGGGCGCATCCTCGCTCAGGTTTTTGAACAACGCATCCGTTTCCGCTATAAGATCGCTCATTTTTACCTCCCGGGTGTTTAAATATTCGCGATTTCGGTTTTGCTTTCCAGAGTCTTCGCCCCCTTACTTTTCCTAAAAAAAGCAAAAGGGGAAGGACCAATCGATCCTTCCCCTTAAGATAAACAGCTTGTCCGCGGTATGCAAACTAAAATTTGTAGCCCACGGAAAGCCCGGCGATATGGCTGTGCCCGTTCTTGAATTCGCCGTCGCGGATATTATCATCGTCCCTGGCGTTCACGTCCCGGTCCTTTATGGTCAGATAGGTGTAAGAGACGTCCACGGTCCAGTTGTCCCAGTGCAGCCCGGTACCCACGCCGTACAGCTGGCGGTCGTTGGCCGGGATCATGTAATCCACGGTCTCGTCCGGAATGGGGCTCTCGTCGTACACGTAGCTGGCCCGGATGTCCCACATCTCGTTTATGCTGTATTCCACTCCGAACTGCAGGCGCCAGGTGTCTTCCCATTTTTTAGGGGTAGTTGTGGTGTTATCCATCTCTGGAGGGGGACCAGAATCAACTAATATTTGTTTGTCATAGTGCATGGTCAACTCCTCGTAGCTGCTCCAGCCGGTGCGCACCGCGTCCGCCTCAATGGACAGGTTGTCCAGGGGGTATACGGCCACGCCCAGGGTCCAGGAGTCGGGCAGGGTGATGTCCCCGTGCGCCCCGCAGTCCGGATAATAATTACTATCCGTATCAAAAGTCGCATCCCCCTCAACGGTCTGGGATACCTCGCTGCGGTAGACCACACCCATTTTCAGCCACTCGGTCGGAGTGTAGTGCACCGCGGCGTCAAACCCGTAGCCCACGCTGTCCCCTTTCAGCTTGGATTTAAAAGGACTGCCAGGATTTATATATTTCTCCTTGGTGAACTCGAACCACATGGCCTCCACGCCCACGGCAAAGGACAAATCCTCGGTCAGCTTAATGCCCAGATTGGGGTTAACGGATACCGCCTTAATCCCGGCATAGGTGGTATTGAATCGCCCGGGCCAGTCATCCGGATACTCCGTGCCCAATCCGAAGCGGGAGAATACTCCCACTCCCAGCCAGTAGCGCTCCCCGAGCTGGGTGGTCAGGTAGGCGTGCGGGGGCATCCAGATATTGTCCTTGCCCGCGGTGGTTTCCGTTTTCCCGCCGTTTTTGGTGACCACGTCCACCTACGGGTTTATCCCGCTCAGCCCGGCCATTGCCCGCGTTCCGTTCAGCTGAGTCATGCCCGCCGGATTATAGGCCACGGTGGAGGCGTCGTCCGCCCGGCCCACAAGGGTTCCGCCCAGGGCGTTCCCACGGGCGCTCCATTCGTAGATGCCAAAGCCCGCGCCAAAGGCCGGGCCAGCACCCAAAACAAGCATACACATCCCCGCGAGCAGCAGCACTCCCATTCCAGATCCAAAACGCATACTCCCTCCCTTACGCAGTTGACATTCCAGAATCGATCTTTTTAGCGGCACATAAAAACGGAGCACTACTACAAACGGTAAGGGAAAAAATCAACAAGATTTTATGCGGCAGGGGAAATTTTTGGGTCCTCGACGTTTGATGTGGATTTTATATATTTCTCCTCTTGATCTTTTTGGATGCTTTTAACGAGAAGGCCCGGCACTCAAATTTCAAATTTGAGTGCCGGGCCGGAAGTTTGGCATCCAAAAGGGTGAGGCGAATGAATTACTGGAAATCCATTTTTTGTCGCAGAGCCGGATTCATTTCCCTTCACAGCCCAGAACCGCATCCAGGCAATGGAAAAAATTGAGCACGCACGGGAGCCGGAGCCGATAAAAGACCCGCTTTCCCCGTTTATCGTCCTCTACCAGGCCGGCTTCTTTAAGGACTCTCAAGTGCTTGGACACGGTGGACACATCATCGCCCACAAGCTTCCTGAGTTTGCAAACGCACCTCTCACCCCGGGAAAGCTCCTCGACCATCATAAGCCGCGAGGGATGGCCCAAAGCCTTCATAACTCTCGCCCTGGCCCTAAAATATTCCCGGCTGTCTTTGCGGCCTCCGCCTGTCACTCCTGCCTTTGTTACTTCCTGCTGCATACATTTTCCATATTGGCCAAACGTGCCCCTTGTCAATACACCGGGAAATGCAGCCGAGACAAAGGCTTTTTATTCGCCTCCTTTCAGCCATTCTTCCTAAGCCTTCTTCTGATGCAAAAACTTGAATAGCGTGGGAGCGATAAGGCAGGTCAAAAGGGCCAAAAGGACAAAGGCGTCCTTGGTTTCCGCGGATATGAATCCCTCCTGCATGCCGATGGTGGCCGCGGCGATTATCAGACTGAGGCGGGAGGAAAGAAGGACACCGGCCCTAAAGGCCTGGGCCGGGGGCATCCCCTGCCGGGTAAAAAACATGGCCGGGAGTATCTTCACCGCAAAGGCCAAAAGTAAAAGAAGGCCGGTCAGTTTCAGCTGGGACCAGGAAATTACATTGGCCAAATCAAAATTCATGCCCACGTTAATAAAGAAAATCGGGATCAAGAACCCGAAACCCAAGCCGGAGATCTTGCTTTCCAGGGTCTCTTTTTCCCGCAGGGCAAAGGAAAGCACGCACCCGCCCATAAACGCCCCCAGAACCGGCTCCAGATGCACCAGCTCGGACAAGGCCACCATGCAGAAGAGAAGGGCCAGGGCCAGACGCACGCCCTGTTCATCCGCGTCCCCCGAGGCCAAAAGCCTTTCCGCCCGCTCCGGATGCCACCAGGCCCACAGGCGCCCGGCCCAAAGCAGACCCCCGAATCCGAAAAAGAGAAGCAATGGCCTAAAAAGCCTCCAGTCCAGGCCGTATTTATGACCCAAGACATAAAGGGTAATGGCCAAAAGGGTGATGAAATCGGCCAGGGAAGCGGCCAAAAGCATATTCTGCCCGAAGGCGGAGCGGCTGAGCCCCGAGTTTTTGATGGCCGGCATGACCAGGCCGAGGGAGGTGGTGGCCAGGATCAGGGCCACAAAGACCCCGCGCTCAAGAAACCAGGCGCAAGCAAAGGACAATCCCAGGGTGCCGGCAAACACGGCCAGGTGCAAAAAGATATCCCGGGCCGACTGCTTGGCCAGGAGATCAAAATCTATTTCCATCCCGGAATAGAACATGAGCACCAGAAAACCCAGATGGGCCAATAGCACCGGCCAGTCTCCGGAGAAGCCGAGATCAAGAAAGCTCTTGCCCAGAATCACCCCGAAAAGGATCTCCATGACCGCCGGGGGCAGGCGGACAAGACGGCTCAACCCCGGGAGCACGGCCACCGCTGCGGCTACCACGAAAAGGGATGCGGCCTGATCCAAAATCATGATTCCCTGCCCGGGAAAAGTACCGAGCACTTGCAGGCGGAAGCCACCAGCTCGGATATGTTCCGGATACAAAAAGAGACCCTGCGGACGCCCGGCCAGACCGAGAACCATAAGGTCGAAATCCGCGGCCGCGGCCACTGCCTGCTTGACCGGATTTCCCACCCGGACCTCTTCCGCGATCTCGTATTTAAGCACATGGGCCTGCTCCCTTATCCTTTTAAGCAATGCCTTTGTCGGATCTTCGCCGCCCTCTCCGCCGATTATCTCCTTTTCCTCCACCACCAAAGCGGCAACCCGGGCCCCGAACTGTTTGCCCAAATCCACCGCCGCATGCAGGATATGCTCGGGATCGCTGCAATGGGAAAAAAGGACCAGGATCCGCTCATAGGGGAAGGAACCCCGGGAAAACAAAACCGGCCGTTTCACCTTCTCCACCAGGGAAACGAATTTCTTGCGGCCGAGATAGCGAAGCACGGATGACGCCGGGGCGGGGAGCATTACCGCGGCCGGCATCTGCACCCGGACGATCTCTTCCAGGTCGGCCATGTAGTCCTTGTCCCGGGGCAGAGACTTAAGAGGCATCTCTTCGGACCACTGCTCCAAAGCCTTCCGGGTTTCCTCTCGATCCTCTTTATGCAAAACCTCCACCCGTTTAAGCTGCACGCTTTGCACAAAATTGTGCGCCTCGCTTATCAAAAGCTGCGGGGGGTCGTCCGGGTCCAGGGCCACAAGCAGACTCTGTCCGATATTGTGCGGGAACTTGGGAGTACCGCATTCGGCCAGGTCGCATACCTCGGAAAACATTCCCTCCCGGCCCAGGATCACCAGCCTGTCGCTCGGCTGCACTGCCATCGCTTCATCCGGAAAAATGAGTTCTTCACCCCTGAACATGCCCACCACCCGCCACTCCCTTTGCCTAAGCTCGCGTATGCTCTTTCCGGCCACGGCAAAATGATCGGCCACGTCCATCTCCATCAATTCCGCCCGGCCCAGATCCAGGGGCATGACCTTGATCCGCGGGTCCTGCAGATAGTGATACACGCTCTTGGCCAGTATCCAGCTCGAGGACACCGTGCGCACTCCCAGGCGGGCGAATTCCCCGACCCGGACGTGACTGTTGACCACTGCCAAAGGGTGGTCCACATCCTTTTCCCGGGCAAAACGCATAATCGCCAGATTCACATCGTCGCTGCCGGTCATGGCCAGGACGTAGTCGAATCCGGACAGCCCCGCATTATTCAGGACCACCGGGCTGGAAGCGTCTCCCACTACTTTTTGGGAAATGTTCCCCTGCTCTTCCCCGGCCCTTTGCAAGGCCTCGGGGTCGATATCGATCACCGTGATCTCCCAGCCCTCGCCCAAAAGCCCCAGCAGATGTCTGGAAATGCGGCTTAAGCCGCACAGTAAAACGCGCATATCCCACCTCAAAAGGATTGGCTTAGGTTTGTCCAAAACGCACTCGGCCGCACAGACGGGCGCTTGCAGATAAAATAAATCGGAGGACAGGAACCGTGCCGAGCATTTTATTAATACATTAGGGC
>Ga0114983_1000703_pt1 | contig 13899 bp, 15 predicted proteins | sample Shrwel_input2_RT_FD_87182 | JGI IMG/M metagenome (GOLD analysis project Ga0114983, IMG submission 87182) | Subsurface microbial communities from deep shales in Ohio, USA - Utica-3 well 1 S input2 RT | ecosystem: Environmental > Aquatic > Deep subsurface > Shale gas/oil reservoir > Produced... | reverse complement strand
CTATTAGCCTGGGTGTTGATGTTTTTCAACCTGTTCAGCCCGTTTGAAGGCAATATCGGCGTGATACTCACCATACTTCTCGGGGTAACCGCCATGATGCATGGGCTGCAGGTGCTGATATTCCACACGATATTTTGTCAGTTGTTGCCGCTCAAGGCTAAAGACTATCTCAACGCCTTTCTATTCGGGGTGTTTGCCTTGCTGGATTACCGCCAGCGAGCGCTGAGTAAACTAGCTACAGAAACCTCGGCAAATAATCAGGATTGAGGCGGCAAAGGCGCCTCTTTACCCTTGGCCAATATTTCCAGAATTTGCTGCAAATGCTGGCTAAGGGCTTCAGCCTCGGCTGCCGCAAATCTTTGCTTGAGGGATGCATCAAGTTGAGTCGCCAGCTCAGCCTTCACAGCAGAGAGAGCTGGTTGGTTCTCTTCAACCTGTAACTTGGCAATGCTGAGAGCCAACAACTTAAGCTCAGGCAACAACTCTATTTGCTTCAATGGTGCCAATAAACCTGGGTCGTCATCACTGAGTCGTTGATCCAGAGTCATCAGCAGTTGGTCGACCCGCGCCAATGTCTGCTCTCCGCGCTGATACAGAGGGGTTATGGCAACATCATTGGCAAAGCCAGTGAGTTGATAGAGGGTCACGCTCAGCGTCAGCACGATTAACAACAGCGGCAGTGACAACCCGAACACCAGACCGACCCAAAAGTTATTGATACCGGATAAAAAGGCTCGCATTGCTCCTCCGCTGTCTGCAACAAGGCCATCCAATGGATGGCCCGGGTTCACAGGAATTTGATTGCCAAGGGGTACTTGTATTCCACCCCCTCACTGGCCTTGACCGCTGCGACTATGGTCACCACCACATCGAAAATCGCCAGTACAGCCACCAGCACCAAACCTATGCCAACAAAGATCAGGATCAGGCTGATGATGGTGTAAATGATCATACTGATTTTGAAGTTCAGGCAATTACGGCCGCAAACATCGACAAATTCAAACTCTTCCCGTTTCATCAACCAAACGATCAACGGCCCCAAGATAGTGCCGAAAGGGATCAGGTAACCGGCAAAACTCGCCAGGTGCACCAACATTCCCATGTCTCTTTCCTGCTTTTCCATGCTGTTTCCTAACTTTTTCAGTTCAAAGCCAAACTATCCGGGCCATAGAGGCGCATCTGCCAGTCTTCTATGCTGCCCCGCTCCAGTCGGCGCTGCAAGCTGCCTACCCAGCTGGCCGCCAAACCTTCACAGCTGAGCAGCCTGTCATAGGCGGCCGCATCAAATTCGGGGCGAAAATACAGCTTCATCGCCTCGGCGACACTGATATCGGTACGCCTTTGTTTCAGTATCAGGGCATCCTGACAGCTTATGATGCCAGGCTTAAGCACCCGATAGAACCAACCTGACATACCTGTTTGCTGCATGGCAAGGGCAAAGTCCCTCTGGCCATATTGGTGATTGAGCTTAAAACAGGGTGAACGTGGTTGGGTGACCTGCAGCTCGACTTCGCCAAAGCTGAGGATATCGCCGATATGAATATCTGCCTCGGTCAGGCCAACACTGCTGATGTTTTCTCCCATGGCCGGAGCATCCTGCCCCGCGGTTATCAGCCCCATGCGCCGGTAGTGGCCATAGTGCTCGCGAGGGAAATGATGCAGTACCCTATCCGGGCCACCATGATGTTTGGGATCCGCCTGGGCATCACCCGCAACCCTGTCGCCGAAAACCTCCAGTGTCTCCATCCGAGACTTGTTATCTATCCCGCTTGCCAGCTTGTCCCTGAATGTCAGTTTATCACCGGCATACAGCCCAGAAATCTTGTCAATCAAACACTTGGTCACGTTACGTCTCCCTTCGGGTGCCAAAGCCCGATCATACTCCAAGCTTACGGGACAGATCACGGACATTTCCATACAAAGCGGCACTATTGTATGGCCGCAGCGCCGAGGACAATGCCCTGGATTTCTTATGTATTCAGGAGAAGTAATATGAAAGCATTCAGATTCAGCGCCCTGGCCCTCATTGGCGCTGCAGTAAGCAATGCCGCCTTGGCGGACAACACTGACGTTTATATCCGTAATGGCCAGATTTACAGCCATGAAAACAGTTTCTTTGTCTCTGCCGGTGCCTATCAGGGCAGCGAACTCTATCAAGGCGTCGATTCCAAGCTGCGTCCCTTTGGCAACCTGGGTTATAACGGCAAGGACTTCAACGCCTCACTGGCCAATATCAACTACCGCTTCTTCGGTAATGATAAAGATCTGTTCAACCTGAGTCTGTATCTGGGTAGTCCTGGTATTGCCTTGAAAGGCTCAGACGCTGCAGCGCTTGGCGGCATCCATGAACGTAAGCTGAGTGGCGATCTGGGTATCAATCTGGATACCCAACTGGGATTCGGTACTCTGTCCACCTCGGTACAACATGACGTAACCAACAGATACAACGGCTTTATCGGCCAGGTCCGTTACGCCGTACCACTAAACCTGGGCTGGGGCACTGTCGTTCCCTACGCCGGCGTCAGCTACTTAAGCCGTGACTTTACCCAATACTACTTCGGAGTCAGCAAGGCTGAAGCCAATAAGCAGCATAAGGACTACCAACCGGGCAAAGCCTTCACCTACAACGCAGGTTATAAGCTGATTGTGCCTCTGAGTGAACATCTCGAACTCAGCCAAAGCAGCAACTTCAACTACCTGGATTCCGCCATTGCCGACTCGCCGATTGTCGATGGCAAACAACAGTGGAACGCCAACCTGGCACTGACTTATTACTTCTGAATCTGAGGTCATTGGATGAAATCGCTTAAAAACCTCTTGCTTACCATAGGTTTAGCCATAGTAGTCAGTGGCTGTGCGACCCATTATGACACCCAGAAATTTTCCTGGGATCTCGACAAAGACTTAACGAGAACTCAGGTGGACTCAAATACTTGGTGGAATAACTACGTTAACAACCATAACGACAAATACATAATGGCAGCACTCTGTCAGAAACACCGCTACTCCCAGTACTGCAAAGGTTAATTTATAGCGATCTATAACTTGGATTTTCGGCTGGCTATATTTTCAATACTGTCAGCTGCATTACTGGATGTTCGTGGGTAAAGGGGTGACCAAGTCCCCCTTTATGTCAATTGAGCTGTCACTTATGTAACCGGAGTGATAATTTTGCTTTATCTAAACCCGCATGCTTATCGGCAGGAAATGGCAAACACTCGCATAACACTCGTAGAAGACGATAATAAGATCAGTGACCTTCTGACAAATTATCTCAGAAACCAACATTTTGATGTAGAGCGAATAAACGATGGTAGTCGCGCAGGACAACTTATCCTCGAGCGTCAGCCTGAACTGGTGATCCTGGATCTTATGTTGCCGGGAAGCGATGGCTTGAGTATTTGCCGTGAAATCCGCGCCCAATACCAAGGCAAGATACTGATCCTGACCGCCAGTGAGGACGACATGGATCAGGTGGCCGCGCTGGAGATGGGCGCCGATGATTTTGTCAATAAACCAATCCAACCCAGAGTACTGCTGGCCAGGATCCGCATGTTGCTGAGACGTCAGGAAAATGTGCCAACGGAAAGCAATCGCGAACGCCAGTTCGGAGAACTCTACCTGGATAATGCCCGCAAGCTTTGCACCATCAGTCAAACAGAAGTCAACCTCACCACTGCCGAATTTGACCTGCTATGGCTGCTGAGCTCACATCCGGATGAAATACTGTCGCGAGAGTATCTGGTCAAAGAAACCCGCGGCATAGAGTACGACGGAATAGACCGTAGTATAGACAACAAAGTAGTGATTTTAAGAAAGAAATTAGGTGACAACCCCAGCTTGCCGCGCAAGATAATCACGGTAAGAGGCAAGGGTTATCTATTTGTACCGGATAGGTGGTAATGAAACGGCTGTTTATCTTCTCCTACCTGGTGCTGGTGTTTCTGTTTTTCACCTGCTTCATTTTTGTCTTTCAACTGGACTTCTTTTCCTCCGATGAGTGGGAAGCCGACTATCAGGATCGCTCCTATATATCACTGAGCCAGTTGTTATCGGATATCTCGGCGGCCGAGGGCGTTGCCAGTGCCGAGTCATCACTTCAACAAGTACTAGGCAACCTGCACAAACAGCTGAGGGTCATCTCGCTGGACTCGGATGAGCTGTCGGCTGACGAAAAACAGCGCCTGAGAGAAAACCAGCGTTATATCAAAGATGTGGAAGAGGATATCTCCTACATCATGTTCCAAGGCTCAGACAAGGTGTATGCCATCAGCCGCGATGAGTCCGCCCCCTTCTGGCAGGAATACTACTTCAAAGAATCCATTGCTTTCTGGGTGCTGTTTCCGGTACTGGCTTTTATCAACTTTGTGCTGCTCTACCTATTGGCCCGGCGTCTGCGCCGCTTGGAGCGGGTTCACAACGCCTTTGCCAATGGTAATTTCAAAGTTAGAGCCAAAACAGGTGTTTGGCACAAAGTGGGGCACCTGAACCAATCCTTCAACCAGATGGCTGACAAGATAGCCAAACTCATCGACAGCAACAAACAACTCACCAATGCCGTAGCCCATGAAGTGCGTACACCTATATTCAGGATCCGTTGCAATCTGGACATGCTGGACGATTCAGGCGTTCGCCCGGAGCAAATGCCCTATCTGGAAGGCATACATCAGGATCTGGATGAACTTGGCACCATGGTGGACGAATTGTTGCATTACGCCAAGATGGAACGGCGTCAGGCGCCATTACAATTGAGCTGCCAATCATTGAATACCTCGCTACAAGAGCTGATTGCCCACCTGCAGTTTGAAACCGATATCGCCCTTGAACTCACCACCACAGAACCACTGGAGGCCCTGGTAGACCTGCGCCTCTGGCACAGAGCAATCAGTAATATCATCCGCAACGGCTACCGTTATGCCAGCCAAAGCGTCAGCATAAAGCTTAGCGGCGACACTGACAGAATCAGGCTGCATATTGCCAACGATGGCCCGGGGATCCGGGATGAAGACAAACAGCGCATTTTTGATCCCTTTGTTCGCATCGACAAGTCACGGGATCGCGACAGCGGCGGTCACGGCCTGGGACTGGCCATCAGCGCCCAGATCATTCGCCAACATGGCGGAGACATCACCATTAGCGACACCGCAAACGGCGGCCCAAGTTTCGATATCTGGTTACCTAAACCGACAACAAGCTGCCAAAACAGATAAAAAAAGCCCCGTTAAAAAACGGGGCACCAGCAAATCAGTGGGGAATCAGCGAGTGAATCACCGCGCCATAAAGAAGACTCGCAATCGAGATTAAGCCCATCACATGACAAGCTTGTTACTCTAATAAGACATTGGTATGAAAATAAAAAATGCCCGCTGCAGCGGTCAACTGCAACGGGCCAAGGGTGAAACCTTAATCTGTTGAAACTAAAGCTCAGTGATGCGCACACTGTTGCTCCTGATGCCAAGCATTAAAACGGCTCTGGGCCATGACCAGCAGCAGCACCATAGACAGGCTGCCCATCACCAAAGTCACGGCAAATGGCGCACCGAGGTCGGTTTGCTGCACCAGACCGGCCAGCAAAGAAGCGCCGCTCATCTGAATGAAACCAAGCAAGGCCGCCGCAGTACCGGCGCGCTCACCGAAGGCCGCCAACGCCATACTGGTTGCCGGACCCAGCAGGAAGGCAAAGCCGACACACAGCAACATCATGGGCAACATAAAGCTCATGGCGGCAGCCATACCTTGCTGAGGACCATAGATCTGCAGTACAGGTTGTATGGCGGCAGAAGCCAGCAACAACCAGAGCGAAAACACAACAGTCGTGCGATTTCCAAGGCGTTTGGTGACCACTGGCGCAGCAAAACAGGCAATAATATTCACCAAGGCGTTAAGGCCAAACAGGCCACTGAATGCCAGTTCTGACATACCCAGATGATCAATCAGCCACACAGGAGCGTAGGACACATAACTCAATATTGAGGCCATACCCGCCATGCAGCAGAAGGCATAAAACAGGAAGTGGCGTTCGGCCAATACAGGCTGATAACGGCCCCAACGGTACAGCGGCCCACTGCTGACGGTATTCTGCGGCCGGGTTTCTGGAAAACGCAGGCTCACCAGCAGCAGGATCACCAAGCCGTAAACAGCCATCAGCCCAAAGGTAGAGCGCCAACCGAAGTGCATCGCCATCACGCCGCCAATCGTTGGTGCCAGTGCGGGGATGACGCAAATCGCACCGTTGAGATAGCTGTAGATGCGGGTACTTTCAGCCGGTGTGTAACAGTCACGCACCGCGCTAAACACCACAATAGAAGTGGAGCAAGCTGCCAACCCCTGCAATACCCTGGCAATCTGTAACCATTCGAACTCCATGGCAACCACAGCCAACAGCGCACTGAGCACATAGAGAGCAATTCCTCCCAATGCCACAGGCCTGCGGCCAAATCTGTCTGCCAAGGGGCCTATGAGGATCTGTCCCACCCCCATGGCGAACAGGAAAAGCACCAGAGTCGACTGGACTTCGCCGGCACTGACGCCATATTCACTGGCCATGGTTGGCAGAGAAGGCAGATAAATATCGATGGCCAGCGGGCTTAGCAGCACCATGGCCATCAGCATAGGCAGGAGTCTTTTTGCCATAGGTTGTCGTTCAATCCTGAGTGAAAACTGAGATGGGGCACATTCTAATGAACTGGTGGTATGAAAAGAAATGATATAATCTCACAACATAATTTCCTCTGAGGAATATCAGGGTGAATCTGGATAACCTGGCCCGTATCGACCTCAACCTGTTGGTCATGTTGCAGGTGCTGCTGGAAGAGCGCAGCGTGACCCGCGCCGCCAATCGGCTGCACCTGAGTCAATCTGCATTGAGCAAGAGTCTCAACCGTCTGCGCGACATGTTGGGCGATCCTCTGTTTCAGCGCACCGCTCACGGTCTCAAACCGACAGCGCACGCCGAACAGTTAGCACAACATCTACCTATCGCCTTACAAAGTTTGCATCAACTGACCCAACCTCCCGTGTTTACCCCGGCCAGCAGCAACCGGCAGTTTTCGCTCACCATGGTAGAAAGCGCCTATGAAACTCTGCTGCCCAGTTTTATCGGTCGCTTGCTCAGCAACGCCCCCAATGTCAGGCTCGACTCCTACGTCTGGACCGAAAAATCCATGCAGGCACTGCAGCAAGGGCAGATAGATTTGGGTATTTCGGGAAGGGATCTGCAGCCCAGCTCCAGCTTTCACTTCAGCCAGTTGCCGGAAGGGATCCTGTATCAAACTCTATTTCAGGATCATCAAGTGTGTCTGGTACGCGAAGGACACCCGGCGCTGCAAGCTCAAAAGAACAAAGTCTGGGATCTGGCGGCCTACCTGGCGCTACCCCATGTACAGGTGCGTTGTGAGGGTAATGATTGGTGGGCGCTGGACTACTTTCTGGCGGATCTCGGTCATCATCGCCGCCTCAGTGCTACAGTGCCCGACTTCTACGGTGCTGCCAGTATTTGCGCTCACAGTGACTTGGTATTTACCCTGCCCTCCAGTTTTGCACTGCACGCCTGCAAGCTTTACTCGCTGCAGCAATTGCCGCTGCCGATAGACTTTATGCCCATGGCTTATGTGTTGCTCTGGCATGAGCGCAATAACGACGACCCCGGCCACCGCTGGATGCGGCAGCTGATAGGTGACAGCATGAGCAGTAAAAAAACCGCCTGAGCAGCGGTCTTGGGTTAAATGTGATTAGAGCACGAAGGTCGCAACCTTGGCATTGAGGTCGGTCGCACGCACCTTGAGCGCCTTGGCGTGCTCTAGGTCGTCCATGGCGGTGGCGGTGATCTCATCGGTAACGTCCTTGATGGCCGTGGTGTTTTGGGTAATCTCTCCCGTTACCTGAGTCTGCTCTTCCGCCGCCGTGGCTATCTGCCCCGCCATATCGGATATCTGCGCCACAGCAATAGCTATCTCTTCCAGCGCCTTGCTGGCCTCTTCGGCATCGCCGACACTGCGACCTGCCATCTGGCGACTGTTTTCCATGGAGGCAACCGCCCTGGCAGTGGTATGCTGCAAAGCCTCTATGGTGTCGTGGATTTCGGAGGCCGATTCCTGAGTACGCTGAGACAGAACCCTCACTTCATCGGCCACCACGGCAAAACCGCGCCCTTGTTCACCGGCACGGGCAGCCTCGATGGCGGCGTTCAACGCCAACAGATTGGTCTGTTCGGCCACCCCTTGAATTGCGGTGAGAATACCGCTGATAGCCTGGGCATGACGATTGAGCTCATTGATCACTTCGGTGGTTTGGCCGACTTCCTCGGCCAATGAATGTATCGAGTTTCGGGTCTGCAGTACCAAACTCTTACCCTGCTGCGAGCTGCAGGAAGATTGCTGCGCTGCAGTAGCGGTCAACTCGGCGTTGGCAGCAATCTCCTGGGTGGCACTGGCCATTTCAGTAACTGCGGTCGCCACCATGGTCACTTCCTGCTGCTGCCTTTGCAGCTCAGCAACCGAGCTCTGGGTGGTGTTCAACCCCCGCTCAGCATCCAGATCCAGTTCGGCCGCCAACTGACGTATATGGCTTATCAGCTGATGCTGGGCCGAGACAAAGCGGTTGAAGTTGTCGGCCAGCTCGGCCACTTCATCATTGCTGTCGACCGTGATCCTTTGGGTCAGATCGCCATTGCCGTCGGCAATCCGTGCCAGCGCCTGGGATACCCGCCCAAGGGGAGCCAACAAGAGTCCGAGAAACCAAGAGATAGCCGCCGTACTCACCAGCAGCACAAGCGCCGCCAAACCAACCTGGGTCCAAAGCAATTTGCCGAGCGGTGCTTCAAGTGTCGCCTTGTCCAGCAGCAGCAAGAGCTGCCAGTCGGTATCCGGAATAGCCGTTGCCCAAACAAGTTTGTTCCGACCATCGGCATCAAAATACAGGGATTGCAACTGCGCCGTTTTTTGAATATTGGCCAAAATGCCCGCACCGAGATCATCATCAATTTCGGCAACCGGACGCATCGCCTTGCTGCCATCCTTATAAGCGATTACGGTACCGTCGTTATGCATCATGATGGCAAAACCAGCAGCCGGGATCGCCATGCTGTTAACCTCAGCCACCAGAGTATCAATTGCCAAGTCGCCACCTATCACCCCTTTGGCGGTTGGCTGCGCCAAAGAGATCACCTGAATACCATAGCCGCTGTCGATATAGGGTTTGGTGATAATGGCCCGGCCTTTAGCCATGGCGTCCTGATACCAGGGACGACTGCGGGGATCGTAATGACTGTTGTCCACATTGGGGTCGGCATCCTGCATTTTGCCATCATTGCCACCGAAGTAGACAGACTCCAACTTGCCGGCTGCACGGGCCTGCTGCAGTGCAGGTACAAAGTCATCACTTATGTATTCCTGCAAGGATGAAACCACGTTGGTGCGAATCGCCAACCACTCGGTGACCCGCTGAGCCTGCATCTCACCAATACGCATTAACTCTTGCTGACTGGCTTGCAGCAATTGTGTTTTCTGAGTGCTGTAGCTTTGCCAGGAAAGCAGCACCACGATCAGAGTCAATGCCAGTGCCACACACACCAGCAACTTGTGTTTCAATGAGCGGAGTTTCATCGTCAACAGGGTCCGATATTTGAGAAAAGCCAACAGCCATAGGCGCGGTACGATTTGGTCGAAATGATTACATATTCTGTCGCTGCAGTTGAGAGTTAGTTCACAATCATTTGAAAAACCAGCCTAAGCTGCAACAAAAAACACTTTTCAAGTATTAAATCACAGTTGATGAATAAATATTTATTCGGGGAACTCCTACCTCTTAACGCTTTCTTAATAAAGCGGTATTAAACATGATAAATAATGAAGTAGATTTAGACCTGACCTGAGCCAAGCACGGGGTCATACTTGGACCCAAGCAAGTCCGGAGGAAGAAACATGTATCGACAGTTTGTGCAGAATCTGCCACTCAACCCCAGAACCTTGACGGGAGCATTGCTGAGTCTCTGCGCTTTTAGCCTGGCCCTCTTGCTTATGCCCCTGGTATTGATATTGGCAGCAACCACACTCCTGTGTCTGAGCCTGTTTGGCCGCAACTACTTAAAGCGTCAATTGGCTAGTATCCAGCAGTGCCGCCACAAAGGCAGACAAAGAGATCTCTATGACTTGGATCCCAACCTGTGCCGGGATTCTGGATTGGTTCAAGAGGTCGAATCCTAGAACACGAACCGGACTAATCGGCGAGTAGTTCCTGCGCCCGTTTCAGGGCACGCCGCTCATCCGCAGACTGGCTCAGTTGCAATACGCTCTCCACCTGTTGTTGCAGTGACTGCCACAAGGGGCCTATCACCTCCAGTTCACGCTCGTCGGCACGCTCTCGCGCCAGTCGCAACCAGGCAACAGCCTCCACTACATCTATGCGTCCAAGGCAACCATCGGTCAGGGCTATCGCCAATTCAATCATGGCGGTCACACTGTGACCATAGCGAATAACCTGCCTTAAGTAACTCTCCGCCTGAGACAGATCCGAACCAAATGCAGCATCATCGTTAAGCATATGCTGCGCCCGCGCCAACATTGCATCCAGTTGCCCCTGCTCTGCCGCTTCAGCCAACCATTGTTCACTGGCCCCAGGGTCGGCTTCACAGCCTTCGCCACGGGCCAACATCAGGGCTAGGTGGTATTGAGCGTGGGGATCTCCGGCTCTGGCCGCCCGGGTGATGTGTTCAAAAGCTTGTTGCAGCTCGCCGCGTTGATAGCAGAGCACCCCGAGATTGGCCATAGCCTCAGATTGTTCGTTGGCGGCAGCAGCACTGAGGAAACGCTCTGCCTCGGTTTCATCTTTAGCCAGCTCACCGCTACCTACCAGATAAAAGTAACCCAGGAGTGCCATGGCATCGGTCACGCCGGCCTCGGCGGCTTGGCTAATCGCCTGCTGCCCGGCGGCGATATCAACGTCGCCGCGATAGCCATGAATTAGGGCGACTCCGTGCTCAAACAGTGCCTTGGGTTCGTTTGCTGCCGCCTCGGCAAACCAGTGTGCTGCCTTGGCCAACATGCGCGCCGAATCGCCGGCAAGCGGCTCGTCAGCCTTATCTTGCAGGGCCTGCTCCTGGCCCCGAGCAATCAGGGCACGATTCTTGAGCGCCATCCCCAACAGATATTGCGCCTCGGCATCATCTTTCATTACGGCCCGATAGCAGAGCTCACGTCCGGCCTGCAGATCAAAGTCATCGAAACGGTATTCAGGAGCTTCCCGGCCCTTTAGCCTGGGATAGGCCAGTTCCATCAGTTTCAGCAGATCGCCGATGGCTTTTTTGGCCAGCGCCAGCAACTGAGTTTCGGTAAGGTGAAACTTTTCCGGATGGGCACCGCGGTTGCCATCGGCTCGCAGCCTATGCAGCGCCCGGGTGATACGCACATCTATCAGCCGCAGGCGATTGAGCTGTTCGATACGATCATAAAGGTTAGGGCTATCAAAAGTGAGCTCGGCGGACTCGGCCAACAGCCCAGTCAATTTGTGGGCAAAACTGCGAACATACAGCAACGCCTGGGTTGGCACATCCTGCACATAACGCTTGGCAGTCCGGTACTCCCGGGCCAAGTCTTCTGACACACTGGCAATAAAGGCAACATCATCCAGCACAGTCTAACCTCACAGGGCCGCAGGAGCGGCCGGCAGAGAGTTGATGATTAGCCCTTGCGGGCAACGCGATAGAGGCGGAATAAGGCCACATTGACGAACAAACCAATGAAAGCCACCAAGGTATCCACCACCAACTGCAGTGGCATACCACCTGCCTGCCCCAGTTGCGACAGCACACTCCCTATAATAAGCAGCGGAAAGTAGCTCAAAAGCACCAAGATTGTCTTGCCGGTGAGACCGCTACTGAACTCAAAACTGGCCTTAATCGCCTGTAGCGGGGTCAGACGCTCGACCACCACCATAAAGTTAACAAAAGCCAGGCGGGCAAACAGATACAGACTGATCCCCATCCCCAGGATCCATACCGGCCCAATGGCTGCCAGGATCATGGTCGGTGCAGCAATCGCCATGCCGGAGAACACCCCGGCCAACATCAGCCCAGGCACAAATGCCAGACTGGACTTTAATACCTGGCCCGTACTGGGCTGCATTCCTTCGGTACGCAGTTCCATAAATAGTGTCAAGGCCGCAATAAGCACAGAGAAGATCACCATCAAGGCGATCACAGCCAGCATATGAGGGGTACCGAATTGTGGGTTTTCAGGATCGGCACTTTGCAACTCGGTACCGAGCCACATTTGAATACCCACCTGCAGTAGCAGCAAGGGAACGGTCAGCATTGCCAGCTGAACGATATGATTACGGAAGAAGTTATAAGCTTCGGTCAGGATGGCAGACAGAGACATGCAGCTTTCCCAAAAAGGTTGTAATTAAAGGATCAAGATAGACGCCAAGGATACCCAAATTCCCACGCCAATGCACAAATGAAATACAGCAAAACGACCGCCTGTCACGCAAAAGCCGTGCATCAACGCCTGAGATAAGACTAGAATATGGCCCCAGAAGACCTTTTATATGCACAGGAAAGCAGAAATGAAAGCTTATATCACAGCAGCCGTAATCATGGGCTCACTGTTGGCGACACCAGCGCAGGCCGGTTGGTTCGACAAACTCACCAACAACACCCAGACCCAAAACGATACGGCTACCAATAACCAGACCACCACTCAAAACAGTGAACTGGTTGGCACCGTGATGTCACAGCTGGGTCTGACTCAAACCCAGGCCGAAGGTGGCCTTGGCAGTCTACTAGGACTGGCCAAGACCTCATTGGGGCAAGAATCTTTCTCCCCTATTGCCGACAGCATTCCCGGTATTGATGGCTTGCTGGCCGCGGCGCCCAAACTGGATGGCAACTCAGGGATGACGGGCCTGCTGTCCAAAGCCGGAGACCTGGGTAACTCTCTACAGGGCAGCGCCATGGTCTATGATGCCTTTGCCAAGCTGGGAATTTCCAAAGAGCTGGCAGCACCCATGATAGATATAGTCAAAAACTACCTGCAAAGCAGCGGCGGTGAAGGCACAGCCGATCTATTGACTAAAGGATTGGGCTCACTGCTGTAAAGCAGCCCGCACTATCAGTGGGAACCTGCAGCCACTGATAACGTCTAAAAAGTGTGGCCACTCGGTTTAAGCGCGCATCGGCAGGGCCGGATTTTATCCGGCTCCAAACCGCAAACCACGTGGCCCGACACGTTTAGAACCTATACTGAACCAACTGACAAGAGAAGCCTATGATCGCCAAGCTCAAGCAGTTTTTGAATGCCCACCAACAAAGTCAGTCCCCGCAGGAACAACAGAAACAACTGGAACTGGCAGCCGCCAGCATGTTGTTGGAAGTGGTTTATGCCGATGAGGAGATGTCCGGCACCGAATCCCAGCTGTTACCCGAACTCCTTGAACAAACGCTGGGTATCGCCACCGAAGCAGCGGCCGAGCTGATAATTGAGGCGAGACAAAGCCGTCACGATGCCACTTCACTGTTTGAGTTCACCTCAGCCATCAATGATAGCTTTACCCTTGATCAGAAGCAGCAGCTGATCCTGGCGATGTGGCGTGTGGCCTATGCCGACGGCGAACTGTGCCGCTACGAAGACCAGATCATTCGCCGCTGTGCCGACCTGCTGTATCTCAAACACTCTGAGCTGATCCAGCTGCGCAACCAAGCCATGACTGGCGGCACAAACTGAGCCCGTCCTATATTGCATGCTTTATTGCACGCTTTTATTGCATAGGGATCACCGGCGGCAATTGGCGTTTCTGCCACTGCTGCTGCAACGTTAGCAATACGGCCAGCACACACAGCAACCCCAGGGCGTAGGCCATGGCGCTGCCGAGTGCAAACGCCAACAAGACACAAAGCGCGCAGCT
>Ga0114983_1000702_pt1 | contig 13950 bp, 9 predicted proteins | sample Shrwel_input2_RT_FD_87182 | JGI IMG/M metagenome (GOLD analysis project Ga0114983, IMG submission 87182) | Subsurface microbial communities from deep shales in Ohio, USA - Utica-3 well 1 S input2 RT | ecosystem: Environmental > Aquatic > Deep subsurface > Shale gas/oil reservoir > Produced... | reverse complement strand
GGTGATGGTCTCGCCGACGGCGAGGAACTGCACCAGGCTGTTGGCAATGTCATAGCTCCAGCCGGCGTTATCGACACTGAAGCCGGCCGCCAGCGCATCCTGGGTGGCTTGATCCAGGGCGCCGCCGCTCCAGAGTACATCGCCGTTATAACTGCTGCCGACGCTGTGGCTGTCGTTGATATCGACATCGGTGAAGCTCAAATCGCCGCTGTCACTGAGCATCCCGGCCAGCACATCGACATCCTCGGTGACCGCGCCGCTCATATCGATGCTCAGCACCGGTGCATCATTGGTGCCGGTGATGGTCACCGTGACGGGTTGTGAATCACTGGCGCCAAAGGCATCGGTGACTATTAGTGTGAAGCTAAAGGTGATGGTTTCGCCGACGGCGAGGAACTGCACCAGGCTGTTGGCGATGTCATAGCTCCAACCAGAGTTGTCGGCGCTAAAGCCGGCCGCCAGCGCATCCTGGGTGGCTTGATCCAGGGCACCGCCGCTCCAGCTCGCATCGCCATTGTAGCTGCTGCTGACAACATGGCTGTCACCAATATCCACATCGGTGAAGCTCAGGCTGCCGCTGTCGCTGAGCATACCATTGATGACATCAAGATCTTCAATGACGGCGCCACTTGCGTCAGCGCTGAGAATAGGTGCGTCATTGGTGCCTATGATGGTAATAGTGACCAGTTGCTCGGCGTTGGCGCCATACTCATCTGTCACTGTGACTGTGAAGGTTTCAGTGCGAATCTCGCCTTCCAGTAAACCATCAACGGCGGCGTTATCGAGCTGATAATTCCAGGCGCCGGTGGCGGCATCAACACTGAAGCTGCCAAGTGGGCTATCGGCACTACCGGACCAAGTCAGATCTGCACCGTTGTCCACATCGCTGGCCCTGAGTTGGCCACTGACACCCGGAGTTCCGGGATCGACGCTGCTATCGTCAAATTGACCGGCTTCACGCACAGTGCCGTCGGCATCGCCCTCGCCAGGAGGGTTAATTACGGGGCCATCATTGGTGCCATTGATAGTCAGAGTGACTAGCTGTGAATCACTGGCGCCAAAGGCGTCGGTGACCGTCAGCGTGAAGCTCAAGGTGATGGTCTCACCGACAGCGAGAAACTGTACCAAGCTGTTGGCGATATCATAGCTCCAGCCGGAGTTGTCGGCACTGAAGCCGGCCGCCAGCGCATCCTGGGTGGCTTGAGCCAGGGCGCCGCCGCTCCAGCTCGCATCGCCATTGTAGCTGCTGCTGACACTGTGGCTGTCGTTGATATCGACATCGGTGAAGCTCAGGCTGCCGCTGTCGCTGAGCATACCATTGATAACATCGACATCGTCGGTGAGACTGCCGCTGCTATCGGCGCTGAGAATAGGGGCGTCATTGGTACCTATGATGGTAATAGTGACCAATTGCTCGGCGCTGGCGCCAAACTCATCAGTTACAGTAACAGAGAAGGTTTCGGTGCGAATTTCGCCTTCCAGCAGGCCGTCGGCTGAAGCGTTATCGAGCTGATAATTCCAGGCGCCGGTGGCGGCATCAACACTGAAGCTGCCAAGTGGGCTGTCGGCACTACCGGACCAAATAAGCACGGCACCGTTGTCCACATCGCTGGCGCTGAGTTGGCCACTGACACCCGGGGTACCTGGGTCTATGCTGCCGTCATCGAACTGGCCGGCTTCTCGCACAGCACCATCGGCCTCACCCGGCTGGGGTGTGCTGATCACAGGCACATCGTTGGTGCCAGTGATAGTGATAGTCAAGGTCTGGACGCTGGTATCACCATCGGCATCGGTCAGCAGATAGGAGAAGACTTCCGTCAGGGATTCTCCCTGAGCGAGCGCCTGAACCGCTTGTCCTGCAGAATTGATTTGATAGTTGTAACTGCCATCGGCATTGAGGGTCAGCAGGCCGTAGCTGCCTGAAACCTGGCTTTGATTGGATACGGCATTATCAAGGTTGCCGCCACTGCCAGCGGCTGTTACCTGTGCGGTATCACCACCCTGAACATCGTTGTCGAGCAGATTGCCACTAATGGCCAGTAGTGAGTCTTCATCTACACTGTTTACGTCATCCTGGCCGCTTGGAGCGTCATCCAGTACCGAGATGGTAAGGGTATTACCGACACTGTTTCCTTCTAGATCGGTCAATATCAGGTTGAAAGCCTGGGAGAAGTCATCACTTGAACTGTGGTCAACCGCGGAATTGAGGGTAAAGCTGTAGCTGATATTGCCGTTTATCAGGTCAACGGCGTTGATGGTGAGCACGCCGTATTCGGTATTGATACTGACAGGGCCATTAAAAACTCCGCCTGAGACAATGGCAACCCCATCCAGGGTCAAGCTTGCCACGCCGGCCGCGGCACTAAAGCTCAAGTTACCGGTTTGGGTCAAGGCGGCGGGTGATGGAGTGGTCCCTGTTGGCAGGTTGGCATCTGAGAGTGTGGCTGCGCCGCTAGTGAGCGTGGGGCCAGTCAGGGGAAGGTCCTCAAGCAGTATTTCTTCTTGAGTGGTAATGGCGGTTTGGTCAAAGCCACTGGTGTCGTAGCCTGCGCTGGCCAATAACTCAGATCCGTCTCTGTCTACGGCAACATAGCCGAAATCACCTTGGTTACCGGCTGTTCCGGCCCCGGCTGCGGTAGCAGGCAGATTTGCCGTAGGGTCGTCACCAGCAAGTATCTGAGCCTGCAGTGCGGCTATCTCGGCATCGACTCCACTGTTGGCGAATTGGGCGACATCTGCGGCCGCGCTATCCGGCTGAGGTTGAGCGCTGGGCTGTGCATTTTGCTCTGTCAGCCTTGTACCATCGGCATATTCGATAGTGAAGGTATCGTTTGCGGTGAAGATGATCTCTTCACCATTGCGGATGAGATCCCCGATACTCAAATCGCGGATATTGCCATTTTCGTCCTTGGCCTTGAGTTGCCCAACCAAATTGGTGACAACCGCGTCTTGCTTACTGATTGCGACGCCCATAACTCATACTCCTTTGCACGCAAATACTGACGGCAAGGTCACTCTGTGCCCACGAGCATCAGCTAAAGGTATTGATTATTAAGTCTGGGGTTGAAACTGAGGCTGTCAAATATGTGACATTGATCGCGGTTGGAAGGTTGTTAAGAGACAATTTGTCCGCTTTGGAGAATCTATCTCGCATTCATGCGGTTACGGTATACGTGCAGGTAATCTTGTGATGGCTAATAAAAAAGCCACTAAATAAGTGGCTTTTTTATTACGAAAAGGTCTAGCGATTAGTCGCTCTTGGCGGCTTGCTTGTAGCTATTGAAAGCCCCTTGATGATCGGCCAACTGCTCTTGAAGTCTGGCCAAGGCCAGCCAGTATTCTTTACGTGGCAGTAAGTGACACAAGCGTTCCCATGCGGCTCGGGCCAGACTGAATTCACGGCAGAGTTCATGAATTTGGGCCATGCAGTGTTGGTAATCGGCATGGTTCTCTAGCTTGGGTTCCAAGTTCTTCAGCAGTTTCAGGGTTTCACTGTCCTGGGCTTCAAAAACCTTCGGCAAAACTTCAAGTACAGAGGCGCAAGGTTCCTTCTTTAGCGCCTTGTTCAGTAGTTTCAGGGCTTCGTCACGGCGGTTGAAGCTGGCAAGCCCCAAGGCATATTGTGCCATATTGGCTTGTTGGCTGCGTTCCTGGCGGCTAAGCCAGTGCCAACACTTTTCCAGTTCCTGCTCGCTGCGAAGGGCTGCCTGGGCCAGCAAAGCATTATTTACCCTCTGGTTCAGGAGCTCGTATTCTTCATTATCCAGGATCTGCTTTTTGCGCAGCGCCGGCAGTAACAGTTTCAGAGCCTGCCAGTCAAGCTGGCTCTGGTAAAGCTCCAGTGCCAGTTGCAGTACCGGAGCCTTGCTCTTGCTGCTGGGTTGCAGTTTATCCAGCTGCTCGCGGGCCTTTTCCAGCTCGCCTTGCTGCATGTAGTAGCGCACTCTGGTGGTGGTTACCGCCTGGGTCGCCAGTGGCAACTGGGCAGCCTTATTCAGGTAGTCGTCCCGCTCTTCATTCTTGAACTGTCTTTGGGCCGCTCTGGCGGCAGCCAGATAATTGAGAGCCGGCAGTTCACCGGCTTCGGCGCCTTTTTGCATCGCTTTTTCGGCCGCAGGCCAATCCTCTTCTGCCAACGCCAGTGCGCCGGTGAGCGTGTACTTGCGGGCGGCATTGCGGCGCCAGCGCCGCGGCAGGTAACGACTGCTTAATACCAGATTCAGCACAGTGACCAGTAGCCATTCCAGCAACTGCAGTAGAGCAAAGAAGATGATGAGTGCCATAACGGCAAACAGCAGATTGGTTTCCAGCTGCCAGTCCAGAAAGGCGATATAGACATAGCCTGTTTTGCCGGCAAAAAGCGGACTCAGACAGGCACCAGCCAGAATAATCACCAGATAGATGAGTACTCTTATCATAGTTCAGCCCCCGGCATGAGTTCGCCATAGGTGACCAACTGTTTGAGTTGAGGGCTGGATTCAAATTTTGTCAGATTGATGGGATCCAGTTGCAGACTGGACAAAGCATTGATTGCAGTCAGCACTTCTTCAGTGCGTGGATCGTCGAGATCGAAATATTGCTGGATCCACTTGCGGGCCATGGCCAATGACTGGCGGTAGTTGAGCTCATCATATTGATAGAGGGCCAGTTGCGACTGCAGCAGCTTATTGCGGATATTCTCGAATAAATACCATTCCTGCTGGGGAGACAGCAGCGGGGTGATATCTGAGCTTATCTTGCGGATAGTGAAGAAATCTTCCTTCAGTGCGCTCCAGGTCTTGGACAGGTTGCTCTGCCAATCACCTATGGAGTCAGACATCTTGTTTTCTGCTTCTGGCTCCATTTGCTGGCTACCGACACGATTGAGTGGCAACTTGTCCAGCTTGGTGATAATGCCATCGAGGGTGAACACTGTACCTGCGATATCGGTATTCTTGATGGCGCTGACCGCCGCCATATCGTTGGCGAGGGCGCGACGCAGAGGCATGAGTGAAGGCTCCTGCATGGCAGCAATACGCTCATCGGCAGCCTGTAACAGGCCGGTTGCCGTTTGCGGATCTTTCTCCAACCACAGTTTACGTCCCGCCATCCGCACCAGATATTCGGCTTCTGCCGCCATCCAATGGTTGGGGTTACGCTGTGCCAGAGTGGCGATACGGGTTTGCATCTGCTGCTGGGCATCGCTCAGTTGTTCTATGGCACCTTGCTGCTGTTGATTTTGCTGCCGGTCGCTTCTCAGTTGCTGCTCCAGTGCCTGCAATCTGGCCTCTGGAGCTTGTTTGACTTGTTCTAGAGTGGTTGCCAGTTGCGCATTGGCGGCTTGCTGTTGCTGCAGTTGCCAAAAGAGATAAGCACCAATGGCGCAGGCCAGCAGTGCCAGCAACAGGCTCAATAGTAGCGTCAGTCTCAGGGGCCATGAGCTGCGCTTGGCTGTCGCCGCTGGGGTTTCTTGCTCTGTGGTACCCAAGGGTTGGGTAGGCAGTGCGGGGGTATCGCTCCCGACTTCTGGCTTACTGTTATCCATTAATGCAGTCCTTTAACGCGACAATAGGGCTGGAAATCGGGAGGGGGGAAAACTAGAGCCTCAATGCCTTGAGTACGGCTTTACTGTTGGCTGCCGTGGCATCGGTCACTTGAGTTAATCCGGCGACCACGGCCTTATCTACCACCCGAATACTGGGAACTATAATATGACATGCTTGCAGCCAAGCAAAATACTCTTTTGGCAGCAGTCGGATAAGGTTCATCAGGCTCTCGGCGCTGCTGAGTACTATGGTGTCTATTCCGAAGTCTTGCCATTCCTTGACCAGTTGTACTGCATCATAGGCAGGACAAGTGCGGCGATAGACTTCCCAGAATTGAACCGACGCCCCATATTGCTGGAGTGTTTGTCCCAGTACCTCCCGGCCACCGTTGCCGCGAATAATGACCACTTTCTTGTGTTTTACCGCTTCGGGTTGCAAACCCGGCAGGGTTAACAGGCCTTCGGTCTGTTGATTGTCATCCGGCGCTTTATGGCCCAGGATGCCATACTGTGCAAAGGCCTCGAAAGTGGCTTCGCCGACGGCAAAATATTGAATGTGTGACGGCCAGGGAGCATTGAGAGCCTGAGTACCGAAATGCACCGCATTGGTGCTGACAAACACAATGATGTCGGCATCAAGGACCTCGGCAGGAGAGATACCTTTATCCTCCATGGCCTCAACAGCCAAGAGAGGGGTCACCATAAAAGGTATGCCCCTTTCTGTCAGCGCCTGTTCCATGGCGTGATTGCGCCCCTCGGGGCGCGTCAACAACACTCTCATGGTGCCGCCTTGTTATTTGCCGTAAACGGCATCCAATATGGTTTTGGCGCCTTTGCTCAGCAGTTCTTCTGCCAGGGCGTTACCCAGGGCTACGGCCTCGTCTTGGTGACCGCTGACTTGACCTGTGATCACCTCGGAGCCATCCGGATTACCTACCAAGCCTCTGAGGCTCAGTTGTTCGCCCTGGATTTCGGCATAGGCACCAATGGGGACCTGGCAACCCCCTTCCAAACGTGTATTCATTGCTCTTTCGGCCAATACCCTGTAGCGGGTTTCTTTATGTTCAAGCGGTGCCAGCAAGGCTTTTACCCGCTCATCATTGGTGCGGCATTCGATGCCGACAGCACCCTGGCCGTTGGCCGGCAGTGATTCTTCGGCGCTGATAAAGCTGGCAATACGCTCTGACAGTTTCAAGCGGATAAGTCCGGCGGCAGCCAGAATGATGGCATCATATTCACCGGCATCCAGCTTACCCAGACGGGTTCCCACGTTGCCACGCAGATCTTTGATGATAAGGTCCGGGCGACGGGCTCTGAGCTGACATTGACGGCGCAGGCTTGAAGTACCGACAACCGCGCCTTGAGGCAGTTCATCTATACTCTTGTAGCTGTTGGAAACGAAGGCATCACGGGGATCTTCACGTTCACAGATCACTTCCAATCCCAGACCTTCCGGGAATTCAACCGGCACATCTTTCATGGAGTGCACCGCGATATCAGCTTGGTCTTCCAGCATGGCGACTTCCAGCTCTTTAACGAACAATCCCTTGCCGCCTACTTTGGCCAGAGGAGTATCCAGGATGACATCACCCTTGGTGCTCATTGGCAGCAGCTCTACTGTCAGCCCGGGATGAGTGCGTTCCAGCTCGGCTTTAACAAATTCTGCCTGCCACATGGCGAGAGGGCTTTTACGTGTTGCTATGCGAATGCGATTTTCTGACATGCCAATCTTTTCCGTGAGAGTACATTAAATGCGCCAATGCTAACATTGCCTATTGGAGAATGGCACCGAACGCTGCTCAATCTTTGAAGTGGGCACGTTAAATTTTCGCCAAATAGTGTGATCTTGATCTCATTACTTGCCTGCTACCTTAAAAGTGTTAGCATGATCATCTAACTGGTTCAGGGATAGTGAAATTCGGATGATCGAACGTCAGCGACAATACGCCGAATACGCCGAGCGCCTCAATCGAGTGCGTTTGGCCCGTGCTCAGGCGCTGTTTTCCCCACTGCAAAGGCATCTGTTTAACCTGATCCCTCTGTTGTTGCATCAGCATCACAACCGCTTGCCCGGATACAACGGCCCCATGACACCCTGCGGTATCAAGGGATTCCACCACTCTGTCGAGCTCAAAGAATCGCTCGCTACCCTCAAGTTGCCACTGCTCGAAGACTCACAGCATGCCAGTCCTGTACTGGAAGGGGTTTACGTAATGGGCAGCACCGCCAGTTTTGGCCAGAACCCCAAGAGTGATGTGGATGTCTGGTTGGTCTATGACGCCGGGCTAACCCAGGAGGAAATGGAACTGCTGCGGGAGAAGAGCCTAAAACTCACCCGCTGGTTTGCCGGCTTTCAATTCGAGGTGAACTTTTATCTGGTACACCCGCGGCAGTTTTGCCGTGATGACACTTGCTATCAGGACGCCGAATGGGAGCTATTGGGGCATGAACACAGCGGCAGCGCCCAGCATTGGTTGCTGTTGGAAGAGTTCTATCGCAGTCATATCCGCCTGGCCGGCAAGACAGTCGCCTGGTGGCCAAATGCCCAGCTCTGTAATGACTTTCTGTTCCTTGGTGATGTGCACCAACTGCCAGCCAATGAGTATTTTGGTGCCTCTTTATGGCAGCTCTATAAAGGTCTGGACAAGCCGCACAAGGCCCTGCTCAAGGTGCTGCTGCTGGAAGCCTATGCCAGTAATTATCCACAAACCAATCTGGTCAGCGAATGGGTGTGGTTGAGAACTCTGGCCGGTGACTTTTCCAACGCCAACGATGCCTATCTGCTCCTGTATCAATATATCGAATCCTATCTGCTTAAAGTGGGAGACGAGCGTCGGCTGGAGATAGTGCGCCGCTGCTTTTACCTCAAATGTGGTATCAGGCTCAGTGATGTCGAGCAGTGTCACGATTGGCGCTACCACAAGCTCAAGCAGTTGGTTGAACAGTGGGAATGGCCCCAGAGCCTGCTGACCACCCTGGATGATTGTGAACACTGGCACAGTGGCCAGTTGCAGTGGTTCAACGCCCAGCTCAACGAGTTGATGTTGGCCAGCTACCAGACCCTGCTGCATTTCGCTTCGACCCACAGGCTGAGCGAGTACTTTAAAGTGGAAGATTTGGGGCTGCTGACCCGTAAGCTGCACACCTATTTCAGTGAGGACAAGCAGCAGATACTGCGGCTCAACCGGCTTTGGAGTCAGTCGCTGGCAGAGCCGAATCTGACTATAGTCCGCAGCGAGCAGGATGGTCGCTGTCATCTCTATCGTCTATCTCCGGAGCCGCGGCAGTTTATGGGCGAAGTGGCCATCTATCAGGCAGATAATGCCGCTTCCTTGATGATTTGGGCTTGTCTCAATGGGGTGGCCACTGTCAATAGCCGCTGGTTTGAATACGGCGCGGGTCGTCTGCGGTGCCGGCGTCTTAACCAGGTGGCCGAACGGCTACTGCCTTATACCGAAGACAAGAAGTGGCGGGTGTCGAAACTGGATCTGTGCCAGCCTTGGCATTATCGCAAATTGGTGTGGATCCTCAATCTGGAGCAGGACCCCAGTGAACATTGGCAGGGTCAAACCTTGATGCTTGAACTCATGGGCAGCAACCTGCTGGCGACAGGAAAACCGGCAGCCAGTTTGCTGGGTCGGTACAACTGATGAGCCTTAACTCCTGGGGGGAATGGCATTGCCACAGCTTTAGCGGTGAGAAGGCCCTGCTGGAGGCCATCGCCTTCGCCACTCCAGGTATGAGAAGAGCGCCACAACAGGTGGCCTTCGATGTTGTCAGTGCCTCGCAAAAGCTACAGTCCCAGCTGGAACAAACTGTAGTGGATACTCTCAAGCAGGTGCACCGACTGATAAAAGACGCCTGTCCGTCCAAGACTTTAGTGCAGCCACTGCAACTGGGTGAAAAGAAATATGGCTTGTTTTTCGATGCCAAGGGCATGAGTTACCGGGATCTCAGCGATGTGAAGTCCCTCTATCGTCAGTTGGCCAGGGGCGAGCTACAAAGTCTGCCAAGGCCCGAGCTTGCCAATGATCCTTGGGTCAAGGTGCCCGAGGTTATCCAGAACTATGCGGTGAAAGGGGTGATCCAGTATTTCCTGCGTAGCCGGGAAGATGAGTTGGACGTGTTTGTATTGGATGAAGGAAATGGCTTGAGCCACTATGTGCACAGCAATCCGGATGTCAGTGAATTGGTGAATACTGTCACCCAGCATTACGCCTTCGGTGAAGTACTGAACCTTAAAAATCAGTTCAACTTTCCGCAGTTTTTCCGCCTGGTGCGCCAGAGCGGTAATCTGGATGTGGTGCCTTTCGGGGTTACGGCAAGGGCGGCGCAGACAGAGTTCTGACCGCCCCTAAATCATTAGAACGACAGTTCTATACCGCCTTGGCGGCTGATGGACTCTCTGACGAAGGGCATAAATTCGCCGCCGTTGCGCTCGTCTATCCATTTACCGTCGACATAACCAAAGTGATAACCACCGAAACGGGTTGCTACCCAGATCTGGTGCAGTGGTTCCTGCTTGTTAATCACTATTTTGGAGCTGTCGGCGAATTCGAGCTGCAGCACATTGCCTGAAGCGTCGATATCAACATCGGCATCTTGTTCATCGATTGCATTCTCAATTGCGGTTTCTATCCGGTCGAACATTTCATCGGCGAGCTGATGATATTCGGTATCTGTCATGGCCATGGAATATCTGTCCTTTGCTTTCATCAAGATGAATGCGATTATAAGGCTAATGTAATCCTGCTGCCCAGATGTTGAGTAAAATGAGACTGTTTTTATCCCTGATGCTTGCTAGCCTGATGCTGCTTGGTTGTGGTCAAAAAGGCGTTCTTTACAAGAGCCCGGATCTGCCGGAGAACCAACCCCAGGCGGAACAAACCGAACAACCCCAGCAATCGACAGAGGAAAACTAATTGGATCATTTTCAGTATCAAGCTCAGGCTCTGTATGCCGAAGACTGCGCCGTAGCCGATTTGGCGGCTCAATATGGTACGCCTTTGTATATTTATTCGCGGGCGACACTGGAGCGCCATTGGCATGCCTTTGATAGGGCCGTGGCCAGTCATCCGCACCTTATCTGCTATGCGGTTAAGGCCAACTCCAATCTGGCGGTGCTCAATGTGTTGGCACGCCTTGGTAGTGGCTTTGATATTGTCTCAGGCGGAGAACTGACCCGGGTAATCACCGCAGGTGGCGATCCGGCCAAGGTGGTGTTTTCCGGTGTCGGCAAGACAGCGGCGGAAATGAAGCTGGCACTGGAGCTGGGTATATATTGCTTCAATGTTGAATCCCGCGCCGAGCTTGAACTGCTCAACGAAGTGGCAGGCTCTTTGGGTAAACAGGCGCCAGTTTCCTTGCGGATCAACCCGGATGTGGATGCCGGTACTCACCCCTATATCTCCACCGGCCTGAAAGAAAACAAGTTCGGTATCGCCATGGATGAAGCCGAGGAAGCCTTCCTGCAGGTGCAATCCTTGCCGCACTTGGCTATCAAGGGCGCTGACTGCCATATCGGCTCACAGCTTACTGAGCTCAGGCCGTTTCTCGATGCCATGGACAGAATGCTGGCATTGATCGATAGGCTGGCAGAAAAAGGCATAGTGATTGAGCATCTGGACGTGGGCGGTGGCCTGGGGGTCACCTATGATGAAGAAACACCGCCACAACCGGACAAGTATGCCGCCGCGTTGCTCGAGCGTCTGGGTGAACGACCACTGAAGCTAATTTTCGAACCGGGCAGGGCGATTGCCGCCAATGCCGGGATCTTTGTCACCCAGGTGCTGTTCCAGAAAGAGAATGCCGGCAAACATTTTGCGATAGTGGACGGTGCCATGAATGACCTTATCCGCCCGTCACTCTACAGCGCCTGGCAGCAGATTATCCCGGTGCAGCCAAGAGAGGGTGAAAGCCGGGAATACGACATAGTCGGCCCAGTGTGTGAAACCGGGGATTTTCTGGGTAAATCACGCGCCTTGGTGCTGCAAGCCCACGACCTGCTGGCGGTGCGTTCCAGCGGTGCTTATGGCTTTGTGATGTCCTCCAACTACAACACCCGTCCGCGAGCGGCCGAAGTCATGGTCGATGGCAGTGAACATTATCTGGTGCGTGAACGGGAAAAGCTGGAACAACTGTGGCAAGGTGAGCACTTGCTGCCGTAAACTAGTGTAAGTACTTTCCCGCTGTAGGCGTTGGAACCTAGGAGTAATCTTGATCCACTTCACTAAGATGCATGGTCTGGGCAACGACTTTATGGTCGTCGTTGGCGTGACTCAGAATGTGTACTTTTCGCCGGAGCAGATCCGGCGTCTGGCCGACCGCAACTTCGGTATCGGCTTCGATCAACTGCTGCTGGTCGAGCCGCCCTATGATCCGGATCTGGACTTTCATTATCGTATCTTCAATGCCGATGGCAGCGAGGTCGAACAGTGCGGCAACGGCGCCCGCTGCTTTGCCCGCTTTGTTCGCAACAAGGGCCTGACTCAGAAATACAAGATCAAGGTCAGCACCTCATCCGGCAAGATGACCCTGCGACTGGAGCGCGACGGCAATGTCACCGTCAATATGGGCGTACCTATCTTGGATCCGGCGCGGATCCCATTCAAGGCCAAAAAGGCCGAAAAGACCTACCTTTTGCCAACCGAAGGGCAAACCTTCCTCTGCGGTGCAGTCTCCATGGGTAACCCCCACTGCGTGCTGGAAGTCGAGGATGTGGCTGCCACAGATGTCGATGTTATTGGCGCGCAGCTGACCAATCATGAACGCTTCCCCAAAGGGGTCAATGTCGGCTTTATGCAGGTGATCAACAAGGGCCATATCAAGCTCAGGGTTTATGAGCGCGGCGCCGCCGAAACTCTGGCCTGTGGCAGTGGTGCCTGTGCGGCTGCTGTGGTGGGCCAACTGCAGGGCAAGCTGGGCAATACAGTGCGGGTCGACTTGCCCGGCGGCACTCTGACAATTAAATGGGACGGTGAGGGCAAGCCGCTGTGGATGACAGGCCCGGCCGAACAGGTATACGACGGACAGATACAGATATGACAGACGCCAAAGCTAAGCTCAATCCACCTTTTGATGAGCAGATCATCCGCGAATACCTGTTGGATAATCCGGAGTTTTTCTGCCGTCATCCCGAGCTGCTGTTGGCGATGCGTCTGCCCCACGGCGAGCGTGGCACAGTTTCTCTGGTGGAGCGGCGGCAGGAGCTGCTGCGCAGCCGGGCACAACAGCTGGAAGAGGAGATCACCGCGCTGCTTGGCATGGCCAGCCGCAACGAGAAAATCTTTCGCTTCAATACCCAGCTTTCATTGAAGCTGCTCGATTGCGAAGATATGGGCGAGCTCAGACAGGTGCTGTGCGCCGAGCTTAAAGAAGCCTTTAACTTCAGCCATGTACGCCTGATTACCGTGCATGATATTGACTCAGAGCTCTCGGCCATCTGGCGTAAACGTTTGCAGCACGGTTATTATTTTGGACGCCTGACCAAGGAGGAGTCCAAACGTTTGTTCGGCTCTGAAGTCGGCTCAGTGTCACTGGCACGGCTGTCGGAACAAAATGGCCAGGTGATCTTTGCTATCGCCAGTGCCGATGTGACCCACTTCCATCCGGAGATGGACAATATGCTGCTGGATCAGTTGCGGCAGCTGTTGGACCATCTGCTGCCCAAGCTCTGATGGCTGTTAAACAGGATTCTCCCTGGCTTGGCCGCTTCGAGCGCCATCTCAGTGCCGAGCGGCAGCTGTCTCCTTACACAGCCCGCAACTATCTGCGCGAACTGCAACGGGTTGCCGGGCTGTTGCCGCAGGATATTGACTGGGATCAGGTAACCGATCCCCAGTTGAGTGCTGTGTTGGCCAAGTTACATCGTCAGGGGCTCAGCCCCCGCTCTTTGTCTCTGTGCCTGTCGGCGGTCAAGCAGTTCTACGAATTTCTGCTGCTCGAAGAGCTGGTCAAGAGCAATCCCGCCCGGCAACTGAACGCCCCAAAACAGAATAAGCCGCTGCCCAAGAATCTCGACGCCGACAGCATCAGCCATCTGCTGGATATTGAGGTGACATATCCCCTCAGCGCCCGTGACAAGGCGATGATGGAGCTGTGTTACTCCTCAGGGCTGCGTTTGGCTGAGTTGGCCTCGCTGGATGTGCCGCAACTGGATTTCGCCCAGCAGCAAATCAAGGTGATGGGAAAAGGTGGCAAGGAACGGCTGCTGCCGGTGGGCTCGGTCGCCATTGCCGCATTGCAACAATGGCTGGATTACCGCCGGGATATTCCCTGTGAAGATCAGGCGCTGTTCGTGACCGCCAAGGGCAAGCGCTTGGCGCATCGCAGTATTCAGGCGCGCATGGCGCGCTGGGGGCGGGAACAGGTGCTATCCGCCAGGGTTCATCCCCACAAGCTGAGGCATTCCTTTGCGACTCATATGC
>Ga0114983_1000700_pt1 | contig 13983 bp, 9 predicted proteins | sample Shrwel_input2_RT_FD_87182 | JGI IMG/M metagenome (GOLD analysis project Ga0114983, IMG submission 87182) | Subsurface microbial communities from deep shales in Ohio, USA - Utica-3 well 1 S input2 RT | ecosystem: Environmental > Aquatic > Deep subsurface > Shale gas/oil reservoir > Produced... | reverse complement strand
TTTATCAGATTCATCTCTTAAATCAGAGACAGCAGAGATCTTGCCTTTATTAACCAGCGCAGCAATTTCTTCAATTAATTTAGCCTTATTAACCTGGTATGGAATTTCAGTAATAATTAAATTCTGATGTTTATCTTCTTTTTCAATTTTACTTTTTGCCCTTAAAGTTATTTTCCCTTTACCAGTTTTATAAGCAGATTTGATTCCATCATTACCGATTATGGAAGCTCCGGTTGGAAAATCAGGACCTGGAAGATGATTCTTAATAATTGTCTCCAGTTTTGCATTAGGATAGTCCAGAAGGTGGATTAGAGCATCTATAACCTCGCCTAAATTATGAGGAGGGATAGAAGTACTCATTCCAACAGCAATACCGCTGGAGCCGTTAACTAAAAGATTTGGTATTTTAGAAGGCAGAACCTCAGGTTCCTGCAGGCTGCCGTCAAAATTATCAATAAAACTAACTGTTTCTTCATCTATATTATCTAAAAGTGCTTCTGCAATTTCTGTTAGCTTAGTTTCGGTATACCGCATGGCAGCAGCACTATCACCATCAATTGAGCCAAAATTACCGTGACCGTCGATTAATTGATAGCGCTGGTTGAAATCCTGAGCCATCCTGACCATAGCATCATAAACTGCACTATCACCATGAGGGTGGAATTTACCTAAGACCTCACCGACCAGGCGTGCTGATTTTTTGTGGGGACGGTTGTGCAGCAGCCCCAGTTCACGGGCCGCAAAAAGTATTCTTCTATGAACGGGTTTTAAACCATCTCTAACATCAGGTAAAGCTCTACCGATGATTACACTTAAGGAATAATTTAAATATGCATCTTTCATTTTATCTTCAATTGCAATTGGATAAATTTCTTCTTTCATTATCTATCTCCTTTCAAATTTAATCGTTTTCTGCTAATTTATAATATCATTTTTATCATAGATTTTGCAAATTTTAAACTGAATAGACTGGCATTCTCAGAATCTCTTTGTTATAATAATGAAATGGAGGATGGTGAAGATCGATGGAAACACTTTTTGATAATGTAGATTATAATGCTGATCAGATACAGGTGCTAAAAGGTCTAGAAGCAGTTCGTAAAAGACCGGGAATGTATATTGGTAGCACAGGTATTAAAGGATTACATCACCTTGTCTGGGAGGTAGTAGATAACAGTATAGATGAGTTTTTAGCCGGAAATGGTGATCGGATTAAGGTTACTATTCATGAAGGTGAAGAAATTACAGTAGAAGATTTTGGGCGGGGGATTCCAGCAGATATTCATAAAGAGACGGGTCTGCCGGCCGTACAGGTGGTTTTAACTACTCTGCATGCTGGAGGTAAATTTGATAATAATAGTTATAAAGTTTCTGGTGGGCTGCACGGGGTTGGTGTTTCAGTAGTTAATGCTCTATCTTCAGAACTAACAATTATAACTGATTGGAAGGGCAATAAATATCAGCAGCACTATAAAAGAGGAATTCCTGTTGATAAATTAAAGAAAATTGGCAGCAGTGATCGCAGTGGTACTGTAATTCGGTTTAAACCGGATCCAGAAATTTTTACAGCCACAGAATTTAAATACGAAAATTTAGCCCACCGCCTGCAGGAATCAGCATATTTAAATAAGGATTTAACTCTGATTTTAAAAGATGAGCGGGGAGAAGAGGTTGTAGAAGAAGAATTTCAGTATGATGGTGGAATTAAGGCCTTTGTTGAATTTTTAAATAAAGATCGAAATGTAATCAATAATGATATTATTTATTTTGAATCAAAACCTGATGACTATGAAGTAGAAATTGCAATTCAGTATAATGACGGCTACAATGAGCGAATTTTTTCCTATGCTAATAATATAAATACAGTTGATGGTGGTTATCACCTGACCGGTTTTAAAACAGCGTTAACCAGGTCCATCAATAATTTTGCCAAAAATAATAATCAGCTGCCGGCAAAAATATCTTCTTTAAATGGTAAGGATGTCAGAGAAGGAATTACAGCAGTAATTAATGTAAAATTACCTGAGCCTCAGTTTGAAGGCCAGACGAAAACAAAGCTAGGAAATAGTGAAATTAGGAGTATAGTTGAAAGTGAAGTCTATGAATATTTAGGTTTATATTTTGATACAAAGCAAGAACTTGCAAAAAAAATAATTGATAAGGCAGTTCAGGCTGTCAGAGCCCGTAAAGCATCTAAAAAAGCAAGAGAACTAACAAAAAGAAAAACAGCACTTTCTTCTAATTCACTTCCGGGTAAACTTGCTGACTGCAGCAGTAAAAAGGCTGAAAAAAGCGAATTGTTTATTGTTGAGGGTGATTCTGCCGGTGGTTCTGCCAAACAGGGTAGAGAGCGTAAATTTCAGGCTATTTTACCCCTCAAGGGGAAAATATTAAATGTTGAGAGAGCCAGACTTGATAAAATTTTAAATAATAATGAGGTTGCTTCAATCATTACTGCTTTAGGAGCAGGAATTGGAGAAGATTTTAATATAAAAAAGCTGCGCTACCACAAAATAATTATTATGACTGATGCTGATGTGGATGGGGCCCATATTGCAACCTTAATTTTAACCCTCTTTTATCGCTACATGCCGGAACTGATTGACAATGGACATATATTTTTGGCAAAACCACCTTTATATAAGGTAACAAAACGTGGTAAGAGTCATTATTTATACAGTGATCAGGAATTAGAAAAATTTAGATCCGAAAATGAAGGCAGCAGTTTTTCACTGCAGAGATACAAAGGTCTGGGAGAAATGAACCCGGATCAGCTCTGGGACACAACTATGGATCCTGCAAAAAGAGTTCTGCAGAAAGTTGAAATTGATGATGATATTGAGGCTGATGATATTTTCACTCGTTTAATGGGGTCAAATGCTTCTTTAAGAAAAGAATTTATTTTTAATAATGCAGAACTTGCTCAGACCATTGATGTCTAAGCTGTTCACTTTAGATTTTAATCTTATTTGAGGCGGTGATCTTTTGTCAGTTAAGCAAAAGTGTGATAATAGATATTTAAAAATATTTTTAGCTTTTTTAATTGGTATTATTATAGGATTAATTGCTCTGGCCTATAATAATATTTTAGATTTTTTTACTTTTTCACTATTTGAGATTGGAAAAGAGCTGACAATTTATAACCGCTTAATATTTTTGTTTCTGCCTGCTTTAGGAGGACTGCTTGTTGGGTTTATAATTAAATATGGAAGTATCTCAGCCAAAGGTCACGGAATACCCGCAATTTTATCTTCAATTGAAAGTAAAGAGAGACATTTAACCTATCGCGATCTTTTAACAGAAGGCTTTGCTTCGGCAATAACAATTTCTACCGGAGGCTCCGGGGGTAGAATTGGTCCAATTGTAGAAATAGGAGCCGGAATAGGTGATTTAATTGCCTATAAATTGGATTTTGATCTTTTTGATTATCAAACTTTTTTAGGTTGTGGAGCTGCAGCTGGAATTGCAGGTTTATTCCATGCTCCCTTAGGTGGAATTATGTTTGTAAGCGAAATTTTATTTAATAAAGTTGAAAAAAATCGGCTGCTGCTGATTGCTCTTAGCGCAATTTCTGCTGATATGGTCATTCGCTGGAGTGGAAGAGAGCTTTTTCTTTCCAATTTAAATCTGGGTCAGGTTGGGAGTGCTTATAATTTTTTAGCTGCAGCAGTAATTGGTATTTTTGCGGCTCTTTTTGCTGTAGCTTTTATTTATATTCTGCGAAAACTATCTAATTTTTTTGATAATTTAAAGATTAATATTATTTATAAACCAGCTTTAGGTGGGCTGCTGATGGGTATAATTGCTTTTCAGCTGCCTGAGATCATGGGTTCAGGTAATAGAATAATTATATCTCTATTTAACCAGACAGAGTTTGATCTCGGATTTTTATTTCTACTTTTAATATTTAAAATTATCGCTACCTCGTTGACCTTAGGCTCTGGTGGATCAGGAGGAATATTTTCTCCCTCACTTTTTATTGGCAGTTTGACTGGAATTATTATAGGGATTTTATTTCATCAATTTTTACCATTTTTAAACGGTTCAGCTTTTTTATATGCTCTGATTGGAATGGCAGCAGTAATCAGTGGAGTTATCAGAGCTCCTTTAACAGCTACCTTTATTATTTTAGAGTTTACTCATAATTATTCCCTGACTATTCCACTGTTAATTGCATCTTTAATTGCTGAACGGACGGCAAGTATGAGCGGTTTAAAATCTGCCTACTCTCCGGAATATTTCAAACGTCTTTAAATAGTAAAAGCTTGACATTTAAGCCATTTCTGTTTTATAATTAGTTAAGTAAATAAATATTATAATAAGGGAGGAATAACTTAATATGCAGAAGTATCAGTGCACAGTTTGTATGTACATTTATGATCCAGAAGAAGGAGATTCTGTAGGTGGAATTGAAGCAGGTACATCTTTTGAAGATCTTCCAGATGACTGGACATGTCCAGAATGTGGTGTAGGCAAAGATATGTTTGAACCATATGATGGCTAATAATACTTATATTTAAATATTATTAATAAACTGGGGTTGCTTTAACCCCAGTTTTTGTTTTACTTTCAAAATTAATTATAGTATAATAACTTCGAATAAGAATTAAGGGGGAGGGGAAAATGAATTTAAAGAAAAAGAATTTAACACCAGCTCAATATTTAGTGAGCGGCTATTTTGTAATTATTATGCTCGGATCGCTGCTTTTGATGCTGCCAGTTGCAACAACTGACGGCCAGGGTTTGGGAGCTGTAGATGCAGTTTTTACAGCTACATCAGCCACCTGTGTAACTGGTCTGATTGTAGTAAATACAAAGGAAGCCTTTACAATTTTCGGTTCAACTGTAATTATGTTTTTAATTCAAATAGGTGGACTCGGTATTATGTCAATGTCTACCCTATTTGCCTTTATAGTCGGTAAAAAAATAAGTTTAAAAGAACGTCTAATAATCCAGGAAGATTTAAATCAGTATCAAATTTCAGGTATGGTAAGACTGGTTCAATATCTTTTAGGTTTTACCTTTGCTATTGAAGGAACAGCAGCAGCAATTTTATTTTTGCGTTTAAGTCAAGATTATACTTTCTGGAGAGCAATTTATCTTTCTATTTTTCATTCGATTTCCGCCTTTAACAATGCAGGATTTGATCTTTTTGGCAGCAGTTTAGAAGGTTTTACTGGTGATATTACAATTAACCTGGTAATTATGGCTTTAATAATTCTCGGTGGTATCGGTTTTGGAGTTATGATGGAAGTTTATAACCGGATTAAATTTAAAAAGACTACTTTACAGACTAAAATTGTGATAGTAATGACCTTGGCTTTACTCGTTTTTGGATTTATAATCTTTTTTACTTTAGAGTATAATAATACACTGCAGGGGCTGCCTTTATTGGATAAAATACTGGGAGCAATGTTTCTTTCTGTTACTCCAAGGACAGCAGGTTTTAATACAGTTCCAACAGGAGCCCTAAAACAATCTTCATTATTTTTAATTATTGTTTTAATGTTTATTGGTGCATCTCCTGGTTCAACTGGTGGAGGCATTAAGACAACAACTTTTGGAGTTATACTGGTAACTATGAAAAATATGATTACAGGTAAAGGAGATATGGAAATTTATAACCGCCGATTTGAAAAACAAATTATCTACAAAGCTTTTACTATTACAATGCTGGCAGCAGGATTGATTATTCTTGTTACGACATTATTATTATTTATCGAAGATTTTCAATTCATAGATGTTTTATTTGAAACTGTTTCTGCTTTTGGTACAGTTGGTTTATCTACCGGTATTACCGGGCAATTGTCAAAGATAAGCAGAGTCTTAATTACAATTACTATGTTTGCCGGTCGTGTTGGACCATTAACACTGGCAGTGGCAATTGGAGAAAAACAGCGAAAAGGAGTTTATCACTATCCTACTGAAAAAGTTATGGTAGGTTAATTGAGGGTCAGTTTAATTGACAGGGGGAAAATTAGATGAAACAATTTGTTGTAATTGGTTTGGGTCGTTTTGGTTCCAGTGTTGCTACAACTCTGGCTGATAACGATTATGATGTTTTAGCAATAGATAAAGATGAAGAAAGAGTTCAGTCAATATCAAATAAGGTTACTCATGCAGTGGAAGCTGATGCTACAGATGAAGAAGCTTTAAAAACTCTGGGAGTAAGAAATTTTGATGTTGCAGTTGTCAGCATTGGTGATAATGTTTCTGCCAATATTTTATGTACTCTAATTTTAAAAGAACTGGGGGTTCCTTATGTAATTGTTAAGGCTCCAGATACATTACACGGAAAAGTCTTAAGCAAAGTGGGGGCAGATAGGGTTGTTTATCCTGAAAGAGATATGGGAGCTAGAATAGCTCACAATCTTATCTCATCTAATGTGCTTGATTATATAGAATTCGCACCGGAATATGGTGTTATAGAAATTATTGCTACTGATAAAATGATCGGTAAAACTTTAAAGGAATTAGAATTTAGATCAAAGTTTAATGTTAATGTGATGGCAATTAAAAGAGGAGAAAATTTAAATGTTTCTCCTGGTGCCGGAGACAAAATACTTGAAGGAGATCGACTGGTTGTAATGGGGAAAAATGAAAGTTTAGAAGATTTAAAAAATTATGGTGAAAAGTAATAGTTTTAATTAACTACAGGAGTGAAATAATGAGTGAAAATAAATATTATAAAATAATAACCTATGGTTGTCAAATGAATGAACATGATTCAGAAAGACTGGCCGGAATGTTGGAAGAAATGGGCTATCAGTCTACAGAAGAATATGAAAATGCAGATATAATTTTATTAAATACCTGTCTTATTAGAGAAAATGCCGAACTAAAAGTATATGGTAAATTGGGTGAACTCAAACAGTATAAAAGAGAAAATCCTAATTTAATAATTGGAATAGGTGGCTGTATGATGCAGCAGGATCAGCCTGTTGATGAAGTTTATAAAAAATATCGCCATGTAGATTTAATTTTTGGTACCCACAACATTCATCATCTGCCTAATTTAATAAAAAAAATCGAAAAAACAAGAGATAGAGTTGTTGAGGTCTGGGATGAAGAAGAAGGATTGATTCCTGATCTGCCATCTCAAAGAGAATCAGAACATTCTGCCTGGATATCAATTATTCAGGGCTGTGATAATTTCTGTACCTATTGTATAGTTCCCTATGTAAGAGGTAGAGAGCGCAGCCGACCGGTAGCTTCTATTGTAGAAGAAGCTAAAAGACTGGCTGCAGATGGAGTTAAAGAAATCACCCTTTTAGGACAGAATGTTAATTCTTATGGTAATGATTTAGGAAATGAGATTACCTTTCCCAAATTACTGCAAGGATTAAATAAAATTGAAAATCTTAAAAGAATCCGTTTTATGACCTCTCATCCACGAGATTTTTCCAATGATTTATTAGAAAATATAAAGAAACTGGATAAGGTGGCAAATCACATTCATCTTCCAGTACAATCAGGGAGTAATAAAGTTCTAAAAGAAATGAACCGCGGCTACACCCGTGAATATTATATAGAGCGGGTTAAAAAAATACAGCAGGAAATTCCAGGAGCCGCTGTTTCAACAGATTTTATAGTTGGTTTCCCGGGAGAAAGTGAAGAAGATTTTCAAAAAACAATTGAGCTGGTTAAAGAATTAAAATTTGATATGGCATATACCTTTATTTATTCTCAGCGCAGTGGTACACCTGCTGCCCGAAGAGATGATCAGATAGCTGAAGATATTAAAAAAGAACGTTTAAATCGTTTAATGGAGTTACAAAATAAAATTAGTTATGATCAGAATCAGAAGCTGATTGGAACAACTCAGGAAATACTGGTAACCGGTCCCAGCAGTAATGATTCGGAAGTATTTGAAGGCCGCACTTCGACCAACAAGATCTGTTTTATTGACAAAAGAGAAGAGCTGTTGGGAGAAGTAGTTAAAGTTAAAATTGAAGCTGCTAAAAGTTGGACTCTAGAAGGAACAGTAATCTAATAATTATAATTAGCTACCAGGTACAAAAAAACCTTTTTGTACCTGGTACAGAAGAAATGATTCACAAAATAAACCTGGGGGATAATTTAATAGATCTTTCAGGTTTTATCTAATTTATTTTAAAAGTTGGAGGGATTAATTTGGCAGAATTAACACCAATGATGCAGCAGTATCATGATTTGAAAAATAAATATCAGGATTCAATTCTCTTTTTCCGCCTGGGAGATTTTTATGAAATGTTTGGTGCTGATGCGAAAAGAGCTGCAAAAATACTGGATATTGCTTTAACCTCACGCAATAAGGGGGGAGGTAAAAAAATACCGATGGCAGGGGTTCCCTATCATTCGGCTGCCTCATATATTGAAAAATTAATTAAAAATGGAATCAAAGTTGCAATTTGTGAACAGTTAGAAGATCCATCAGAGAGCAGCGGTATTGTAGAGAGAGATGTGATTAGAGTTGTAACTCCAGGAACTGTTATTGAAAATGAAATTCTGTCTGAAAACGAAAATAATTATCTGGCTGCTGCCTTTCAATTTGGAGATTATTATGGCTTTTCTTATACAGATATTTCAACTGGAGAGTTTTATTTAACTGAATTTCCAGATTCTGATCAGGATAAATTAAAAGATGAGATCAATCGAATTTCTCCTCGGGAATTACTCATAGATCAAAAAACAGCTCAAAGCAAATTGATAAACGAGCTGCAGCAGACTTATAATTTTACTTTAAATATTTTAAAAGATAAAAAATATAAACGACTTTATCAAGGACTGCTGGATCACTTTAAGCTTAAATCACTTGACGGCTTTGGCTGTGAAGAAATGAAAGCAGCAGTATATGCAGCTGGTCAGGTCTTATCATATTTAGGAGAAACTCAAAAAAGAACTATTAATCAAATTACTAATTTAAAAACATACCATTTAGAAGATTATATGGTTTTAGATTCAGCCAGCCGTAGAAATTTGGAATTAACCTCAACCATTAGGGATAACCAGCGCTCAGGTTCTCTGCTTTCAATTGTCGATCAGACTGTTACTTCAATGGGAGGGAGAAAGATTAAAAAATGGATAAATCAGCCGCTGATTCAAAAAAAAGAAATAGTCAAAAGACATGATGCTTTAGCAGAAATTATAGATAATTATATGGTATTAGAAAAGTTTAGAGATGAGCTTTCTGAAATTTATGATTTAGAGCGAATTATGAGTAAAATAACTTATCAATCTGCTAATGCCCGTGATTTAATTGCTTTAAGAAATTCCCTGGCTAAATTACCGGCTGTCAAAAACTTAATGGCTGAACTGGAGAGCAAATTACTGCTTGAAATGCAGCAGAATTTTGATCTTTTAGAAGATATTTATACAATGATTGATGATTCTATTAAAGAAGAACCGCCAACTACAATAACTGAAGGTGGAATTATTAGCAATAATTATAATTCTGAGCTGGATGAATTGCGAAGCTTAGTCAGCAGTGGCAAGAACTGGATTACTTCACTTCAGAAAGAGGAAAGAGAAAAAACTGGCATCAACACTTTAAAGGTTGGTTTTAATAAAGTCTTTGGTTATTATCTGGAGGTAACAAATTCTCACACTGATAAGGTTCCTGATCGGTATGAACGAAAACAGACATTAAGCAACAGTGAACGCTATATAATTCCGGAATTAAAAGAAAAGGAATCAGAGGTTTTGGGAACTGAAGAAAAGATTAATGATTTAGAATATAAGCTGTTTGTTGAGATCAGAGAAAAAATAGGAAAAGAAGTGGAAAGGATTAATCAAACAGCAGCTATTATTGCTCAAATAGATGTATTATCATCTTTTTCATATTTAGCAATGGAAAATAACTATAGCCGTCCTAAAATCAATAATGGAGCAGAAATACAGATTAAAAATGGTCGTCACCCCGTAGTGGAGAAAATGTTTTCTGAGCAGTTTGTACCTAATGACTGTTACTTAAATCAAAGCGATCAGCGCTTTATTATTATCACCGGTCCTAATATGTCTGGTAAGTCGACCTATATGCGTCAGGTTGCTCTGATTGTATTAATGGCACAGGTTGGTTCCTATGTACCTGCAGAAGAAGCGCTTATCGGACTGACAGATAGAATCTTTACCAGAGTTGGTGCAAGTGATGATTTAACAACAGGACAGAGTACTTTATGGTAGAAATGAACGAAGTTGCAAATATAGTAAATAACAGCACTGAAAAAAGTTTAATCATTTTAGATGAAGTTGGTCGTGGTACAAGTACCTATGATGGAGTTTCTATCGCCTGGTCTGTCAGTGAATTCCTCAATAATCCAGAACGTATTGGTGCCAGAACATTATTTGCAACACACTATCACGAACTTACCAGACTGGAAGATGAGTATCAGGGTATCAAAAATTATAATGTACTGGTTAAGGAAGATAATGATGGGGTACACTTTTTACACCGTATTGTTGAAGGTAGAGCCAGTGATAGTTATGGCATAGAGGTTGCCAGACTGGCAGGCCTGCCGGAAGAAATAATTATCAGTGCTCAGAAAATATTAAAACGGCTGGAAGATAATAATAAGATGCCTATTCGTAAATTAGAAAAAACAGTGGCTGATGATAAACATCAGCAGCTGCCGTTATTCAATACAGAAAAAAATCCAGTTTTAAAGAAACTTGATGAACAGGATATTTTAGAGATGACTCCAATGGATGCTTTGAATTTTTTATATAAATTAAAAAAAGATTTAAAAGAAGAGGAGAATTAAAATGGGTGTTATAAAACAACTTCCTCAAAGTGTAGCTAATCAGATTTCAGCTGGAGAGGTGATAGAAAGACCAGCTTCTATAGTTAAGGAATTAATTGAAAACTCTATTGATGCCGGAGCAAAAAATATTGAAATCAAAATTGAAGATGGTGGTCGTGAGCTAATCAGGGTAAAAGATGATGGCCATGGAATTGAAGTTGATGATATTGAATCAGCTTTTAATCGCTATGCTACCAGTAAAATTGATGATATAGATGACCTCTATTCTCTGTACAGTCTTGGGTTTAGAGGTGAAGCTCTGGCAAGTATTGCCTCTGTCGCAGAAGTTGAGATGATCAGCCGTCATCAGGACAGTGATCAGGCAGTTAAAATTAAAGTAAAGGGTGGAGAAATTTTAGATAAAAAGCCAGTTGGTTCGACAATAGGTACGGAAATTATTGTTAGAGATCTATTCTATAATACTCCTGCTCGCTATAAATATCTTAAAACAACAACAACTGAGTTTTCACATATTAGTAAAATTGTAAGTGCAGAAGCTGCTGCCAACAGTGATTTAAGCTTTAAACTCTATCATGATGGCCGGCAGATTCTATCAACTCCAGGCAATGGCAAGCTTAAAGACACTATCTATGCTGTTTACGGCAGTGAAATAGCTGAAAACTTAATTTTGATCGATATTGAAGACCGCTATATTAAACTCAGTGGTTATCTCTGCCGACCAGAATTGACCCGCTCCAGCAGAAGTCATGAACTCTTTTTTGTTAACGGCAGACCAATTTACAATAATCTAACTGCAAAAGCTGTAGAAACAGCCTACAATAAATTAATTGATCCGGGTAGAAAACCAATTGTATTCCTTTTTATCAAGGTTAATCCAATTTTAGTTGATGTTAATGTACATCCGGCAAAGCGTGAGGTTAAATTTAGCCGCAGTCAGATCATATTTGATGTAATTAATAAGGCAGTGCGGAGAACCTTAAAAGAGAATGATCCTACGACCAGAATTAAGTTAAAACAAAGCTTTGGCTTAAATGAATCCAATAAAGAAGAGGCTGAAGAAAAGATTGAAAGAGATCAGCTTTTTGGAGAAAAGGAGGAGCAAAGAGAAGCTGATAACTCTGATCTACAAAAGTCGAAGTATAATAAGCAAGCACCTCAGGGGGAGGAATCCTCGAATAAGAAATATAATCCTCAAAACAGGAATAAAAACAATAATTTTTCCAATAAAAATAAATACAGGCGCTCAGAATCCAATAATTATAGTAAAAAGGATTATCAAAAAAATATAAATTACGACAGTGATAGCGGTCAGAAGCCGGAAAATATTTCAGAGCAGAAAAATAATTTTAAGCAGCAAATAACAGCCAATGAAAATCATGAATATTCCCTGGCTGATGTAGAAGCTGAAGAAAGTTATTTTAAGTTTTTAGGCCAAATTTTTAATAGTTATCTGCTGATGGAAACCGATCAGGGCTTAAAAATTGTTGATCAGCATAATGCTCAGGAAAGAATTTTATACGAAAAATTTTATGCAGAATTTAATAAAAAAGATAAGGCATCTCAGTCACTGCTTTTACCTGTAAAAATCGAACTTTCTGGAGAAGAAAGAGAAATTGTAAGGCAGTATGAAGCTGAAATTAGAGAAATTGGTATTGATTTTAGTGATTTTGGAAATAATACAATTTTAATTCAGGAAGTTCCTGTTTTACTGAAAAATAAACCGACAAGAAATATTATAGAAGAGCTGATAGCAGAATTAGCAGAGGCGGGTAAGGCAAAATCTGCCGCTGAAATTCAGAAAACAATGCTTGAATATTTAGCCTGCAGATCTTCAATTAAAGCTGGACAGCCGCTGACAAAAAAAGAAAGTATTCAGCTGATTAAAGATTTATACAAAACAGAAAACCCCTATCGCTGTCCCCACAGCCGACCAATTATGATTAATATCAGCAGGGAAGAAATAGAAAAAGGACTTGGTAGATAATGAGAGATTTAGTTGTTTTAACTGGCCCAACAGCAGTTGGAAAAACAGAATTATCACTTGAACTCGCCCAGAAAATTGATGCAGAAATAATTTCAGCTGATTCAATGCAGATTTATAAAAAAATGGATATTGGTACTGCTAAGGCTTCTGAAGCTGAAAGAGAAATTGTAGAACACCATTTAATTAATTTTTTAAGTCCGGAAGCAGATTATTCAGTTTCTCAGTTTCAGGATGACTGTGATCAGTTAATAACAGAAATTAAATCCAGAGCTAAAACACCAATGCTGGTTGGAGGAACTCATCTCTATTTAAGAGCTGTTTTAGAAGGGTTTATGCTGCCAGAAATTGAACCTGATTATAAGCTGCGTCAAAAATTAGAGGACTTAGCTGAAGCTCAGGGTACAGAAGCTGTACATGATATTTTAGCAAAAAAAGATGTCATAACAGCCGAGAAATTGCATCCAAATGATCTACGAAGAGTTATCAGGGCAATAGAAATTTATGAGCAGACAGGAAAAACTAAAAGTCACTATAAGAAGAAACAGCAGCAGCGGACACCACGCTTCAGTGCTTATAAATTTGCTTTAATTAGAAGTCGGGAAGATCTTTATCAGAGAATTAACCAGAGGGTTGATTTGATGATAGAATCTGGACTTTTAGAAGAGGTTAAATTTCTTTTAAATAAATATGAAAATTTAAGTGATACCGCTCATCAGGCTCTGGGTTATAAGGAATTGATTTCTCACCTTAATGGAGAAATCGGTCTTGAGGAAGCTGTTTATGAGATCAAAAAACGGAGCAGACATTTTGCTAAAAGACAGCTGACCTGGCTGAGAAAAGAAGAAGATTTAATAGTTTTTAATATTGAAGAGGAAAATAAAGATGATATTTTAAATAAAATGCTAAAATTAATAAAAGGAGAAAAAGATTATGAGCAAGAATTCAAAAAAAGAAACGAAATTGATTTCTAATGGAGAAGAATTTGACCGTTTATTAAAAGAGAAAGACGCTATTTTTGTTCTTTTTTCAAATGATGGCTGTGGTTACTGTCAGCTTGCAGAAAAAAATATTAATCAGGTTATTGATTCTTTTGCTCAATTAGACCTATATCAGTTGAAGTTAGCTGATGCTCCGGAGATCTTCGAACGATATAGAATTAATTCTGTTCCGGTTTCTAAGGTTTTTAAAGATGGTGAGGCTGTTTATACTGGATTTGGAGTCCGTTCTCCCAATGATATCTATTATCAATTAAAATCATAT
>Ga0114983_1000699_pt1 | contig 13987 bp, 10 predicted proteins | sample Shrwel_input2_RT_FD_87182 | JGI IMG/M metagenome (GOLD analysis project Ga0114983, IMG submission 87182) | Subsurface microbial communities from deep shales in Ohio, USA - Utica-3 well 1 S input2 RT | ecosystem: Environmental > Aquatic > Deep subsurface > Shale gas/oil reservoir > Produced... | reverse complement strand
CGGCCAGGCTTGGTCCCCCCTGTTGCTTGAGCTTCAACGGGATCCACGCGAGGCCGGCGGTGTCGCGCCAGCGACCCAGCATCCGACTGAGCTGCCTGGCTAGCTGGCGACTGGCCTGTGTGGCCTGGGCCGCTTCGGCGCTCAGCGGGGCTTGCTTCAGCAGGGCGGCGAAGGCGCTGAGGCGACGCAGGCCCCGTCTCCACTGGTAAGCGACGGCGTCGACCTGGGCTTGATCGGCGTCGGGAGCCAGTCCCGCCAGCTCGCTCATGTTGGCCGTGATGTGGGCCAGGCAGCTCTCCAGTCCCGCTCGCCATGCCTGATCCAGGGTCGCGCCCTCGGGCAGGCGCACCGGGCGGGCCTCGGTGGCTGTGCTTTTGTGGGGGCCTGATGGGCCATCGGGCTGCGACGCCCGACGCGCCAGGCGATCGCCCCGGTGGGCCTTGGTTTGCGTGTCCAGCCACAGCCCGAAGCGCTGCACCCAATCGCGGCCGGCGTCGATCACCGCCTGGGGGTGGCCACTGACCAGCTCGATTTCCAGCTCACGCACTTCCTCGCTGAGTGGGCCGGCGAGGATGGCGCCTTCGTCGAGTGCCAGCTCCACAACGCCCTCGTGGGGCGTGCCCGCCGAGACGGTGCACAGCGCCCGCGTGCGGCGCATGTCCGTGCGGTAGAGCTCGATGAGGCCGGTGCGTTCGCCGCGTTCGTCACCCTCGGGTTGCCAGCCCAGGGCGCGCACCAGCGCCGAGCGCGCGGCCTCGCCTGAGTGCAGGTTCAGGTCGGGCACGAGGGCCTGAGCCGGCCCAGGCGCGGGCCGGGGGCGGTTGTCTTCCACGCGCAGCATGGTGTGGCTGCCCGCCGCCTTGAGCGTCTGCACCCAGTCGTCGCCTTCGCGTCGCACCCGCAGGGCCGAGCGGGCTTGCGCAAGCCGGCGGTCCGGGGTGTCGAAGTAGGCCGCCTGCAAGATCAGGGGGCTGGCCAGCTTGGCGCCCAGGCGGCCGAGTTCGGCGCGGACCTCGTCGAGCCGGTGTGCCGGGATCTGGAATTTCAGTTCGATTTCGTGCATGCCCCCGATTCTCCGGTCAGCCTGCGCGCGGCAGCCCTCGGTGGCGGCATAAAATGACAGATTCCGTTTGCCCCACCACGACGCACCATGCCGCTCTTCTGGAAACCCTACAAGTCCGACGCGACCCAGTTCATCGACAGCCTCAAGCAGCGTGACCCCCAATTGGAGGAGCGTCAGCGCCAGGGCCGCTCGCTGCTGTGGGATCGCCCCCAGGACCGCGAAGCCCAGAAAGACTGGCGCGAGTCCCGCGTTGCGCAAAAGCCCTACGTCTACCAGACCAAGGGCTGAAGCCCCCCGATCCCGGACGGAGCCCGGCTTTGAGCCAGGACCTGCCCCAGGTCGTTGACCACGTGGCGGTGGCGCGCCTGTACGGCGAGCCGCTGTTTGCGCTGCCCACCGACCTCTACATCCCGCCCGACGCCCTGGAGGTCTTCCTCGAAGCCTTCCAGGGGCCGCTGGACCTGCTGCTCTACCTGATTCGCAGGCAGAACTTCAACATCCTCGACATCCCGCTGGCCGACCTCACGCGCCAGTACCTGGCCTACGTCGACCAGATCCGCAAGACGAACCTGGAGCTGGCCTCCGAGTACCTGCTGATGGCGGCGATGCTCATCGAGATCAAGTCCCGCATGCTGCTGCCGCCGCGCAAGACGGACGACGGCAGCGAACCCGAGGACCCGCGCGCCGAGCTGGTGCGTCGCCTCATCGAGTACGAGCAGATGAAACTGGCGGCGGCGGGCCTGGACAAGCTGCCGCAACTGGGTCGCGACTTCCTGCGGGTGCAGGTCCACAGCGACCCCTCGCTGCACGTGCGCCACCCCGACGTCACCGTGGTCGACCTGCGCGAGGCCTGGATGGACATCCTCAAGCGCGCGCGGCTGCACACCCACCACACGATCACCCGCGAGGAGCTCTCGGTGCGCGAGCACATGGGCATCGTGCTGCGTGCGTTGCAGGGCAAGCGTTTCGTCGAGTTCGAAGGCCTTTTCGACGTCACCCGCGGCTCGCCGGTGCTGGTGGTGACCTTCATCGCCATGCTGGAGCTGGCTCGCGAGCGCCTCATCGAGATCACGCAGGCCGAGGCCTTCGCGCCGGTCTACGTGCGACTGGCTTACGACCCGGCCTGAGCGCTCGGGGTCGCCCCAGAGTGGCTTTCGCTCGGCTCAGCGCTCCAGGCGCAGCAGCCGCCCCTCTTCGCCATCGGTCAGCAGGTAGAGCCAGCCGTCGGGGCCCAGCCTGACATCTCGGATGCGACCCAGCCGCCCTTTGAGCAGGGGCTCGCGTTCGACCACGCGGTTGCCATCGAGCTTGATGCGCCAGACCGCCTCGCCCTTGAGCGCGCCCGCAAACAGCTGCCCCTCCCAGCCGGGGTAGCGGGAGCCGGTGTTGAAGGCCAGGCCGCTGGGAGCGATCGACAAGGGCACCCAGGTCGTCAGCGGGGCCTCGAAGCGCGGGGCGTGCGTTCCACCGCTGACCCGGCAGCCTTCGGCGGGCAGGCTGCCGTAGGGGCAACCGTCGCTGGTGAGGGGCCAGCCGAAATTGCGCCCGGCGAGCACGCGGTTGAGCTCGTCTCCACCTTGAGGGCCGTGTTCGGTCAGCCACAGCTCGCCCGTGATGGGGTGCAGCGCCGCGCCCTGCGGGTTGCGGTGGCCGATGCTCCAGAGCTCAGGCTGGGCGTCTTCTCCCGCGAAGCGCGGGTTGCCTGGCGGCAAGCTGCCGTCGCGCTGGATGCGAACCACCTTGCCCAGGCCGCTGGCCACGTTCTGCGCGTGTTCGGTGCCGGGGTTCGACGGGCTGTCCTTCTGGCGCTCACCCAGGGTGATGAACAGCGTCTTGTCGCGAGCGAACACCAGCCGCGAGCCGAAGTGCCCGCTGCCCTGCACCTTGGGTCGCTGGCGGTAGATGACCTCGACCTTCGTCATGCGGCCGTTGACCAGCTGCCCCCGCGCCACGGCGGTGCCGCTCAAACGCGTCTCGGGGCCCGTGCCTGGCTCGCTGTAGCTCCAGTAGACCCAGGGCTGGCTGGGGTGGTCCGGGTCCAGGGCCACGTCCATCAGACCGCCCTGGCCTTCGTCTCGAACGGGGGGCAAGCCCGTCACCGCCTCGGGCTGCAATTGCCCGGTTGCGCTGATCAGGCGCATGCGGCCGCCCTTTTCGGTCACCAGCATGCGGCCATCCGGCAGGAAGGCCAGGGCCCAGGCTCGGTCCAGCCCGGTGGTGAGGGTGACCACGCGCAGGCCGTCGACCACGCGAGCCTGGGTGCCGCCTTGGCCGCCGCACAAGCCACTGAAGGCGCAGCCGAGGGCCATCAGGCCCAGCGCGAGCAGGGCGATCACGGGCGGTGTGAAGAAGCGGCGGAACATGGGTTCGTGTTGTCGATCGATGCAGGCGGACGCGCCCGAGGCACCTGGATCATACCGAGGGCGAGCAAGGCGCTGACGCTTGCGTCAGCACATCCTTGGGTCAGGGCCTAGAATCGGCGCCACCCCGGCAGAAGCCGGTCGAATCGCACCCGCTCAGGAGCCCCGAGATGACCCCCCCTGTCGATTCCACGCGCAAGCCCGTCACCTTGCACCGCCTGCGCGAGATGCACGCCCAGGGCGAGAAAATCGCCATGCTCACGGCCTACGACGCCACCTTCGCTCGCCTGGTCGACGACGCCGGTGTCGACTGCATCCTGGTGGGGGACTCCCTGGGCATGCTGGTGCAGGGCCATGGCAGCACGGTGCCCGTCTCCATCGACGAGATGATCTACCACACGCGTTGCGTGGCGCGGGGCAATCGCACGGCCTGGGTCGTCGGTGACCTGCCGTTTGGCAGCTACCAGGAAGGCCGCGAGCAGGCCCTGCGCAGCAGCGTGGCCCTGATGCAGGCAGGCGCCCACATGGTCAAGCTCGAAGGTGGCGGCTGGACGGCCGAGACCGTGCGATTCCTGACCGAGCGCGGCATCCCCGTGTGCGCCCACCTGGGCCTGACCCCTCAGAGCGTGCACGCGCTCGGCGGCTACCGCATTCAGGGCCGCGACCAGGCCGGGGCCGACACCCTGAGGCGCCACGCCAAGGAACTGGCCGAGGCCGGCGCCGCCATGATGGTGCTGGAGCTGATGCCCTCGGCGGTGGCCGCGCAGGTGCAAGCCGACAACCCGGGCTTGATGACCATCGGCATCGGCGCGGGGCGGGCCACGGCCGGCCAGGTGCTGGTGCTGCACGACATGCTCAATTTCACGCGCGGCAAACTGCCCCGCTTCGTGCGCAACTTCGCTGCAGAAGGTGGCTCGGCCGAAGACGCCGTGCGCCGCTACGTGGCCGCCGTCAAGGACGACAGTTTCCCCGACGAGGCCGTTCACGGCTACTGACCCCCCATGAAGACCTTCCACACCCTCGCCGAGCTGCGCGCTGAACTTGCCCTGGCGCCCGCGCGGCCCGCTTTCGTGCCCACCATGGGCAACCTGCACGAAGGCCACCTGACCCTGATCCGCCAGGCCCGCAGCCTGGTGGGCGACAGCGGCAGCCCGGTGGTCGCCAGCATCTTCGTCAACCGGCTTCAGTTCGGCCCCAACGAGGACTTCGACCGCTACCCCCGCACCCTGCAGCGCGACGCCGACTTGCTGCAGGGCGCCGGCTGCGACATCCTCTTTGCGCCGCACGAAGCTGAGCTGTACCCCGAGCCACAGGGCTACAAGGTGCTGCCCCCGGATGAGCTGGCCAACATCCTCGAAGGCGCCTTCCGCCCGGGTTTCTTCACGGGCGTTTGCACCGTGGTCCACAAGCTTTTCAACATCGTGCAGCCTCGCCTGGCCCTCTTCGGCAAGAAGGACTATCAGCAGCTGATGGTGCTGCGCCGCATGGTCGACCAGATGGCCTTGCCCATCGAGGTGGTGGGCGGCGAGACGACGCGTTCGCCCGAGGGACTGGCGCTGTCGTCGCGCAACGGCTACCTCAGCGAGGCCGAGCGCACCGAGGCGCTGACCTTGATTCGATTGCTGCGCGGAGTCCAGGCTCAGATGCGATCGACCTCGGGCTGGACGCCGGCGAAGGTGGCCGCCCTGGAAGACGCGGCCATGACCGAGTTGCGCCAGCGAGGCTGGGCGCCGGATTACGTGCTGGTGCGTCGCCGCAAGGACCTGCACCCGGCCACGTTCGATGAGCTCTCGGGCGGGCTGGAGACCACACCGCTGGTCACGCTGGTGGCCGCCAGGCTGGGCACCACGCGCCTGATCGACAACCTCGAGGTGTGAGGCTGGGCGCGCGAACACAGGCGCGAACACAGGCGTGAACACAGGCGTGAACACAGGTTAATGCGCGAGCCGATGGGCTCGCCCAGACTGCGGCTTCTTTCACACCAGGAGCCCTTCATGTCTTTGACCACGCCCCTTGAGCTTGCGCCCAACGTGGACGCCGCTTCGCCCGGCTTGACCCTCATGCGGGCCTTTGCCGCGGCCAGCGCCTTGTGCGTCGCGGCCATGGTGCTGCTGTCGTGGCAGACCGGCTTGAACGTGCAGCACTTCGAGCGGGTGAGTTCGCCCGAGACCTGGGCCGCGGAGTTGCTGGCACACGCCCAGGCCTTGCGCTGGTTGACGGTGATCGACGACGCCTTCGTGGCTTGCTATGTCACGGCCAGCGTGCTGCTGGTGCGGGCCTTGCGCGAGCGCGCCCCGTCAGGGGCCGTGATTCACGCGCTTGGCCCCTGGGTCGTGTCGGCTGCGGCCCTCGTCGGCGTGCTGGACCTCATCGAGAACCACCACGTGCTCAGCCTCTTGCACGCGGTGGAGCATGGGCAGACGCTGGGCCTGGAGGCCCTGGTTCAGCGCGAGGGGGTGAGCTCGGTGAAGTGGATGGTCGGCCACGTTGCCTTTTGCATGCTGGGCGTTGCGTTGTGGTTCGATACCGTGGCTTGGCGTGCTTTGAGGGGCGCGCTGATCGGGCTGCAATTGCCGGTGGGGGCTGCCGCCTTGGCCTTCGCCGGCTCGCCGCTGGGCGAGGCGCTGGGTTGGCTCAAGCTGTTCAACGTCAGCCTGGGCTTCCTGGCTCTGGCGACTTTGCCCTGGCCCCGCGCAGCCGGCTCAGGTGAACAGGCGTGACACCGACGTAAGAGGCGATGTCGCGCTGGGAGAACACCTGCTCCAGGGTCGGCCAGCGCGCCAGCGTGGCCTTCAGGCGCGCATCGGCGTCGAGCGCCAGCAACTCGTACTCGCGCTCGACCTTCATCATGTAGAGGCGCTCGGCCACCTGGTGCGCAAACCGCGTCCAGGCCAGTTGCGTGTTCACCCAGTGCCGGTAATCGGCCCAGGGCAGCGTCAGCAGTTCGGTGGGCGCGGCGGCCTCGATCCAGACTTTGGAGACCTCGTGGCTGATGAGGTCGGAGAGCGAGCCCGCAAACCAGCCGGGCAGGCTGAAGCCTTTCGTCCGCTCGTCTCCGTTGGGCAGCACGTAGTACTCGCGCAGGCCGCCTGTCGCCACGAAGCCCACGAGGTGGGCGCGTTCGCCTGCGCGAAGCAGGGGCTCGCCCTTTTGGAGTGTGACGAGCCGGTGGGCTGCTCTCGCCGGTCGCAAGTCGGCTTCGGAAAGCGGCGACAAGGCGTTCATGGCTTCGGTGAAGGCCTGCCAATGCCGGGCCTCGGTTGCGTTGGCCTCGGTGAGGCCCTCGGTGGGCGAGGGATGCTTCACAGCGTGGCGAGGAAGGCGGTGACCTCGTCCTCGGCTCGGGTGCGCTTCATCGGCGGCAGGCTTTGCCAGATGCGCCGGCCATAGGGCTTATCGATGAGGCGGCTGTCGCAGATCATCAGCACGCCACGGTCCGTTTCGGAGCGGATCAGGCGGCCCGCGCCTTGTTTGAGCGCGATGATCGCCTGAGGCACCTGGTGCTGCATGAAGGCGTTGCCGCCGGACTCGGCCAGCAGCTCCAGCCGCTTGGCCAGCACGGGGTCGTCGGGCGGGGCGAAGGGCAGCTTGTCGATGATGACCAGCGTGAGCGCGTCCCCCTTCACGTCGATGCCTTCCCAGAAGCTGTGGCTGCCCACGAGCACGGCGTTGCCGGCTCGGCGGAAGTCTTCGAGCAGGGTCGGGCGGGGCGCGTCGCCTTGCTGGAGCACGGGGAAGGGGTCTCCGGCGGCCTGCAGGCATTGCTTGAGTCGCTCGGCCGCTTTGGCCACGGCTCGCAGGCTGGTGCACAGCACGAAGGCCCGCCCGCGGTTGGCGCGGATCAGGGGCAGGGCGGCGTCGACCACGGCGTCGGTGTGGCCCGGGTCGCTGGGCAGTGGCATGCCCTGAGGCACGTACAGCATGGCCTGGGCCGGGTAGTCGTAAGGGCTGGACCAGGCCGCGCACTCGGCGTCTTCCAGGCCGAGGGCTTCGGTGAAATGGCGGAAGTCGTTTTTGACGGCGAGGGTCGCGGACGTGAAGATCCACGCGCGGCGGGGCGGCGGGGCGGCGTCCTCGCGAGCGGGGGCTCCTGGGGCTTCTCGCGCTTCTGACGGTTCTGGCGCGTCGGGTGCAGGTCGGCCTGACAGCAGGGATTGCAGGTCGTCGTCCTCGGCTGGATCGACCTGCGCGAAGGCGTCCTTGAGTTCGCTCGCGTGCTGGGCGTCGGCTTCAGCTTCGGCTTCGGCTTGCGCCTGCGCATCGTCGCTGGCCTCGTCACCCAAGCCCAAGCCCAAGCCCAAGCCCAAGCGCTGGCGTCGAAAGACATCGGCCACCGAGATGGGCGTGCGGTGCAACTGCACGCCATGGCTGCCGACGTCCACCCAGCACAACTCCGGCTCGCTCCTGCGCTCAGGGGCGCCCCAGGCGTTCAGGCGCTGGAGCAGCTCGTGCGCGCGTCGCTGCAGGTTGGCCAGATCGGGGCTGCGCTCGGCCTGCGATTCCAGCGCTTCGCGCAAGTCGACCAAGGCATCCTTGAGCTGCCCGAGGGTCGGCAGCAGGAGGTGGTCGGCGCCAAGCTGCGGCTCGGACAGGCGCTGCACCTGAGGGCCGAAGCACAGGCGCAGGTCGCGGGCCGCGCGCTCCACGGGCGACAGCAGCTCGTTCCACCGGGCGCCATCGCGCGCTTGCGCCTGGCCGATGGCCAGCGTGTCGCGCACCAGATCCAGCACCTGCGCCGTCGAGACCGATTCGCCGAAGAACAAGGTGGCGGTGTCCGGCAGCTGGTGCGCTTCGTCGAAGACGATGGTCTGCGCGTTGGGCAGCAGCTCGGGCACGCCTTCTTCGCGCAGCATCAGGTCGGCGAAGAAGAGGTGGTGGTTGACCACGACCACGTCGGCGTCCTGGGCCTCACGGCGGGCGCGCACGACGAAGCAGTCGGCGAAGCGTGGGCAGTCGCTGCCCAGGCAGTTCTCGCGGGTGGACGTCACGCGCGACCAGATGGCGGCGTGCTCGGGCACGGTGGGGCACTCGGCCTTGTCGCCCGTGGCGCTCAGCGGCGCGAAGCGGTTGATGAGGCTGAGGTCGCGCACCTCTTGCTTGCTGCCCAGCAGGGTGGCGTCCTGGTTGGTGCGGTCGAGGTGGTGCCAGCACAGGTAGTTGCTGCGGCCTTTGAGCAGCGCGACCTTGACGGGCACGCCAAGGGCATCGCGCACGGCGGGCAGGTCGCGGTGGAAGAGCTGGTCTTGCAGCGCCTTGGTGCCCGTGGAGACGATGACCTTGCCGCCCTCCACCAGCGCGGGCACGAGGTAGGCGGCGGTCTTGCCCACCCCGGTGCCCGCTTCGAGCACCACGGTGCGGGCCTCGCGGATGGCGGCCTGAACGGCTTGCGCCATTTCGATTTGCTCGCGGCGTTCGCAGTAGCCATCGAAGGCGCGGGCCAGCGGGCCGGAGGTGGAAAACAGGTCGTTGAGGTCCATGGGCATCACTTGAAGCCCGACATTGTCAGGCCTGCGCCTGCTGTTGTGCGCTCACACCCATGGGGGCCATCACATCCCGCTTCGCAACACGGTGGCGCTCAGGGTGGCGTTGAGGGACTCGATGCAGGCCTGTCGGTGCGCGCGCTCCAGGGCGTCGCCGCCTCGCGCCTGCTGAAGGTGACGCAGCAGCTGGCGTGCGCTGTCTTGCCACAGGGCGCGCACGTCGGCCCGCTGGCTGCCAGGCTGCAGCAGGCCGGCGCTCAAGCGCGCAACGTGTTCGCGCTGCAGGTTGCGTCGCCATGAAGCCTGGTCGGCCGTTGCCGATGCCGGCCCCAGCCAGAGCGCCTGGTGCAGCCGCTGGTGGAGCTCACCAGGCAGCAGGGGGTGCGGGTCGCGGTCGATGCTGCGGTCGCGGTTGTCCAGCAAGCGGTCGGCCAGCGGCTGGCTCATGAGGCGCGCCAGCACCGCGCGCTGCAGCGCGAGTTGCTGCTCGGCCACCGAGACGTCTGCCGCACCCAGTCCGCTGAGGTCGTCGGTGAAGGCAGACGGGTGCTCGGGGGCCAGGCGGCGCAGCAGGGCGGGGCTGATGGGCAAGGGGCGAGGGCCCAGCCACTCGCTGATCAGCAAGCCCAAGGCCTCGCGTTGCACGCCCGAGGGCAGCGGGTCGATGGGGTCGCGGCGGGCACCCGGTGCGTCTCGGCGGATGACGACGCCGCCCACCTGGCGCAACAGGATCTGGGCGGTGCGCGCCATCTCGCGCAGGCTGTGGGCCACCACCCGGCGGGGCTGTGCGGCGTCGTCCAGCGGCGTGGGCACGCGGTTTTCGGTGCGGGCGACGAGGTCACGCGCCAGCGCCAGTCGCGTGCGAGCGAAAGCGATGGGGTCTCGGCCCAGGTCGAAGGTCAGCGCTTGGGGGTCGATGCCTTGGGCATCGTCCTCATCCGTGCCGTAGGCCAGGGCCTCGCTCCAGCGCGGCTCGGCGCTGCGGGCGGCGATGTCGCGCAGTTTGCGGGCCGCTTCGGCCGGGTCGGCTGGCAAGTCCGCGTAGCCGTATTCAATGGCCCAGAAGTCGTACGGGCCCAGCGTGGTCTGGAACAGGGCCCCGCCAGACTGCCCCGGCGGCGGCAGGTTCACGGGCGCGTAGTCCATCACCGAGGCGCTCTTGCCGTGCTCGGTGGTGAGCTTGAGGTCGTTGAGTTCGGCTGGAGTGCGCCAGCGCGATGCGCGAAAGTTGTGCCTCAGCCCCAAGGCGTGACCCACCTCGTGCATCGTGGTGTCTTTCAGGTAGGCCAGCACGAAGGCCTGGACCTCGGGGCTGTCTGGCTCCAGCGGGCGCGCGGCGCTGAGCTGCTCAAGGGCCCAATCGAGCTGCTCGGCCGCCACCTGGCCGTGCTCACAGTGCGCGTGAGCCTGCGCCCCTGCGCTGGCGTCTGGTGCGTCAAGCAAGGGGGATGACGTCGATGCGGACGCGTTCACGAACTGCGCCCGCAGTTGGCGGATCCCGCGGGTCGACAGGCTTTCCAGCGCGATGTCGGCGTCGAGGATTTCACCCGTGCGAGGGTCCACGTGGGTGGGACCGATGGCGCCGAACGCGGCTTGCGCGTTGGTCATCCAGCGGATCGAGGCTTGGCCGGTGGGCAGCGTGTCGTGGGCGGCGTCGGTGGGTGACACGCGCACCTCGATGGCGCCGCGGTAACCGATGGCCTCGAAGGCTCGGTTCCAGGCCAGCACGCCTTCCGTGATGGCGCCTCGGTAGGCCTCGGGCACGTTGGCGTCCAGCCAGAACACGATGGGCTGCACGGGCTCGGAGAGCGCTGCCTGCGGGTCTTTCTTCTGCAAGCGCCAGCGGTTGATGAAGGCCCGGCGCGGGCTGCGGTCGAGGTCGTCGGTGAAGTCGACCACGGAGCTCGTGAAGTAGCCCACGCGCGGGTCGGCCAGGCGGGTGGGCATCGGCTGTTCGGGCAGCAGGCTCAGGCTGTGCTGCACGCGCACGAACAGGCTGCGCGGGTCGGGCAGGGCGCGCGGCACGCTCGAGACGGGCGCGCCTGGCGTGGCCGGTGCGGTGGCCGCCGCGATGCTCGGGCTGGCAAAGTGCTGAACCACCTCGAAGACGGTGGTGCGCCCCAGTTGGCGGGTGGGCGCCACGTGCGACTGCCGTGCATCGAACGCATAGCTCTGCCGATACTGGCGTTGCAAGTGGGCGCCCAGCCCGAGCCAGTCGGCCAGCAACAGGGCTGAGGCGTCCACCAGCACCGCGCCCGACTGGGCTTGCGGGCCGCTGGCCAATGGCGCGGCGGCGACCAGGCTGGGCGAAAACGCAGCCTGCACCGAACGCGCCTGCGGGCTGCCCTGCTGGGCGATGTACGACGCGTTGACCGCGAGCAACTGAACCTGCTGGTTGACCTTGCGGAACTCCACCCATTGCGGGCGCCCCACTTGCGCCCAACGGCTCTGCATCAAACCACCCAGGACGCCCCCTTCGCCGATGCCCGAACTCAGCTTGGGCGACAGGAACAGCGGCCTGTTGAACATCTGAGGTTGAAGCTCCAGCCAGACCTTGTCCTGGCGCGTCCAGACCGGGAGCAGGCCGTCGAGCCTGTCGGCGCCTTTGATGACGGTGTCGAAGGCCGCGGGTTGCGCCGCGCCAGGGGCGGTGGGCGCTTGCGTTGGAGCGGGGGCGTTGACCACGCTGGCTCCCGCGGGGTCACGCGCCGTGGTGGAGCACGCCACCAGCGAAAAGCAGATCAAAACCAGGCCCAGCCTGGCTGTGTTCGACCCACGTCGGCGTGGCAAGGTGGGGCGATGCGATGCACTTTCAGACATGCTGAAACCATACCATCGCTTGGCGCGTGCCCATGGCAAACGACCCGGCGCGTCCAATGACACGGCCGGGTCGCCTGTGGGAGCCGGCTGGTCAAGCCGGTCTGATCACCTCACCTCATTTCACTGAGGCGGTGCAGAGAACCAGTTGCCCACGGGAGCCAGGGCAGGCACGTCACGCACAGCCAGCGGGCCGAAAGCAACGATGCCCAGGCCGATGACCATCACGATCAAGGGCAGGATCCAGCGCTCGTAGCGGCGGAAGAAGCCCAGGTGGCGAACCTCTGCGTCGGCTCTGAGCACCTCTTGTTCGCCGATGACCTGGCGCGTCAGCAGCTGGTTGAGCGCCACGGGCGGTGTCAGGTAGCCGAGCTCGAAGGCCACCAGCACCATCATCCAGAAGTGGATGGGGTCGATGCCGTTGGCATAGGCCACCGGAGCGAGGGTGCCGGAGACCAGCACGGCGGCGCCGAACGGGTCCATGACCATGCCCAGGAACACCATCACGCCCACCAGGAACAGCATGGCGGTCCAGGAGCTGTCGAAGGTCTGCGGGAACAGGTGCATCACATCGGAGCGCTCGATCACGCCACCGATGGCAAGCGACAGCATCATCAGGCTGAGCAGGGCGCCCACGTGACCGATGGTTTCCGTGGTCGCGTAACGAACGGACTTTTCAACCCCATCCTGGCGATGGCTGGCGTAGTCGGGCGTCAACTCGGCCTTGCCCTTGTTGAGCACCTTGTCAAAGATCAGGATCAGCAGCAGCATGACCGGCATGATCGTCGGCGCGGTGATCTCGTTGAGCTTGGTGTCCAGGCCGTATTCGTAGATGAACACGATCACGACGGCCACAGCCGCGTACGGCATGACCGGGCCCAGCTTCTTGAACATGGCCGGGATGGCCACACCTGGGGACTCGATGGCTGCGCGTTGCGTGCGCAGCATCTGCGAAACCAGGAAGAACAGCGTCGAGGTCAGCAGGAAGACGTAGAAGCCCCAGTGGTACAGGCCGTTCGTGGTCACTTGCTTGTTCAAAGCCGCGATCATGACGATCAGCAGGCACGGACGCAGCACCACGCCCAGCGAGCCCGACATGGCGGTGGCCGCGAGCGCGAACTGCTTGGTGCCGCCTGCAGCGCGGATCTCGTGGTAGATGACGCCACCGGCGGCGATCACGAAGATGCCCGACGCCCCGGTGTACGCGGTGCCCAGGGAGGCACCCAGCAGGATCAGGTACGTCAGCAGCTGTGGTGACAGGTTCCAGGGGCGAACCACGTCCAGCAGCAGGTCCACGATGCGGCTCTGCTTGAGCAGCATGCCCGCCCAGATGAACAGGGCCAGGTTCATGAAGATGCTGGGCAGCGCCATCATCTGGCTGATGTAGATGGCCAGTCCGGCATCGTGCCCTTCGATCAGGAAGTACACACCGGCGATGATCGCCATGGTCGCGTACAGCGGAACCGACAGCAGGGCCGTGCCCCAGTCACCGGGGCCGTGTTCCGACTTGGGCGCCCGAATCATCCGCACCACGTTGATGAGCAGCAAGATGCTGAAGAGGGCCATCCACACGAAGTGCAGCACCTCGCCCTCGATCTCGCCGCCACTGGCCAGCAGGATCTGGTAGTAGCGCACGCAAGACAGCAACAGCAGTCCGCACGCCAGGGCCTGAGACCAGGTCTGAGCGATGTAGTCGCGGGTGAAGTGACCGGTTCGGATGCCGATGTGGTGGAAGCCCAGCGTGGTGGTGATGGCCGAGATCGCCACCATCAACAAGAGGATGAGGGGCCGGTTGTCGGTGCCGATTTGAAACAGCCCGAAGAAACTGGTTTCGATGGTGCGGAAAACCTTGACCTGCGTGGTCTGGCGATCCATGACCTTTTCATACAAGGCGTGCTTGGCCCGGCAGATTTCCCGTGCCTGCTCGATGGACCGGCGCAAGACCGCCGGGTCCGTGGCTTGCTCGTCGCCAAACAGGGCATCGATGTCATCGCCGCCACCTGCTGGTTTGACCGATTGGCGAGCCAGTTCAGCTTCGATGTCGACGTTGGGGTTGCACTCCGGCTTGGTCGGCTCGGCGCGCAGCATGAAGTACTGCACCTGCGCGGTGGGGTCACCGAACATGGATTCGCCGATTCGCAGCAGCTGGCCGTGCACCATCTCGCCCGTGCCGATGATCAGCGTCAGCAGCAGCAGGATGAAAACCGGGAGGCTGGAGATCCACTCCATGGGGCTGCGGCCCAGGAGTGATCGGGATGGGGATGTGT
>Ga0114983_1000697_pt1 | contig 13998 bp, 9 predicted proteins | sample Shrwel_input2_RT_FD_87182 | JGI IMG/M metagenome (GOLD analysis project Ga0114983, IMG submission 87182) | Subsurface microbial communities from deep shales in Ohio, USA - Utica-3 well 1 S input2 RT | ecosystem: Environmental > Aquatic > Deep subsurface > Shale gas/oil reservoir > Produced... | reverse complement strand
GCTCGTACTCGCCCATCGGGAAGTCGAGCTTGTGATCGAGCTTCTGCCGTTCGATCCAGAACTGGAACTCGCCGGGCTTGTCGCCGGTGGTTTCACCGTTCTCGAACATGCTGACCACGACGACCTTGATCGGAATCGGCGCAGCCGGCACCGGCGACGGCTCGCCAAGCAGCTCCGCCGGAGGCTTCACGCAGGCGCCGAGCATGCCCAGCACAAGCACCGGCAGCAGACGATGCAGGCTTCGCATGGTCATGGCGCGTGGCTGTCCAGCAGGGCGAGGTAGTGCTCGCGCCGTGGCGCGTCGAGCCAGGCGACCTCGAAGCTGTTGCGGACCAGCGTGGTGATCTCGTCAGCGGTGAAGCCGGCATCCTCATGCAGCGCGATGAGGTTTTCGTTCATGTAGCCGCGGAAATAGGCGGGATCGTCGGAGTTGATCGTCGCCTTCATGCCGATTGCCAGCATCCGGCGGATCTCGTCGCCGGTGAGGTTCTGGACAACGAAGCGATTGGAGATCGGGCAGACCGTCAGGCCCAGGCCCCGGCGCGCGATTTCCGCGCACAGCGCCGGGTCTTCGAGTGCATTGACGCCATGGTCGATGCGATCGACGCCGATCACGTCGAGGCACTGGCCGATGTGCACCAGGGTGTTCTGCTGGTTGACGTCGCAGTGCATGGTCAGCCGGTAACCCTCGGCGCGCGCGCGAGCGAAGACATCGGCGAACTTGATCGGCGGATTATCCCGCTCGTTCGAATCCAGCCCGACGCCGACGATCCACGGCTTGTACGGCAGCGAGGCGATCAGCGTGTCCATCGCCGATTCGGCCGGCAGCTCGCGCAGGAAGCACATGATCAGCTGCGATTCGACCCCGAGTTCGGCGGCCGCCTGAACCTGTGCGCGGTGAATGCCGTTGATCACCGTGTCGAAGGCGACGCCGCGGCCGGTGTGCGCTTGCGGGTCGAAGAACATTTCGCAATACAGCACGTTCTGCGAGCGGGTCTTGACCAGATAGGCCCAGGTCAGTCCGTAGAAGTCCTGCTCGCTGACCAGCACTTCCATTGCCTTGTAGTAGATCGCGAGGAACGACGGCAGATCGTGGAAGTCGTAAGCGGCGATCAGCGCTTCCGGCGTCTCATGGCCGAGCGCGACACCATTCTTGGCCGCCAGCGCGAAGCTCAGTTCAGGTTCTAGCGTGCCTTCAAGGTGCACGTGCAGTTCGGCTTTCGGCAGTTGCGCAATGAACGCGCGCACATCGATGGTGGATGACATGGATTGTTCCGGGAGCCGGATGGCGATTGCTGACAACGGCAATAGGCATGCCATGGCCGGTGCGAGACACGCGGCTCACGCAAAGGCGCAAAGACGCAAAGAAAAGCGATGAATCGCAGACGGCTTTTCGCCGTTGCTGTTGTTCGCGTCTTTGCGCCTTGGCGTGAGCAGGACTTTGCTGTGCTTCCGTCAGCGCGCACATTTCGTGCATCACGCACCAGCACCGTCGAATGGAACCCGGAGTCGCCAACAAGATGAGAAACCTGAAGTCACGCTGGATCGCCGCGCTGGCGACGTTCGGCCTTGCCATCGGTGCCGCGATCGCGGCCGACGCGCCGCCGCTGAAGGTGGCGTTCGTCTACATCGGCCCGGTCGGCGACGGCGGCTGGAGCTACCAGCACGATCTCGGCCGCAAGGCGCTGGAAAAGGAGATGGGCGCCAAGGTCAAGACCGTATTCGTCGACAGCGTGCCGGAGACCGCCGACGCCGAACGCGTGATCCGCCAACTGGCCGCCGGCAAGAACGAGCTGATCTTCACGACCTCGTTCGGCTACATGGACCCGACTCAGAAGGTCGCCAAGCTGTTCCCGAAGACGCGCTTCGAGCATGCCACCGGTTACAAGTCTGGCCCGAACTCGGTGAACTACGACGCCCGCTTCTACGAAGGCGCCTATCTGCTTGGCGTGATCGCCGGCTCGATGACCAAGACCAACACGCTCGGCTTCGTCGGCTCGTTCCCGATTCCCGAAGTGATCCGCAACCTCGACGCCTATACGCTCGGCGCGCGCAGCGTGAACCCGAAGATCAAGACCAAGGTGATCTGGGTCGACACCTGGTACGACCCCGGCAAGGAACGCCAGGCCGCAGAAACGCTGATCGCCCAGGGTGCCGACATGCTGTGCCAGAACACCGATTCCCCCGCTGCCGTGCAGGTGGCCGAGGAAAAGGGCGTGCATGCCTTCGGCTGGGATTCCGACATGAGCCGTTTCGGCCCGCGCGCTCACCTGACTGCCAACACCCAGAACTGGGGCGTCTACTACATCGACGAAGTGAAGAAGGTGCTCGCCGGTACCTGGACCGGCGGCCGTCAGGTGCGCTGGGGCATCAAGGAAGGGCTGGTGGTGCTGTCGCCGCTGAATCCATCAGTGCCGGCGCCGGTCGCGAAGGTCTTCGAAGCACGCAAGCAGGCGATCATCGAAGGCACCTTGCATCCGTTCGCCGGGCCGCTGAAGGACAACAGCGGCAAGCTGCGCATCGACGCCGGCAAGACCATGCCGAGCGACGAGCTGCTGTCGATCAACTGGTACGTCGAGGGTGTCGAAGGCTCGATTCCGAAGTGAACGTCGTACCGTCATCAGAATCGGACAATCCGGAGCACAAAGGCACGAAGAACAACAACTGCAAGGGCACGAAGGGAAAAATGATGCTCTTGGTGTCCTTACTTGGTCCCTTTGTGCCTATGTGCACCGGGCTTTTTGCCGAAGGCCATCGCTGACTCGAATCGAATGAAGATCTTGCTGCTTCAGAACGCCGATGTCGTCGTCACCATGGACGCCACGCGCCGCGAGATTCGTGGCGGCAGTGTCGCGATCGAAGGCAAGACGATTGCCTGCGTCGGCACTGCCGCCGAGGTTGCTGCCTGGATCGCGGCTGATCCGGCGCGGACGCCGACCACGACCCGCAACATGGCCGGCTGCGTCGTGATGCCTGGGCTGATCAATGGTCACCATCACCTGTACCAGACGCTGACGCGGGCGATCGGCACCGGCGGCGGTCTGATCCTGTTCGACTGGCTGAAGATGCTCTATCCGATCTGGGGCCGCATGGACCCGGAAGCGGTCTACGTCAGCGCCAAGATCGGGCTTGCCGAACTGGTGATGAGCGGTGCCACCACCGTGGCCGATCATCTGTACATGTACCCGAACGGCAGCCGCATCGACGACGAGATCGCCGCCGCGCAGGAACTCGGCGTGCGCTTCCATCCGACGCGCGGCTCGATGAGCGTCGGCGAATCGAAAGGCGGCTTGCCGCCGGATCATCTGGTCGAGCGGGAGGACGCGATCCTCAAGGACTCGCAGCGCGCCATCGATACCTTCCATGACCCCGAGCGTCACTCGATGCTCAGGATCGGCCTGGCGCCGTGCTCGCCGTTCAGCGTCAGCGGCACGCTGATGCGCGAGAGCGCGCGGCTGGCGCGCTCGCACCAGAAGGTCGGCCTGCACACGCATCTGGCCGAAACTGCCGACGAGGATCGCTACTGCGTCGAGAAGTTCGGCCTGCGGCCGATCGACTACGCGGAGTCGGTGGAGTGGCTCGGGCCGGACGTCTGGTTCGCGCACATGGTCCATCCGTCGCCGGCGGACATCGCGAAGATGGCGCACAGCTGCAGCGGCATCTGCCATTGCGCCAGCAGCAACATGATCCTGGCGTCCGGCATCGCGCCACTGAGGGCCATGGTCGATGCCGGCGTGCGGGTCGGCATCGGCGTCGATGGTTCGGCGAGCAACGACGGCAACCACATGCTTGGCGAGGCGCGGCAGGCGATGCTGCTGCAGCGCGTCGGCTGGCCGGGTTTCGAGTCACGCGCGGATCGCTTCTCGGCTCGCGAAGCGCTGGAACTGGCCACGCTCGGCGGCGCGCGGATGCTGGCCCGCGACGACATCGGCAGCCTGCAGCCGGGCATGTCGGCCGATGTCGTGGCGTTTCGCGTCGATGGCATCGAGCACGCCGGTGCGCAGGCCGATCCGGTCGCAGCACTCATGACTTGCTCGCCCGTTCGTGCCTGGACCTCGGTGATCAACGGCCGGCTGGTCGTTGATGACGGCATGCTGCTCGGTGTCGATCTGCCGGCGCTGGTCCGGCGCCATAACGCTGCCAGCCAGCGGCTGCTGAACGCCTGACGACCTGCAGGGTGGGCAGGCTTCATCTGCCCACCTTTGCGCAATCGTTGAACCTTGGCGAATCGGTGGGCAGGTGAAGCCTGCCCACCCTACGATCACGGCAGGCTTTCGAGCAGCCGCCGATACCAGCGGATGAGCTTGGCGTAGTCCGCCACGGCGATCCTTTCGTTGGCGCCGTGGATGCGTTGCAGGTCTTCGGCGTTCAGGGTCACCGGCATGAAGTTGTAGCGGTTGTCGTACAGGCCTTCGTAGTGGCGTGCGTCGGTGGCCCCGAGCATCAGGCCGGTGGTCACCACGGCATCCGGGAACACGCTGCGAGTGACCTCGGCCAGTTGCCGGAACTCGGCGGAATCGGGATCGGACACCGCCGAGGCTTCGCTGGCAAAGCCACCGTCGAGCGTGATCGCGATGCCGTCATCGGCGATCGCCTTGCGGATATGTGCTTCCACGGCATGGGCGCTGTCGCCCGGCAGCAGCCGGAAGTTGATCACCGCGCTGGCTTCGGCCGGCAGCACATTGTCCTTGACGCCGGCGCGCAGCATCGTCGGTGCCGTGGTGGTGCGGACCAGCGCGTTGGAGACCGGCTGCGCCGTCAGCAGCTTGATCAGCAGCCCCTCGAACAGCCAGCGGTTGGCGATCGCCACGCGATTGACCAGGCCCATTGCGGGGGCTGCGCGTTCCAGCATCACGTCGACCGGTGCGGCCAGCCGCGCCGGCAGAGGCTGGTCCTGCAGGCGGACCAGCGCGCGGGCGAGGCGCGTCACGGCGGTGTCCGGCGGCGGCTGCGAGGAATGGCCGCCCGCTGCGGTGGCGGTCAGCCGGAATGAGGCATAGCCCTTTTCGGCAGCCATGATCGTGGCCACCGGGCGCGACACGCCGGGCATGATCCCAGTGGTCAGCGCACCGCCTTCATCGAGCAGGAATGCAGCCCGGATGCCGCGCTGCTTGAGTGTTGCGGCGATGGCCTTGGCACCGCTGCCGCCGACTTCCTCGTCGTGGCCGAACGCGAACAGCAAGCTGCGCGGCGGCTGCCAGCCCTGTGCGGCGAGCGCTTCGGCAGCTTCCATCAGGCCGGTCACGTTCAGCTTGTCGTCGAGCGTGCCGCGGCCCCAGATGTAGCCGTCGGCGATGACGCCTGCGAAGGCCGGATGCGTCCAGCGCGCTTCGGTGCCCGGCTCGACCGGCACCACGTCGATGTGGGCCAGCAGCAGCACCGGCTTCAGCGATGGGTCGCGGCCACGCCAAGTGAACAGCAGGCTGCCGTCGCCGATGCGCTCGCGCGTCATCACGCGATGGGCATTCGGATAACGGCTGGCCAGCAGGTCGGCGAACGCGGCCAGCGCTGCAGGATCGGATGCGGGATCGGCTCCGGTCGAGATCGTCGGAATGCGCACCGCTTCGGCCAGCCGCGCAGCGGCAGCGGCTTCATCGATCGTGGCGAGATCGTGCGCGGTTGCCGCGTCCGGCAATGCCGGCATGCGCAGCGTGTTGAACGCGAGCACGGCCAGCAGCGCGAGCAGGCTCAGCAAGATCGGGATGATCAGGCGCATCGATCGTGGGGCGGGCAGGGTGGAAGCCCTAGCATCGGCGATTCGCGCGGTGCCGGAAACGTCCGGCATCACCCGGGCTTGCCAGCGCAGCGCAGCAACGCGGACAGTCGCGCACCGCCTTGCAATGGATTCGCCCGCCTGATGATGAGCACGATCTCGACGATCTACCTGCCGATGGCGCTGGCGATCATCATGCTGGGGCTGGGCTTGTCGCTGACGATCGACGACTTCCGCCGCGTGCTGACCCAGCCACGGGCGGTTGCGGTGGCGCTGGTGGTGCAGGTGATCGTGCTGCCGTCGGTGGCCTTCGGGCTCTGCTACGCGTTTGCGCTGAGCCCGGCGTTTTCGGTCGGCCTGATGCTGCTGGCGGCGTCGCCCGGCGGCACCAGCGCCAATCTGTTCAGCCATCTGGCGCGCGGTGACGTGGCGCTGAACATCACGCTGACCGCGGTCAATTCGCTGCTGGCGATCATCACGCTGCCGCTGATGATCAATCTGGCGTTGCTGCACTTCATTGGCGAAGGCAAGAGCGTGCCGCTGCAGTTCGGCAAGGTGGCGCAGGTGGTGGCGATCGTCATCGTGCCGGTGCTGGTCGGCATGCTGCTGCGCAATCGCCGGCCAATGCTGGCGATCCGCTTTGAAAAGCCGGTCAAGCTGTTCTCGCTGGTGTTCCTGCTGGCGATCGTGTCGCTGGTGGTGGTCAGCGGCTGGAAGGCGATCACCGAGGATCTGCCACGGATTGGTGGGGCGATGCTGAGCTTCAATCTGCTGAGTCTCGTGATCGGCTACCAGCTCGCGAAGCTGGCCGGACTCGGTCAGCCGCAGGCGACCGCGATCGGCATGGAAATCGGCGTCCACAACTCGGCACTGGCGATCTCGCTGGCGCTTTCGCCACTGCTGCTGAACTCGCCGACGATGGCGATTCCGGCCACGCTCTATAGCCCGATCATGATGCTGACGGCCGGCAGCTTCGCGTGGTGGCTGACGCGTGCAACGCGTGCCAACTGACACCACTGCGGAGCGCTCGCGGCGGCAGCAGGCCGCGGATCCGCGCAAACGCGCCTCGGCCCCTGTGACCGGCTTATCGGTTGACGAACAACGGCATTGCTAGAGTCGACGCGCCGCCGCCGCGGCCATTCACGAACGGAGGAGCAGCCATGAGCGAAGCATTACCGGTCAGCAAGCTGATCAACGAACCCACCGTGGTGGCCGCCGTCGAACAGGCGCGCGCACGCATTCTGGCGCATCCGGTATCGGATATCCGCGATCGGCACGGCAACCAGTACGTCGATCTGGTGATGGAAGGCGGCGGCGTGCTCGGCGTTGCGCTGGCCGGTTATTCCTATGTGCTGGAATCGGCTGGTATGCGTTTCCTGGGCCTTGGCGGCACGTCGGCCGGTTCGATCAATGCGCTGGTGATCGCGGCCCTCGGGCCGCCACATGTGGCCAAGGCAACGCGGGTAGCCGAGATCGTCGCCAATGTGCCGATGGCCAGCTTCATCGATGGCGACGGCGATGCCCGTGACTTCACCCAGGCGCTGGTCGGCGGCGCCGGCAAGTTCAAGCTGGCGATGAAGGCGGCACAGGTCGTCGACAACTTTTCCGATGACCTTGGGCTGCATCCGGGGTCGCGCTTCCGCAGCTGGCTCACCACCGTGCTCGCCGACAACGGGATCGCCACGCTGACCGATCTCGATGCCGTGCTGGCAACGCCGCCGCCGGAGGGCTATGTCGTCGAACACGATGCGGAGCGCGGGGTTCGTGCGACCGATACCGACACGCAGGCGATCAAGGGCCGATTGGCGGTGATTGCCGCCGACATTACGACTGGTACCAAGGTCGAGCTGCCGAAGATGGCGGCGCTGTACTGGGCGCAGCCGGAAGCGCTGAATCCGGCCGATTTCGTCCGTACCTCGATGTCGGTACCGGCGTTCTTCCATCCGGTGCGGGTCGGCAAGATTCCGCAGGGACCGGATGCGCTGGCGCGCTGGCAGGCGCTGACCAGCTACAAGGGCACGCGGGTGCCGAAGGAATGCGTGTTCGTTGATGGCGGCATCGTCTCGAACTTCCCGATCGCCGTGTTCCACAACCAGCGCAAGGTGCCACGGGCGCCAACCTTCGGCGTCAAGCTCGGCATTCCGGCCGACGAACCGACGCTGATCGACAGCCCGACCAAGCTGATCGGCAGCGTGTTCAATGCGGCGCGCGGTGCGCTGGACCAGGACTTCCTCGCCGGCAACCCGGACTACAGCAGGCTGATCGCCTACATCGATACCAAGCAGCACAACTGGCTGAATTTCGATCTGCCGAACAAGGACAAGATCGACCTGTTCCGGGAAGGCGCGAAGGCGGCAGCCGCGTTTCTGGAAACCTTCGACTGGGTCGAATACAAGCGCCTGCGCAAGCTGAAGGCGATGCTGCGTGAAGCGTCTGACGTCTGACGACAGCTCAGGCGGGAGCGTCGGCGATCTGGCGCATCGCCTCGATCACCAGCGGGTGCAACGACGCATCGCCTTGCTCGATGCGGGCGCGCAGCTGCTTCTGCATCCGCGGCTCCCAGAACTTGTCGATGTGATTGGCGACGCCGGCCACCGCTTCGGCGTGATCGGGTTCGGCCGCGAAGAAATCCGCGATGCGGTTGGCCATCTCGCCGAGGTTCTGGGGGTTCATGCAGGCACCTTTTCAAGTGACGGAGCGGCCACGCCGCTGGCGGCGATCAGGCGCGCGCCGCAGGCATAGACCACGTGGTTGTTGTTGCGCGCGAAGCCGACCAGGGTCAGTCCGGCGTCTTCGGCCATGCGCACAGCGAGGGCGGTCGGCGCCGAGATCGCGGCCAGCAGCGGCAGGCCGATGGTCGCGGCCTTCAGCACCATTTCGTAGCTGGCGCGCGAGGTGATCACGGCAAAGCCGCGAGCCGGGTCGAGATGGGCAACGGACATCGCACCGATCAGCTTGTCGAGCGCGTTGTGACGGCCGACATCCTCGCGCACCAGCAGCAGCCGGCCGCTGGCATCGGCCCAGCCAGCGGCATGAGTCGCACCGGTGATGGCATTGATCGGCTGTCGGCTTCGCAGCGCGTGCAGCGCCCGGTGCAGCGCCGTCGTCTCGATCGGCAACCCGGCCGGCACATGCGGTGCCGGACGCATTGCTTCAGCAATCGTTTCCGATCCGCACAGGCCGCAGCCGCTGCGGCCGACAAGGTTGCGGCGGCGATCGGCCAGCCGCTGATGGCGCTCCGGCGGGATCCGCAGCGACACCTCGAAACCGTTGTCGAGTGCAGTGACGCCGAGCAGTTCGACGTCCTCGCGGCACTCGACGATCGCTTCGCTTAAGCAGAAGCCCAGCGCGAAGTCGGCGAGATCACCCGGTGTGGCCATCATCACCACATGCGGTGCACCGTTGACGATCAGCGCGACTGGCGCTTCCTCGGCCACGCAGTCCTGCGTGGCCTGAGTCAGGCCGTCACGGGTGCTGACGACCGGCAGCAGCGCGTAGCCCGCTGCCGAGTCCGCATCGAGCGGATGCCTACTTGGCGCTTGCGGTGCCGACATCGCTGGCTTCTTTGAGCATCTGTTGCTGGTGGTCGCTGAACTCGCGATAGCGGCGCTGCCATTCGCTCGGCTGGCTGACGCGGGTCACCTGCACCGCCGTGACCTTGAACTCCGGGCAGTTGGTGGCCCAGTCCGAGTTATCGGTGGTGATCACGTTGGCACCTGAGAACGGGTGGTGGAACGTGGTGTAGACGACGCCGGGCTGAACACGCTCGGTGACCTTGGCGCGCAACACGGTATTGCCGGAGCGGCTTTCGATGCCGACCCAGTCGCCATCGTTGACGCCGCGCGTTTCCGCATCGTGCGGATGGATTTCGAACACGTCCTCGCTGTGCCATTCGCTGTTGGCGGTACGACGCGTCTGCGCGCCGACGTTGTACTGGGAAAGAATTCGGCCGGTGGTCAGGATCAGCGGGTACTTGCCGTTGACCTTCTCGTGCGTCGGCACGTATTCGGTCAGCAGGAAGCGGCCCTTGCCGCGCACGAATTCGTCGATGTGCATCGTCGGTGTGCCGAGCGGCGCCTCGTCATTGCACGGCCACTGCACGCTGCCGAGTTCGTCGAGCTTGGCGAACGACACGCCGTTGAAGGTCGGCGTAAGACGGGCAATCTCGTCCATGATTTCGGCCGAGTTCCGGTAGTTCATCGGGTAGCCGAGCGCATTGCTGAGCATCTGCGTCGCTTCCCATTCGCCAACACCGGACTTCGGCCGCATCACCTGTCGCACCGGCGATATGCGCCGCTCGGCATTGGTGAACGTGCCGTCCTTTTCGAGGAACGACGAGCCCGGCAGGAACACGTGAGCGAACTTCGCGGTTTCGTTCAGGAACAGGTCCTGGACGACGACGCATTCCATCGCACTCAATGCCGCCGTGACGTGCTGGGTATTCGGGTCGCTCTGGGCGATGTCCTCGCCGTGCACGTACAGGCCAAGGAATTCACCGTCGAGCGCCGCTTCGAACATGTTCGGGATACGCAGGCCCGGTTCGTTCGAAAGCTGAACCTTCCACTCGCTTTCGAACTCGCTGCGCGCGGCGACATCGGACACGTGCCGATAGCCCGGCAGCTCATGCGGGAAGCTGCCCATGTCGCAGGAGCCCTGCACGTTGTTCTGGCCTCTGAGCGGGTTGATGCCGACGCCTTCACGGCCGACGTTGCCGGTGGCCATCGCCAGGTTGGCGATGCCGATCACCATCGTCGAGCCCTGGCTGTGCTCGGTGACGCCGAGGCCGTAGTAGATCGCCCCATTGCCGCCGTTCGCGTACAGCCGTGCTGCACCGCGCACCATCGCCGCCGGCACGCCGGTGACCGATTCCATCGCCTCCGGCGAGTTGCGGCTCTGCGCCACGAAATCGCGCCACTTATTGAACGAGGCGACATCGCAGCGTTCGGCGACGTAGTCCTCCTTGACCAGCCCTTCGGTGACGATCACGTGGGCAAGGCTGTTGATCAGCGCGACATTGGTGCCGGGCCGCAGCTTCAGGTGGTAGTCGGCCTCGACGTGTGGCGTGCGCACCAGATCGATGCCGCGCGGGTCGGCGACGATCAGCTTCGCGCCCTGACGCAGCCGGCGCTTCATCTGCGACGCGAACACCGGGTGGCCATCGGTCGGGTTGGCGCCGATGACGACGATGACATCGGCCTGCATCACCGAATCGAAGGTCTGGGTGCCGGCCGACTCGCCAATGGTCTGCTTCAGGCCGTAGCCTGTGGGCGAATGGCAGACGCGGGCGCAGGTGTCGACGTTGTTGTTGCCGAACGCGGCGCGGACCATCTTCTGGACGACATAGACCTCCTCGTTGGTGCAGCGGCTGGAGGTGATCGCGCCGACCGAGCCGCGCCCGGCCTTGGCCTGGATGCGCTTGAATTCGCTGGCGGCGTGGTCGATCGCTTCCTGCCAGCTGACCTCGCGCCACGGATCGGAAATCTTTGCGCGGATCATCGGCTTGGTGATCCGGTCCTGGTGCGTCGCATAGCCGATCGCGAAGCGGCCCTTGACGCAGGAATGGCCGTGGTTCGCATGGCCATCCTTGTTCGGCACCATGCGGACGATCTCTTCGCCCTTCATTTCAGCGCGGAACGAACAGCCGACGCCGCAGTAGGCGCAGGTGGTGGTGACGCTGTGCTCGGCCTGGCCCTTGGCGATCAGCGATTTCTCGCTGAGCGTGGCAGTCGGGCAGGCGGCGACGCAGGCGCCGCAGGACACGCATTCCGAGGCCATGAAGTCGTCGTTCTGGCTCGGGCTGACTTTCGAGTCGAAGCCGCGACCCTGGATCGTCAGCGCCAGCGTGCCCTGCTGCTCGTCGCAGGCGCGCACGCAGCGCGAACAGACGATGCACTTGCTCGGATCAAACGTGAAATACGGATTCGATTCGTCCTTTGCCACGAAGCGCGCGTTGGCCTTGCCGTCGACCTTCGGGTGCACGTGGTTGTCGCCGTCGTAGCCGTAGCGCACTTCGCGCAGGCCGACGGCACCGGCCATGTCCTGCAGTTCGCAATGGCCATTGGCCGGGCAGGTCAGGCAATCCAGCGGGTGATCGGAGATGTACAACTCCATCACGCCACGGCGCAGGTCGGCAAGCTTGTCGTTCTGGGTGACCACCTTCATGCCGTCGGCAACCAGTGTGGTGCACGACGCCGGGTAGCCGCGCATGCCTTCGATCTGCACCAGGCACAGCCGGCAGGAGCCGAAGGCTTCCAGCGTGTCGGTCGCGCAGAGCTTCGGGATGTTGATGTCGGCAAGCGCAGCAGCGCGCATCACCGAGGTCCCTTCCGGCACCGTGACCTCGCGGCCATCGATGCTGAGCGTGACCTGCTTTGCTGGGGCTTCAGCGATGGCGGTCTTCTGGCCGACATTGCGCGGCGGGCGCGGCGCGGGCGTGCCGAGATCCTTGTCGATGATCGAGAACATGACGGTTTACCTCTGATTCGGATACGCGTGCACGGAAAGATCCCGAGCACAAAGGCACGAAGGGAAAAAGCAAGGGCACCAGGAAAAGCCGCTAATTGGCGATTCGTCGTACGCCTTCACGCATGGATTCAGCATGAAAGTTGAGAAGCAAACCGAGCCGTTTGTTGGCCAGGCGAAGATAGGTAAGGACCTGTGCGGTATGCACCGGTGCAAATCTGGGAAGCGTTTTGATCTCGACGATGACGACGTCCTCGACAAGAAAATCCAGACGATACGCATCACCGATATCCACGCCCTTGTAACGTGCTGGAAGTGGAACCTGGCGGCGGAAGCTGAGACCCCGTTGTCCAAGTTCGATTGCCAACGCGAGTTCATAAGCCGATTCGAGCAAGCCAATGCCAAGCTCGCGATGAACTTCAATGGCTGCGCCGATGACAACATTCGAGCATTCATTTTCATCCACCTTGGTGTCCTTGCTTATCCCCTTCGTGCCTTTGTGTTCAGGATGCTTTTTCGAGCATTTCAGGCTGCGGCCGGAAGTCTTCCGGGAAATGATTCAGCGCCGACAGCACCGGGAACGGCGCCATGCCGCCGAGCGCGCACAGGGAGCCGGCGAGCATCGTGTCGCAGAGGTCCCTGAGCAGCGCTTCCTGCTTGACCGGCTGATCGCCGGCCACCAGCTTGTCGATCACTTCCATGCCGCGCGTCGAGCCGATGCGGCATGGCGTGCACTTGCCGCAGGATTCGGTGGCGCAGAACTCCATTGAAAAGCGCGCCTGTTCGGCCATGTCGACGGATGAGTCGAATACGGTGATGCCGCCGTGGCCGACCATGTTGTTGAGGCGGGCAAAGGCCTCGTAGTCCAGCGGCAGATCGAACTGCGATTCCGGGATATATGAGCCCAGTGGGCCGCCGACCTGCACGGCGCGGATCGGCTTACCTGAAAGCGTGCCGCCGCCGTAGGTGTAGAGCAGGTCGCGCAAGGTGACGCCGAACGCTTTCTCCACCAGCCCGCCGAACTTCACGTTGCCGGCCAGCTGCACCGGCAGGGTGCCGCGCGAACGGCCAACGCCGAAGTGCTTGTAGTACTCGGCGCCCTTGTCGAGGATGACCGGTACCGACGCCAGCGTGATCACGTTGTTGATCACGGTGGGGCAGCCGAACAGGCCCTTGATCGCTGGCAACGGCGGCTTGAAGCGAACCATGCCGCGCTTGCCTTCAAGCGATTCCAGCAGCGAGGTTTCCTCGCCGCAGATATAGGCGCCGGCGCCCATCCGCACTTCCAGATCGAAACGCTTGGCCGACCCCTGGATGTTCGCGCCGAGCCAGTCGCTCGCGTAGGCGCTGGCAATCGCTTCTTCGAGCGCGCGCTGCCCATACGGGTACTCGCAGCGCAGGTAGATGTAGCCGCGCGTTGCACCGACTGCGAGGCCGGCGATGGTCATGCCTTCGATCAGCAGGAACGGATCGCCTTCGCAGACCATGCGATCGGCATAGGTGCCGGAATCGCCTTCATCGGCATTGCAGACGATGTACTTCTGCGCGCCTTCGGCACCCAAGACTGTCTTCCACTTGATGCCGGCCGGAAACGCGGCACCACCGCGGCCACGCAGGCCGGATTCGGTGACGGCGGCGACGATCGCTTCCGGGGCCATCGCCAGTGCGTTCTTCAGGCCGCGATAGCCGCCATGCGCGAGGTAGTCATCGAGGCTGACCGGATCGGTGATGCCGGCGCGCGCGAAGGTCAGGCGCTCCTGGTTCTTGATGTACGGAATCTCCTCGACCCGATCGAGGCTCAGCGGATGAGGGCCGCCGTGGGT
>Ga0114983_1000696_pt1 | contig 14013 bp, 12 predicted proteins | sample Shrwel_input2_RT_FD_87182 | JGI IMG/M metagenome (GOLD analysis project Ga0114983, IMG submission 87182) | Subsurface microbial communities from deep shales in Ohio, USA - Utica-3 well 1 S input2 RT | ecosystem: Environmental > Aquatic > Deep subsurface > Shale gas/oil reservoir > Produced... | reverse complement strand
TCGCCAATTACAGGATAAATTGGCCAGAAGCTGCGATTAATAATGGCAAAATCACGCCGGCCAGAGTGGGCTATTGTCATTTAGGCACGCTCAATACTGCTTCCAAACCGTCTGCATCACATAGTCACGATAACTATGAATAATGCGCACCACCTTCTCTGCCACATTCGGCATGCTGTAATCTTCCACCAGCCGCATGGAGCGATCGTTACCCCGGCCCTGATTTTCCAGAATGGCCAGTCCCTGCAACACGCGCTCGGTACTCAGGCCCACCATCATGGCGGCAGCTTCTTCCATGCCTTCCGGGCGCTCGTGAGCCTCGCGGATGTTCAGGGCAGGGAAATTGAGGATGGAGGCTTCTTCGCTGATAGTGCCGCTGTCAGACAACACCGCCTTGGCGCTCAGTTGCAGCTTGTTGTAGTCCTTGAAGCCAAGCGGTTTCAGTAGGCGTACCTTTTCATGGAACGTCACGCCCAGTGCATCCACTCGCTTTTGTGTACGCGGGTGGGTAGAGACAATCACGGGGTAGCCGTATTGCTCGGCAATGGCGTTCAGGGTGTCTACCAGCGCCAGGAAGTTTTTCTCGGAATCGACGTTTTCTTCTCGGTGGGCGCTTACCACAAAGAACTCACCTTCGCTCAGCCCCAGGCGCTCCAGCACATCAGAGCCCTCGATGCCTTCACGGAAGTGATTTAACACTTCGTACATGGGGCTGCCGGTTTTCACTACACGGTCCGGTAGCAGACCTTCGCGCAACAGGTAGTCCCGGGCGATGGTGCTGTAGGTCAGGTTGATATCGGCGGTGTGGTCGACAATACGGCGGTTGATTTCTTCCGGTACGCGCATGTCGAAGCAACGGTTGCCAGCTTCCATGTGAAAGGTGGGAATTTTGCGGCGTTTGGCCGGAATGACCGCCATGCAGCTGTTGGTATCACCCAGCACCAGAAGCGCTTCAGGCTGAACTTCTGCCAACACCTTGTCCACGGCGACAATTACGTTGCCAATAGTCTCAGCACCGCTGGCACCGGCGGCTTCCAAAAAGTAATCCGGTTTACGGATGCCCAGATCCTGGAAGAAGATTTCATTCAGCTCGTAATCATAGTTCTGGCCTGTGTGCACCAGAATGTGTTCGCAATACTCATCCAGTTTGGCCATTACCCGTGAGAGCCGGATTATCTCAGGCCGGGTACCGACCACAGTCATGACTTTCAGTTTTTTCATGGAAGTCTCGAATTTGTTCAGGCTTTGGTGCCGACGGGGCACGCGAAGGTATCGGGATTTTCCCGATCAAAAATTTCATTGGCCCAGAGCATACACACCAACTCGGTGTCGCCCACATTCTTGATGTCGTGGGTCCAGCCGGGAACAGTTTCCACAATTTCCGGGGATTCGCCGGAGGTAAACAGCTCGTAGAATTCGCCGGTGAGCATGTGGCGAAAACGGAAACAGGCTTCACCCTTGATCACCAGAAACTTCTCAGTTTTGGAGTGGTGATAATGCCCGCCACGGGTAACGCCTGGGTGTGCGGTAAAGAAAGAAAATTGCCCGGCATCCGGGGTTTTCAGCATTTCCACAAATACGCCACGTTCGTCACCATGCTGAGGCACCATGTAGGTAAAGCTCTCCGGCGGCAGGTAGCTTACGTAGGTGGAATACAGTGCTCGTACCAGTCCTTTGCCCACAGGTTCTGTCACAAGATTATCCCGTGTAGCTTTGAATCGGTTCAGCTGCTCTGCCAGTTTGCCAACGGTTATCTGGTACGTCGGCTCCACTTCCACAAACGGGCCATTTGGATCACTAGATTCCATCAGCGAGAGGAAACTGGCGATGACATCATCCACATACACCAGGTTAATTACCGCGTCTGGATCGTTAATCTGCACCGGCAAATCCCGTGCGATATTATGGCAGAAGGTCGCAACAGCAGAGTTGTAATTCGGCCGCGCCCATTTTCCGAACACATTGGGTAGGCGGTAGATATACACCGGGTTGCCGGTCTTTTCATTAAGTGCCAGCAGTGAATCTTCCGCACCCCGTTTGCTGTTACCGTAATCGTTATCCCGATCTACCTGAATGGAAGAACTGTAGATAATCGGAATTTTCCGGCCCGTTTGCTCAACTGCCTCGCAAAGTACTTGGGTGAGATCAGCGTTTCCAGTCTGGAATTCCGCCGGGTCTTCGGGACGGTTAATGCCGGCCAGGTGAACCACCCAGTCCACGTCTTCCAGCAGCTTGGGCAAATCCTGATCAGTGTGTTCGCGGGTGAACGGCACAACTTCAAAATCGCCTTTCTCCCGAAAATGCATTAACAAGTTTTTGCCGATAAACCCGTTTGCTCCGGTGACCATTACACGCATGGTTAATCCTCCGGGCTGATGTATTCACCCTGCTCCAGGGCACGAATAAATTCCAGTTTTCTCAGCAGCTCCTGCATGCCTGCCACATCCAGTCGCTCGGTGTTGTGGGAGTTGTAGTCTTCGGTGTGAGAGATCTTTTCCTCGCCCTGATCCACAAACTTGCCATAGTTCAGGTCTCGAAGGTCTGGCGGGATGCGGAAATAATCGCCCATGTCTTCCGCGCAGGCCATTTCCTCGCGGCTGAGCAACACTTCGTACAGCTTTTCGCCATGGCGGGTGCCGATCTCCTGTACGGGATGTTCCCGCTTCCCTGTTAGCTCAGTAAGCGCATGGGCGAGTGTTTTTATCGTAGCGGCGGGAGCTTTTTGTACGAACAGATCACCGTTGTTGCCATGTTCGAACGCGTAAAGCACCAAATCCACTGCATCAGCCAGGGTCATCATGAACCGGGTCATGTTGGGATCCGTAATGGTGATGGGCTTACCCGCACGAATCTGATCGACGAACAACGGGATGACTGAGCCGCGAGACGCCATTACATTGCCGTAGCGGGTGCCGCAGATGACGGTTTTTTCCGGATCTACGTTGCGGGATTTGGCCACCATTACCTTTTCCATCATCGCCTTGGAGATTCCCATGGCGTTGATTGGGTACACCGCTTTATCTGTGCTTAGGCAGACGACACGCTTAACCTCATTCTGGATGGCGGCTTCAAGCACGTTCTCTGTGCCGATGACGTTCGTTTTCACCGCTTCCATGGGGTGAAATTCGCAGGATGGGACTTGTTTCAACGCTGCGGCGTGAAATATGTAATCAACACCACGGGTTGCATTCAGTAGACTCGTGTAATCACGCACATCACCAATGTAGAATTTCAGCTTGGGATTTGCGTAGCATTTACGCATGTCGTCCTGTTTCTTTTCATCCCTGCTGAAGATGCGGATTTCTTCAATGTCGGTATCCAGGAAGCGGTTGAGAACGGCGTTGCCGAAGGAGCCGGTGCCGCCGGTGATTAACAAGGTCTTCTTCTTAAAGGGCATGTGGAGTGATCCTTACTTTTTTTCGTAGGCGTATTTGAATAAGGCGATATTGGCTTCTACAGCATCGCGCTGAGAGAATTTGTTTTTGGCCCAGGTGAGTACGTTCTTGCGCATGCGGAGGTAATCTTCTTCAGACATGGTCGCCAGCTCATTGAGTGCGGTACTGAATGCATCGGGGTTGCTGAGGGGGAGATCCCAGCCGAGGCCTAGGTTTTGGAGGTTACGCCAAGGCGTAGTATCTGCAAGCACGATAGGCAAGCCTGCGCAAAGCGCCTCCGCTATAACGTGCCCGTAGTTCTCTCCTTTAGTCGGGAAGAAAAACACCTCGTAGTTCTTAAGCGTTTTAACCACAGCATCAGGATTTAACATGCCCTTGTATTGAACCTCAATGTGTGAAGGCATTTCCGCGATTACGTTCTCACACTCACACCAATAACCTTGGTCTTCGATTGGTCCGTAAATATCATAAGTCAGAGGTTGCTTAACGTTCTTCAGAATCTCAAGAGCAGTAAGCAAGTTCTTCTTTGGTGAGATTCTGGAAATAAAGACACATTTTAGCGGCCCGGGCGTGCGGTGTTCTAGATGTTCTGCGAATTCCTGCGCCCCGATATCCTCTGCGACGTGAATATCGACGTTCAAGCCCAAAGCCTTGCGAATGTCTTCTGCCTCATAATCGCTGGATGCCTGAAACACTGTGCCTCGATGTAAGCCAAGCAGCTTGAAAACTTTTATGAAGACACTCTTCTTGGCCGATTTAAGTGAAAGCGCCCCTTCAGAAAACTCACCGCGCGGGCCTAGCACCACTTTTTGCCGGAGCGCCCTAGCCAGCAGCAGTGGAAAAAAGGAAAAGCGCGGAGAGAAAAAGCTGTTAAGATACACGAGGTCGTAGTCTCTGTCGCGCAACTGCCGGGCAATCTGTGCGTAGCCCTTCTTGCCGGGTTGAGCATAGAACACGGAGGCGTTACCTACCTGATTCCAGGCGCCACAGATTACCGAGGTGTATGGGGTTGTATCGCCCAAGTCTCTATCGCCAGTGATAAGCTTGAAACTTATTTCTTTGCCTGCATGGTTAAACAGGTTCTTGATGGTTTTAATAGGGCCGCCACCTTTGTAACCGGGGAGATAGTAGCCAGAAAAAATAATAATAGTCATCGACAATCTCAGAATTATAAAACCAAAAGAACAACTCCAAAATCTACGGAGCCTTTGAAAAAGTCGGCAATTTTCAACCAACTATACAGAGTCACATCGAATATGCCTTCATCGGCCGCCACCGACACCACGCTTCGGTTCTGCAGAGGCAACAGTTTCTTCAGGACTGCGGCTTTACGTTCTTCAGAATAACGTGGCATGAATACTCCCATGCCGCCCGGCTAGTGAAAATCAGGCAAAATCGCCAACTGGACAACGAGACTGACAGAGGGGGTTGACAGGATCCGGCAACCTGATGATGGGTGACAAATACCTACTGGCATAGGGGGACTAGTGCGTCTGTTTTCCGCCAAAATGGCGGGAAACGCGCAGAAAACATACAAATTATGGAGAATTGGGCCTGACTTTTCCGATTTATGCCAGCTAAAATGGATACTGGTGAAAATAGACGGCTATCCAGACCTTCCCTAAATCCTGCTATCAACCTCTTCAACCAATCTCTTCCACGTATATTTTCTTTTTAAAATCTTCATCTTTTCGACATACGTTGTCTCACTATGAGAACCATCCCAGTCTAGGGCTTCTAAAAGATTCGCTAAGTCCTCATCAACGAACGTCACATACGGACGAAGATCCTCAGGAATGTTGTCAAATCTATTACAAACCAATGCGCCGGATAATACGATAAGATCAAAAAATTTCGAAGGAAAAAAATACCGTTGATCAATTCCTTTCGAATATCTTAAGCAAAAGTTACATTGAGCAAACCGACTGTAATAATTAACTATTTCTGGAGAAGCAAAACCATGAAAAATGATATTTTTGTTCTGAGCCGCCACTTGCCTCACAAAAAAATCTAAAGAGCCACGACCAAAAACGTGAAGTCTGTGCTCACGCGTTTCAGGAAAAGGCCAACTATTGACTAAAAGATCTATACCATTATACGGCTCGATCGAACCAGCAAAAACAGAGTATTTCTCACCAGACTCTTTAACGCAAAACAGTTCGCCCTCAATACTTGACTCTATAATACCTCCCGGAAAAACGTAACACTTCTGATCGGGCAACTTGAAGTCTCTAACACATACCTCGGTAATTGGCACATAAAAATCAAAGCTAAACCGAACAAACTTAGAAGAAATAAAACAAAGCAGTTCTTTCGGATTAACAAGCAGATAAGTCCCAAATACGCAACGACAATTTATATCTTGTAAAATTAAAATAGTTCTGCAAGAAAAAGGCCTAACTAGAAGAGAAAACAGTTGACACGAAAGGCTTGTATTATAGAAAAAAATAAAATTTGGTCGATTTCTTACAAAATAAAAAAAGAGGAACACAAAAAAAAACAATCGCTTCAATAGATAGAAATTAAACGTCGGCAAAAAATGAATTCTACCTTCATAATTAGAACGAACAAGAAGCTTCTCATTTGGCCAACTAGGCAATTCCGGCATAACGAAATTTTGACCCTTCCCAAACTGGGACTCAAGCGCATTAATTATTTCATGCTGGACTTTAGCTCCTGCCGCACTTCCTTTAAATCCCGGCGCTTGAGGTATAGAAAATGAGCCAACAAAGAAATAACTCATAGCTTATACATAACCTTCTTAAAGAGACCGACGGCATTAGCGACAGCAAACTTTCTCGCCAAGTAATTAAAGCCAGACCAGTACAACAAAAGGTTTATGGAATACCAAGGAAAATCAAACTTCAGTGAGCAGGTTTCAACCAACGCAAGCTCGAAACCACGGCGATCGGTAGTAGAGGAAAAAATAATATTGTTCTCGATTGGTCTGTAATCGGCTTTGTATCTACAAATTTGCGAATTAGCCTTCTTAATTGTCACACAATAGTCGTATTCAGAAATCAATTCCTTACCTTTCTGACCATAAACATCAAAACATAAAGAACCTTGCAGACCATTATGCTCCTTTATCAAACGTAAAACAGACTCCGTACAATTCTCCATGAAGGAATCATATTCGATAGAGTTCTCATGTATCGGCGAAAAACTGTATTTCCTAAAGTCCCGATTCTGCAGTGGAAGACCGACTTGAACAATGTTCGAACCAGATACATTGTGAAAACCACCCGCATCAGAAACATTTGTAGCATGGCTAAGATAAGGGTAAACAAACTTTTTGTTGCACTCAGCTAAATATAAAGCGAAATATTTTTTCCAACTGGAGCCTTTCCATTTTTTTACATAGGCCGGGAGTTTTACAGAATTCTTTACATCTAAATCGTCAACACCTTCTTGCCAAGATCGAAATGCCGACCATTGCGCTGATGTCCACGCTTGCCCCCAAGAACAAGGAACTTGCATAAAATAGGTGTCATATTGGCTTCGAAGAGGAGAGAATGGTAACCCGGCATATTCATTATACTCAGGCGAATATAATGACACGCCAGCTATTTCCTCATCATTGTGATAGAAACTTAATGCATCCTGAGCAAACACGTAGAAAAACTTATCTACTACAATGTCATCTTCGAGTAAAATTATCGAGCCTTTGGTTTTCGATAGGTCACCACACCTAAGTATATGTCTTCTAAGCCCCATATTTTCTTTATATTCAACAACTTTTTTTTCCCCGCACTCGAAATCAAATTCTTTTGCAACAGAAACCACTTCTTCTGAAGCACCGCCATCTATAGAAATTATTAAATTAACAGGTTGACGATAATATGCATTATTCAAAGCGCGCAATGACCTACGGAGAGCTTGAGGGCGTGAAAATGCAACGACAATAATTGTTGGAGAGATCGCAATCAAAACAAGATACTCTTGAATAAATGAACCGCCGTACAGCAGCCTTGAATTTTTTAAAAAATGATTCTTCGATAATTTATTGCACCTGAGTCTAAACCATTCTTAACCCAGAGGAACGCAAGGACAAAAAGACCAAAAATCCGAAAATCGTCGATAACAGTATTAATGAAAAATGGAACGAAAAACGCGACCCAAAGAATCCAAAAAGGTCTTCTAAAGTCAAGAAAAAACGAAATTAGAACAAAATAAATGATAATACCATACGAATAGTTGAGCCTTATAAAATCAGAGTGAGGCCGAAAAACCTGGCCATCTTTTTCCAAGTAATAACCCTGACCAAAAAAAGGATTAATATTAGGGTTGCCAAGAAAGTATTCCCATTTGTCTAACCTGCCACCGCCTAATTCAGACCCCATGCTCTTTTCTATTTCGGACCGAGCTTCTAGAAGCTTTAAATATTCAACTATAAATTCATAAAAAGTAAAAACCAAGACTACTGACAGGAAAAACAGAAAAACTAACAATCTAATCCGAGCGCGCCCTCTCACAGAAAAAGCAACATAAAAAAGCAAAACCATAGCTAACGCAATCAACGCACCTCTAGACTGGGTTCCTAAAATCATTAATAGAGAAAGAACCAAAAAAATGCCTTGCAAACCAATTGAAAAGCGAACAAAAAGCAACAACGCATACACAAGAACCAAGAAATATCCAAAAGAGTTTGGGTCGGTGAAATGAAAAGAGTATCTTTTATTAGAAATATTTTCAGACATCATCCCCAAAGATTCTGGATACAAAAGGGTCATCAGTCTTGCATAAAAATCACTATCTAAAACAAAAGCAATAAAAAGAGAAAAAGATATCAAGTAAAATAGACACAATACTTTTCTCGATAGAACCAAAATACGCTGGTAATCCACACGGCCATAATCGAAGAAAAACAAAGATAAAACCAGGGCCAGCTGAATGGCTCTTTTGACATTCTCAAAATCGTCTCCACTAACTCTTATCACACCACTCAGAACGCTTGACAGCAAAATTAGCAATAAGACAGTAAACTTAATCAGAAGATGTAATTCAAGCCTACCATAAAAGCAAAGAAACACTAAAAGAAAATAAAAGGAAATTGGTGTTGCGAAAAACAATTTCGGCAAAACCAAAATATCAAGCATTAAAAATACCAGAAAAAAATTGTGCAAATTTATTTTTGGCGCACGTATTAACAAAACATTCATCCTGACCAGTAAATCATTAATGAATCTTAGTTACACAGACATTATTCATAAATTCAGATAATGACCGTGAATTCAGACAATACTGCAGCACTTGGCATAACCAGGTAGAGGCGGAAGGGCTGTCGCCGGTGCCTTCACGGGCTTCACCGACGACGTGAAGCAGGGATGAAGTACCGACAACTGACCCAGACACAATGCTACCAGATTTCGACCCTGCGCGTGGCCGGCAAAAGCCAACGGCAGATAGCAGCAATGCTGGGCTACCACAACAGCACGATCAGCCGCGAGTTGCGACGGAACAGCACCCAAGACTACGAGCCCGAGACAGATCAACATCAGGCGAATGTTCGGCGTAGAATCGCCCTTAAGCGCCACAAACGACTGCCGTGGCTGACGAACTGTGTGACCGAGGGACTGAAAGAGCATTGGAGCCCCGAGCAGATTGCAGGTTTTACGCGCCGCTTGAATATTCCAGTGCAAGTCAGTCACCAATGGGTCTATCACTCGATCCATCGTGATCATCTTCTGGGTGGGCGCCTTTGGCACTTCTGTCGGCACAGAAACAATAGTGGTCGCCAACGCCGAGCGAAGGAAGCGGGCCTTGGCAAAATCTCGGATTGGGTCGGAACAGAGTGCCGCCCAAAAGAGATGGAACGTCGTGCCACGCTTGGCCACTGGGAAGGCGACACGGTACTCCAGGACCACAAACAAGCCCGTTTGGTGACATTGGTGGAGCGCCGCAGCGGCTAATTGCTTGCAGGTCGTCTAAAGCAGTTTACGGCCAGCCAGACAGTGCGCACGGTCATTAAGCTCTTGAAACCAGTTCGAGGTGCTGCGGAAACTCTGACGGTGGACAACGGTAGCGAGTTTGCGGACCACGACCACGTGGCTAAAGAATTGGGCCTGGCAGCCTATTTTTGCGATCTATACTGCTCGGGCCAGCAACACTCGAATGAGAACACGAACGGCTTGCTGCGCCACTACTACCCAAAAGGACGAATTTCGCCAAGCTGCCTCAAACACACATCAACCGCGTGGTTGAGCAATAGAATAACCGGCCCAGAAAACGACTGGGCTACCGGACATCGGCAGAAGTTTTCTGGGGTGAATATTCCGGAGCACCATGAATGAGCGGTGCTGCGGTTATCGGTTGAATCCACGGTTTCAGCTCGCTCAGAATAATCTGATAAGTAGGTATGTCGTCTTTTCCGGACGACGCTTGTAAGGTTAACCTGCTGCCTTCTATCATTACCTTTTCCAGAGCGCTTTCGAGGCGTTTGGCTGTACTCAGAGAAACCGAACTCTGCAAACCATACCCGTGCTGCAGCCACTCAATCCCATGGGCCTTGTTGAAAATTGTGCGTGCGATTCGGGATTGGAGCTGGGGGAGGGTTTGGTTGATTTAGGTTTGCACAGCTCATCAGTTACTCACATCATCCAACGACATCCCGAATAGCAGACCGAATCCCACTGGCGTTACTGTAGCCCCCTTTCATCAACAACCAGCTAACTGCAAAAACCCGTGAAAACAAAGGCTTTTCGACTACCGATAATCTGTTAGCTGAGGTTTTTGCCTTTTCACGATAATTCAATTCAAGTTGGGTTAATGGACCTTTGTAACTATCCGGTGCTAACTCAACGGCCATAGCGATTCCGTCGGCAAAAATTGCCAACTGCTCTAGCTGCTGCTTGCGAGCGGTGAGGCTATCTTGTCTAAAAACACCTTTAACCTTTTCTAATCGCGCCTGGCCGCGCGTGACTTTGGTCGTGCGGTTCGCAATAAACTGCGACTCATTTGACTCGTGCCGGCGGTAATACTGCAGCGGTGTTGGATCCACCACCTTGGCATCCAGCCCATCTGCGAACTGAACCAGCCAGTTATCGTGTCCTTTAACGCCGGCAGGAATCGGCATGCAGAAGTCTAACAACTCCCTGCGAACGGCACAGCAGCACCCCATCACAAAACTTTCCATACTGAAGCCAGCCGACCGTATCTGCCCAACCTTCGTCAACCCCGCCTCGTTCAACTCACCATCCGTAAGCGCCGCATCGTTCATCACCACCAACGCCTGCGGATTACGGTCAGCAACGCCAATCATGTGTTCGATCTTCTCAGGGAACCACACATCATCCTGGTCACTGAGAAAGACCAGATCACCGGACGTCTTCATTAACGCCGCGTTGAAATTACCGCAGTAACCGAGGTTCTTTTCATTGCGATGAAACTCAACGGTAAAGGGCGCGGTTTTGGCAAATTCGCGGACGATGGCTTCGGTTTCGTCAGTGGAGCAGTCGTCTGTGATGATCAGCTCATCCGGCTGGCGGGTCTGGTCTACGAAGCTTTGGAGTTGCTCTTGGATATATTGGGCACCGTTGTAGGTGGCCATGGCTATGGAGATTCTCACTACCTAATCCTTGCTTGCCACTAGCGTTAGGAATTCCTCGCGATTGTAGGGCCTCGGAATATAACAGCGGAGCGTATCTTTCAATGACATTGCTTTTAGCCTTTCATCGTATGGCGACATTTCTTGCTCAATGCGATAGCTTTTTAACGCGATACTTTTGCGCACCTCCGGCCTGGAGAAGTACGTTATAGCGTTAAAACCTGAGTTCTTCAGAGCAGTCCGCAAACCAAGCTCACTAAACAAAGTTAAATGCCTAGGTGACTCTATCCCTCTCCAACTCCGTCCAAATCTTTTTGCTCCAAAGCTTTCAATGTTAGGCGTATCGATGTATAAAATGCCGCCGGGTTTCAAACACTCATAAGCCTGTTTCACAAAATGAACCGGGTAATGCACGTGCTCAATAACATGGCTCATGGTTATTACGTCGAATAGCTCCCCGGTCCGTGCAATTTCATCGATACTTCCTTGCACCACTTCAAGGCCACGAGATCGTGCTACTTCAAGGGCTTTGGGGTCGGGCTCTACACCTTTCACCTTCCACCCTGCCTCTGCCGCAACCACGAGATAATCTCCATTTCCGCACCCCACATCTAATAGCTTTTGGCCGGGCCTTGGTTTTTCGAGATATCGGAACTGTGCATTAGCTTGTTTTCGAAACTTCGGATAGCAGAGAAGTAGCCAAGCCCCTAGCCGCGTAGAAGGTTGCCTGTCGGTACCGTGGTGGTAATTGTAATAGCCGTTAGCAAGCTGTCGGCGTAATTTTCGAATGAGCCCCACTTTATCGCTTAAAGGCTTTTCCTTACTAGACATTTCATGTGTGTAGTACGTTCCATAAGCTTTGTGAATACTCTCACCATCTGGTCTGGGGTTGAGATAGGCACTTTTACAATGTTGGCACTGGTAAAGGTTCCACTTTCCCGGTGCAACTTGAAATGCATTGTCCACTAAATTTCCCAACAGCAATTCACTTTCGCCAGTCTGACAAATAGGACAAGAGTATATATACTCTAGATTTTCTTCGGGCCACTTATCATCCCAGTTTTCTTTTTTTGACATCAAACTTACCCTGGCTCTTGAGTGAAACAGACAGATCAGTATCTCGGCGCATATTTCCTCAAAGGTTTTAAAAAGTCGTCTGGTATATTTTTAAAAGTCCAATACAGACAAACTGAAAACAGGCCCGCCCCGACACTTATATATATCAAAAAAGAACGGTCAGGACTCGCTGCGATGACAGCGGCAATCATTAATAATACAGGTGTGAGTAGAAATTTTAGCGACCTTTTCAGAATTTTGGCCCAGTAAAGCAGAAAAATACTGTCTGCTAATGCTCTCACAGAAAAGGCAATAGCTGCACCTGCGATCCCTAAATACTCCAGCCCAAAGTAGAGCAATAAAAAGTACGGTACTAACTCCACCAAGTGGCATTTGGCAACGATATCCGGCCGTCCTGCAGCTTGCAATAATGCATGAGGTATCTTTGCAATAGCGTTTGCCCAGAAGCCCAATAAAAGTATTTGTCCTACAAAACTGGCCTTTGAGGCAAATTCCTGGCCAATCCAGAGGCCAAGAAACCAGTGGATTGAGAAAACACCTACTAATAATAAAGGGGTAATAATAGTTGCAAGAGATCTTAATGCCTTATCCGCCAGTGCTTTTCCCGCCTCACCAAGCCCGGTCTGGGCAAGTCGTGGAAACATTGCTGAAGACAACGCGTTGGGTATCACATTCGTTCGTTCTGCTAACTGAAAAGGGACAGTGTAAAATGTTACATATCGGGCTCCAAGTTGCGCGCCAATTACGAAACGGTCAAGAATTACCATCATTGGCCCAATGACAGATGATATAGTGACCCACCCTCCAAATTGTAAAAGCTTTCCAGATAGTGCCTTGGAAACCTTGAAAGGATGCCCCGAAAGGATACGTGAATAACAACGCTGGAATAGTATTGCTGCAACGCACAAACGTGTGATTATTGTAGCGGGAATCAACCAAGTGAGGTCCGGCCCGTACATAACCGCCACGCTAAGTGGAATAACCTGGAGAAAAACAGACCCCATAACTGAAATTAAATTCAGTTCAAGGAATTTTGAAAGGCCCTGCAAAGTACCACTCAATACCCCCGACATTGTTGCGACAGGTACTGCGAGCGCAAGCCAGGGCACAGCCTCCAGAATCTCCGGCTTAAGTTCAGTATCTACTGAAAAATGGTTGCCAAAAAAATACAACGCAACTGGCCACATGATGAGTGCACCAATTAACCCCAATGCACTATTTATTGCCAAGGCCGTCCAGAACGTCTCGGACCGCTCCTTCGTCTTGTCGTTCGCAAGGGAAGCAATCCGCTGAGCAGTAGCCCGCCCCAAACCTAAATCGAACAGTCCAAAGTAGCCAAGCAACAGCCAGGCAATAGCAAGCACGCCATATCGGGACTCACCAATCATCTCGATGTATAAAGGTATGGTGACGAGCGATACGGCTATGGGAACAACGGTGCCAAACAGGTTATAGACCGTATGTTTACGAATGCTCATGCTGGTGTTTTTCCATGCAGTGAAAGCTCGGCCTTAATCCACATAAGTATCGGCTTCCTCCAATGAGCTCCCTTTTTTATCCTTTTGTGATACCAACGGTTCGATTTCATTTATTAATGGCCATGCAATGGCGATGCTTTCATCGGCCCAATGGATCGAACGTTCGTGCTCGGGTGCGTAAAAATCCGTGCACTTATACTGAAAATCCGCCGTGTCACTGGTGACCAAAAAACCATGGGCAAAGCCTGGCGGCACCCATAACATTCGCTTGTTTTCTTCTGAGAGGTATTCCCCTACCCACTGGCCAAAAGTGGGCGAGTTGCTGCGCAAATCTACGGCTACGTCGAATACTTCACCGCGGGTTACCCGCACCAGCTTTCCCTGGGGTTGTTTTATCTGGTAGTGCAGGCCACGCAGGGTGTTTTTTACCGAGCGGCTGTGGTTGTCCTGCACGAAGGTTTCGTTAATGCCGGCTTCACGGAAGGCTTTTTCGTTCCAGGTTTCCATGAAGAAGCCG
>Ga0114983_1000695_pt1 | contig 14021 bp, 15 predicted proteins | sample Shrwel_input2_RT_FD_87182 | JGI IMG/M metagenome (GOLD analysis project Ga0114983, IMG submission 87182) | Subsurface microbial communities from deep shales in Ohio, USA - Utica-3 well 1 S input2 RT | ecosystem: Environmental > Aquatic > Deep subsurface > Shale gas/oil reservoir > Produced... | reverse complement strand
CTGCCGCCGTAGGCGCGGGCGTCAGCCGGCCTTTTTCTTTGCGGGTGACTTTTTCGCGGCTGGCTTTTTCGCCGCCGTCTTCGCAGCAGGCCGCTTCTTGGCCGCGGCTTTCCTGGCGGGCACCGCCTTGCTGATCTCGGCCTTCGGCTTCACCGACGGCAATGGCTCCGGATCAGGCCTCGACGCGGGCTTGGGTTCCGGCGCGATGCGCTCGGCGGCGATCGTCGATTCCTCAAGATTCTCGAACTGGTCGGAAATCAGCTGGCCGATCTCGCGGTTGATGCGCCGAATCGCGTCATAGACCACACCAATGGTCTGCTGATGCTTCTGGCGCAGCCCGGCCTTTTCCTCGTTGATCAGACCGGTCTGCTGCAGTGCCTCGAACGGCAGATCGGCGATGTACTGATGCACGGCCTGCACCGACGACGCACCGCGATCAACGGCTTCCTGGACGAAGTCCTTGAGCAATTCCAGACGTTGCAGTTTCTTCATCGAAGGGCTTCCGTGGGGCAGGCGCGGGAGTGGCGAGGATAACCGCAGCCCGCGCTGCCCGGTGGACCTAGCGCATGCCGCAGGCAGCGTAGTCCTCGCGGCGACGGTCGATGCGCACGCCGACGGTCTTTGCGGTGTCGATCGCACCGGGCTTGCCGATCGACAGCCGCAGCGTGGTGATCGGGAAACGCTCGAAGACCATGCGCGCGATGGTTTCGGCCAGCGTCTCGATCAACTGGAAACGTCGGCCGGCAGCCAGCTGAATGATGGCGTCGGCGACCGCGCTGTAATCGACGGCATCGCGAATGCGGTCGCTGGCCGCGGCCTCACGGATATCGAAACCCATCTCCAGATCAAGGATCAGCGGGCGCGGCGCAATCTGTTCGAACGCGTGCACGCCGATGACGGTTTCGACGTGCAGGGCCGTGATGAAGACGGTATCGAGCGACATGGGAATCAGGAAGTGACAGGGGAAGGAGGACGCAGTTCGTGCAGCGGCCAGCGCGCCCGCGCTGGCAGTCCGGCGCTGCGCTCGCCGGCCGACAGCCGCGCCCAGCCGGCGTAGGCAATCATCGCGGCGTTGTCGGTGCAGAACGCCGGGCGCGGGAAATAGAGGCTGGCACCGCGCGCATCGGTGGCGGCCTTCAGGCGTGCCCGCAGTCGGCGATTGGCGCCGACGCCGCCCGCGACGATCAGGCCGCGCAGGCCGGTGGCATCGAGTGCGCGCTCGCACTTGATCGCAAGCGTGTCGGTGACGGCTTCCTCGAACGCGCGCGCCAGATCGGCTTTTGCCTGCTCGTCGAAATCGGGTTTCAGCTGGTTCAGCACGGCGGTCTTCAAGCCACTGAAGCTGAACTCCAAGCCCGGGCGATCAGTCATCGGCCGCGCGAAACGGAACACGCCGGACCGGCCGCGCTCCGCAAGCCGCGCCAGTTCGGGGCCGCCGGGATACGGCAGGCCAAGCGCCTTGGCGGTCTTGTCGAAGGCTTCGCCTGCGGCATCGTCGAGGGTCTCGCCAAGAATCTCGTAGCGCCCCACCCCGTCGACGCGCGCCAGCATCGTGTGACCACCCGAGACCAGCAGCGCAACGAATGGAAACGCCGGGCGATCGTCTTCGAGCATCGGCGCCAGCAGATGGCCTTCAAGGTGATGCACCGGCAGCAGCGGCTTGTCGATCGCGGCCGCAAGCCCGGCGGCAAAACTGCCGCCGACCAGCAGTGCGCCGATCAGGCCGGGCCCGGCCGTGTAGGCGATGCCGTCGAGGTCGGCGGCCTTCATCCCGGCTTCGGCCAACACCGCCGCGACCAGTGACTGGATGCGGCCGACGTGATCGCGTGCCGCCAGTTCGGGCACCACGCCGCCATATTCGGCGTGCATCGCCGCCTGGCTGTGCAGCACGTGCGCCAGCAGGCCACGGTCGCCGTCATAGATGGCGGCGGCGGTCTCATCGCAGGAGGATTCGAGGCCCAGAACTTTCATCGGACGCGGATTCTGCGCCACTGCGCGTGGCTTTGCAGCGCTGCGCATTGCGTTGCAGCGAGTGATTGACTAGACTTTGTGCCCCTTCCGGACACCTCGCGTCCGGACCGTGCCAAATCCGCTGTCGAGATTGAACTGATGCCGAATGTCCGCGTTCGCGATAACGAGCCGTTTGAAGTCGCTCTCCGCCGTTTCAAGCGCACCTGCGAAAAGGCAGGCGTGCTGACCGACCTCCGCAAGAAGGAATTCTTCGAGAAGCCGAGCCAGGAGCGCAAGCGCAAGCGTGCTGCCGCCGTGAAGCGTCAGGCCAAGAAGGTCTCCCGCGAGACCTCGAAGCAGATTCGGCTGTACTGACGAGAAGCTTGTCGTCCTGACAAGCTTCCGCGCCGCATGGCGCGGACTTCTCAAGAAAGCAGCTTCATTCAAATCGCGCCTGCGGGCGCGATTTGTGTTTGTTCCGCGTTCAAGAACTTCCAGGTGCCCCGATGACCGATCTCAAGACCCGCATCACCGAAGACGTGAAGCTGGCGATGAAGTCCGGTGACAAGGCGCGCCTCGGCGTGCTGCGCATGCTGACCGCGGAACTGAAGAACCGCGAAGTCGTGCTGTCGCAGGAACTGACCGACGCCGTGGTCATCGAAGCGCTGGAAAAGATGCTCAAGCAGCGCCGCGATTCGGAATCCCAGTTCCGCGCCGGCAATCGACTCGACCTCGCCGAAATTGAAGCAGCCGAAATCGTCGTACTCAGCCATTACCTGCCGCAGGCGCTGAGCGAAGACGAACTCGCGGCGCTGATTGCCCAGGGCATCAGCGAAACCGGCGCCGCCGGCATGAAGGACATGGGCAAGGTGATGAACTGGCTGAAGCCGCAGGTCGCCGGCCGTACCGACATGGGCAAGCTGTCGGGCCTGATCAAGGCCCGTCTGGGCTGAGCCGAGACGCTTCGCGGTCTAGACTCCGCCCATGGCCGGCGGACGCATTCCCGATTCCTTCATTCACGACCTGCTGTCGCGCGTCGACATCGTCGAGGTCGTTGGCAGCCGCGTCGAACTGAAGCGCGCGGGCCGCGAATACAAGGGCCTGTCGCCGTTCACCAACGAGAAATCGCCATCGTTCTTCGTCAATCCGGCGAAGCAGATGTTCTTCGATTTCAGCTCCGGCAAGAACGGCACCGCGATTACCTTCCTGATGGAAAACGATCGCCTCAGCTTCGTCGAGGCGGTCGAGGAACTGGCCAAGCGCGCCGGTGTGGAAGTGCCGCGCGAAGGCGGCAATGAAGGCCCGCGACTGGTGCTTGATGGCCCGCTCGATGCACTCGCGGTTGCCGAGAAGTTCTACCGCAGCCAGCTGAAGACGCATCAGCCGGCGATCGACTACCTGAAGAAGCGTGGCCTCGACGGCGAAACGGCCAAGCTGTTCAACATCGGCTTCGCACCGGAATCCTGGGACGCGCTGACGCGGCTGTTTCCCGAGGCCGATGGCCAGCGCCAGCACGCGCTGGATGCCGGGATGCTGATCGAGCGCGACGGTGGCGGCGCCTATGACCGCTTCCGCAACCGCGTGATGTTTCCGATCCGCGACACCCGTGGCCGCACTATCGGCTTCGGTGGCCGCACACTGGCCAACGATCCGGCTAAGTATCTGAACTCGCCGGAAACGCCGTTGTTCCACAAGGGGCGCAACCTGTTCGGCCTGTTCGAGGCCAAGCAGTCGACCAAGGCGGAACTGCCGTACCTGCTGGTCGTCGAGGGCTACATGGACGTGGTGATGCTGGCCCAGCACGGCATCCGCAATGCCGTCGCCACGCTCGGGACAGCCACCACCCGCGAACATCTGACCCTGCTGTTCAAATCGACGCGCCGCGCCGTGTTCTGCTTCGACGGCGATCGCGCCGGTCGCTCGGCGGCGTGGCGCGCGCTGGAGCAGGCGCTGCCCGAAGTGTTCGACGATCGCGAATGCCGCTTCATGTTCCTGCCCGACGGCCATGATCCGGATTCGCTGGTGCAGGAAATCGGCGAAGCCGCGTTCCGTGCGCTGATCGACAACGCCCAGCCGCTGTCCGACTTTCTGATCGATGAGCTGCTGAAGCAGGTCAATCTGGCGACGCGCGAGGGCCGTGCGCGCTTGCCGGGGCTGGCACGGCCGCACCTCGAGAAATTGCGCGACGGCGCACTGCGCACCTTGATCATCGACCGTCTGCTGACGCTGACCCGCATGCAGCGCGGCGACCTGGAGGCCGCACTGAGCGCCGCCGGCAAAGCCGCATCGTCGGCAACGGGCGACGATGGCAACGACCGGGCGCGACGCGTCGAAAGCCCGGGCTCGAAACCGGTCCGGATCGCGCTGCAGTTGTTGCTGGAAGCGCCCAGCCTTGCCAACAAGGCCGAGCACCTCGGCCAGATCGCGATGCTGAATCAGCCAGGCCTGGACATCCTGCTCGACTCGATCGAGTTCTTCAGCGAGAACCCGGACGCCAGTACTGCGCAGTGGCTGGAGATGAATCGCGGCACACCCAGGGGTGCTGCGCTGGCGCGGGTCACCGCGCTGCCGCTCGGCATCAGCGGCGATCTGGAAGCGGAGTTTCTCGACTGCCTGAACCTGCTGCGCAAGCGCGCCGTGCGTGAACGGCAGCAAGCCTTGCTCGACGTGGCCCGTGAACGGGAACTCGCCCCTGCCGAGCAGTCCGAGCTGATGGCACTGATGCGCGAGCGGGCCAGCTGAGTGCAGGTGCCCTCGGCATTGCACCGCCTCACCGAGCCGACGAAGCGCCCTTTAAGCGGGGACCGGCGCCCCCACCTACGGTCCACGGGCTGGCCGTGTTCTGGCCGGTTCCGGTAAACTGCGCAGTTCTTGACCGGCGCTACACGCCCCGGCTTCACACAAGAGTATTCAGATGGCAGCAGCTGACCAGCAATCCCAGATCAAGAACCTGATCGCGCTCGGCAAGGAAAAGGGCTTTCTGACCTTTGCCGAAGTCTCCGACAGCCTGCCGGAAATCGTCGATTCGGAGCAGATCGACGACGTCATCACGATGATCCAGGGCATGGGCATTCCGGTCCATGATGAAGCTCCGGATACCGAGGCCCAGCTGTTCAGCGAGCCCGCCGTCGCCGCAACCGAAGACGACGAGGAAGCCGCCGAGGAAGCGGCCGCCGCACTCGCCGCCAGCGATTCCGAATTCGGCCGCACGACCGATCCGGTGCGCATGTACATGCGCGAGATGGGCTCGGTCGAACTGCTCGACCGCGAAGGCGAAATCCGCATCGCCAAGCGCATCGAGGAAGGCCTGGGCGAAGCGCTGTACGCAATGGCCAGCTACCCGGAAACGGTCGCCATCCTGCTCGAGCAGTACGACAACGCGATCAACGGCAAGAAGCGTCTGGCCGAAGTCGTCGTCGGCTTCTTCGATCCGAATGCACCGGTACCGGTCGCGGCGGAAGAAGTACTGCCGCCGGAAGTCGCCGACGTCGAGCCGGAAGTGGTCGAAGGCGCGGAGGAAGAGGAAGAGGAAGCCGTCGATACCGGCCCGGATCCGGTGCTCTGCGCCGAGAACTTCGGCAAGCTGCAGGCGCTGTACGACGAAGCCTGGGATTCCCTGTTGCGTCTCGGCACTGCCAGCAAGAAGACGCAGGCACGTCGTGCTGCGGTCGCCGACCTGATCATGACCTTCCGGCTGTCGCCGAAGATCGTCGTCGAGATCACCAACAACCTGCGCAACAAGGTCGAACTGATTCGCTCGATCGAGCGCTCGGTGCTGCGCATCTGTGTCGCCGAATGCGGCATGACCCGCGAAGAGTTCCTTGCGAAGTATCGCGAAGGCGGCGTTGCCGACCTCGGCTGGCTCGACAAGGCGATCCGCGCCAAGCGCAAGTATTCGGCCGCGCTGGCACTGAAGAAGGACGACGTCAAGCTGCTGCAGGACCAGCTGACCCAGATCGAAGGCGTCAACCTGCTGTCGATCGACGAGATCAAGGACATCTACCGGCGGATGACCGTCGGTGAAGCCAAGGCTCGCCGCGCCAAGAAGGAAATGGTCGAGGCGAACCTGCGTCTGGTGATCTCGATCGCGAAGAAGTACACCAACCGCGGCCTTCAGTTCCTCGACCTGATCCAGGAAGGCAACATCGGCCTGATGAAGGCGGTCGACAAGTTCGAATACCGCCGTGGCTACAAGTTCTCGACCTACGCCACGTGGTGGATTCGTCAGGCCATCACTCGTTCGATCGCCGATCAGGCCCGCACCATCCGCATCCCGGTGCACATGATCGAGACGATCAACAAGCTGAACCGCATCAGCCGCACGATGCTGCAGGAAATGGGTCGCGAGCCGACGCCGGAGGAACTGGCGGTCAAGATGGAGATGCCGGAAGACAAGGTCCGGAAAGTCCTCAAGATCGCCAAGGAACCGATCTCGATGGAAACGCCGATCGGCGACGACGAGGATTCGCACCTCGGCGACTTCATCGAGGACACGGCGGCCGTATCGCCGCTGGAGTCGGCGACCTCGCAGAGTCTTGCGGAAGCAACGCACCAGATACTGGCCTCGCTGACACCTCGCGAAGCCAAGGTCCTGCGCATGCGTTTCGGCATCGACATGAATACCGACCACACGCTGGAAGAAGTCGGCAAGCAGTTCGACGTCACCCGCGAGCGCATTCGCCAGATAGAGGCGAAAGCCCTGCGCAAGCTGCGTCATCCGTCGCGCGCCAACTATCTGCGCTCGTTCCTCGACGAGTAAGCAGCGCTGCAGTCTGGAAAACCCCGCTTCGGCGGGGCTTTTTTATGACCGTCACTGATGCCACGGTCGCGCTGGACAACAAAAAACCGACCCGTCGCTGCGCGAGGGGTCGGTCGGGAACCGCTGGCGAAGACTTACTTTTTCGCTTCGCCTTCCGGCGCCACGGTGTACAGCACCGGCGTCTGGCTCGAATACCACAGTGCCAGCGCCTTGATGTCGGCATCGCTCAAGCCGGCAGCCTGGCCAGCCATCACGGCGTTCTTGCGGGCGCCGCTCTTGTAACCCTTCAGCGCAACTTCGATGTAGCTGCGGTGCTGACCGGCAAGGTTCGGGAACGTCGGCGAGGCACTGACGCCGTTCTCGCCGTGGCAGGCGGCGCACACTGCGACCTGCGCCGGCTTGCCGCCGGCCACCGGTGCAGCAGCTTCGTTGGCCGAGGCGGCCGACACGACGGCCAGCGACAGCGCGGCAGTGGTCAGAACCATCTGGAATCGGGAGTTCATCGTCGTGCTCACTTCTTTTCCGGGGCCTTGGTCAGATAGGCGGCGATATCGGCCATGTCCTGATCGCTGAGGCTTGCGGCCTGGGCGTGCATGGTGGAATGCGGACGCTCACCCGACTTGTAGGCTTTCAGCGCTGCCACGATGTATTCCGGATGCTGACCACCGAGCTTCGGCACGTGGTAGCTCGGGTAGACATTCGTGTAGTTCACGATGCCGTGGCAGCCGTAGCAGGTGTAAGCCTTGACCTTTCCAGCGGCAGCGTCGCCTGCGGCGCTCGCAGTACCGCAGACCAGGGCGGCGGTGAGGGCAATCAGGCCCCATCGCACTGAAATCATCAGGGAGTCTCCTCGGAACGTGAGGCTGCAGGAAAACGCATGGCAGCGGCGAATATGTTCGGCGAATCCGCAGCTTGCGTCAATCGAATGCGAGCTTTTCGCGTGCTTTTCAGCGCTGTTCCCAGCGCATTGCCGGCAGCTGTCGATGAGCGGTCTTCACGCTATAGTTCGGCGGCTGCCGCCTTCCCCATTGGTCCGCCATGCAAATCCCTGTGACTGCCGCCTGCGCCGCGATCTGTGGCCTGCTGATCCTGATTCTGGCGTTCCGGGTCTCCCTGCTGCGCATGCGTCACCGGGTTGCCATCGGTGACGGCGGTGTCGAAGCGCTGGCGCGTGCGATCCGCGTACACGCCAACACCATCGAGTTCGTGCCGATCTTCCTGCTGCTGTCGCTGTGCTACGAGCTTTACGCGGGCGCCAACGTCGTGCTGATCGGCCTCGACGCGGTGTTCGTGGCAGCCCGGATTGCGTTCGCCGTTGGCTTCAGCTTGGCACCACTGCATCCGCTGCGCCGTGTCGGTGCCGGCTTGTCCTACCTGACGTTGCTGCTTGCCTCGACGCTGCTGCTGGCAGCGGTCGTCACCACGTTCTGAACGCCATGCCGCGCTTGGCCAAGGTTGATGCATCGAAAAAGGCGGCTGGCGAGGTCGCCGCCGTCGACCTCGGCTCGAACTCGTTCCACATGCTGGTCGCGCGCGAGAGCGAGGGGCAGCTGCAGATCGTCGATCGCCTTCGCGATGCCGTCCGCCTCGCGGCCGGCCTCAACGCCGAACGCCAGCTCAGCGAGGACGCCGAACGGCGCGCACTGGCCTGCCTGAAGCGCTTCGGCCAGCGCCTGCGCGGCATTCCCGCCGCCCGCGTCCGGGTGGTCGGCACCAACACCATGCGCCGGCTCGCCGATGGCGGCGTGTTCATGCGCGCCGCCGAAAAGGCACTGGGCCACGAGATCGAAGTGATCTCGGGTGTCGAGGAAGCGCGCCTGGTCTACAACGGCGTCACTCACGGTCTTGGCCGCGTTGCGCCACGCCGGCTGGTCGTCGATATCGGCGGGGGCTCGACCGAGCTGATCATCGGCCGCGGCCCGGAACCGAAGCTGATGGAAAGCATGGCACTGGGCTGCGTCACTCATACGCAGCGCTTCTTCGGCGACGGTGTCATTACCCGCGAGCGCATGCAGGAAGCGCGGCTGGCCGCGCGCGTCGAGCTGGAGTTCGTCGAACGCCAGTACCGCGACGCCGGCTGGGACGTGGCGATCGGCGCCAGCGGCACCGTTCGTGGTGTCTGGCGTGTCGCCCGCGGCCAGGGCTGGGCCGCCGAACAGATCACTCGCGAAGCCGTCGATCGCTGCGTCGAAATGACGATCCGCACCGGCCACATCGCGAAGATCGACTTCACCGGCCTGCGCGAAGATCGCCGCCCGGTGTTCGCTGGCGGGCTTGCGGTCCTGGCCGGCGTGTTCGACAGCCTCGGGATCGAGGCGATGGAAACCTCCGAACATGCCCTGCGCGAAGGCCTGATCTACGACCTGCTCGGGCGACTAGCCGACAACGATGTGCGCAGCCGCTCGGTCGATGCGATGGCGACGCGCTACGGCGTCGATCGTGAACACGCGCGGGAAGTCGAACGCACGGCGCTGAAGCTGCTCGAGCAGGTTCGCGGCGACTGGCAACTCGACCGCGAAGTCGCCGGCCGGTTGCTGCGCTGGGCGGCGCTGCTGCACGAGATCGGCCTGGTCATCGCCCATGAAGGCAGCCATCGCCATGGCGAGTACATGCTGCGCCATGCCGAAATGTTCGGCTTCTCGCAGACCGACCAGCGCCTGGTCGCAGCACTGGTGCGCCTGCAGCGCGGCAAGTTCGCGCCGGGCGCGCTCGACGATCTGCCCAGCGCCTGGCAATTGACGATCCGCCGGCTGGCCCTGCTGTTCCGGCTGGCGATCGTGCTGCATCGATCGCGCGCGCCGAACATGCGGATCCCGTTCATGCTGAGCGTCGTCGGCAAACAGATGAAGCTCAGCTTCAAGAGCGGCTGGCTCGACAAGCACCCGCTGACCCGCGAAGACCTCGAACTGGAAGCCGGCTACGTCGCTTCAGCAGGCTTCAAGCTGCGCGCCAGCTGACGCGAATCAGCCGCGCTCGATTTCGTCGCGCCACAGCGACGCCCCGAGGAAGATCAGCCGGACCTGCTGAACGTGGTTGTCTTCCTGCGCCTGTGCGAGCGCGTCGTCACCAGGCGGCAGATCAAGCACGTCGGTCGCCGCGTGCAGCATGGTGTTGACCACCAGTTCGCAGACTCGGCGCAGTGCTTCCGGCGACAGGTTCGGAAAGATCGCCAGATGGCGAACGTCCTGCGTCATCTCGTTGATGAACTGATCAACCTCGTTGCGGATCGCGCTGCGTATCACCGGCGAACCGCCGCTGCGCTCGCCCGCCACGAACAGGAAATGCAGTCGGTTGGCGAGCACGAACGCCTTGTAGACCCTGACCGAGCGACGAATCATGTCCTTGACCGGCGCCCCGGCGCGGCGCGCCTCGCGCAGCATCCGGCGCAGCGTCAGACCGCTTTCCTCGACCAGCACCAGCCCCAGTTCGTTGGTGTCCTTGAAGTGACGGTAGAACGAGGTCGGCACGACACCGGCGACGCGCGTGATCTCGCGCAGTCCCAAGCTGTTGAAGCTGCGGCCCTCGTTCATCAGTTGCAGCGCCGCGTCGATCAGCGCATCGCGGGTGCGCTGCTTCCGCTGGCCACGTGGCAACAGCTCGTCATCGTCGTTACCGGCGGTCATCTCAGGTCCGGAGCGGCTGCGTGCAGTCATGGCGATTCCTGGTTCATCCGCACGATGTTAGCTTGAAACCTCAGGAAAAACCGAGCACTAGCGAGGACAGTGAACAGTGTCAAAAATTTAGTGAACAATTGTTGACATCGAAATCTTCATCGGTGAACATACGTCCACCAACCGAGGAGCATTCGTCATGTCAGCTACCGCACCGCGCACTCACTTCTTCGCCAACGGCCTGCGCCGCGCGCTGACGTCGCGTCTTGCTGCCGTGCTCAGCTATCCGCATGGCGTGGATCGTTACCTCGAACAGTTCGCTCCGACGCAGTCGCTGACCGAAGTCCGCGCCGAAGTCGTCGCGATCCGCCATCAGACCGCCGACAGCGTCACGCTGAGCCTGCGCCCGAACGGCAACTGGGCGGGCTTCCGCGCCGGCCAGTACGTGCGCCTGACGGTCGAGATCGATGGCCGTCGCCGCACCCGCTGCTACTCGCCCGCCCAGTCGGTGCATGCCACCGACGGCCTGATCGAACTGACCGCCAAGACTCACGCCAGCGGCTTCGTGTCGAAGTTCCTGCAGCAGCGCCTGACGGTCGGCACCACGGTAGGCCTGTCGCAGGCCGAAGGCAGCTTCGCGCTGCCGGACGTGCGCCCGGCCCGCGTGCTGCTGATCAGCGGCGGCAGCGGCATCACGCCGGTGATGGCGATGCTGCGCACGCTGACCGACGAAAGCCATGCCGGCGCGATCACCTTCCTGCACTACTCGAACGCCGCGAAGGATCAGATCTACGCCGCCGAACTGGCCGCGATCGCCGCGAAGTTCCCGAACGTGAAGCTGCTGCGCGGCTACGCCGAAGCGAATCAGGGCGGCGAACTCGAAGGTCTGTTCAGCCGCGCCCACCTCGAAGCGCAGGTGCCGGACTTCGCGCAGGCTGAAGCCTTCCTTTGCGGCCCGCCCGGAATGATGAAAGCGGTGCAGACGCTGTGGGCCGATGAAGGTATCAGCGGTCAGCTGCATGTCGAGCACTTCTCCGCCGCCCCGGCTGTTGTCACCGACAGCGCCAGCGCCGAAGGCGACGTGCGCTTCACCCGCAGCGAGCGTCTGGCCAGCAACAGTGGCGCGACCTTGCTCGATCAGGCCGAGGCTGCTGGCCTGAAGCCGGAGTCCGGCTGCCGCATGGGCATCTGCCACGCCTGCACCTGCCGCAAGACTTCGGGTCGCGTCCGCGACACCCGCACCGGCGAGATCAGCGATGCCGACGAAGCCGACATCCAGCTTTGCGTCAGCGTGCCGGTCGGCACCGTGACGCTCGACCTGTAAACACATCAAGTGACTGACCGGGCCAGCCATGGCCCGGACTTGCCCAACAAGCTGCACAGCACATCAATGACCGCAGAGGCTCAAGCCATGACCGCCACCCAGAAGAACACCTTCAGCTCGCTCACGCCGGCCCAGTTCGCAGCGATCGGCGCGGACCTCGATGCCATCCGCAATCGGGTGCGCGCCGATCTCGGCCAGCGCGATGCCGACTACATCCACAACATCATCAAGCGTCAGCGCCAGTTCGAAGTGGCCGGCCGCGTGATGATGATGATTCCGCCGACCTGGCCGCTCGGTGTCGCCTCGCTGGGCGTGTCGAAGATTCTCGACAACATGGAGATCGGCCACAACGTCATGCACGGCCAGTACGACTGGATGGGCGAGCCGGCACTGCACTCCAAGAACTTCGAGTGGGACAGCGCCGATACCTCGAAGAACTGGAAGATCACCCACAACTACGAGCATCACACGTACACCAACGTGCTTGGCCGCGATCACGACATCGGCTACGGCCTGCTGCGCATGTCGGAAGACCAGAAGTGGGAGCCGCGCTTCCTCGCCAACCTGCCGCTGACGGTGCTGCTGCACACCTTCTTCCAGCACTTCGTCGCGGTGCAGAACCTGAAGCTTGAGGAAGTCACGGTCTACAAGACCAAGACCACGGCCCAGCTCAAGGAAGAGTTCAAGCCGGTCTGGAAGAAGATGCGCAAGCAGTTAGCGAAGGACTACGTCTACTTCCCGGCGCTGGCCGGTCCGCTGGCCCCGCTCGTGTTCGTCGGCAACATGGCCGCCAACCTGACGCGCAATGTCTGGGCTTGCGCGGTGATCTTCAACGGCCACTTCCCGGAAGACGTCGAGCAGTTCCCGGAGTCGGTGATCGAGAACGAAACTCGCGGCCAGTGGTACGTGCGCCAGCTGCTGGGTTCGGCGAACTTCGAAGGCGGCCGACTGATGCACATCATGAGCGGCAACCTGAGCTTCCAGATCGAGCATCACCTGTTCCCGGACATCCCGGCGCACCGCTATGCCGAGATCGCACCGGAAGTCCGCGCGATCTGCGAAAAGCATGGCCTGCCTTACAACACAGGTTCGTTCCTGCGCCAGACGCTGAGCACCTGGAAGCGGATCGCCAAGCTGTCGCTGCCGACGCCGAAGCGGCCCAAGCCGTCGCCACGCAAGGCCGACGAAGAAGCAATGGCACCGCTGGCCATGGCCGCCTGATTCGGCCCCACCAGATGCGCTGGTTTATGGCCGGCCCGATCGCTCGGGCCGGCCTTTTTTTGGGCGGCGCTCAGCCCTTCTTCAGCAGGTCGCGAATCTCGGCGAGCAGCTTTTCCTCGTTGCTCGGGCCTGGCGGAGGCGGCGGTGGTGCCGCAGCCTCGGCCTTCTTCATCGAGTTGAGGGCCTTGACCATCATGAAGATCGCGAACGCGACAATGATGAAGTTGATGATCGACTGGATGAACTTGCCGTAGCCAAGCAGCACGGCCGGCGTCTTGCCGTCGGCAGAGGCTTCCTTCAGCACCACGGCGGCTTTCGAGAAATCGACGCCGGCCGTGAGCTGCCCGATCACCGGCATGATCACGTCGCCGACCAGCGAGGTGACGATGGTGCCGAACGCACCGCCGATCACGACACCGACCGCCAGATCGATGACGTTGCCGCGCATTGCGAAGGCCTTGAATTCACTGGCGATGCTCATGCTGTTCTCCTTGTCGATGTTGTCTGGGGGATGCCAGGGCCGATCTTAAGCCGCGCCCGCAAACGCCCGAACGACGAGATCGGCATCGAGGCTTGCGGGCAGGCCGCTGTCGAGGCTCGGGTACTGCGGCCGCCAGCCAAGTTCCTCGACCAGCCGCCGGTTCGACAGCCGCTTCGATTCCTCGAGGAACGACTTCAGCATTGGCGACATCGACTGCATCGCTTCCGCCAGCGGCTGCTCCGGCGGCGGCGGCACGCCGAGCAAGCGGGCACAACGCAGGAAATAGTCGGTCATCGTCGTTGGCTGGCCGTCGCTGACGTTGTAGGCCGCGCCGTCGATTCCCAGTTCGGCGACGCGCTGCGCCGCTGACGCAAGATCGTCGGCATGGATGCGGTTGGTGTACGGCGACTGATCACGCTGGACCAGCGGCGTGCCGGCATTCAGCCGCTGCAGCGGTAGCCGCCCCGGGCCGTAGATGCCGGGCACCCGCAGGATCATCGCGGCGATGCCGTGATCGCGAGCGTACGCCAGCGTCGTGCGCTCGGCGTCGAGCCGGCGATGACCGCGCGCGCTCTTCGGCTTCAGCGATTCCTGCTCGTCGATCCAGCGGCCTTCGCAGTCGCCATAGACCGCCGAGGTCGACAGGTAGATGAACCGCGACGGCGGCGCGTCGAG
>Ga0114983_1000694_pt1 | contig 14027 bp, 14 predicted proteins | sample Shrwel_input2_RT_FD_87182 | JGI IMG/M metagenome (GOLD analysis project Ga0114983, IMG submission 87182) | Subsurface microbial communities from deep shales in Ohio, USA - Utica-3 well 1 S input2 RT | ecosystem: Environmental > Aquatic > Deep subsurface > Shale gas/oil reservoir > Produced... | reverse complement strand
TTTTTTCAGCAGTTGCGGATCGTTGTTCAGTTGGTAGTACAGGCCCCAATCTGTCCCGATGGCCTCACCCTTTGCCAGCTTGCTGGCAAACGACATGACTGAATCCATCTGCCCGGGTGGAATGGATGCCCGCTGCGATGGGGTCAATGCGTTCATGTCGCCGTTGCTTGCAATCAGCGTCCTTTGAGCGTCTGCCACAGCCGCATCGTCGCGCTGCTTCATGGCCTTGATCTGGTCGTCAAACTGGCGCTCCGCCTCTTGCAGTGCAGCCTTCTTCACCGATGGGCTGGCATTGCCAAGCGACTGCAAGACCGTATCCTGAACATCGGCAAGCGTTGGCATCTTGGGCGCCCCGCCACCAGACCCTAGGGCTTTCATGTTCTTGGCAACGTAATCCTGGGTTTCTCTTGGCATGAACGTGAGCCAGTCAGCCCCAGGTGTGCGACTTGCGTCTGCCCTCTTTATGGCGTCATTCAGCGCACCGGGGCCACCGTTGTAAGCCGCCCATGCCTTGGCAACGTCGCCGCCGTACTCTTTGAGCATGGCCGCAAGGTAGTCCCGTCCAACACGCACACGCTCTTGTGGGCTGTCGTCTTTGGCTGGTTTGACCCCATAGCCTGGGTCTTTGTTGGTGCCGTCCATGACTTGCATCAAGCCCTTGGCACCTTTCTGGGAAACCGCATTTGGGTTGCCGCCTGATTCCGTCTGAATCGTGATGTTGACCAGCCTGTCAAAGTCAGTTGGGGCAAGCATGGGGCGAACCGATGACACCGCCGCACTTGCTGCATTGAACGCCAAAGACGCCTCGACCTCTTTGGTTACGTGGGCGCGAACCTCGTAGGCATCTCTTGGCGTCATGTCCTTGGAGTAACGCTCCAAATAACCCATTGCCGTTGCCGCATCACCAGACTCAAGCGCAGCCAAAACCGCACCCTTATGGGCATTGCTCACAAGCTCGTTTGCTCTCTCGTCAGCCCAAACGGCTGATTTCCCAAGAAGTTTTGCGTTGTTGTACGTGGCCCTGCGAATTGATGAAGCCGCCTCGTCAACAGCATCTGGGCTTTGATAGCTTGTCGCAATCACATTTGTGCGATTTGAAACCGTACCCTCTCCAACGGATAGCTGGTATTGCTTGTATTGCGTGGATTCGTGCTGCGTGATCTGCGAATGAAACGACGAGATCATCTGCTTGGCTTGCTGCGAGAAAGCCAGCTTTTGAGCATCATTTCCAAGGCTGTTAACAATGGTCGTGAACTCGTTTCCAAGCATTTCCCGGTATTCGTCCGCAAGCGGCTTTCCATTTGGGCGCTCAAAGGCATCCTTGCCCATGATGTTTGTGAAACCAGCGCTCTTGTCGTAAGACAGGCGCATCTGCGCCTCTTTGGCCTGGTTCAGTGCGTCATCAACGCGAACTTGGTTTGCCTCCCGCTGCAATTCAATGGCGAGATTCCCCGCCGCGCCGCCGGCCTGCATCAGGTCTTGCCCAGCTTGGCGCATACCCACACCGGCATCAGGCAGGCTAGGCGCCTGAATCCTGGGCTGTGGAAGCGATGATGGGGCGGCTTGAAGCCCGTCGTAGGTAGGAACGCGGGGCATGCTTACCACCAGCCTTTCGATTCACCAAGCGAGCCAATTGGGTCGCTGCTGGTGTTTGCTTTTTCGAGTGCGCCGGCCTTCTTCATGCCATACCACTTGTCTGCAACTTGAGTCGCCCCACCAAGCAGTGACGAAAACGCCGCCGTGCCTGGGCTGATAGATGCGGCTTTTGCCCGGGCGCCAATGGCTTCGTTTTGGTAGTTCATGGCCTGGGTTCTGTAGCCCCAAGCCGAGCGCACTGCATTGGCCGTGATCGTGTTCTTGTCGATCTCCTTCATGATCTCGGTCGATGCTGCGATTTCAGCCGCATTACCCACGCCAAGATCAACGCCATTTGCTGCCAATGCGACACGTTGGGCGCTCTTGACACGCCCTGCCTGCATGGTCAGCCGGCCAACTTCGGCATTTCCACGGATCAACTCTTGCTGTGCGCCCATCTCTGAAATGCGGGCGTTGATCTCAGCAATACGTGCCTGACCCTCAGCAATGATCTTGTCGCTTTTTGCAGACCAATAGGAGCCGACGACACCGGCAAATAGGCCAGCGCCCTGCATGGCAAGGCTGGACATGGCCGCAGATTGTGGCGTGATAGCGAACACAGGGCACCCCGCGATTGAACAGCGTCTAAGTTACCGTTGTGCGCCATTCACACGCGCACCCGACACCCATCAAGAACCGATTGAAACCTCAGTCGCCAAGGACACAACCGTCAATGGAGTGGGGGATGTGTGACGCAGATACACCTGACCACCATCCGACCATGATGGGTTGGTCATGACGGGTATTTCCTGGCTCACCAGATCCATAGGGGATGAGTGGGCGCCGAATGTCTGAGGCTTGGTGTCCACCACCTTGTCGAATGACGGGCCGACCTTGAGCACGCTGGACAGGAATACCCGAATCCATGCCTTGTTGACGTTCTTTTGTCTGCCCTGCCCAAAGCTGCCGTCCAGTTGGGCGGCAATGGGGAGCGTCACCATGTCAGCGACAATGGGAAGGCCCACATGCACCTTGGTTGCGGCTGTGTCCAGCGTGATCGACCCGCCTGATACCACCTGTTGGGCTTGCTCGATCCCGTCAGCCAAGATGGAAACCGTCTTGCCGTTCAGGTGAGACAGCCCTGTGATAGTCGTTGCCGCAGTCCCTGAGTAGGTCAAACCGCTGTCAACAAAGAATCCATCCTCGATGTCAGTCACGCGCCGGCTTGCCAGCCTCTCGACATAGCGTTTGTCCGTGCCGCCAATGTTGCGCTTCACCACGACATACAGGACATCCTCGTCACCCTCGGCCACGACGCAGCACGACTCAAAGAACCCATCTGTGGTGTGCTGGTGCCATGCCCCGACTTGCTGGTCTGGAATGTAGGTCAGCGCAAGCAAAACCCCATCACTGCGCACGAACCACACGATGGGCACGGGTGCTTTTGAATAGGCCATATCCACAATGTCGTACCCGTCAAACAGGTGCGATGTTCTCCAGCACAGATCCCCGGCCACATAACCACCGGCCTGTGAGTTGAAACCAAACTCCATGACATGCCCGCCACGCGCCGCACCGTACACAATGGCGCTACCCGCAATCACCGGCTGGACATTGGACGCCCCCACGTAGGACTGAGGCTTGACACTGATCGTTGTCGGTGTGATGGCGTCAGAGTTGACAGAAGTCACCTGCCATTCAGCCGCAGATGTCAGCAGGATCAATTCTGACAATGGGACGATGTGCCGGATCAGATTGGCTTCTCTCGCCGCAACCCTGAACGCAATGCGGTCGTCGTCTTTGAGGGGCAGTGAGTAGCTCAGGTTGCTCTCTGTGCCACTCATGGTGCCCCACAGGTTTTGGGGCTTGACATTGGTTCCAGCAAAGCACCGGCGCTGCTCAAAATAGCTCACCGCGCCAGGGTATTCGACGCCCGTCAAAACAGGCGCGCCAATGACTGCGCCAGTGCCGCCGGCAGCAGACAGCACCGTGACCGTTGGCGACGTGTAATCCCGGCCAGGGTTGACCACGCGAATACCCGTGATGACACCGCCAGAAACCACAGGAGACAATACAGCGCCAGATCCAGACGTGTCGGACACGGACAAGGTTGGCAGGTTCGATGCCGGGTTTATCGTGGCTGATACCGTCGCACCAGACCCACCACCACCAGAGAACACAAATGTCGGGTTGGTGTAGCCGCTACCCTGGGTGTCCACCGTGATGCTCAGGATCTCGTCAGCGTCAGGGAATGGCTTTCTGGTGACTGTGAACGTAGCCCCTGAGCCGGTTGGGTCTGACACAGAAAGCGTGACACCAGACCCATACCCACTGCCCGAGTTGGTCACAGTCACCGCCGTGATTTCGCCGCCCGTGTAAGCCGTGCCGTACCCACTGCCGCCGCTGGTCACTGGCACCGATGAAATGCCGCTTTGAGCAAACGGGGTGTCGTAGATCGGTGGCGTCTTGCCCAGGTCTGGTGCGATGTTGTCATCCACCAATGACAAGGACTGCGTTTGACCGATGTACCCGAACAAACCGCCTTGGTTCTTGTACACGTTGTAGCGCATGGCGCCTGTCGATGCGGCCCATGAAATGGTGTTGTAGGCGCCGGTCACATAGATGTTGTTCTGCACCGTAACTTCATCGCTTGCCACCGATTCTGAAAGCTCATCCGAAGCCACAGCCGTCACGACATAGGCCATGTCAATCTTGGTGTCTGTGTTTGTGCTGGAGGATGGGGGAAGATAGCCCGTTACCGTCACACTTCCAGGAGGCAAGACAGCAGGCTCAAAGTCAATGTCTTCCAGCGTCCAGTTCGTGGCCCCAAGCCGTTTCAATTCTTGAGGTGGATAACTGGTGTGAACCATCGAAAGCACATCAGACGATTGCACGTGATGGATGTCGAACAGGTGATCCTCGTCGTAGCTGTTCGAAACCTCATAGGGTGATGCCCCATCCATGAGCGTTGCGCCGCCTGTGTGGAACCTCATGTACCCCTCGCCAAGCTCAATGACCATCGTTTGAGTGGTCGAGTAGGTGAACGGGATCAGGCGCGTGCGCTTTGCGCTGGTCTTGACCTCGCGCACAAACTGGAACCCGGCCCGGTTCTCTGCTGGGCCTTGTGGCTTGATGATGAAGTTTTTGCACAGAGCAAGCCCTGATTGATACTTGACATCATCAAAGCGCCCGAACATTTCCGGGCTGACCTCGCCGCCCCCAAATGAGCGAAGGATTGTCCTGATGTTTGCCATGCCTTACCTCGCAGCAATGGAGCCAGGGACGTATGTGCTTGTGACCTTGCGCTGGTTGGCGTTCGATGTCTGTGCGCGGTCAAGAAACGCCACCATCTGCTGCAAGCACCGCTTGGATTCAGCCTGCCCAACTTCACCCTTGAGCACAGGTCCGGCAAGCATGCTGGCGAGATACCATGACAGGGTTGAATTGAACAATGGGGAAAACTTCGCTGGGTCAGTGACGCGCTTCACGTAGACCAGCGACGCGCTTTCCAGGTTGCTCAGGATGACAACCTCGCCATCCTCTTGTGCCTGGATGATGTAATCAGCCGATTCGCTGTCATCAGCCGCAGTCGCAGGCAGAACGGAGCAGGCCCGGATCATTTCACTTGGAACAGCGTAGGCATACTCCCAGTTCCATGATTCGACATCGACCTCAGACAACATGACACGGGTCGTTGCAAACTTCCAGTCGTGCATCTCAAGCAGCGAATCCCTTGCATCCGGGTAGAACTGCGCACAATGGCTTGCCTGCGCCGACCCTTCAGGCGGGTCAATGCTGGAAACAGTGGCCTCATCACCCAAGTGTGACAGTGCCAGGTTGCAAATGCTGACTTCTGAGGCCATGCGATTCCCCTAAAAAAGCAGGGGCACGAGGCCCCTGCAAAGCTCTGCTGCTGCGAGAAAGTCAGGCCGATTCGCTGCCGGAAATCACTTCAGCCTTGCGTTTGACTGCGGCCTGCGTGTCCTTCGGCTTCAAGTCACCCGCAACGGGCTTGACCTTCGCCGGCTTGGCGACGGTATCAGCCCACTTCGGGGTCTTGCGGGGCTTGCCGTCTGCGCCAACCGTGTCGAACTCAAAGGATTGACCTGGTTCGACCATTCGGCCATTCACAAACCCTCGCTCCTTGGCAAAGAGTTTCACGATGGTGGATGTTGGTTTTTCGTCAGACATGAAAACCCCCATCAGGCCACGTTGTCAGCATAGGCGCGGTACAGCGCCGGGTCGCTGGTCAAGAAGGCATTGATGGTGCCTGCCGTCACAGTCGTGGTCGCCACCGTACACAAGATGCCCAGGTAACGCTCATAGTTGCCATGTGGCAACTTGCCGCAGTAGATCAGGCCGCCAGCGTTCAGGCGTGAGTCGTTGGCAGCGGAGTCATCCGTCACCAGCGCAGCGGTTGCGTAATGCGATGTGCAGTCAGCAACCACACCAGCGCCCAGGGTCGCCAGGGAATCAGACACCAAATGGAACTGAATCGTTCCGGCGCTGCCGCCTGTGATGATCTCCGTGTCACCCGTCTGGATGACAAGGTACATGTCCGAGCCTTCCAGGTTGGTGGTGGTGTTCGGAGAGGTATAGGCTGGATCGAGGTCGATCACGTTGCCGATCAGGGCAGTGCCTGCGGAAGCAGCCACCGACACGTTATCGGCAAATTCATTGCGAGAGTCGAGAATCATGATGGTTTCCCTTCTGGCTTAAATGCCGGATTCGGTGGACAGGATTTGGTCAACGCGGCGAATCGGGACGCCACGGAAGCGGGTCACGAACCTGCCTTGTGCTTCTTCCTGGGTCTTGAACTGCAACAGGGGGTCACGGTTCATTTGCAGGTCGAAGGCGTCCAGCGCATCACGGTTCATGTAGATGGCTGGGCGGCAGCGGTTCAGACTTGGGATACGGCGCATCGCCTTTGCCAGCATGTCACGCAGCACAGGGCCGGTGGCGCCGGAAGCGATGATGTCTTCCAGGTCGAAGTTGATGCGAACAACATAGCGCCAGTCACGCACCACCATGCCGCAATCCCATTTGTAGTGGGTGCGGTAGGCTTCCATGCGACCACCAGAGCCGTCCACGTTTTCAATGGTGACATGGCCCTTGTCGGTGATCTGCAAACCGGCTTGCGAGCCCTTTGGATAGATCATGTGGCAGGTGTCAGGGCCCCAGCCAACCACCCAAATCGAGGTGTTGTCGGTGCCGTCAGGCGTTGCAGCCGATGTCAGGATGTTCTCGCCGTTCACTGCCGACTGGTCGTTGAAGCGTGGAGCCAGGCCGGTGAAGCCTTCGGGTTCAGTTGCTTCGTTGCCGTACACCATGTAGCGAGCGACCTTCTGACCAAAGCCTTCGATGATCGCGCTTTCTTCAGACAGGCGCCATGCGGCAGAGTTGCCATTCAGATCGGCCAGGGCCTTGTCCACTTCGGCATAGTTTTCCAGCATGCCCAAGCCTTCGCGCACCTTGACGCTGGTGCTCTTGGTTGGCTGGACACCGCCGTACAGCTTGCGCCATGTGGGCTCAGGGATGCCGGTGCGCACGCTGGTCGTGTGGCCGGTCAGTTCGTTGCCTTCGATCCAGACGGCATCGTCAAGAATTTCATTGGTCTGATGCAGCATCTCAATGACCTTGGACACTTGTCCGTTCGGTTCAAGACGCTGCTTCACGTCCAACAGGGTTGGGTGGGTTGCTGCGAGTGTTGACATGTCAATCTCCTATCAGGGATTCATTTGCGACTTGGAATAAAAACCTTGGGCCGTGTGCGTTTGCGATGCGCCGCCACCAGACACCATTCGGTCTTCACTGATTGCTTTGCCGACCTTGAGAAACAACCGAATCACTTCGGGGTGGTTGTCCAGGCCGGATTCCTTGAGCAGACCTTGCAGACCATCGGAAGCGAACTCCTTGACGGTCTTTGCATACGTAGCCATGTTCTCGTTGAACTTGTCGCCACCAAACTCCTTGTCGGCCTTGGCTTCATCCGCCCACAGGACGCGGGCTTCATCGACAAGGCGGGCGTGTTTCGACGCCAGAGCAGGGGCGAGCTCATTGAGAACAGACTGCGCAGCCTCTTGGCTCAGGTCATGCTTTTTGGCGACAGCCTCGAAAACACCCAGCACATCACGGTCAAAGGCTTGGCCTTCGGGTGGTGTGAACTCGTATTTCTCAGGGGCACCAGTTTTTTGCTGGGCCGTATCGCCTTCTGGCTTGACTTCACCCGTTTGGGCGGTTTGAGCGTCAGATGCGGTCTGCTGCTGCGACACCTGTTCCGCACCAGTAGCGGCAGTTGTCACGGTTGTCGAGGATTGGCCTTCAGTGGTCGTTGTGGCTGTTTCCGTCGATGCTGTTTGCTCTGTGGTCATTTGCTTCGTTCACCATGGTTTGGTACAACTCAGGGCATAGGCGATTGATCAAACCAAGCGTGCGGAGCCCATCGTTCTTGTTACCTTCGGCAAAGGCCATAGCCATTGCGTTGGTGTTGAACGAAAGACGGAACACGCCAGCCCTTTCAAGTTGCCGCCAGACAATCCGGCGACCTCGCTTGCTGCGCATGAGCCACTTGAAGTCAGACTCCTCGGTGTCCTTGGACAGTTCATCGCGCTTCGCAACTTCTTGCGCTGCACGCTCTTGCCCTTGGAGATCGAATGGGTCTGCTTCTTTCACGAAGCAAATTTATGTGTTGTCAGATGAGGCACGCGCACCCGCAAAGCACACCCATGGACTGCGCAAGCGCTTCCCTGGCCCTGATAAGCTCTAGAGTGTTTGTTTGCATGGCGGTGTGGTGGGTTAGGCGACCTTGCCAGCGCTGACACCGCCAATGCGGATCGTCCCTGAAGGCATTGCGCCAGTCGCGGCTGTAACGCTTACATACAAACCAAGTGACGTTGTTCCAACTGGGGCGGCGATCTCAGGCACCCTCTGCTGCATTTTGTGTTCGCCGTCTCGCAACGAGCCATTGGATGACTGCGCAGAGTAAGCCCTTGCCCACGTCGAAGTCCCGTTGAATCTCAGTGCTGTATTAACGGTGAGAATGCCAGAGTGGCCCGCAAGCAAATGAACGTCCGCCACCATTCGAACAACATCACCCACAGATATACCGGCTGTTGCAAGCGATGCGGACGGGATAATGAAGTCTGGGCCTGAACCAGCAGAAGACGATGCAAAAGACACCTCCCACCAGTTACCGGCCCCGCCGTCCGTTCGTTGGACGATTGACGAAACCCCGGTGCCAGTCAAAGTCATCTGCACACCTGTTGGAGCAGAACCTGTCACACCACCCGGCAAGGTTCCACCAGATCCCGTCATAAGCGGGTTTGTGCATGCGTTTTCAGCAACAACTCGCGGGTTGAAAAGCGACCTGCGCGGCAGTTTTGACAGCAGTGTGCCTAGCATCACGCCGATAGCTTGCGCACCCTTGTTGTACGGATGAACCGCTCCATCCGTATGCCCAGGAAGCGGTGCGCTTGTTGATGATGATGGATCAATGTATGCATACATCGCATCAAGCAACGGCCAACGTTTGACCCTGGCTAGATTACGCAACTTTTCGTTGAAAGAGACCCATTCAGACCTTAGCGCAGAGGTGCCGCCTGAGAACGTTTCCCCGGCAGGTATGGTCATGCAAATAGGTACAGCACCGATAGATTCAACAAGGGCGCACAATGTTGCGTAACCGTTCAGAGTCGCATCAGATGAGTAACCCTGCGTCAGGTCGTTTGTGCCTGCGGGTATCAAAACAAAATCAGGCGTGTTTGCCAGCACCTGAGATGCAAAATTTGCCGCAATTTGGTCAGTTCTGTTTCCTGAGTTACCTCCAACGGCCACCATGTCAATGGGGTTTCGTGCGTTGTACAAACCCAGCGGAACAAACGCGCCACCGAGGAAAGCGTTTGAACTGGCTGCTTGTTGTGTGGCGAGGGAATCCCCCCACACAACAAGCCTCACGCCTTGGGTGCCCCCCCAGTACGCTGGCGTAAGGTCTGCCGCCGCCTCCCCCACCGCATCCCGACCAGGGCCTGGAGGGATGGTTGAGTCAGGGCCGAACTGAACATTAGCGCCCAAGGCGCCCCGGTTTGTTTCAAGTGTCACGCCCATGTCACACCCCCATCCATGCCGATACGGTTGCGTCAGTGCCCGAGATTGCGGTCACGTTTGCCCGAACAAAGGCCCACGAAGCGGCTGCCGCGAACCCGTCGCTCGTTGACGTTGTGCCCAGCGTGAGGGTGATCGTGCCAAGCGTGAGCCAGTCGTCACCGTTGTCGGACACTTCAATCACCACAGTGGCCGCGCCGCTGCCAGTGCTGGTCGTGCCGGATGCTTGGAATGTTGTGTCCTTGGTGCTGAGAGTGGCTGTGCCGCCTGCGCCCGTGGCCGTGGCCGCGTTGAGAATCTTGACTGCTGGCATGATCAATCCTTTCAGGTGTACCCGCTGAACTGCTGGGTGATGTCTGTGAGTGCGTTCTGCCCGCTGGTGTCGGCAGATGCGAAATCTCTTGCTGTGGCTGCGCGCTGCTGCAATTGGTCAGCCGCTGCCTGCTGTTGCATGGCCTGGGCGCGTTGTTCGCGGATCATTGCTACGCGCTTGCCTGGAACGATCAGCTTTGGATCAAGGCCGGTGATGTCGGCATAGTGGTCAGCCCAATAGTCGGCATCGAACTTGTCGACAACTTCAGGTTTCACGGCCATGATCTGGCCCAGGTTCATGACGAACCTGTCAATGCTGTTGGTGGCAATGGCCCTCTGAGCCTGGGCCAGCATGGAGACAAACTCGACGTTCAACTCAATGCCCTGCAACTCAGGTGGTGCAGGCGGGATCAGGTTGGCCTCTATCATTCGCTCAAACGTCATGTCGATCAGCGGCGACAAAATCTCGTTGTGCTGGCGCTCCATGACTGGCCCGAGCATGAGCAGTTTTTCCTCGTGGCGCTCTGCCACCTCTGTTGCCGTCATGTTGGTTCGGTCAGATCCGGCCAGCATCAAGAACAGATCAGCATGGAATGCAGAGTTGATGCGCTCACGCACATCGCGGATGTCATCAAGCAGGTAGTCAAGCCGCAGATTGACCTCGAAAGCCGAGCGAATCCCGCCATTCGGGGATGTCATGTCCACATGAGTCTGCCCACCTGGAAGCAGGTTTGATGGCTGGTTCATCATGCTTGTGGGCATCTGCAATGGCGGCTTGACTTGGTAGTCGATGGCCTGGGCCTTGCGAAGCTGCTGGTGTTGCAACTGCTTGATGTCGCCCAAAGCCTCCATGCCTGGGCTGTTGCCGTACACGTCACCCGTGGTCACGTCCCACCGTGGGCAAAGCGACTTGAACCGCTTGAATCCTGACTCGCTCAGAACCTTGTCCTTGTCGCCAGCCGCCTCGAAATAGATGGACTTCCACTCCATGTTTTTGGCGTCACGCTTGCGCAAATCACGGTCTGCACGCGGCTCCACAGCATGGATGATGCGTACACCCGCACTCAGGTTGCCGGCGTCATGCAAGGTCTTTACCGTGGTGCTCACCTTGTCGGCGCCAAACTCACCAACCACTTGGGCTACGGTCAATTCAAACTCGCGGTAAAGCGTGTTCACGCTGCCCATGTAGTCCGTCGCAAGGGCAAATTCGCCAAACGTGTGCGGGTGCAGGTGCATCACGTTGTTGTAGTCAGGCATGAAAGATCCGGCCCACGTACCAAAAGCGCCCAACTCCTGATAACAGGTGTGCAGCGCCCGGTATGTGTTGGACTTGGCAAACACCATTTGCATGGTGCGCTGGATGTCTGCAAGCCACTGCTTGACGGCATCTGACTCGTCCAACTCTGGAATGGAGGTTGTCAGCCTGAACCAGGGCCTTGCTGGACTGGTCATGCCCGCCATCATCCCGGCGCCCAAAACACGCAGCGCACGGGTGCCAGTGCTGTCATAGATGGCGTTGTGCTTGCGCTCACCACGGTTGCGGTCAGTCACCAAGAACCTGCCTGACCTGGGCAACAGATGTCGGCTGATTTCCTCGCCGTGATCCTTCCAGGAAGAAAACTCCTGACTGAGCGATTGCCACCGTTGAAGGAGTTTGGTCTTGTCTTCCATCACTGCCCCAGCAAGGTGTTTTTCCCGAGCGACAGGGAATTTGGATCAACCCCCGCCGCCCCGGTCAGCATCGTTCCAGCCTGACCTGATCGGCTTGCCATCTGTGCTGAGGCCATGATCTGCCCGATGTTTGGGCGCTTGCTGTTGGCGCGGTTGAAGTCTTGCTGTGCCAGTGACTCAGTGCGACGGGCGTTCGCCTCAGCCTGGTTCATGGCGCGCTCGTTCTGCTTTGCGGCTTTTCGGCCTTGTGTGTAGGTGACTGCCGTATATGCAACAGCAGTTACAGCGGCTGCGACAAACAAGCTCATGCAAGCACCTCGGTTTGGTTGTTTTGGATGGCGCGACGTGAACCCAGGCGGCTGGCCTCTGGCGTCATTTCTTCTTCAATGGCCGTCACATCTGTCAGGCTCGTGGGCCAAACGGTTGTCCAATAGGTCAGCGAGTTCGTTTTGCCGGCCCGCTTGGCGCCCTTCTTTGCTGGCAGAACCGCAAAGCCTTCGATGTGCTGGACACCTTCGTCAGTCGTGACAACGATGTCGCCAGAGACAATGCAGATGTTGTCCATGTTGGTCAGCGCACCTGTCAGGGTGGTGCCCGCTGGAATCACAATCGTCCTGGCGCACATGCCCCCATGAACCAGCGTGTGGGTTTCAATGGGGACTTGCGGCAGTGTCAGCAAGACATCCTCAGCCGCACGAACTGCGGCAGGATCAGGCATGCGCGAGAGGAGGCAGGGCGTACTTACCATGCCGCCAATTTATGCAGCATGGCCCGCATCACGCGCACCTCAGCGCATGGCGTATGGGTCGTGATCCTCGGTTTGCCTGCTTGCGGCGTAGTGCTCTACTGCCGTTTTAGCCACCGGGAAAGCAAACGTCAGGGCCAGCGCATCGGCCTTGTCTGGTGATCTGCCGATTGCTGCCTTGATGATGTTCTTGTCCACCACACGGAACTTGTCACCCTGGTAGACATAGGTCAGGGCGCACAATTCCTCTTTCAGTTCTCGGTCATTTGGTAAGGCCCCACCAGCCTTGACCCATTCAGCCAGCTCGAAAAGCATCTCACTTCGCTTGTTGAAATACCTGTAGTCGCTGGGTTTGCCGCCAAACTGCACACCCACCACGGCATGGCGCATCTGACGCATGCAGTCAATCACCCCAGCACCATACCCGCCTGTCTCGTCAATGAAGAAGGCATCAGCGCCCTGCCTGGTTTTCTCGTCTGCAAACTGTCTTGCGACCAGCATCGTGTCTGGAATGCGCATTGATCGAAGCGGGAAAGCCACCCGGCCTTGTCTCCTGGCTATCACGCTGGAGTCGTCTCCCTGCCTCGCCACATCCCCGCCCAAGACAATGGGCGCGTCCTTGTAAACGTCTGCCGAGTAATGCCTAGACATTGCAGCATCGACATCATCCGGGCCAAGCAAAGAGTTAAACCCGGTTGCAGGGAACAGCCCCAGGATGGTTGCCATCACCCACGGGTTTTCTCGCCCGTAGGTGTCGATCATCTCTTGCGCGTGCTCTTTGCTCACCCGTGGCGTTCGCTTGGGGTCTGCTGGGTCTGCCGTGATTGTGATGATGTCCCATGCATTGCTTGCCCTGGTGCATGAGTCATAGAGCAGGCCCGTGGTGCTTGTCGGGTTGCCGGCCTGGATGATGGCAGCGTCTGTCGGGCTACCCGTGAAAATCTGTGTTGCCGCACGCCCCACAGGGATAGGCATATCACCTGTCTCGTCCAGCAGGACAAAGGGAAATTGACTGTGAAGGCCAGAAAGCGCCCGCCCGATAGCCTCGGCGTCAGCGTCCTTGGCAAAGGATCTGGCGGACAGAAACCACGTTTCAGGGTGGTCGTTGGCGTAGATGGTCGATTTCGTCCATGTGAATGCATCAGACAAGAACCGGCTTCTCCCCTGCCACTTGGCAAGTTCAGCCCACAGGTTGTCTGCCAAGTTGTCCCGAGTAATGGACAAAGCCGCGCCTTTTGGGTGCTCACCCTTGGCAGCAAAGCAGGCCAGCCTATGCCAGCCAGCCCATGCCAGCGTTGCAGACTTCCCAGGCCCTGTGCAAGCCTTCATGCACAGGTTGCGCTTTGGGTTGTACTCACCACCCAGCAGGGTTAGGGCGTCACGCTGCCACTCGTCAGGCTCAACACCGAAGTTGTCCACCGTGAACTTGATAGGGTCGCGCCTCCATTCCTGGATCTTGGCGCGGGCTTTCTCAATGTTGCTCATTCATCCCCGGCAATCAGTTGCTCAAGGCTTACCTTGCCGCTGTGTTCGTGCTGGGTCTTGTCGCCGTATTTCTTGGGGTTCCACTTTGCCAACAGCTTGAGCCGGGTTTCGATCCTCAGCTTTGACCTTTGGACGTGCT
>Ga0114983_1000692_pt1 | contig 14031 bp, 12 predicted proteins | sample Shrwel_input2_RT_FD_87182 | JGI IMG/M metagenome (GOLD analysis project Ga0114983, IMG submission 87182) | Subsurface microbial communities from deep shales in Ohio, USA - Utica-3 well 1 S input2 RT | ecosystem: Environmental > Aquatic > Deep subsurface > Shale gas/oil reservoir > Produced... | reverse complement strand
CTTGAGCACGGAAAGCACCTGCCCGCCGCGCTGGTAGGTCTTGCTGAGGTGCTGGATGCGGATGAGGGGCGTGGGCATGAGGCAACAAAGGCGACAAAGGCGGACGATATCCAGGCAACTGTACTTGCCTTCCAGGTGGGCGCGGCCATGACGCCACAGCAGGACATGGATCTTGCGCCAGCGCAATCCCTGTGGTTCTAGGGGGTTGAGTGTTGTGAAAGCCGATTCCAGAATGAAAAAACAGGGCCCCTCAAGGGCTCATTCAGCAAGGGATTCAGTCGGATGGGGACAGGTGGCCCCGTTCGGCAAAGGCCTTTCGCTCACACCGCAAAGGCTCCCGCTTCAACCCATTGAACATGGCCAACCACCTCGCACCTGCTGCCGTTGCCAAAACCGTCCTCAAGCTCCTGGAGGACCACTGCCCCCGAGACGAGTTCGCGAGCACCCCGACGTTCACGCTTTACGCCGGACACGACTTCAGTGCCGCGCCCGTCAACGAAGGGTTCTCGCTGCTGGTGTGGCGCATCGGGGTCAACAGCACCGTTCGAAAGCCCGCGGCCCGCCGCGAGGCCGACGGCCGCAAGCGCATGCCGGCGATGCCCATCGACCTGTCCATGATGCTGACGGCGTGGTCCAGCGAGCCCGAGCGCCAGCTGCGCCTGACCGGCTGGGCCATGCGTTTCCTGGAAGACCACGCCGTGCTGCCGGCTGCCCTGCTCAACCAATCCCTGACGCGGCGCAGCGTGCCCGCCTTCAGGCCCGACGAGGCCGCGGAGGTCTTGCTGGACCCCCTGCCCCTGTCGGACCACCTGGGCCTGTGGGACAAGTTCCGTAACCGCTGGATGACCTCGTTGAACTACAGCGTGCGCATGATCCAGGTGGAGTCGGAGCGCTTCGTGGACGAAGGGGTTCGCGTTGACACGCGCGACTTCCGCGCGGGCGAGCCAGCAGACGAGGGCTCGCCGTGACGACCGCGCTCAAACCCTCATCAGACCGCCTGGTGCGACGCGCCTTGCTGGGCGTGCGATGCGTGGACGCCGTGGACGGACGCCCGGTTCAGGACGGCCTTCGCGTTGAATTCGTCGATCACGCTCGCCCCCGCCACCGCGAGGCACTGAACGCCGGTCCGAGCGGCGTCTTCGTGCTGCACCGTCACCCCGGCGTGCAAACGCTGTTTGCCAACGTCGATGACAGCGAGGCCGCGGGCAGCGAACTCAGCGAATCGCCCGCCGACGAAGGTCGCTTCGAGGTGCGCATCACCGACCCCTTCCAGCGGTACGTCGACACGCGGCTGCGCACCCGCCTGCCAGCAGATGAACTCATGACGGTGCCGCTCTACAGTGCCCCGACCCGCACCCCACCGATCGGCCTGGCCTGCCTGCGCGCGGAGCTCCGCTTGCGCAGTCAGCCTGAGCAGGCGGCTCGCTGGGCGTGGCTGCGCCTCACATTGGGCGCGCAAACCCTGGCCGAGGGCCCCGCCGACGCACAAGGGCGCGCCCTGCTCGTGTTCCCGCTGCCGCGTCCCCGCGAAGGGGTGCTCCACGGCTCGCCCGCCACAGCCGAGGCCCTGTTGGACTGGAGCGTCGTCCTGCACGCGCACTGGCACCCCGATCGGCTGGCCGATGACGTCGCCGACCAGGACACCCTGCGCCAACAACCCGAAGTGGGGTTGCTGCAGCAGCGACTGCCACCCGTGTCCCTGACCCCGTTGTCCCTCCGCGCGGGCCAGCCCCTGCTGGCCCATCGCCCCCCGTCCTCTTTCCTGTTCGTCGCGGACTGACTCCGCAGGAGAAAAACATGCCCGAGTACCTTGCCCCCGGTGTCTTCATCGAGGAAACCTCTTTCCGCGCCAAGATCATCGAAGGGGTCTCGACCACCACGACCGGCTTCATCGGCCCCACGGCCTTCGGCCCCGTCTCGCAGGAGCCCGACATCCTGACCAGCCTGTCGGCCTTCGAGCGGCTGTATGACCCCTTCAAGGCGGGCGACCCGCTGGTCTTCGATGGCGATGCAGAAGCGCCCAACCACCTCTGGCACGCCGTGCGGGCGTTCTTCACCGAAGGGGGCAAGCGGCTCTACGTCTCGCGGGTGTTCAAGCCCCTGGAAGGCGAGTACGCACCCATCGGGGACGACGACGACGTGACCCCACCCGAGCTGGCCGAAGAATACGACGACGGGCATGCGCGCGTGGATGTTGCCGACACCGGCGGCCTGCGTGTGCGCGCCCGCCACCCCGGTGCCGCCGGCAACCTGCGCGTTCGCTTCACGCTCAAAGGCAGCGCCAACGTGCTGACCCGCGGCCCCGACCCGGTGACGCGCGACGAGGTCAACACCCTGCGCTCGGTCAAGGACCTCGACCTCGTCTGGGTTCACGACCGCACCAGCTCACCCGGCCGCAGCGAGACCGGCACCCTGTGCGTGCTGCACAAGGACGACGCCAACGCCACCTGGACCTTCGAGCCCATGGCCCTGACCTCCCCCGTGGAGAACGCAGACTGGTTCGACCTGGAGAGCCTCACCGTCAGCCAGGAGCCAGACGAGGGCGACTCGGTGCGCGTGGTCACCTTGAGCGTGACGCTGCTGACCCGAGACGGCAGCCGCGAACTGGCGACCTGGTCAGGCCTGCCACTGGACCCGCACCACCGCGATGGCGCCACGCACGACTCGGTTTTCGCGAAGTTCGCCAACACCCCCGCGCTGGCCGACGACGCCCGCGCCTTGCCCCTGGTCATCACCCGGGATCCGCAATCGGTGGACACCGCCTTCGACGTGGTGCTGGGCCTGTTCGAGGACGACCCGACCGCGCTGCTGGAGCCCACCGAAGACGAGGCCAAACGCCAGATGACAGCCGGAGACAAGCTCGCCCTGGGCCTGTCGGTGGACCTGCAGCTTGAAGGCGGCAACGACGGCCTGCGTCCCGGCATGACCGAGTACGAAGGGAAGGCCGACCCGCGCGAGGGCTACTCGCTGGGGCTGCGCCAGTTCGAAGACATCGAAGACATCTCGATGGTCGCGGCACCAGGCAGCACCTGGGACTACGCCACCGTGCGGGAAGAGGCCAACGGCGTCATCAAGCAACTGATCGCGCACGCCGAGCGCATGCGCTACCGCGTGGCCTTGCTGGACTGCGGCGACAAGATGCCCGTCACCGAGGTGCGCGGCATGCGCGCCAAGCTGGACTCCAAATACGCCGCCCTGTACTACCCCTGGGTGACCGTGCTCGACCCCATCACGCGGCGCGAGATCAACCTGCCACCTTCTGGCTTCGTGGCGGGCATCTGCGCGCGCAACGACGTCGAGCGGGGCGTGCACAAGGCCCCGGCCAACGAGGTCGTGCGCCTGGCCATGGGCTTCGAGAGCATGCTCAACAACGGGCAGCAAGAGGTGCTCAACCCGGACGGCATCAACTGCTTCCGGTACTTCGAGGGCCGCGGGATGCGGCTGTGGGGCGCGCGCACCATCAGCTCCGACCCCGAGTGGAAGTACCTCAACGTGCGGCGCTACTTCGCCTACCTGGAGCGCTCCATCGACAAGCACACCCAGTGGGCCGTCTTCGAGCCCAACGGCGAACAGCTGTGGGCCAACGTGCGGCGCACCATCGAGGACTTCCTGCTCAACGAATGGCAAAAGGGCGCCCTGCTGGGCGAGAAGCCCGAGAAGGCCTTCTTCGTTCGCTGCGACCGCAGCACCATGAGCCAGAACGACTTGGACAACGGCCGCCTTGTCTGCCAGATCGGCGTGGCCCCGCTCAAGCCCGCCGAGTTCGTCGTCTTCCGCATCGGCCAATGGACGGGCGACCGCCGCGGCTGATGAGCCCGCCGTCACCCCACCCCCACACACCAAGGAGAAACAGCGATGGCAGTGCTACGTGACCGCCCCTACGTTCAGTTCAACTTCCTCGTTGACCTGGGCTCCGGCAACACCGATGGCCCCGAGGCGGGCTTCCAGGAAGTCAGCGGCATCGGCATGGAAGTGACCGTGTCCGAGTACCGCAACGGCAACGAGAAAGAAAACAGCGTGCGCAAGATCACCGGGCTGAACAAGGCCTCGGACGTGACCTTGAAGCGCGGCGTGATCGGCTCGCTGAACCTCTATCAGTGGCTCGACCAGATTCGCAATGGCGACCAGAAAGCCATGCGCACCGTCACCATCCAGTTGCAGAGCGAAGACCACACCACGGTCGTTCAGACCTGGAAGCTGATCCGCGCGCGCATCATCAAGCACACGTCCGGGCCCTTCAACGCCAAAGGCACGGACGTGGCCATGGAGGAGCTGGTGCTGGCCTACGAGCGCCTCGAGATGGAGTGACAGCCCTGGCTGGCCCCGCATGAGCACCACCACCTCCCGCCCCCTGCCGGGCATCCGCTTCGACGTGCCCGCCGCGCCCTTGGGCGAGGCGCTGCCGCGCATGGACATCGCTTACTTCGTGGGCTTTGCCGCGCGTGGGCCGGTGGACGTGCCGGTGGCGGTCGACAGCCTGGCGGACTTCGAAGCGGTGTTCGGCGGCGAGATGGTGCTCCTGGTGCCGCAGGAAGGCGAGCCGGTGCGCGCCCTGCTGCACCCGAGCATCGGCCTGTTCTTCAGCCAGGGTGGGCAGCGCGCCTGGGTGATGCGGGTGGCAGGACCATCGGCCGCAAGCGCACGCTTTCCCATGCAGCGCATGCTGCAGATCAGGCGCGCCGCGGCCAGCAGCGACTGGCTGGTCGAGCCCGCCTGGATGGTGGCGGCCAGCCCCGGGGCCTGGGCCGATGCACTGATGGTGTCGTGCTGGACGCAGGCGCAAGCGCTGTCGGCCATGCCAGAGGGGCGGGCAGACGGGCGCTTGACGCTTCAGGTGCAAGGAACCACCCTGCTGGGACTGCGCTCGGGTGACGTCTTGCGCATGCAACTCAGCGCCGGGCAATGGATTCAGGGGTGCGTGACCCAGCTTGCATCGCCTGAAGTGGGCACCCAGGGCCAGCTGCAGGCTCAGGTCACCTTGGAACGACTGTGCTCGCTGAAGGCCATGGAGGCCCAGGCTCAACACCCGCTGCCATTGCAGCGCATGGTGTGGATGGAGCCCGCGGACGATGGCCTCGGCCTGCGGGAAAACGCCGCGGCCCTGGTGGGCGAAAGTGCCTGGGTGGATGGGCGCCTGCATTGGCGCTGCCGCCTTCCCGCGACAGCCGCGCTCGGTGTGGGCGAAGTGGTCCAGCTGCGCTTTCGCAACCGCAAGCAACGCGCCTGGGCCGCACTGGACGAGGTTCACCTGACGGGTGTGGCCGACGTCAACGGGCGGGTCATCGCCGATCTGGTTGCACGGCCTTGGGTGGTGCCGGCACAGCCCGATCAGGCCGCGCTGGAGCAATGGGTGGCGGCGGGCACGGGTCGAACGGTGCACTGGCTCCAGGCCAGCCTGCGGGCCCAGGACCTGGCCCAAAGCGCCGACCGCGCCCCTGCGTTGCTGGAAGGGCTGGCCCTGTCGAGCGCCATCGATGCGCAGGCGCCCACGGCGTTGAATCAAGACACCGACAACGAGCACTTCATCGCCCTCGCGGAGTCACCCGCCAACGCGGGCCGCAGAGGCCAAGCCGAGCCAGCGAGGCGTTTCCCGCTGGCGTCTCTGCCTGATCAGGATGAGGTCATCTGGTTGCCCTTGAGCGACCCCGCCAACTGGAACGCCCCCGACGCCGGAGCGGGCCTGAGTGCGCGCATCCTGAGCCAGGCGCCCCTGGCGCGCGAGGGGCTGGCTGACTTCAGCTGGCGCCTGTTTGCCGATGCCCAACTCGCTGGCCTGCCGACCGAGGCCCTCGCCAGCCAGGCCGAAAACCTGGTCGCCTTGCACACCCGCCATCGCCCCCTTCGGGGCCTCCACGCGGCATTCGGGTTTCTCAACACCGCGATGTCGCAGGAACCAACGCTGCTGCTCGCCCCGGATGCGGCCCAACCGGGGTGGGTGCGCAGCGAACCCTCCGGGCCGGCTCGCATCCGGCAAGCTGCGCCCCCTCAGCCGGCCGTGGTGCCAGCGGGCTTTGTGCCCTGCTCGCTCAAGCCCCTGAAGGCCCCCAGCTTCCTGGACGACGCCGACCCCGACGCACGGGGCCATTTCACCGTGCGCTGGACCCGGCCAGAAGCCGATCCCAATGTGGCCTTGCACTACGAATTGCAGGAGTCATCGGAGCGGGACTTCAGCGTGGCCACCGTCACCTACCGCGGCACCGGCACGCGCTTTGACTCCCTCGGCAAACCCCAAGGCTGGCTGCACCACCGGGTGCGCGCCTGCGATGGCAACAGGGTCAGCCCCTGGTCGGGCAGGTTGGATGTCCGGGTGGGCCAAAGCAGCCACACGCTGCGCAAACGAGACGATGCAGACGTGCTGGCGGTGCACCGGATGATGTTGCGCATCGCCGCCGCGCGAGGAGACATGCTGGCCGTCCTGGGCCTGCCTCGCTCTCACACCTGGGCAGACGCCCTCGCCCACGTTGAACGGCTGCGCAGCCCGGAGACCAACCTCGATGCACCGGGACTGATGGCCGACGAGGCCCGGGCCCTCTCGCACGGTTGCCTGCAGCACCCCTGGCTGCATCGGCAGCGCGCCGGTCAGCCCCTGAGCACACCACCCGATGGCGCGGTGGCAGGTCAACTCGCGGCGTCGGCCTGGAGCCGCGGGGCCTGGATCGCCGTGGCCAACCGCCCATTGAAGGACGTGCATGGGCTGGCTGCAGCCACCAGCGTGAGCGAACAGCAGCTGCTGCTCGACGCCCAGCTCAACCCCCTCTTGGCGACCCCGCATGGTTTCGTGATCGGCGCAGCTGACACGCTCTGCGACACCGACGTCGAGTGGCGCCCCATTCACGTTCGCCGGCTGATGTCGCTGCTTCGGCGCGCGGCGCTCAGGCGCGGTGCCCAGTATGTGTTCGAGCCCAACGACGGGGCCTTGATGCGCACCATCGAGCGGGCATTCGAGACCCTGCTGGAGGGCCTGCATCAGCGCGGCGCCTTCGCCGGCCGCACCCCGCGCGAGGCCTTCCAGGTCGTCGTGGACGACTCGAACAACCCCCCATCGGGCGTGGACGCCGGGCAGTTGCGCATCGAGCTCAAGGTCGCGCCCGCCCAGGCCTTGCGCTTCCTGACCGTGCGCCTGGTGCGCAGCGGCGAGCGTGTGCGCGCGCAAGAGCCACGCAGCTGAACCCCGCCTTGAGCCTCCCCCATGAACGCCTTGCCCTTCACCGCCTTCAGCTTCGCCGTCGAGATCGTGCGCAGCGACGGCTCTGCACCGCTGGTGTCAGCCGCCTTCGCCGAATGCGATGGGCTGGAGCTGGGCATGGAGGTCAAGACCATCCGCGAAGGCGGCGCCAACGACCGGCAGATCCGCCTGGCTGGCCCCGCCACCGTTGGGCAACTCACGCTCAAGCGCGGCATGACCGACGACAGCCTGGACCTGTGGCTGTGGATGAACGACAGCCTGGCCGACCCCGCGCTGCGCGCCGATGCCGAAGTGGTTCTGCTGGCACCCGATGGGCGCGAGCGCGTGCGCTTCGTGCTCTCACGCTGCCTGCCCATCAAGATGAAAGCACCTGCGCTCAATGGGAAAGACGGTGCCATCGCCGTCGAAGAGTTGCAAATCGCTTACGAGCGCATCCGCGTCAAGCGCGCAGGAGGAGCCTGAAATGGCCGAACAACAGATCGCCAAGGCCCAACTCATCGAGCTGGACGAGAGCCTCAAGAAGGAAGCCGACAACGCCAAGAAGGTGACGGTGCAGTTCAACCCGGACTCGCTCAAGCTGGCCTTTGCCAACCAGATCCAGAACAGCAACCCCAGCACGGCGGGCTCGGGCGCCGGTGCGGGAGCAGGCGGCGGCTCGGGCGACCAGGCCAGCGGCACCTCCGGGCGTCAGTTCGTCGGCGCAGGCACGACCAAGCTGTCGGTTCAACTCTGGTTCGACGCCAACGCCACGGCCGACGGCCAGGAGGTCGATGACGTGAGGCGCCTCACCCAGGACGTCATCTACTTCATCACCCCCAAGAAATCCAAGCAGGACGAGACCCGCTTCGTGCCGCCCGGCGTGCGCTTCAGCTGGGGCTCCTTCCTCTTCGACGGCCTGATCGACGGCATCGAGGAGAACATCGAGTTCTTCTCGCCTGAAGGCAAGCCCCTGCGCGCCAGCATCTCGCTGAGCCTGTCTCAGCAAACCATCCTGGTGGCCAATTTCGGCGACAGCGCCCGCCCAGCCGGCACCCCGCGCGGCCCAGGCGCCAACCCCTTGAGCGCGGCCTCGGCTGGCGGCACCCTGCAAGCCATGGCCTCGGCCAGCGGCCGCGACTGGCAAAGCATCGCGGCGGCAAACGGCATCGACAACCCCCGACAGCTGGCCGCCGGCCAGCTCATCGACCTGCGCGCGCCCGTGCCGCGCAGCCTGTTCTGACCCCCTGGAGCCCACATGCCCGTGACCATCGGTGAAGTCGAAGTGCTGAGCGGGCCGCCGGATGCGGCGGGCCATGAGCCTCCGCGCAGCGACACCGCCAAGCCCGCGTCCGTTGACGAAGCCGCCGTGCTGCGCATGCTCGAGTCGCTGCTGGAGCAGTCCTTGCGAACCTGGAGCCACTGAGCCATGCCCAACGAAGGCACCGCCATCGTCTCGGCCCGCCCGGCCTTCGAGGTCGACGGGCAGGCGCGCGCGCCGCTCGACGCGGGCCTGCTGCGCCTGAACGTGCGCGACGGCGTCGACGGACTGGCCACCTGCGAAGCGGAATTCGGCAACTGGGGCCTGAATGCACAAGAGCAACTGGGCTTCCTGTGGTTCAAGCGGGACGTGCTGGAGTTCGGCAAACGCCTGGTCATCAAGCTGGGCGATGACACCCTGTTCGACGGACTGATCATGGCCATCGAGGGTCGCTTCCCGCCCAACATGCCGCCCACGCTGGTGATTCGCGCAGACGACAAGCTGCAGGCCCTGCGCATGAACCGGCGCACCCGGCATTTCGAGGGCGTCAGCGACGCCGACGTGGTGCGCCAGGTGGCCAACGACCACGGGCTGCAAGCCGACGTGAACCTCTCCGGGCCGACCTGGCCGCTGCTGGTGCAGGCCAACGAAAGCGACCTGGCCTTCCTGCGCCGACGCATGCTGGTGGCCGACGCCGACCTCGTGCTGCGTGGCGACCAGATCCAGGTGCGCCAACGCGCGCAGCGCCCGTCGCCCGCCTTGACGCTGACCCACGGCGGCAGCTTGCGCAACATCCAGATCGCCGCCGACCTGGCCCACCAGCGCACCAGCCTGAGCGTGGGCGGTTGGGACGTGGCCAACAAAGAGGCCGTGGTCGAGTCGGCAGATTCGAGCTGCGTGAGCAGCGAAGCGCGCAACGGAGACAGCGGCCCGCAGGTGCTGCAACAGGCCCTGGGCGAGCGCAAGGACACGGTCGCACACCGCATGCCCCCTGACAGCACCGGCGCCCGCAGCGAAGCCGAAGCGCACCTGCGCGCGCTCTCGCGCCGCTTCCTGCGCGGCCTGGGCGAGACCGACGCCGATGTGCGCCTGAAACCGGGCGCCAGCGTGCAACTCGAAGGGCTGGGCCCCCTGTTCAGCGGCGCCTACGGTTTGACCGAGGTGACGCACCGCTTCGACACACACAACGGCCTGCGCACCGAGTTCTCGGTGGAGCGGGCCTGGATCGGGAGACCTTGATGCGCGCGCCCTTCGGACACGACGCCCTCGACACCCTGCTGCAGGCCCGCGCGCCCGCCGGCTGGGGCGGGCTGTTCTATGGCGTTCACCCCGCCCTGGTCACCGACATCGGCGATCCGGATCAGCAGGGCCGCGTCAAGGTCCGCCTGCCGTGGTTGCCCGACAGCGCCGGCGCCTCGTGTGAGCTGTGGGCCCGCCTGGGCACCTTGATGGGTGGCAACAACCGCGGCTCCTGGTTCGTGCCCGATGTGGACGACGAGGTGCTGTTGGCCTTCGAGGGCGGCGACCTGCGTCGCCCCTTCGTCATCGGCTCGCTGTGGAACGGCCGAGACGCCCCCCCGCACAGCATGGACAGCAGCGGCCAGAACAACGAAAAGGTGCTGCGCTCGCGCAATGGCGTGAAGGTCACCCTCGACGACAAAGACGGCCAGGAGCAGATGATCCTGGAGACACCCGGCGGGCAGAAGCTCACGCTCAAGGACGGCCCCGGCGCCGTGCTCATCGAAGACAGCAACGGCAACTCCGTCAAGCTGGAGAGCAGCGGCATCACCGTCAACGCATCGGCCAAGGTCACGGTGCAAGCCACCATCGTCGAGGTCTCGGCCAGCATGGTCAAGGTCGACGCGGGCATGAGCAAGTTCTCCGGTGTGGTCAAGGCCGACACCGTCATCTGCAACAGCATCATCAGCGCCTCGTACACGCCGGGCGCGGGCAACATCTGGTGAGCGCCATGACCCACCCGCTGCAATGGACCGCCCCGCAAGCCTACTGGCGCGTCGGCCCGCAGGCGCGACAGCGTCCCGAATTGATCGCGCAGCCGCAGATCCTGCGCTTCGCCACCGACGACTTCATGGACCAGTTCCTGAGCACGCTCAGCCAGGAGCCGATGGCGCTGCCCGATTTCACCGCGCAATACGAGACCTGGCGTCAGCCCCATGTGGGCCCGCAGGCCAACCCGCAAGCCTGGCAGCAGCGAGTGCCCTCGCGGCTGTTGCCCTTGACCCGCAAGATGCAGGCCCACGCCCTGGCCCGCCAAGGCCTGCCGGCGCTGCCCCAGGCCACGCAGCCTTCAGACCTCAACCCCATCAAGCTCTACCAGGCGGCGCATCAGCGCCACTACCTCATCGCAGGTTCCCTGGTCTGCCAGACCCCAGGGCTGCCCGACCGCGCGGTCAACGCCGGCACACAAAAGGTCTCGGTGGTGCTGCGCCGGCTCCAGCCCTTGCCCTTGACCGAAGGTGAAGACCCCTTGCGTGCGCCCACGGACTTGTCGCAGTGGCAGGAACACGCCTGGGTGCCGAATGCCGGCTCGGACGCTGGCCAATGGCAGCCGCTGCCGGAGGGCAGCGTCGCCGTCTTGCCCAAGGAAGAGCGCCTGTCGACCTTCCCCGCGCGCTACACCGACCCCAATGGGCAGGCCCGGCGCCTGTTCGTGGGCAGCGTGCCCGTCGGACGGCGCGAGACCTACCAGGCCGCGCCCATTCTGGCGCGCGACGCCATCGAGCTGAGTGCTGACAAAGCCATCGAAAAGTCAGCCCAGGATGCCCGAATCGCGCAGCTGCAATCAGATGCACTGGCCCCCTGGCGAGCGCTGGTCAACATCGCCCGCGACCTCGAGATGAACCCGTCGCTGAGCATCTACAAGCGCGGAGCCTTTGATGAAGAGGGCAAGCTCGACGGCAGCCGCCTCGACGCCAACCTGGTCGACCCCGCGCAGCTGCGCCGCTTGCGCAGCCAACTCCAGCTCACCACCTGGTACATCCTGCTGGACCTGCGCCAGTGGCTGGCCGACCACCTGCCGCAGTACCTGAGCTGGCTGGACGAACAGCATGGCGGCCAGGCCAGCGCCAGCGAGCCCCCTGGCGGCGCCAGCGTCGCGGCCTTCCACGCCGCGCTCAAGAAGGTCAGCACACCCGACGAGCTGATCAACGGCACGCTCGGTCTCTTGCAGACCGGCGGGGGCTTCAGCGCCGAGGACGTGGCCGCCGACCTGCCCGACGCGCTTCACCGCATCGGACAGGCGCAGGTGCGCGGACTGCTGGAGAACGCCCTGACCGGCAGCAAGGACCACGCGACACAGCCGTTCGAGATCCCGCCACCGGGCCAGGGCGGCAGCGAGCTGAACCGGTGGCCGCGCTTCCTGTTCATGCTGGTGGATCCGTGGAGCCAGGTGCCCCACCCCACGAACGACATCGTGGATGGCGATGACTACGCCAGTGAAAAGGCCCAGGCTGGCATCGGCGGCCTGGCTCGGCTCGTGCCCAAGGCGGCGCTGACGCTGAGCAGCCCGGTGCCCGCTGCCCCCCTGGCCACCATCGTGCCCACCGACATGCGCGAGGCCTGGTACGTCATGCGACTGGTTTATGAGCGACCCGACTGCCGGCCTTTTGAAGACAGCGTGCTGAGCGCCCCGAGCGTGCCCTTCCAGATGGCCGGCTTCTTCGACCCGGACGCTCCGGCTCGCCCCATCCGAATCGGCCTGCCGCTGGACATCAGCCCCGCTGGCCTGCGCAAGTTCGACCGCAACACGGTTTTCATGATGTCGGACATGCTGTGCGGCCACATCGACCGCTTCAAAGGCATCACCTTCGGCGACCTGGTGCTCAGCGTGCTGCCCTGGCCTTTCCACAAGGACTTCAATGTCAGCGGCAAAGGGCCGTGCAAGGAAGGCGGTGACTCGCTGGGCGTGATGTGCTCGCTGTCCATCCCCATCATCACCATCTGCGCGCTCATCTTGCTGACCATCATCGTCAGCCTGCTGGACTTCATCTTCCGTTGGCTGCCCCTGTTCGTGGTTTGCTTCCCCGTGCCCGGGTTCAAGGGCAGGAAAGGCACCTGATGGACCAGGCACGCATCTTCGGCAAGGGCATGGCCTTCCCGCCCCGGGTGGGGCCAGACGGGCGCATCGCGTGGTCCAGCGGCGAGCCCAACATCCACGAAAGCATCCGCCTCATCCTCAGCACCGAGCCGGGTGAGCGACTGCGCTTGCCGGCCTTCGGTGCGGGCCTGCGACGCTTCCTCTTCGAGCCCAACAACCTGGCCACGCACACGCTGATCCGCCAGGCCATCACCGAGTCCCTCAAGCGCTGGGAGCCGCGCATCCAGGTGGAGTCGGTCGAGGTCGAGGCCGACCCGCGCGAGGCCGAAGTCGCCATCGCCACCCTCACCTACCGGCTGGTGGCCACGCAGGCCCAGGAGCGCATCGCCGTGGCCGTTGGCGTGCAGGGCTGATCGACAGCGGCATCCACCCCCCACAGAACGACACGACACGACGCGAGACCACCATGCCCCTCCAAGTCCCCAGCATCGACGACCGCCGCCACGCCGACCTGGTGCGCGACACGCTGGCCCGCGTGCCCGTGCACACCCCGGAGTGGACCAACCTGTCGGAGTCCGACCCCGGCGTCACCCTCGTCGAGCTGTTCGCCTTCCTGACCGAGAGCCTGCTCTACCGAGCCAACCGCGTGCCCGAAGTCAGCAAGGCCAAGTTCCTGCGCCTGCTGGGCGTGCCCCTGGCGGCGGTCACCCCCGCGCAGGGCATGGCCGTCTTCAGCGGCGCCCGGCTGGACAGCGCCGTGCCCGTGCTGCCCGCCGGCACCGAGGTGCGCGCGGGCGCCGTGCCCTTTCGCACGCGCGGCGCCATCGACGTGCTGCCGGTGGAGAGCCGGGCGTTCGTCAAACACCGCGTCGAGCTCAACGCGCAGGACGAGGCCTACTACCAGCTGCTCTACGAGGCGGTCGACCCGCAGGCCAGCGTGCCCAAACTGGCCACCTACGAGACCCGCGAGCTCGACGGCACGCGCTCCGTGGCACTGAGTGAAGAAACCGTGGACGGCGCCTTGTGGGTGGCCCTGCTCGGCCCTGCGAAGCGCGATCCGGCCGAGGTGGCTCGGGCCCTGGCCGGCAAGAGCCTGAGCCTGGGGCTGGTGCCCGACCTGGACGTGGCCCCGCGCGAGGTGGGCAGCGTGGGCCAAGGTCGGGTGGACGGCGAAGTCAGCGAGCTGGTGCGCTACGCCCTGCCCAAACGCAGCGATGCACAGAGCCGTCAAGCCGCGCCGGCCCCTCAAGCCGCGCAGGCCAACTACGCCCCGCTGTTGCCCACCCGCGCCGACAACGTCCTGAGCGGCCCGGGCATCGTCGAGTTGCCTTTGCCCAGCAGCGAAGAAGACATCTTCACTTGGACCAACCTCGACCCCCTGGAGGCCGGCGTGGGCGACTTCCCACCGGCGCTGGAAGACGTGGGCCTGGCCGCTCGCATCGTGACCTGGGTGCGTGTGGCGCCGCCCCGATCGGCGGGTGCACGCATTCGCTGGGTTGGCGTCAACGCCGCGATGCTGGACCAGCGCGTGGCCGTCAGCAACGAACTGCT
>Ga0114983_1000690_pt1 | contig 14046 bp, 38 predicted proteins | sample Shrwel_input2_RT_FD_87182 | JGI IMG/M metagenome (GOLD analysis project Ga0114983, IMG submission 87182) | Subsurface microbial communities from deep shales in Ohio, USA - Utica-3 well 1 S input2 RT | ecosystem: Environmental > Aquatic > Deep subsurface > Shale gas/oil reservoir > Produced... | reverse complement strand
CTACCTAGTGCGCTACCTAAATCAATCACCTTGCAAGTGTCTTGCGACGCTCTAGGTATCTCAGGACATATCAAAGGAGTCAAATAATGAGTACACTATATCCACTCGATTCCGTTTGCGGAAAAACAACTGCATATGTAGACGCATATGATATAAATCTAAATCCTCACGGCTCTATCTGTTGTGATAATTGCGAAAGCATAATGATTTGCCGTAAGGCATAGGACTTTCTTTATAAAGAGGTAAAGTAATGATAAGCATAAAACTTCAAGATGTACTTGCTACATGCCGTCAAATTCGTGGTAATGACCATGACTCAGGCACTCACTACTTGCTTGGATATTTATGGGCAAGCATGTCAGATAAAGAAAAGCAAAGAATTGCTACACTATTCACAAATGATTTATTAGAGCAGGAGAAAAGTAAATGAGTAATTTTTATCAAACCTTTTTTGTAAGTGGCAATGCACTGCTCTGGTTTTCTTTTGTAACTTTCTTTTCAGGAATTTATTTATTCTTGAAAGAATGATCAAAAGTTAGCCCGGCCTATTTGTCAAATTAAAATGCGGCGTGTCGCAAAAAATGTTTTAAGATGACCATTATTTGACCAGTCCTACTTAAAAATGTGAGATTACTCACAAATCAAAATGTCCGTTTTATACCGATACTCATGAGTAAAATGTCAGACCCCCCTGTTACACTTGTATGTATACAAGGTTGAAAAAGAATTAGACCTTATTAACGAAAGGTGGCAAATATGTCCACACTATATCCTCTCCGCTCTGTATGCGGAAACACAACTTCATATGTAGATGCATATGACATAAACCTAAACCCTAATGGGTCTATCTGTTGCGATAATTGCAACTCAATCTTAATCTGCCGTAAGGCGTGGGATTTTCTCTACAAGAAAGGAGTCAAATAATGACTAAATATAATGTAACTGTTTCATATGTGTGTGAAGCAGATTCCGATATTGCTGCAATCTTTGCACTAAATCGTTCACTCTATCCACTTAACGAGGTTGAACTAGAAAAGTTTAACGCTGTTAAAGTTGAGGAGGTTTCAGAATGATAACTGTTAACTGTCGCTCATGTGATGAGCCTATCGAGTCAATGTGGCTTGATGTAAATGATATTGCAACATGTGTAGATTGTGGAGGAGAATAACATGGAAGATTTCTATAATGATTTGCTCAATGAGCAAGGTTCTTTCTTTATTGGTGATTTAGAATTTCTACCCTCAGATATTCTAAAAAATTGTGACCCAATTGCATACCGCTGCGGTCTTGCAGATTTTGAAAGTTACATGATGGAAAATGTAGAAATGGAGAATGCATAATGGAAAAAGATATTTTTGGATTTGAAAAAGCAATTCAATTAGAACATTTAACAAATGAACAAATTGAAACTTTAGAAAAGATTTTCAAAGACTACAAATAAATAGAACAAAAGTTGCAGAAATAAAAACTCTGCAATTTTTGGCCCGGCGCACTCGGGCGTGTCGTGATCAGTTTACGTGTGATGTAATTCACTCCCAGTTTACGGCGTGTCGATTTGACTTTCTGGGATTTGTGTGCTAGTATTATCTTATACAATTAAATAAGTCCATAAATCAGTGTGACGAAAGTCACAAAGAATATGTCCTAAATGTCCGAATTTGGATTTGATAATGTCCGACTATTTTGGTACACTTAGAATATAAAGAAAAAGAAAGAAGGTGGCATAATGCCAGCCAATGTATACTCAGTCCAGTCCCTACTAGTGGGAAAACAATATATCTCTAAGACCTTGCGTGGAGAAATCATAAGTGCAAGACCGCACCCTAAGCCAATTTGGTATGACGGTTGTGATACTTATCTTGTAGAGGTTGCACCTAATAGCGGTTGGGGCGCTTGGCGTAACACTTACCGCACCATTGCAGTAAAGGTTGGTGAATAATGAGCGCAGTCGTTGATAAAACAGAATTCTATGAAATCATAGATGAGCAACACTTTTGTTGTGACTCAAGTCAATTCAAATACTATTGCATTGAACACTCAGAATTTATGGGTTGCTACTATTGTGGATTTGACTACGACAAGAATTGCGAGGAGCAACACTAATGGGAGAAATTGCGGGAATGTGGTTATGTGATAACTGCGAAACAATTGCCTATGTGTCGGTGGAATCAGATACAATATTAGTAACACAATGCGAATGCGTAATGTTATCTAGAACAACAAACAATAACTAACAAAGGACAGATAAAATGGTAAAAATCGAACACTCTCTCAAATTCATAACTGAAATTGATGAAACTCACCCAGTAGGAATTCGCTTGCTCTCACTACCTGATGAAATGCAAATCGTAATGCTAGAGTCAATGCTAAAAGAATTAGTTGCACCAAAACTTCAGCCAGTGCTTGACTTTCTTAATGAAGGCAATTCATATGCAACACTAAAGGTGGCAGAATAATGAAAGAATGCAAAGTAAATAACTGCACAAGCACAAGCATTGTATATTCGGGCACAGATGCATTTATGCTAGGTGGTATCCCTACTGAAACATATTGCTACTCTTGCGCTAATGCGTATAACCAAATCTCTGCAGATGTAGAAAGTATGGTAAAACTATAATGATGACTCGCAAAGACTATGTAGCCGTTGCAGAAATTTTGAATTCATTTCAAGATTTAATTGCAGACCAATTTACATTTGAAGATTTGGTAAATGATTTTGCAGATTTTTTTGCAAGCGATAATCCAAATTTTAAAATGGAAAAATTCACACACGCATGCGGTCTAACTAAATAAAATAAAAAAATCCTGAGCAAGATTTAAAACTGCTCAAAGTTAGCCCGGCGTGTCGTCCACAGGTTATCTACAGGCTATTAAGTGTGATTATAAACACATCGCCAGATCCCCGAAATACCCATTATGGATTTGTATTTGTCGGTGGCAGATGATAGGATATTTATATCAACTAAAGAAAGAAGGTCACCCATGAACCTAGATGAATTCAAGTCTCACGTTCAAGCCCAACGTGAAGCAAGCAAGGCAGAAGCCTTGTCGGTACTATCTGCTAAGATTATTGTAAAGAAAGAAGGTAACTAATGGATACTTGTATTGGTTGTAATGAGAACGCAGTTAGCGTCACCGAACTATATTGCTACCCTTGCTATCTTGACCGAGAGGCAGAAGCGATGATAGACTATGCTAATACCAACCAACTATTTTTGACGAAAGAGGCTAAGTAATGGACTACTATGACGACTACTATGAAACTGATACGCCTACTGCCGTAGGTTGCTACTGCAAAATAAATTATCTATGCTCAGAATGTAAAGGAAGTTACAACTAATGGAATATAACTACTCACTAACTATCTCATATGACGGCAACCTTGTGTCTACCCTGCGAAGTGCAGACATGATTGAGGTTGTAGACGCTTGGGTATAAGTGTGTCGATTGTGGAGACGCTAAAGAATATGCAACCTATAATATCAGTGACCCTTGGGGCAAAATGGTAACTAAGACTTTTTATCGTGACGGAAGGGTAGTAACTAAATGAGCGACCTAACCTATTGCGAAGAATGCTATGAGAACTTAGACTATGATATGTTTGATTCACGATTTGAACGGCCAGTTTGCCATGAGTGCGTATATGCACTAGACTTAATACCAGACCTACTAGAAGGAGCATACTAATATGGGAAGCGTAACTGCACTAGGAATTCAAGATACAGTGTTGGATTTGGAAACTCAGATTCTTTATCACCTCAAGGGTAATCACTATCCTCCAGTCCCCGCAGAAATGGTAGCGCCATGCATCGAGGCTATTGACGCATACTATGATGAGGACTATGACCGCATGATTGATATGCCAAAGGTTGGTGACTTTCAGATTCTCTATAAGGGAGATAAGCAAGCGCCTGCATGGGCTATTGTAGAGCAACACCACCTATCGTTCTGGCTACCTGACGGGGAGGATTAGAATGATTGATACAACTATTCCACACTCAAAATATTGCGATTGTAAAAAATGCATTGCTATGGAAGAAGAAATTTATGGGGAGACTAAATGACTGCTACAATGGAAACTATGAAATTCGTATACGCAGACCTACTAACGCCATCGCAACTAATGGAAGGCGACTTGATCAATATTGATAATGATATTGTAGAAGTGTTATCCGTTGTAGATGATGCAACAGGTGATAACTATGTAATCACTCATCGCAACGACTACGGCGAAGAAGAAGAAACTAATTGCACATTTGAAGACATGTTTAAACTTTATGTTTTTATAGACGAAGACGAATAGGTGGGGGCCCGGCGTTGTCGGGCGTGTCGCATGTGATACTACTCACATTAAGGCGATTTGATATTTTCTCACAAAACTGCTAAGATTGTTATATGAAAAAAACACCAGAGGAATTACGCAGACTAATGGAACTTCGCCGTTCTAATGCTGCCTCTGCCGTGCCTTCTAAAAAAGTTTACTCTCGCAAGGGTAAGAAAAGTCAGTCCTTAATGCTAGAATTGAAAAAAGAAAGTGAGTAATTCGATGACCCAACTAAAACGCTCTAAAGATAGAAAGGTGGCTAACCTTGTTACACCTAATGGAAAGCAAGCAAGCATTGCGAATACCTTCGGACTACCCGCAGGAAAAAACTATTCATGTCCTGGCGCAACGACTGTCTGTGAGACTGTTTGCTATGCAGGCAAATTGGAAAAAATATTCCCAACCGTAAAAGTTAACCTACTTCATAATTGGAACCTACTTAAAGACGCAGACTATGAAACCATGGTCGCACTACTTAAAGAGATGATGATTGATTTTGTTAAAGATTGTGGAAAGAAAAATGCACCACAATTATTCCGTATCCACTGGGACGGGGATTTCTTTAATGATACATATGCGTATGCATGGAAGCAAATTATCATGGACTTTCGCCATGTACAATTCTGGGTATATACACGTGTTGAAAGTGCAGCGCTTATGCTAAAGGACCAGCCTAATCTCTCACTATATTATTCTACTGATAGTGAGAATAAGGCAATTGGTATTGGACTAAAAACTGAGCATGGAATCAAATTGGCATATCTTGCTAAAAACTTTGCAGAAGGTCAAGCAGACATGAAGGCCCTAACAAATAAACCAGGTGCTAAGTGTCCTGAAAACCTAAAAGCCATTCCACTTATTAGCAATGCAGGGTCCGCATGTGTATCGTGTTCACTGTGTGTATTCAATAAAGCGGATATTGTATTCTCTGCAACTAAGAAATAATATTGCATGAATACTTGGATGTGGATCTTACTATGGTTACTGATTCTATTTATGTATCAGTGACTTAGTAGGCCCGGCGCAAAAAAGTTAATTTGTCAAGTTACGACACGCCTTTAAGATGTGGGGTTTATCACACCCAGAACGATCCACAGGATTTGATATTTATTATATTTTTTGCTAGAATTATACTATAAGCAAAACCACCACGATAGAAAGGCAACAAAAAATGACACTACAAGGATATACTTACCAAATCGGTGACCTATTCACAACTAGCAAAACAGGTGTTACTGGTCGCATTACAGACTTTAGCCCTATAAATGCTAAACTAACTAGAGTTTCATTACGCTTGGCAAACGGCGCACACCGCTTTGCTATGGTAAAGACCTCTAAGTAATCTCAAAATATGAGATTATTCCCCAATAGATTTGTATTTCTGAGATTTATCGGATATACTAGAAATATAACCAACAATAGAAAAGGAAAAAAAATGACAGTAGCACAAGCACTATACAAGGTCGGCGACACTTACACATCACAGAAGTCAAAGGTCACAGGAACAATTACAGAAATCAAGCCAAACGCTAACGGCACAGTTCGTGTGAAGTTAGATGTTGCAGGTGCAACACGCTGGACAACTTGGAAGGCGTAAGCCTTTCATAGTCGCCAATGTACAGCGACTCTAAATAAGTGGCAGGAACGAACCTGAGCAAGTTCCAAAAAGGCTCATCACAAAAAGTCAGACCCACCCCCTATAATAGAAATATAACCCACCAAAGAAAAGAGAAAAACAGATGGCAACAAAAGGTAAAGCAATATCAGTAAAAATTGCAACAGTAAAGGTAATCAAAGCACTAGAAACTGCATTAGCAAAGTTAGAGTCAGATTACATATCACAGGAAGCCAACGAAGCAAAGTTCCAAAAGTTACAAGAAAAGTATAAGAAGGAACTTATTGCCTACGCAACCGCTAATATCAAGAAGGCAGAGAACTTCCGTACTTCTTATCGCTCATGGAATAATCAACTAAACATTGACTTTGACCTAACAGTATCAGAGTCAGAATTGCCTAAATCACCTGAGCGTGACTTTGAGCAAATTGCTACACACGAATATCGCAATCAGAAAGAGGAATTGTCAAACGCAATTCGTATTCTAAAGATGACAGATGAGGAAGTTGTAAATACTTCTACATACAATGCGGTGGCTCGCTACCTATAATTCCCAATAACGGGGATAACACTTCCTGAGCATGAAGTAAAACTGCTCACAATAATTCGCCAGGCTGATTAGGGCGATTATAGAAATACTATAGAGCACAGTTCACACCAACTGCAAGAGGTGTAAATTCCTGAGCATGAATCAAAAAGGCTCATTTTGCGCCCCGGCACATGTGATCAAGATCACGTCTCAATATTTAAGATAAGGCCTTTACGTATTGCATTTGTCAGTGGCCAATGCTAGAATTATAATATAACCTAACAGAAAGAGGCCCCCATGGACCAGACAGTAATAAATTCAACAACAGAATTCCTGCACACACAAATCGCAGCGCTGCAAGAAGTAATTGAAAAGAAGGATGAATACATCGTCCGACTACAGGCTGATAGTTCTCAGCAATCACAAGTAATACAGACAATGAATTCTGAGCGCTATAACCTAACTAATACAATCAAAGAATATGTAATTGAATCACTGGGCAATGGAGATATTAGTGCAACCGTAGCAGAGTCTTTATCTGAGATTTGCGACTTTGAACTAACTAAGACAGTTACAATTACTGCAACAGTTGAGTTTGAAGTTGAAATCGAAGTTCCATTTGATGTGGATGCAGATGAAGTTGCTAACACTCTTGAGTTTAGTGTTGACTCATTCGATTACTCAATTGATGATTTTAATGTTGACACTCGCTCAATTCAAGCAGAGGATAATATTTCATAGGGGGCTATGAAATAAGGACCTGCCACATGTCCTAAAACTGGGTAAGGGACCTGAGCATTGTCCATGTAAACGGCTCAATAAACCCGGCCCGCAAAACTTGATCTTGTCAAGCGACACGCCGTGTGAATTACGACACATTATAAAAATGTCCGAATTGCCCCATATCTAACTAGCCTGATTTGCTTTTGTCGGTGGCTAGGTGTATGATTAGATTAACAACAACAGAAAAGGAAAAACTCATGGCACATGACCTAGAAACACAAAACGGAAAAACATCTTTTGCATCTTTCCGTGAACCTGCATGGCATGGATTGGGTACCGTATTCACAGAGGAAAAAACAACATCAGAAATGCTATCACTAGCAAATCTTGACGGTTGGAATGTTCGTCTTGAGGATTTGGAAACCCCATCACATCTCACAAGCGACAAGGCATACCAATATGTCTTGCGTACCAATCCTACCGACAACACTCAAACCGATATTCTTGGTGTAGTTGGTGAGCGTTACCATGTTTTACAGAATGAGGATTTATTTTCATTCGGTGATAACATTCTTGACGGCGGTGGTCGTTGGGAAACTGCTGGCTCAATCAAGGGTGGGCGTGTTGTATTCGGTGCGCTTGCACTAGAGCGTGAAACAATCCTAGACCCTAACGGCGTAAGTGATAAGGTAAAAACTTATTTGCTTATCAACACATCACATGACGGCTCAATCGCTATTCAGGCAAGCATTACACCCGTTCGTGTAGTGTGCGCTAATACTCTCAACCTTGCTCTCGGTGGCGTAGGTCGTAAGAAAAACAAGGGTATCAAGCAATCATTCAAGATTCGCCACACACAAACTGCAAATGGTAAAGTGCAGATTGCTCGTGAGACTCTTGGTCTTGCTAATGCTTACATGGACGAATTTGATATCATGGCTAAGGCAATGATTGAGAAGGAAGTAAATGCGACTGATTTCAACAAAATCATTCTTGCTGCATATCCTAAGCCAGAAAAAGATTCTAAGGGTGCGGTAAAGAAGTGGGAAAATAAAGTTGATGTAATCAACGATATTTACACAGGTGAATTCAATGGCATGATTGCTGGCAATGCGTGGGGTGCTTTCAATGCACTTACTGAACGCCTTGACTGGTATCGCTCTGCTCGTGGTGGTTCTAACGAATCTATCCTTGCAAGTGCAAGTGGATTTGACCCTGCAATCAACGCAGAAAAAAATCGCTTACTAAAAATTGTGCAAGGCGTAATGTCTCTCGCATAATAAAAAATCCTGAGCATGAAGTAAAACTGCTCACCATTTGGTTCCGTAGTTTAGTTGGTTAGAACGCTACCCTGTCACGGTAGAGGTCGTGGGTTCAAGTCCCATCGGAGCCGCCAAATTTATTTCACGATCTTGCGGGCCGGTCTCTATAACATTTTGTTACAAACCTTATTACGGTAGTATGATATTTTTCCCAAATCCTCATTACGGTAGTTGCAATTTTTTCCCAGTTCGGGTACAATTAATATATACCTACTACCAAAGGATACACCATGAGAGAACGAACACCAGGATATATGGGAAATGTACTAGACGGCAAGAAACTAGCCAAGATTGCCAACGATATCTATCGTGTGCAGTACAGTAATGAATTTAGTGAATGCACAGTAGATGACCTACTACTAATTGAACTTGAAGAGAAGAACGTATTTGGCGATCCCAAGTATGCTGTTGTATGTACAGAGGGTGTTGGCTGGGAGCAAGATACTTATGGTTGTCTTGAAATCCCCACAAATATTGGACAAATGGGACTATGGAACGGAAGAGTATTTATATCAGTAGATACCGTCAAGTCTTGCCAAACCGTATTTAAGAAAGATATCTCTGAATACATTCGTGTCTTTGGTGACAGACTAGATAGTAACTGTTCCCTATGGCAGTCCAAAATGTCAGTGGCACCTAGTACAATATTAGCATGACTACAAAATACAGCCCATACACAATATCAGAACTCGTAAATGAGATTTATGAGGACAACCTATCGCACTTTGAATTTGAGGAGAACATGGGTGGAGAACCATGTGACTGCCACCTACATATTACCATGAACACTATTGTCAAGTATTGGGGAGAATAATGCTAGGATATACTAAGACAGATTTAGATGAGATGACTAATGCCATTGATTCTGCTATAACTACCGTCAATCCTGACGATGACCCTTGGCTACATTCAAGACTATATATGGCAAGGGACTTCTTAGATGGTCTATGGGCAGAAGGGTACTTTGACTAATGTGGACTAAGTATAGTCTTCTGTGTACTCATTGCGATACCCTTTTTGAGGTCACCACTAGGGATTTTAAGAAGGCTCCTAGATGTGTTTGTGACTACCCAGATGAATTGATCCTTTTAGGCTGGGAAGATGCAACGGTCAAGACCAGTCAGCCTGATGTGAGCAAGGTCACACCCCGTCCAGTTGTAAAAATAGACTCAAACCCCTATAATTAATATAAAGGAGAAAACAAATGCCAACATATGACCTAAAGGTAATTGTAGAATATAACTACGAAGTAGAAGCAGATAACGCAGAAGAAGCAGAAAAACTAGGCTGGGAATACGAGGACTACGGATTCCCTGAAGTTTATTCTATTGATGTAGATGAACAGTACGAGGAAGATGAAGTTGAACTAGATGAGGAAGTAATCTAATGACAACTAATGTAGTCTATGTTCCTTACTGTGGTGATTGCGATAAGCAGTTGATTGATATGCCGTCTTTTATTGAAGCACATGATTGCGAGGATAACTAATGGACATGCCAACTTTCATTGAGTATATGAAGTTACATCTACTTAGCATTGAGCAAGACGCTGAGAAGTTACAAACCCTCATGGATGAATTTGAGGGGGACTTTGATTCAGATGAGTATCGTGAGTTAGAGATAAGTGATATGAATAATACTGGGGAGATGTATGCCACTAGTCATTTACTAGCAGTAGCAGAAGGTAGGGTCTAATGAGCGAGAAGTATCCCTTTATCCCTGACTATCTAACTAAAGCATTAGAAGACACGTCTATCCCCTTGATTGACTTAATGCATGGTTATCTTAAGAATGAAATGCTAGACATGGAAGGTTTGCTTGACGGAGATAACGATGATCGCTTTTTACAGGGATACATGCAGGCCTTGACAAACTGCTACACCATGACCTATAATTTATCTATAGACAGAAAAAATATAGAGGAGACCAACTCATGACACCACAACAAATGCTAGAACAAATGATTGACGCTGCTTGGGCAGACTTTTCAGAGATTGCCAAAGAGGAAGAAGAAGACGACTACAGCGATGCCATGGTATCTATGGATAGGACCCGTGCAGAGGGATTTGCTGAGGGACTTGCAACTGCATACCATTTAGTGTATGATAAAGAGTACCTACCACAAGAAATCGCAGGTGACGAATAATGCCTAAATGTTTAGACTGTAATAATACCACTCGCTTCTGGTACGTAGAAGTAAGCCATAAACTTGGTATGTATACCGAGGACGGCACAATGGAGGATGTAGAGGATGACTACTACGATGAGGTCACAGATGGTGAGTGTGCAGAGTGCGAGTCTAAGAATATCGAGGGACCACTATAATGGATAACTTTATTGAGATGGACTTTGATGAGTGGGTAGATACATACAAGCCTATCCCTAATAATATAGATACAAATGCTTCATTTGATGGTTTGATGTTTGAGACCTATGGAGATGAGTACGAGTTTGTAAAGAAGGCTGACCCCAATCATATCTGGACCTATGGTGATGGAGATGACGGTGGGTCTTATGTATGGAATGGCTGGTCCTTTATTAATAGGATTGGTTATTTTATTACTGAAGTTCCTTGTCCCCCCGACACTACTATTCAAATTAAAGTCAGTTCATACTGGTTTTATTGTGAAGCCTGCAGTGCAGAGATAGAGGACGATGGCCAACTAATTAATGAGAAATACTACGATTTGGGTTTTTGCCCAGAATGTGCTACAGTAGAACAGAAGGCAGAGGCAGAGAGGGAATCAGATTAAGTTATTACAATTCTTGATGACTTGGTTTGCGATAACAATAACAATATGGTTTGTCACAGGACACCTATAACACCAAAGGAGAAATACATGCAAGCAACACTAACAGATTTAATTTTAGCAGGACATTTCGGAGTTGACTCAGGTCAGGCAATGGTAGGCGACCCTTGCTATCTAGATACTTGGCAGACGAATGTAGACGATGAGTGGGACCTAGAGGGTAAGGTAGGGCAGTATTCCTATCAGGGAGCAAGTGCTACAACTCTAGAGTCTAACTATGGCACCGTTGGAATGCATAGCGCCGTTGTATTCTCTACTGGCTATGGAGACGGTCTTTACCCTGTCTACGTACAACTCAATGAGGACGGACGAGTGTCCAAGGTAGTTATCGACTTCGAGGGGGAACTCAATGAATAAGGATGCTATTAACCTTAAGTTAAATGAAGCACAGCAATTGTTATGGGGAGGATCTGAAACAGAGAACATAGCAGCCCACAATATCATTGCCAAATTAATTGTAGATTTAGAAGAGGACCGTGCCCATGTGGACACAGCCGACACTGTTTGATATACTTGAAGTAAACGACCTAGAGGAGACACAGTAATGGGAGCACGTATTAATTTTGTATTCAAGGACTCAGAGGACGGACCTAGTGTGGTCCTATACAGCCACTGGGGCCAAGATTCATGGGAGACTGATATCGCAGAGGCCCTAAGACATGCAGCGCCCCGCTGGCAGGATGCTGCCTACGGTACCCGTATGATTATTAGTTATTTAATCCAACATAACATTCTTGATGAGACAGGGTTTGGCCTATACGCTATCAATGGGACCAACTACGACCTAGGCGAGCAGACGGTAGTCATCGACTTTACTAACAAGACTATTACTGATAATGTGCCTGTTGAATGGGAAGCATTTATTAATGCATATGCACCAAAGGTTTTTGCCGAGCAAGACTAGGGGTAGGGTCATCCCTGTCTAGGGTGAGGGGGCAGTGCTGTGGTGGGCTTGCCCTCTCCCCAACTTTTTGGTATAATGAATTGAGAGGAGTACCATGTATCGTATTAGCCGTGCAGTAGAAAAAACCAAAGAAGAAAAAGTAGCAGAAAAGATTGGCGTACTACTTAGCGACTTTCACCTTGACCTAGAAAAGGTTGGAGTGTACATGGCTAGGTCTTTACCTTATCTCGTTTTTCGCAGGAGTCTAGAAGTACTAGAGTCAGCACAATTCCAACTTGACACAGTAGAACAAAAGAGAGTAGAATATAACCATGACCGACTTTTCTAACATATGCAACATCTTAGGACAACTCTATTCCGAGTATAGAGAAGACCCAGGGTTCAATGAGTTCATAGAGTTCAATGACTTAGGTTTGCCACTTGCTTACCTAGAAAAAGAAAATCTCTGTAATGCAACAGGTGACGGAGAAAAATATATTGCTGAAACTTGGCAACTGTTCTTGGCTTCTCTAAATCTTGATGACGAAGGTTTTGAAAGTCTTGATGAGGTTTTGGCTGCGGCTGGATAATCTCAACCCTGCGGGGCCGGATCATAGACAAATCGGACATATCGTACAAACCACCAAACCTTAAAAACTTATTACGATAGAGCCAAATTTTTCCCCATTCATGGACAAACCTTCAAACCTCATTTCCTAAAAAAACATTACGAACCCTAAAAAACTTTTCCCCATTCATAGCATATCAAACCTTATCTGTCAAACCAGGATATAAAGGTTTGGTATTGTATCTTATACTGTAGGGTTTGTCAATTACTCTTATTGATCCCCCGCCCCAGGCCAGAGTCACAGGCTTATCAGACATTACGATCCCACGGGATCTAGCGGGGGATTACGAATGATACCAAATTCACCTAGTATAATACACAATAAATAGACAAACCTTTTTTCCTGGTTTTTTAGAAATTATCAAACCTTTTATATATTTTTTCCTGGTTTTTCCTAGATTTATTGGACATTTTGCTACATTTTTTGTAGGGTTTTTTGGCTATAAAGGTTTGACAAAACCAAGGTTTGGAGGTATAATCCGCTATCGGGATATGATGGTTTGACATATGAAGGTTTGTATGGTAGGGTTTGGGGCCCCCAAGACATTACGATCCCATCTATAAAAGCGCTCCATACTCCATTTCACTCCACTTTCCTCCACTCAAAGAATATCTAAAAAATATCAGTAAGATTTATCTGTGGATAAACCTGTGGATAACTATGTTTGACAGACTATTTTTCTGGGTATATACTTGAAACATGGATATAAAAACGGAAGATAAAACAAATCTGATAGATCTAGAAAGACCTGATTATGGTCAATCTGAAAGACGCTATATAGACCCATTATGGTCTGAGGTAGTTCCTGGTCTATGGCAAGGTGGAACAGATGATCTTGATGTTAACACACAACTAAAGGTTCCAATGATTACAACTGAACAGTTCGACACAGTTATTACTATGTATGCTTACTCTAACCCTGTTGACTGGTTTGTAAAAGAGTTTCGCTATGGTGTTTGGGACTCAGACATTAATAAAATGAACACTGAAGAGTTATTTGACATTGTTCGCATTGCTCATTCTGACTGGAAGAAGGGCAAAAGAGTTCTTATTCGTTGTCAGGCTGGATGGAATAGATCAGGTCTTATCACAGCCTTAGTCCTTATTCGTGATGGTATGGATGCTCGTGAAGCCATTGATCTTATTCGTAATAATCGAAGCCAATGGGCATTATGTAATAAATCTTTTGAAGAGTTTCTCATTGCACAAGAT
>Ga0114983_1000689_pt1 | contig 14047 bp, 15 predicted proteins | sample Shrwel_input2_RT_FD_87182 | JGI IMG/M metagenome (GOLD analysis project Ga0114983, IMG submission 87182) | Subsurface microbial communities from deep shales in Ohio, USA - Utica-3 well 1 S input2 RT | ecosystem: Environmental > Aquatic > Deep subsurface > Shale gas/oil reservoir > Produced... | reverse complement strand
GTCCCCCATGGGTGTCAATCAAGGCGCCGCCCGAGTTACCAGCGTTGATGGCGGCGTCGGTTTGCAGAAAGTCCAGGTATCCTGTACTCAGGCCATTACGGCCGGTGGCACTGATGATCCCCTGAGTGATGGTTTGTCCCAGGTTATAGGGGTTACCTATGGCCAGCACCACATCGCCCACCTGAGGAGGGCTGTTGAGGTTAAGCGGCACCACGGGTAGATTTTCGCCCTGGATCTCCAGTACGGCCAGGTCGGTTTCCGGATCTTGACCGACCACTTCGGCCCCGAATTTTCGACCATCCTGTAACGCTACCACAATCTCATCGGCCTTCTTGACCACATGATAGTTGGTGAGAATGTAGCCTTCTTTGCGCATGATGACGCCTGAGCCCAGGCCCTGCAGCGAACCGCCGTTAAGGGGGCGGCTTTGGTTGATGCTCAGGCTGTAGATATTCACCACCGCAGGCGCGGCGCGGCGTACCGCTTTGGCAAAGGACAGCTCTGCACCACTGTTTCCCCTGAACTGCAACAGGTTACCACCAAGATTGCCTTCGCCCATAAAACGGCTGACCAGCAGAAAGACTGCTGCCATTACCAGGCCAAAGACCACTGCTTTGCAGATATAGATCAGGGTTTCTTTCATTGTGATGATATTGCTGAATATTAAAAAAGGCTCGTTAGATTAGCATGTTTCTTGCTATTACGAACAATAGTCAAGGCCCGGGAAGTTAATTTTGCCCTGAATTGGGCGCCGGAAATAAAAAAGCGGGGAGAACCCCGCTTTTTCAGGATGGCTGTCAACCTCTGAGGATCAGATACAGGCTGCTATTGCCCCTGACTATCTTCAGTGCCACCGCGCCTTGTTGCTCTTTGAGCTCTTCTTTCAGCGCTTTTAGGGTGGTGGTCTTGGTGCGGTTGACCCCAACAATCAGGTCACCTTTTTGTAAGCCGCTCATGGCCGCAGGAGAGTTCTGGGCGATATCGGTGATTTCGATACCTTTCTTGCTGTTCTCCAGTGTGGCACCGGCCAACATTGGATGAACAGCGCCGGCCGCAGTTTCTTTCACCTGGCTGGCTTCACCCAGGGTGACTTTGACTGTCTTGTCATCACCATCACGTATCAGGCCAAGCTCTATTTTACTACCGGCACCCATGGTGCCAATCTTGGCCCGCAGTTCTTGGAAGCTCTTGATCTTGCGCCCATTGATGCTGACGATAATATCACCGGCCTTGATGCCTGCCTTGTCGGCGGCACTGCCTTCCATCACTTCACTGACAAAGCCACCGTGCTGGGTCTCGAGACCGAAGCCTTGAGCCAGTTCATTATCCAGATCTCGGCCCATGACCCCCAACACACCGCGGCGAACCTCGCCGTGTTCGATAATCTGATCCACCAGGCTGTGAACCATGTTGGCCGGTATTGCGAAGCCGATACCAACGTTACCACCGCCGGGAGCCACAATAGCGGTATTGATACCGATAAGCTCGCCGCGCAGGTTAACCAAGGCGCCGCCTGAGTTACCGCTGTTGATGGCGGCATCGGTTTGAATAAAGTTTTCCAGCATCTCTATGCCAAGACCGGTGCGCCCCAGAGCACTGACTATACCTGAGGTGACGGTTTGCCCAAGACCGAAGGGGTTACCTATGGCTACGGCAAAGTCACCGACTCTCAAGTCATCCGAGTCGGCGGACTTGATTGCCGTGAGGTTGTCGGCTTCAATCTGCAGCAGAGCGATATCGGCGTCTTTATCTTTACCTATCAACTTGGCCTTTATTTCACGGCCGTCGTGTAGACCTATTTGAATATCATCGGCGCCATCAATCACATGGTTGTTGGTGACTATGTAGCCCTTATCGGCATCTATGATGACACCGGAGCCCAGGCCGCGGAAGGGGCGCTCCTGTACTTGCTCCTGAGGGGCATTGGGGCCAAAGAAGTAGCGGAAGATATCCGGTACTCGTTGGCGGGAAACCTGAGTGCCGGAAACGGCGACAGAGACAACTGCCGGAGTAGTTTGCTCCAACATGGGGGCCAGGCTCGGCATGGTTTGGCCGGCAACAGCTTGAGGTAGAGCGGCCTGGGAAACCACAGGAGCCAGTGTCAGCGTGGCTCCAAGCAGGGCGGCGGAAACAAGAGATAACTTGGTCTTCATCTATGCATTGCTCCTAATACGGGATCAAATAACCATGTACTGTTTGCCACCAAGGTGGCTGAATCGTAAGGGCTCTTACGAGCGTTCGGTAATTAATCCGACTTTAATCTTGTTTAAAAAGTTCATCCTTCATTAATAAAGATTAATTTTTAATGCTTTCCGGCGAAAGTACGGCGTCACTCTTGTCATCAAGGTCACTGATACTGGATTGCATAAATGGCAAAGGGGCCAATTGCTCCTCTTTGGCCAATCTTTGGCTGCCCTGATTCCAATGTTGATTGAGGCGATTGATTTGCTCTGTCAGTTGTCCCAGCAGTGCTCTCTGTTCGGCCAGATGGTCACTGACCTCTTGTTTGTGTTGGCTCAACTCCATCTTGCTGCGTTCAATTGCCACACTTTTACTACTCTTGCCGAGTCCGCGGCTGACCAAGGTCTTACCGATATAACCCAGTATTAACCCCAGAATAAAAGCCGCAAACACCAGTGGCCATTCCATATCGACTCCTTAAGTTTGTCTTTGTGTCTTATGCTCTTGCCCGATCCCATTGGGATATTAGGCAAAATATACCCCGAGCGTGGGTCTCATGATACCATTTGCCGCCCTAACTCTGTTGCGTGAGTTGGCTTAAGGAAAGTGGGAACAAGTCCTCGTGGGACTTGTTCCCACTTTCCTAGGTACCCATCAAATAAGGTTAAAAGAGAAGAATTCAAGTGTCGCAGTTAACCCCCTGGCAGCATTACCAACAAGATCTCACCCGTGAGGATTTCAGCCATGACCCGGCGCAGGAGCAAGCGGTAAAGGCATTGCAGCGTGTTTATGATGAGCTGCAAAGGCCGCAAAAGTCCGGATGGCGCAATTGGTTTAGCCGGGAAAAAAACGCCAAGGTTCAAGGACTTTATCTCTGGGGCGGTGTTGGGCGCGGCAAGACCTATCTTATGGATACCTTTTTCGATGCCCTGCCGGGTGAGCAGAAACTGAGGGCGCATTTTCATCGCTTTATGCACAGAATTCATCGGGAGCTGGACGAACTCAAGGGAACCCGGGACCCGCTGTTGGTGATAGCCAAACAGATGGCAGCGCAATATCGGGTGATCTGTTTTGATGAGTTCTTTGTTTCGGACATCACGGATGCCATGTTATTGGGCACTCTGTTCGAGGCCCTATTTAAGGAAGGGGTAGTCTTGGTAGCTACTTCCAACATAGTACCGGATGACCTTTACAAGAACGGTTTGCAGCGAGCCAGATTTTTACCGGCTATCGCCGAAATCAAGGCCAACTGCCAGGTGCTGAATGTCGATTCAGGAATTGACTACAGACTGCGAACTCTGGAGCAGGCTGAGATCTACCATCATCCACTCGATGAAACCGCCGAATCCAATCTGCAACGTTATTTCACCCAACTGGCGCCCGAGTCAGAAGTCTCGGAAACGCCGCTGGAAATCGATGGACGCAGCATAGTTATCCGCAAACAAGCCCAAGGTGTTTTGCTGGCCGACTTCCGCGCCCTGTGCGATGGGCCGCGCAGTCAGCGGGACTATATGGAACTGGCGCAACTGTTTCATACCGTGCTGCTCAGTGGCCTGGAACAGATGGGCGCCCAGCAGACAGGGGATGATATCGCCCGTCGTTTCCTGGCGTTGGTGGATGAGTTCTATGAGCGGCATGTGAAACTGATCATTTCGGCCGAGGTGCCGCTCGAGCAGATTTACACTGATGGGCAATTGAGTTTCGAGTTCCACCGTTGTCGCTCCCGTTTGATTGAGATGCAGTCCCGGGATTACCTGGCGCTGGAACATCTGCCATAGCTAAAAGGGAGATCCGCTTAGGTGTGGAAAATTCAATCAAATAGCCATACTCAATAAGCCTTGGATGGCGGCAAAGTGCTAACAGCTTGAAAAAGATCGTCTTTTAAGGCGAGATATTAAAAAGCAGGTGATTTTTAGTTCAGCTTTGACTATAATCCGCCACCTGCCCACGTTACTCCGCCGATTGGGCGGATTTAAAAGCCAGTTTCTTTGCTCGAAGGGGCAGAGGAAGGCATTTTTGTGTTATCTGCATCCGCAGGTAGCATGTGACAGAATTTAACTTTGGGTTTTTGTAATAATGAAGACTTTTACTGCTAAGCCAGAAACTGTAGCTCGTGACTGGTACGTTGTTGATGCCGAAGGTAAGACCCTGGGTCGTATCGCCACTGAAATCGCTCTGCGTCTGCGTGGCAAGCACAAGGCTGAGTACACTCCTCACGTAGATACCGGTGATTACATCATCGTGATCAACGCCGAGAAAGTAACTGTGACCGGTAACAAGGCTGCAGGCAAGACGTACTACTCGCACTCAGGCTTCCCAGGTGGCATCAAGCAAATCAGCTTCGAGAAGCTGCAAGCTCACAAGCCAGAAATGATCATCGAGAAAGCAGTCAAGGGTATGTTGCCAAAAGGCCCCCTGGGTCGTGCCATGTTCCGTAAGCTGAAAGTTTACGCTGGCGCAGAGCACAACCACGCTGCACAACAACCTCAAGTTCTTGATATCTAAACGGGATTAAGCAAATGGCTGCAACTCAGTACTACGGCACTGGCCGTCGCAAAACTTCAACTGCTCGCGTATTCGCTAAAGCAGGTAGTGGCAACATCGTTGTTAACCAACGTCCTCTGGATGTTTACTTTGGTCGTGAAACCGCTCGTATGGTTGTTCGTCAACCGCTTGAGCTGGTTGAAATGACTGAAAAACTGGACATCTATGTAACTGTTAAGGGCGGTGGTATCACTGGCCAAGCTGGCGCTATCCGTCACGGTATCACCCGTGCTCTGATGGAGCTGGACGAAGCTCTGCGTCCTACTTTACGTTCTGCTGGTTATGTAACCCGCGATGCTCGTAAGGTTGAACGTAAGAAAGTGGGTCTGCGTAAAGCACGTCGTAAGCCACAGTTCTCCAAGCGTTAATATCGCTTTCGAGATACCAAAAACCCAGCGTATGCTGGGTTTTTTTATGGTTGAGATTTATCTCTGACAGCCCTGTATACTTTGGGCACTCGTGGCATAAAGGGAGAAAATCATGAGTTGGCAATTGTTGTTGATAGCCTTGGGTTTGGTATTGATACTTGAAGGCGTTGGGCCCTTGTTGTTCCCCAACCGCTGGCGTCGTTATCTGCTGGAGGTAGCTTCCCAACCGACCGCCATCATGCAACGCCTGGGCGGCGTCCTGGTTGTTGCAGGAATCGTCATATTGATTATTTTTTCATAAATACTTGCCCTTTCCATGCCAATATCTGTTAGAATCCTGCTTTAACCGCAACCTTGCAGCAAACAATGGGCAAAAATGTAGTTGTTCTCGGCACTCAATGGGGTGACGAGGGAAAAGGTAAGATTGTCGACCTTCTGACCGAACAGGCAAAATTCGTAGTCCGTTACCAAGGTGGCCACAACGCTGGTCATACTCTGGTTATCGATGGTGAAAAAACCGTTCTTCATCTGATCCCCTCAGGCATTCTGCGCGATAACGTCAAGTGCATTATCGGCAACGGCGTAGTTTTGGCGCCCGATGCTCTGATGAAAGAGATCGGCATGCTGAAAGAGAAAGGTATTCCGGTAGAGGAACGCCTACTGATCTCTGAAGCTTGTCCTCTGATCCTTCCTTTCCACTGTGCGCTGGATATCGCTCGCGAAAAAGCGCGTGGCAATAAGGCTATCGGTACTACAGGACGCGGCATAGGCCCGGCTTATGAAGATAAAATTTCCCGTCGCGGTCTGCGCGTAGGGGATCTCTTCAATCCGCAGCTATTTGCCGAGAAGCTGAAAGAAGTGATGGCCTATCACAACTTTATGCTGACAGAGTACTATAAGTGCGAAGCCGTTGATTACCAGAAGACTCTGGATGAAGCGCTGGCACTGGCAGACTACCTGAAAGGTCTGTGTGTGGATGTCACCGAATTGCTGGATCAAGCCCGCAAGAATGGCGACAACATACTGTTCGAAGGCGCTCAGGGCACATTGCTGGATATCGACCACGGTACTTATCCATTTGTAACCTCTTCCAACACTACAGCGGGTGGTGTGGCAACTGGTTCAGGATTCGGCCCTCGTCATCTGGACTATGTCTGCGGCATCATCAAGGCTTATACCACCCGTGTGGGTGCCGGTCCATTCCCGACTGAACTGGAATGTGAAATCGGCGATCACCTGGGAACCAAGGGCCAGGAATTTGGTGCGACAACCGGTCGTAAGCGTCGTCCGGGTTGGTTGGACATAGTGGCTATGCGCCGCGCGGTTCAGATCAACAGCATCAGTGGTTTCTGCCTGACCAAGCTCGACGTTTTGGACGGCTTGAAAGAAGTGAAGCTCTGCGTAGGCTATCAGCATCCAGACGGTACTGTGTCCAATGTGACTCCGCTGGCAGCAGAAGGCTACGAGCATGTCACTCCTGTGTATGAAACCATGCCAGGCTGGAGTGAAAACACCTTTGGTGCCACTTCTCTGGAGCAACTGCCACAGGCAGCAATCAATTATATCAAGCGGATTGAAGAACTGCTGGAAACACCTGTCGATATCATCTCAACCGGGCCTGACCGGAATGAGACCATGATTCTGGTGAATCCATTCAGTTAAGTAAAAAGGCCGCCTAAGCGGCCTTTTTCGTTTATGGGGCTTACACTGTTTGCCCTTAAGAATTGGGTTATACTGCCGATGAAAAGACAGTCTATTTGTCATCAGGACAGCTTATGTTGCGTATAGCCCTATTACTCTTGTTGGTAACCAGTGCCAATGTGTTGGCCGAAGAAACCAAGGCCGTGGATATCTACAGCCAGGAACAACTGCTGGAGCTGATTCGCAGCAAGCAATACCTGACCCGGGTCAAAGCCGATGACTGTCAGTTGGTACAGGATATTGAGGCGCGCGCCGAAGTGCTCAAGCAGCCGTTGTACCAGTACCTCTGGGGTGAGATGCTTAATTTCGGCATCTGCGTCAAGGCCAATCCACCCAGAGGAATATCGCTGCTCAGGGATGCCGCCGAGCAGGGCAGTGCCGAAGCCATGGTGCGCATTGCCGAGTATTATAAAGATGGCAAGTTTGTACTGCAGGACAAAGAACGTTCGGTGCAGTACCTGTTACCCGCTGCCGCCAACGGTGACCTGCCGGCCAGAATGATGCTGGTCGAGCTGTTTGCCAAGGGTTATGGCAGCCCAAGGGATTATGTCTTGGGGTATCACTGGCTCTACAACCAGGTGTTCAGTGATGAACAGACCCAGCAAGACGCCAAAAGATTATTGCAGCTGTTAGCGGCTAAAATGCCCGCCAGTCAGGTGGAGAAGGCCAAAAAGGAACATCTGCAAAGCCGTTAATTAGCTTGTCGCACTGGATGCGACAACGAAAAAATTGGAAATTGAATGATAAAAGATCCTCATTTTGAGCGAGAACAAGATAAGTACGACAACCCCATCCCCAGCCGGGAATTTATATTGGAATATCTGCGCTCGCAGACCTCTCCCCTGAATCGTGAGCGGATCGCCACGGCCCTCAACATCTCCGACGAAGAACAACTCGAGGCGCTGCGGCGTCGGCTGCGTGCCATGGAACGCGATGGTCAGCTGGTATTTACCCGTGGCCAGTGTTATGGCCTGCCGGAGCGGATGGACTTGATCCAGGGCACTGTGCTGGGCCACAGAGATGGCTATGGCTTCTTCCGTCCAGATGAAGGCGGCGATGACCTGTTTATCAACCATGGTGACATGCTCAGATACTTCCATGGCGACAAGGTGTTGGCGCAGAAGGCTGGAGTCGATCGCAAGGGGCGCCGCGAAGCTCGCATAGTGCGCTTGGTCGCCGAGCGAACCGCCGCTCTGGTGGGGCGTTTCCATGTCGATTGCGGCATGGCCTTTGTTATCGCCGATGATAAGCGTATTACCCAGGAAATATTGATAGACAACGCCGATCGCAACGGCGCCCGTCAGGGCGATGTCGTGGTGGTAGAACTCACCCGCAGGCCGGGGCGCTATGTCAAAGCCGCCGGTAAGGTGGTCGAGGTGCTGGGTAAAGAGATGGCACCGGGAATGGAAATAGAGATTGCCCTGCGCAACTATGATCTGCCCCATACCTGGTCTGCCGCCATCGAGAAGAAACTGAACAAGATCCCCGATGAAGTGCAGGAACAAGACAAGGTAGGGCGGGTCGACCTGCGACAACTGCCCTTGGTCACCATAGACGGTGAAGATGCCCGCGACTTTGACGATGCCGTCTATGCCGAGCGCAAGCGCAGTGGCGGTTGGCGCCTGTGGGTGGCCATTGCCGATGTCAGCTATTATGTGCGTACTCAATCGGCACTGGATCAAGAAGCCCGTGCCCGAGGCAACTCTGTGTACTTCCCGTCACAGGTGATCCCCATGTTGCCGGAAAAGCTCTCCAACGGCCTGTGTTCCCTGAACCCGGGAGTTGACCGTCTCTGTATGGTGGCCGAGATGACAGTGTCGGCGGCGGGTAAGTTGTCCGGCTACAAGTTCTATCCGGCGGTGATGCATTCCCACGCCCGCTTCACCTATACCCAGGTGGCGGCCATGCTGGAAGGCGAAGAAGGCCTGGAAGAGCATAAGCCTTTACTGCCGCACCTCAAGGTGTTGCAGGAGCTGTATCTGGCGCTCGATAGCCAGCGGGCCAACCGTGGCGCCATCGCCTTTGAGACGCTGGAAACCCAGTTCATCTTCAATGAGCAGCGCAAGATAGACAAGATAGTGCCCAGAGCCCGTAACCAGGCGCACAAGATTATCGAAGAGTGTATGATCCTCGCTAACGTGGCGGCGGCCAAGTTTGTCAAAAAGCACAAGGGTGAAGTCCTCTATCGGGTGCATGAAGCGCCATCCGAGCAGAAGCTGACTCAGTTCAAGGAGTTTCTGGCTGAGCGAGGGCTCTCCATGGGCGGCGGTCTAGAACCCGAACCCAGTGACTACCAGGCTCTGATGGAAAAAGTACAGGGTCGCGCCGATGCCGAACTCATTCAGGTGATGTTGCTGCGATCCATGCGCCAGGCGACTTACACACCGGACAATGAAGGCCACTTTGGTCTGGCGCTGGAGGAGTATGCTCACTTTACTTCACCCATTCGTCGTTATCCTGACTTAGTGTTGCACAGGGTGATCCGTTACCTGCTCGCCAAAGAGCGTGGCGAAGCGAGCGATAAGTGGACCCCGGACGGCGGCTATCACTATCAGCTCGATGAGCTGGATCAGCTTGGCGAAGAGTGTTCCAACACTGAGCGCCGCGCCGATGAAGCCACCCGGGACGTCTCCGACTGGCTCAAGTGTGAGTTTATGCAGGACCATGTGGGTGACACCTTCGATGCGGTGGTGGCTTCCGTCACCAGCTTCGGGCTGTTTGTGCGCCTCAATGATTTGTTTATCGACGGTTTGGTGCATATCTCCACTCTGGGCAGCGACTATTTCCAGTATGATCCCATGCGCCAGCGCCTGATAGGTGAGCACTCAGGGCAGATCTACCAGATTGGCGATGCTGTGACGGTTAAAGTCGCCTCGGTCAATCTGGACGACAGGCAGATAGACTTGCTGATGGTGGACGAAGAGGGCCGCAGCCAGCGCCGTAAAGGCCGCAGTAAGAGTAAGCCGCTGACCGCGCGGGAAAGGGTCAATATTGAAGGAGCCCGCCGCTCGGCTAAGGCACAGAAGCCGACAGGTAAAGGGAGCGCCAAGTCTAAGTCCACAGGCGCATCCGCCAAGAGCAAATCAACCAAGGCTGCCGGCAACGCCGGGGCGAAAAAGCCCAAGGCAGCCAAACGAGTCAAGAGAAAGAAGTAAATGAAAAAACAGGAACTGGTGTTTGGCATTCACGCGGTCGAGTCTTTGCTGAAACACGCTCCGGAGCGGGTATTGGAAATGTGGCTGCTCAGTGGTCGTCAGGATGACAGGATCAAGCCCTTGTTGGAGATGGCGGCTCAGTGGGGCATTCGCCCCCAGCAGGCATCCCGCAAGACCCTGGATGACAAGGCCGAAAGCTCTCAGCATCAAGGGATCATCATCCGGGTGCGTCCAGCCAAGGTCTTGACCGAAAACGATCTCGATGCCCTGCTGGACAAGACAGATTCGCCATTTTTGTTGATCCTGGATGGGGTCACAGATCCCCACAATCTGGGCGCCTGTCTGCGAAATGCCGATGCGGCCGGGGTTCACGGCGTCATAGTGCCCAAAGACAACTCAGTGGGACTGACGCCGACCGTCAGCAAGGTGGCTTGCGGCGCGGCCGAGACAGTACCTCTGTTTCAGGTGACCAACCTGGCGCGTACCATGAAGCGTTTGCAGGAAAGGGGGGTATGGATTGCCGGCACCGCAGGCGAGGCCGACAGCACTTTGTATCAGGCTGACCTCAAGGGGGCTCTGGCCATTGCCATGGGCGCCGAAGGCAAGGGGCTGAGACGCCTGAGCCGCGAAAGTTGCGACACCCTGATCTCTATTCCTATGGCGGGCAGTGTCTCCAGTCTGAACGTGTCGGTGGCGACCGGCATCTGTCTGTTCGAAGCTGTGCGTCAGCGTCTCTAACTGCCGAATATGGCAGCCTCTCTTGAGAATACGGGCCATAAACTGTATAGCAGTGCCGGCCCGTATCCCATGCAACTGCAACAAGGCTATCTGGGTGAAATCTATGGCATGGCGTTCTTCGAGCGCCTGGGCCGGGATTATCATTTTCAGGCAACTGAAAGCCAGTTAACAGAAATCCACTTAACTGAAAGCCACTTAATAGAAAGCCAAGCCGTGTTTTCTCTACTGTTCAAGGTGGAGCAATATACTGCCAAGGCTTTGCTGAAACAGTTGCCCGAGCTGGCAAGTCTGGACGAGGCGTTGTTGGAGCAGGTGCGCATGCAAGCGCAAAAAGAGGTGGACAGTTGGCTTAAGCTTCCCTGGCATGAACTGCTTGCGGCGCTGCGCCTCTGGGTCGAACCTTACCAGCAAAAATATGCCAAGTGGGCGGATGATGCCGAGAGTAACTCTGAGTACGGCGCAGCCTTTCGTCTGTTGGAGCGGCATGAAACCGCCATCTATCGCTATCTGCAGGCGCTTGAGCGCGGTGACCAGCGTTCAGCGTTAATCCTGGAGTGTTTTCTTGGAGCTCTTTAGTTGAAAGAGCTCTTCAAGTGCGGAAATTACTGGAAGGTATAGAGCAGGTTGAAGGTGGTGATGGTATCTGTCTGTTTACTGCCTTCCGGCACCACTTCTGTGTATTTAACGTTGAAGCCTATCTTGAAGGCCCAGTCCTGAAACAGGGTGTTTTTATAGCCCATGTCCAGTGCCAGAGTATTGTTGTTTTCGCCCACCTCGGCGGTCAGGTCGGCAGTGAAGCTGGTGTACTCGTGGATCTTCTGTTCAAACTTGGCCGCGGTCCGTAGGATCACATCTTTCTCGGCTACTGGATCCGGCGCCGCATCAGTTTCTATCGGCATGTTGTATCGGTAACCCGGGCCGACTTCGAGACTCAACTTGGTACGGCGGGTGCTGATGGCATCGAAACCATAACCACTGGACGCGGTATAAATTTCTGTGTAAGAACCGAACTTGTCCCAGATAAATTCGCCGCGGCCGAAGATATAGCCGCCGTTGAGTTTGTAGTTGGACTGCAGTTGCAGATTGTACTTCTCGGCAGTGGTTTTTTCAGAGTCAGAGGCGAAATAGGCCTTGAGGGTTCCTTCCTGTTTGGCGTTTTCCGTGTCGTAAACCAACTTGGTGCGACCATTGAAACTGCTTGAGTCTGTGTTACCTGTGTTGAGCTGAAAGCCGGCCTCAATCTCAGCGGTGAAGTCGCTTGGAGGCTCGCGATAATCCGGAGGCACCAAGGCCCACGCCGAAGTCGGTAGCGCAAACAATAACGCCAATACAGAGGATCTTGTCATTATTCTTATGTCTTTTGCTGTGACTGCCATAAATTTAGCGTCACATAATACCTGCTCATGGGGCCGAGGCAAAGTTATTGCTTGAGTTTACCGCAGCCTTTATGTACTATTTCGCGCCTAATTCAGTCACATTAATTTTCGTTCCTTGCCTCAATTTGGTCTGACTGAGCCAACAACGAGGCTAGATAACCGTAAGGAGCACTAAATGCGTCATTACGAAATCGTATTTATGGTTCACCCTGATCAGAGTGAACAAGTACCAGGTATGATTGAGCGCTACACAGGTGTTATCACCGAAGCTGGCGGTCAAATCCATCGTTTGGAAGACTGGGGTCGTCGCCAACTGGCTTACCCAATCCAGGATCTGCACAAGGCTCACTATGTTCTGATGAACGTTGAGACCACTGCAGAGTCTGTTGAAGAGCTGGAAACTGCTTTCCGTTTCAACGACGCCGTTCTGCGTAGCCTGGTGATGCGCACTAAAGCTGCCATCACTGAAGCATCTCCAATGGCCAAAGCTAAAGACGAGCGCGATTCACGTCGCAGCGCCGTTAGCGAAAAAGCTGCTGAAGAAACCCAAGAAAACGCTGAAGCAAGCGCTGAGTAAGTTTTTCTGTGACCACCAATCACTTGGTGTTGTCCGGTACCGTCATTCGGTCCAGACACTTTGATAGTCCGGCTGGAATACCTCACACGGTACTTCAACTGGAACACAGGTCGCAGCGTTTCGAGGCCGATTTGCCCAGAAACGTCTACTGCCAACTTCAAGTGATATTGAGTGGTGAACGCTTCAAGAGCGTAGCAGACAAGCTGAAAGCGGGTGTGGATATCCAAGTCAGTGGTTTTCTGGCTCTACAACAGAGTCGCAATGGCCAAAGCCGACTGGTGTTACACGCCGAAAATGTCGAATTGAAAAATTAGGAGACTGTCAAATGGCACGTTATTTCCGTCGTCGTAAGTTCTGCCGTTTCACTGCTGAAGGTGTTACGGAGATCGATTACAAAGATATCGCTACTCTGAAAAACTACATCACAGAAAGCGGTAAGATTGTTCCAAGCCGTATCACTGGTACTTCTGCCAAGTATCAGCGTCAACTGGCTCGCGCTATCAAGCGTGCTCGTTATCTGTCACTGCTGCCATACACTGATCTGCATCAGTAATCGGCACTGTTCTAGCTAGAGGAATTGATAATGAACGTTATTCTGCTTGATAAAATCGCAAACCTGGGCAACCTGGGTGACCAGGTATCAGTTAAGGCCGGTTACGCTCGTAACTACCTGCTGCCAAAAGGCAAAGCTGTTGTTGCCAACGCTGAGAACGTAAAAGTTTTCGAAGCTCGTCGTGCTGAGCTGGAAGCCAAGCTGGCTGCCGACCTGGCCGCTGCCACTGCTCGTGCAGAGCAGATCTCTGCTCTGGAAGCGGTTGTTATCGCTTCTAAAGCCGGTGACGAAGGCAAGCTGTTCGGTTCTATCGGTACCCGTGACATCGCTGATGCAGTAACTGCTGCCGGCGTTGAACTGGCCAAAGCCGAAGTACGTCTGCCACTGGGCGCTCTGCGCACTACTGGCGACTTCGAAGTTGAAGTTCAGCTGCACACTGAAGTAAAAGCTGTAGTTAAAGTAACTGTTGTTGCTGAAGCTTAATCCCGGCTTTTACTAGAAAAACACCGCCTTCGGGCGGTGTTTTTTTATGCCTGTTTGCTGGCCGAGGCCGACGGGTTTCCCTTTAATTCTCCTGTCTGCGGATGCCAAACTTAAGTACGCTGTCACTTACCCACAGTTACTGGCACACTTTCACTACCATACTGACATTGATTGAGTATTGGCTATCTCGGCAGTCCCGCTCCTAATTTGATTACCGATAACAACAGAGACAAAAACACCCGCCGGGGCGTAATGCCGTTCACTTAGTGTGAACGGCATTTTTCTTAGGCTTAATGGGATACTTGTTTTTACTCATTTTTAACGCACGTGGATAGGCTCTATCCCGTTTCCCATCAAGCTTGAACTGCCTC
>Ga0114983_1000684_pt1 | contig 14083 bp, 7 predicted proteins | sample Shrwel_input2_RT_FD_87182 | JGI IMG/M metagenome (GOLD analysis project Ga0114983, IMG submission 87182) | Subsurface microbial communities from deep shales in Ohio, USA - Utica-3 well 1 S input2 RT | ecosystem: Environmental > Aquatic > Deep subsurface > Shale gas/oil reservoir > Produced... | reverse complement strand
TACCTGGATGCCAGGGCCAGGCTGGATGAAACCCGGGCAGAACTGGCCGGCCTGAAACACGATTACCGGGCCGCAGTAAAAAAACTTGAGGCTGTGATAGGCATTAGCCTGAAAGGCCGGGAGCTGGAGCCCCTAAGCCAGGAATTGTGGAAACGCACCCCCAGCCTCTTGAAGACCGACTGGAAAGCTGTGGCTGCCGAAAAGGCCGGGGCCATACGTCGTGCCCGTAAAAAGCTGGAATTGGCCGGCGCCACCCGCCAAATGGAAAGCGGTGCCCACTGGCCAGAGCTCTATTTGAGTGCCCGGTACTCCAACAACGACACCTTTGCCACCAGCCTGCGAGAAGAGACCAGAGTGGAGCTGCAGCTAAGGGTGCCGCTGTATAAAGGTGGCAGCACATCGGCGCGGGTGCGTCGTGCCAAGCAGGAACAATACGCCGCTAAGTATATGCTTAGAGACGCGGAAAACCAGGTGGGTGTCGAAGTGTCCAGAATTACCGAAAAGCTTCAGGGCAGCTATAGCCGAATCAAATCCCTGGAAACCGCCGAGCAGTCAGCAGAAGCGGCGCTCAAGGCTGCGGAAGAAGGTTTCCGCGGCGGTGTTCGCAGCCTGAGCGACGTGCTGGATAGCCGCACCAGGCTTTCAGACATCCGGCGTAATTTGGTGACAGAAATCTACAATAATCACATCCTGCAGTTTGAGCTTCAGCATGTTGCCGGCACACTCTCTGCTGAACAAGTTACTTTGCTTAGCAGGTAATAGCCAAAAGCCCTGGAAAGAAAGGACAAAACATGGTCGGCTTATTCAAGGGTATCTACCAATACCGGCATTTTCTGGTGTCATCAGTCAGAAACCAGCTTGTAAACCAGTTTGTTCGGAGCAGGCTGGGTGGGCTTTGGTTGGTTATTCAGCCATTGGTGATGGTTGCAATATACGCGTTTGTTCTCTCAGCAGTTTTGTCGGCTAAGTTTGAGGGCATCGATAATCAATATGCCTACGCGATTTACCTCACTTCTGGCATTCTTGCCTGGACCCTTTTTAACGATACGTTGTCTCAATCTCTGAATTTGTTCGTGGGCAACGGTGAACTTCTTAAAAAAATGCGCATACCCAAGGCTACGCTGCCTTTGATCACTGCCGGCACCGTGTTGATAAATAACATGGTTCTATTTGTTGCTATTGTTGTAATCTTCAGCTTTTTGGGCCACTTGCCGACATTGACGATATTATGGATGCCCGTTATCACCGGCGTGCTGCTTATGTTCGTTATGGGGATCGGACTTGTGGTTGGAGTTTTAAATGTTTTTATCCGCGATTTATCGCAAATTATTCCGATCGCCCTCCAATTCCTGTTTTGGTTTACGCCAATTGTTTACCCGGTTACTATTATTCCTGAAAACGTTAGGCGCCTACTCTTTTTCAACCCAATGTATCATCTTGTGGCGGCTTACCATGACGTCTTGGCGTATCAGAGAACACCGGACCTTTTTGCGTTGAGTATGCTGGTTTTGATAGGCGTATTTATGCTGGTGCTGGGAGCCTGGCTGGTTCGACGAGCCAACACAGAAATGGTGGATATGCTGTGAACGTATTAACAGTCGAGCGGCTATCAAAAAACTTCCGCGAATTCAGTTCCGAATGGAAACGCGTGGCGAGTTGGTTTGGAGTTCCAGTAACCCCCCTGGCAGTAATGCGGGTGATTAATGATATCAGTTTCCACGTGCGGCCAGGGGAAGCTCTAGGCTTGGTTGGTGAGAACGGGGCGGGTAAAAGCACGCTTTTGAAGCTGATTACTGGCACCCTTCAGCCAAGTGAAGGGAAAATAAACGTAAATGGTCGTATCGCAGCCATTCTTGAGCTGGGTATGGGCTTCAACCCTGAGTTGACGGGGCGACAAAACGTTTACCATGCCGCCTCCATCATGGGGTTTGGCAAAGACGATGTTAACCAGCACTTGGAGCAGATCCAGGCATTTGCAGAAATTGGCGATTATTTCGACGAGCCAGTGCGCACCTATTCAAGTGGTATGCAGGTTCGAGTGGCATTTGCCGTTGCAACAGCCTGGCGTCCTGAAATACTGATCGTCGATGAAGCGCTTTCTGTGGGAGACTCTTATTTCCAGCACAAAAGTTTTAATCGCATCCGAGAATTCCAGGAACAAGGAACAACTTTGCTCATCGTTTCCCATGATCGCACCTCCATCCAGGCTTTATGTGACCGCGTACTCCTGTTGGAACAGGGCAGCATCATAAAAGATGGCGAACCAGAAGAAGTCATGGACTTCTACAACGCACTCATTGCCGAAAAGGAAAACAGCACGGTTAAGGTCAGGGAGCTCGAGAGCGGTAAAGTGCAGACACAATCAGGCACCGGTGAGGCCACAATCGAGCATATTGCTCTAGTTAACGTCCATGGCGAAACCGTGGAATATATAAATGTGGGTGAGCTGGTACAGCTCCGCGTAACAGTCAAAGTGCATGAACCGATTGAGACCCTTGTTCTCGGCTATGCAATCAAAGATCGCCTCGGTCAGGTAATGTATGGAACCAACACCTGGCACAGTGAGCAGTCGTTAACCAGCCCCGAAACGGGAAAAGAATATAAGTACGTTATAGAGTTTCCGGCCAACCTGGGGGTAGGCAGTTACTCTGTGGTGACAGCGCTTCATGCAATGGATTCACACATTGCAGCGAATTACGAGTGGCGTGACATGGCCCTTGTTTTTAATGTGCTGAATGTTGACAAAATGCAGTTCCAGGGGTGCAACTGGATGGAACCCAAAATCACGCTATGAGAGACGACACAGAATTTTATCGGGCCTTTGAAGAGAGATATCGGGGATCCAGGGAAAGCATCAAGCAGCGCCTCAGCGCTTATAGGCCCTTCCTTGAGCCATTGTTAGAAGCAGGCGTTGGCTCAAAAGTTATAGATTTAGGCTGTGGCCGGGGCGAATGGTTGGAGTTAACAACCGATCTGGGGTTCGAACCCGTAGGTGTAGACGTGGATGCCGGAATGCTTGATGCGGCCAAAGCACAAGGCCTTAAGGTAGAGCAGGCCGATGCTATTGAATTTCTTAAAAATCAGCCCGATTCAAGTGTGGCAGTCGTTTCCGGCTTCCATATTGCGGAGCATTTGCCGTTCCACGTTTTACAGGAACTTGTGAGACAAGCGCACCGTGTGCTTGCGTCCGGCGGCTTGTTGATTCTGGAAACACCCAACCCCGAGAACCTGACGGTGGGGGCGGAAAGCTTCTATCTTGATCCCACGCACGAACGCCCTTTACCGCCGGGGTTGCTGTCATTTTTGCCGGAGTATTATGGGTTTCGTCGCCAACGCGTACTGAGGTTGCAGGAACCGGAATGGCTCAAGCAAGAACGGCAAGCTGTCAGGTTGCAGGATGTCTTTGTTGGCGTTAGTCCGGATTACGCGGTTGTTGCGCAGAAGGCCTGCAGCCAACAGCTGAGTAATTTGCTGGATGAGGCCTTCAGTGAAGAATGTGGCCTAACCTTAGCTACTTTGAGCGACGAGTATGATGAAACAATAAATAGTGCCTTGGCTCGAAATACGGAAAGAATCGAACGAGCTCTTGTTGAGCTGGAACAGCTTAAAACGAGGACCGTCGCGGCTGAAGACCTGCTGGGGGCAGTTTATGCGAGCCGTTCCTGGCGTATCACCGCACCTCTTCGATGGACGACCCGCCAATTTCAGTTAGTTCGCCAACACGGTCTCAAGACCCGTTGTAAGGTGTTGGCTCGCAAAGCTGCCACACCACTGCTCTCTTCCGCAGTGACCTTCGTTAAAAATAAACCGTTTTTACGCCGGTTTAGTGTCTCTCTTCTTCGACGCTTGGGCCTTTACGCACGAGTGCAGCGTCTTTACCACGGAGGCAGTTTTTACAGCTCAACTGGTAACCATGGTCAGCCTTTTGAAAAATACCAGCGAGCACCGGAAACACTGGAAGGATTATCGCCTGATGCTCGACAAGCCTACTTTAAACTCCGAATGGCGATGGATCAAAAAACAGACAGCAAAAGGAATCAGGCGTAATGCGCATCGTTATTGATATGCAAGGCGCCCAAACAGCAAGCCGTTATCGTGGTATTGGGCGTTACACTCTCTCATTCGCTCTCGCGGTAGCGCGGAACCGAGGTGATCATGAGATCATCCTGGCAATGAGTGGTGCCTTTCCTGAAACGATAGAACCCGTTCGATCGTTATTTCAGGGTGTGCTACCACAAAAAAATATTCGTGTTTGGTATGCGCCGGGGCCGGTCCGGGCGTGCGAAACTGACAATACGCACCGAAGGAACAGAGCAGAACTGGTACGAGAGGCCTTTCTTGCGAGCCTTGATGCTGACATCATTCATGTATCCAGTATGATCGAAGGCTTTGGGGACGATGCCGTCGTCAGTATAGGGCGCTTTGACCAGAAGACACCAATCAGCGTCACCATTTACGACTTTATTCCGTTGTTGAATCCGGATCACTATCTCGAAACCGATCCGGCATTCAAGCGTTTTTATCTGGAGAAAATCGAGCAGTTGGCCCACGCTGACCAGTATTTCGCGATTTCCGACTCATCCCGAAGCGAGGGTTTGCAACAGCTTGACGCCCCTTCAGATCGTTTTGTGAACATCTCGTCGGCAGCTGGCCCGGAGTTCCAACAGTGGGATATTGATTCTGCTGCAGCCGATGCATTGCTAAACAAGCTTTCCATTCATCGTCCGTTTGTGCTGTTCAGTGGTGGTGCAGACGAGCGAAAAAATTTGCGCCGGCTGATTGAAGCGTTCGCGTTGCTTCCCATGCCCTTGAGAAAAGAATACCAGCTTGTTCTTGCGGGCAAGATGGCCGAGGGTACAGTCCGTGAATTACAACATCATGCTCACTCCGTTGGTCTTGCCACAGAAAAATTGTGTTTTACCGGCCACGTAACTGATCACGATCTAATTAGCCTATACAACCTTTGTTCACTGTACGTGTTTCCGTCCTGGCATGAAGGTTTTGGTTTGCCGGTGCTTGAAGCCATGGCATGTGGTGCGCCTGTAATCGGATCAAATACCTCAAGCCTCCCGGAAGTCATCGCTTTTGAAAAAGCGATGTTTGATCCGTTCGACACAGCCAGTATCAGTCAAAAGATGGCCGAGACGCTTAAAAGTGAATCATTCAGGGAAGAGTTAAAAGCCCATGGTCTGCGCCAGGCTAAAAAATTTTCATGGGACAGGACGGCGCGGCAAGCACTCAGTGCTTGGGAACAACGCCACAGTGCCCGAAAAAAGGACAAAGCCAGCCCACTTCCTTCTGGCGGTAAGCCAACACTGGCGTTTGTTTCGCCCATGCCGCCAGAGCGAACAGGCATTGCCGGTTACAGCGCTGACCTGCTACCTGAGCTTTCTCGTTACTACAACCTTGAACTAATAGTGACCCAGCCAGAGACAGCCGATGAATGGATCAAAGAGCGTTTTTCAGTGCGAGATGTGGCGTGGCTCAAAGCTAATGCCTCACAGGTAGACCGTGTGATTTATCAAATGGGTAATTCAACGTTCCACGACCACATGCTGGTGCTCATAAATGAAGTGCCAGGAGTGGTTGTGCTGCATGACTTTTACCTCAGTGGCCTGATGGAGTGGCGGGAAAGCCAGCCTGGCCACCAAAACGCCTGGGTTCGCGAGTTATACCAGGCTCACGGATACCATGCAGTAAAAGACAGATTTGAAGACGCCGAGGCAGCAAAGTTCAGGTACCCTTCCAACTTCGATGTCATTCGAAACGCACAGGGTGTGATTGTTCATTCCGAATATTCGCGCAATCTGGCTCGTGATTGGTACGGTGATGAACACGCCAGAGCTTTAAAAGTAATTCCGCTCGTACGTACACCGCCGGAAAGTATTCAGCGGGCACAGGCACGGAAACAGCTCGGAATTGGGGACAACGAATTCCTGATATGCAGCTTCGGCCTGCTAGACTCCACCAAAATGAATCACCGATTGCTAGAGAGCTGGCTGCAAAGCAGCTTGGCCGGTCAGCCAGACTCAAAACTGGTATTTGTTGGCCACAGCCCCGGCAACCCTTATGACATTGAAATACAAAAATCGATCAAGAGCAGTGGCCGGGCCAGCCAAATCGAAATCACCGGCTACGTATCCGATGAACATTTTCGTCTTTACTTAATGGCGGCGGACGTGGCCGTTCAGTTACGCACGCAATCCCGAGGCGAAACATCGGCAGCCGTCCTTGATTGCATGGCAAACAGCTTGCCGGTTATCGTTAACGCCAACGGCTCAATGGCCGAGTTGGACTCGCAAGCGGTGTGGCTGCTCGACGATGATTTTGCCGATTCCGATTTGATTGAAGCCCTGGAGACCTTAAAGCAAGACGCTGAGAAACGTGTCGCTTTGGGGAAAGCAGGACGAGACATAATCTTGAAACGGCACACACCCAAACCCTGCGCAAAGCAATACGCCGAGGCAATTGAGAGCTTTCATTGCCACGCAAACACCGGTCGAAATGCCCTGATTCAGGCAATGGCGGGTCAAGCGGCTGGGCTAAAAGACAGTGAGCTGATTCCGCTTGCTCAGGATATTTCAGTCACTTTGCCACTTCCCAAATCGGCCCGGACGATTTTTCTGGATGTAACCGCCACCAGCCAAAATGACCTAAAAACGGGCATCGAGCGCGTTGCCCGCTCCGTTGTTATGAACCTCCTGGCGGATTGCCCTCAAGGCTTTAGAATCGAGCCCGTCTATCTTTGTCGGGAAGGCGACCAATGGCGGCACCGATCAGCGAGCCGTTTTACGCTTGAAATCATGGGTTGCCCACAAGACGCATTAAGCGACGAGATTGTTGAGCCGCAACCCGGAGACATCCTGTTGGGGCTGGATTTGTCCGGTGAACGTCTCTGTGAGGCAACGTACTCTGGTTTGTTCGCGGATTATCGCAATCGTGGGGTCAGAGTTTACTTCACGATATTCGACCTGCTGCCAGTTACCATGCCAGACGTGTTCCCATCCGGTGCCAGGGAACAACATATACAATGGCTGAGGGCTGTATCGAGCTTTGATGGGGCCATCTGCATCTCTCGCACGGTGGCAGATGAGTTGGCAAGGTGGTTGCGGCAAGAAGGCCTGAACCATGAAGGGCGGCGGCCCTTCAGTATTGACTGGTTTCACCTAGGTGCAGATGTCGCGGCTTCATCGCCTAGTTTTGGTCTGCCAAAGAATGCTGGCCGAGTTCTTAAACTCCTACAGGAACGCCCCACCTTTTTAACGGTGGGTACCATTGAGCCCAGAAAAGCTCACCTCCAAACGCTGGAAGCGTTCGAACGGTTATGGGCTGAGGGCGTGGATATCAATCTGGTCATAGTGGGTCACGAAGGCTGGAAAGGCCTGCCAGCCGAAGAGCGTGAACAAATCACCAATACGGTACGCCGGGTGGAATCCCATCCCGAGCTCGGCCGCCGGTTGTTTTGGCTGGCGGGCATCAGTGATGAATATCTTGAAAAGATCTATTCTGCCAGCACTTGCCTGATTGCCTCCTCGTATGGAGAAGGCTTCGGTTTGCCTCTCATTGAAGCAGCTCAACACCAGTTACCCGTGATAGCACGCGATATATCGGTGTTTCGTGAGGTTGGTGGAGAAGCTCCTTGGTTTTATCGAACAGGTGCAGACCTTCCGGAAGCCATTGAGCAGTGGCTCAGAGCGTATCGAGAAGGAAGTACGGTTACCTCAACCGATATTCCCTGCCTGACCTGGAAAGAAAGCACAGCGAATCTGGCTGCGATTTTGCTCACACCAGAAACTTAAGCCTACCACTTTAATGGCCAAAGGTATTCAAGCTGGTTTGCCGGTGGGAGGAACAACCGTATCCCTGAAGTGTGCCCAAAGAGGTCGCTCGACTCCGTAATGCCCGCCAAGGGCAACAACGGTGGAGCCGGCCAGAACGGCCAATACGTTCCCTGCAAGTTCAGGGCGCCAGAGTTCCAGCAGCCACATAACCGGGAAATGCGCCAAAAAAATGCCGTAGCTCAGTGCGCCGGCCAGCCGCTGGGCGCCATGGAGTCGCCCCTGAGGTCGCCAGCGGGACAACGCAATGACGGCAGGCAGCCCAAAGAAAAGCCCCAGTGCCACCTCAAGATTGAACGGTTCACGGTGAGCCGGTATGGCCCAAAGTGCGGCTGCGTAAAGGCCAACCATGAGCCAAAGGCCAAAAAGCGCAATCTGGCGAGGGTTGGCGAGTGACAACGGTTTGCGAGCGGCTAACCAGCATCCGCAAATAAAAACGAAGCCAATGCCGGCAAGTAACCGGTATCCGAACACATCGGTGTTCAACATGGGTGTTTGAGCTGCCAAAAACACAGCGAGGCTGGCTGCCCAGGCGAGTGCAACCCTTCGTGTTTTAGTCAACAAGAAAGGCACCAATACATAAAATTGAATTTCTGCAGCCAAAGACCAGGCCGGGGGTAACAGCGTGAAGGTGTCAGAACCATTAAACATGAAGTAGTTCAAGGGAATAACCAACAGGTTATTCGCCCACTCGATGAGGCCTGGTGTGGCAGACATGAAGTAAGATTCAGCGCCCAGTAACCAGGCTGCCATGCCCAGCAAAAGAACATAGCCGTACATTGGTGCTATTCGCCAGATCCGGTCCCGGTAAAACCAGCGAATGCGTGACCCGAAAGCAAGGTCCGCCTGCCGTTGCCAGAGCTTGCAAACAACCTGCCCGGCCAACAGGTAGAAGACCACCACAGCGCACACGCCCGGGTTGATCCCCAGCACATTTATACCCATATGGCTAATCAAAACCATCGCAGCGAGAAAAAAGCGGAAAAAACCCACAGGAAAGACGATGCCTCGTGTGAAGAAATAATAGGTCAGATGCCAGTCGAGCTTATAGCAGGAGTTTGCCTCGGCGACTGTGAGGGGTTCAAGTGCTGGTTGCGGACATTGGTAGTGTTGAAACTTGGCTACTCCCTGATATAGTCAGGCGTTGCATTCGCAGAGCATGAAAATTGCCTTGGCAGATGCTGTCTTCTTGTCTTGTCTGCTCGTGTTTTGATCGAACAAGTAGGTCGGTAATTCCAGAAATTGCCGCCGTAAAAGATGGGAAAAGCTCATCGCCAATCGTTGAAGTTATGTTATGTTCTGTAACTGTGGAGCGAACTTGATCGTATACCAATTTGGAGTGTTGACTTCATTGGTAAGCTCGTGCATCTTTACGTAAGTTGTTTGTGCAACAACGCTTCAGCCGATCGCGCAGATCGCAATCTGATTAGGAGATAAGAACCAATGGCACTAACCAAAACCCAAGTTTCGGAACTTTATGTCGCTATCTTTAATAGGGCGTCAGAAGGTGAGGGTAATACATTTTGGCAGAGCGGCGAGTCCGTAGCTGCTGTTGCAACCGATATGTTGGCATCGGACGCTGCGAAAGAATATTTTGGCAGTGCTCTTGATACCAATCAGGCGTTCATTGAGCACATCTACCAGAACACGCTGAATAAGACTGCAGCTGACGACGCTGAAGGCATCCAATTCTGGGTGGACGCTCTTGATGCTGGCGCAAGTCGTGGCGAAATCATTGCTAGTCTGGTTGAAGCTGCACAGGATCCGAAAAACGCTGGCGCAGCACAGGACCAGTTTCTGAATCGCGTGGCTGTTTCTGACTACACCGCTGATACTCTGGCAAGTGTCGAGCTTAATAATCTGGACTCCCTTACCTTTGGCGCTGGCCTGACGGTTACTGCTGAGCCTTCCACTGTTGAATCTGCTAAAGCGGCAGTTGACAGTCAGGCTTCGGGTTTCACTGCAGAGCTCACTGCAAGTGCGAGTCAAATTAATGAGGGCGAATCCAATACCTTCACTTTGACCACTTCCGAGCCAGTTCAGCAAGACACCGAAGTAAAATTTAGTCTGGTGGTTGAAGGCGAGAGTGCTTCTTTGGAAGACTTCAACGCGGGTGCATTCAACTCGGTGATTGTTACCATCCCGGCTGGCGAAACTGAAGCAACGTTTGACGTTGAGTCAATCGCTGCCGACGGCACCGAGGTCTCCGAGACTTATCGCGTTGAAGCGGTAATTAACGGCGAAACCATCTCTGAGCAGGTAACTCTGCTGGACGGCGCCGAAGGTGCTGGTCAGACTTTCCAGCTGACTGAAGGTGTGGATGTTATCCCAGGTCTGGAAGGTTCTAACGGTAACACTGTGACCTCTGGTAATGACGAGATCATTGGTGTCGTTGGTACTAACGCTACTCTGCAAGGAACCGACCAAATCAACGCTGGTGACGGTGTTGACACTTTGCGGGTGATTGCTGACGCCGCAATTAACAATGACCTGCCGAAGTATAGCAATGTTGAGATTCTCAATATCGATTCCAGCGCTGCTATTACACTAGATACCGACACCCAAGCTGCCCTTGAACAGGTTAAGATCATTGGTGCTGGTGGTGCTCTCGATCTGGAAGCATCTGATGCCCAGCAGGTAAGTGTTGCTGGCGCAGAAGCCGCTGTGGCAGTCGACGGTGGTCAAAACGTGACTGTAAGCGATTCGGTTGCTGATAACGCAATCACCATCGGCGACACCACAGTTAACAATGGCACTGTGGAAGTGACCGATACGAAGCAAGGCAATGCAGCTATTGCGATTAATGGCGGTACGGATGTAACAGTTAACGCTACAGCGGACCAGGATACTACTGGTGGTACTTCCGGTGCTATCAATGTTGGCCAGGGCGCTACCCCTGCAGAAGATCTGGCGTCAGGCGCAGTTTCTGTAACGCAAAACCTGGATTCTGATGGCACTAACGCTGATTTGGTCGGTGGCGACATCACCGTTGATGGTGGTTCTTCCATTGATGTTGCAGTTAATGCAACAAGTGCCGCTGCTGCTAAAGACAGCGATAACGATATCTATATCGGTACCGTTAATGCTGGCGCAGGTGACACCACGTCCTCTATTTCCGTAACTCAAAACAGCTCGGTCACCACAAAGAGTGTCGAAGCTTCAGGTGGCGTAACGGAAACCGCAAGTGTTAAGTTTGGCGCCCTGAAGGAAGGCGATGCCCTGGAAGTTGCTGGTCTGATATTTACAGCTTCCACTGATTTGGAAGCCGAGCAGGTTGCTCAAGCTTTTGCCGATCTGACTGCGACTGATCGCCAAGATGATGGCGGTGTTGTGGCCAACGGTGTTTACACCGGTGTAGTCAATGGTAACTGGACTTCCGGTGAAGTGAACGGTGATACCGTTGTGTTCACCAGCGAGACAGAGAATGCGGGTGTAACAAATCTACCCGTGACGCTGACAAATACATCCACTAACTCGGTGTCTCCAACAGTAACCACGACTCAGGGCAAGACCAACACTGTGGCTGCTGCCGAGTCTGGTAATGCTGTATTTAACGGTGCGGTTGTGGTTGATGATAATGCCACTGCCTCCGTTGAGACTGTTACTCTGGATGGTTATGGCAATGCCGAAATTGGTGTCAACAACTCCATGGACGCGCTGACTACTCTGAACCTGTCTAATAGTGGTTCAAGTGTTGCTGCTGTCACTGGCGTTGATGCGGCTACAACCACCCCAGGTGATGGTACAACCCAAGAAGTTCAGACGCTGGACTTTTCAAACTGGGTTGTGACTACTGGGGGCGATTTCGATATCGATGTAGGTGGTACCAAGACTACAGTGGCTGTTGCAGCTGGCGACACTGGCTCCGACATCGCGACTAAGGTGGCGGCCGCTCTGGACGGAAGCGACATCGATGGCGATACCAAAAACGACTCGGCTGCAGCAAATGGCTCTGTGGTAACCATCACTTATGGCGTTACTGGTGATGTTGCCCAGGCGCAAGCCGCTGTTACTGGTGCTGGCGATGCAGTGTTCGCAAATGCAGAAGCAACCACTCAGCTGCAGACAGCGCAGACCGCACTTGAGTTGAACGTTGATGACGTGAATGGCGATGTTGACCTGGACAATACAGGTACCGACGCCAACATCACCGATCTGACCCTCAATGCCTCTGGTGAAGAGTCTGACTTTGCTCTGACCGCAGCTGCAGTTGAAAACCTGACTATCGATGCGGCTTCCAGGTTGGACCTGAGAGGCTCGACCATCGGTACCGGTAACAGCTTGACCTCAGTATCTGTAGCCGGGTCTGCGGCGGTTAACCTGGGCGTTGTTCAGACTTCAACGGCTCTGGATAGCTTTGATGCTTCGTCCAACACTGCTGGCGTTACTGCAACTATCGATACGGACAGCAATGATCTGGGTGAAATCCAAGAGTATCTGTTCGGTGCCGGTGACGATTCTATCACCCTGAACGATGCAGACGTTACCGTTGACGTGACTCTGGGTGCTGGTGACGACACGCTGGAGCTGCTGGCTGACTCAACCACGGTACCAACCGCTAGCGTTGCCGGTGGAGAAGGTGTAGATACCATTTCCATGACAGTGACTGGCGCTGATGGCTTGGATAACAGCACAGCCTTTAGCTCTGCCATCTCCGGTTTCGAGCGCCTTGTGCTGAATGATGCAGGCACTACCGAAAATGTGGATTTGGCAAACCTTGGCTTTGCTGACCATGTGACCACCACTGGCGGCATTGTCACGCTGCAGAACGTCAACAACGACGCTACTGTAGTGCTGACTGCCAACGGCACGATCACTGCTGAGCTTGCCGATGCGGCTGGCTCCGCAGATAGCTTGAACACTGTTGTTACCGCAGACAATGGTCTGGATGCCGGTACCTTCGTGGCGGCTGGTGTTGAGACTATCAACATCACCTCAACTGACAGCAATGTCGACGAGGACGATGACGGTGTTGAGTACGAAGCTGGTGACCGTGATACAAACATCCTGGAAGTTCAGGCTGATTCAGCTGAAACCGTTACCATCACAGGCAACTCCGACTTCGAGCTCGACTTCCATGCAGACACCGATCAGGTAACGCTGGTTGACGCGTCTACTCTGGAAGGCGCATTGGACGTTACTGCTGACAGCGCTGCAGCAGGAACCGAAGTGCGTGGTGGTGCTGGTGACGACGTGCTCCGTGCCTCTGGTGAAGAAGATGTTCTGAAGGGTGGTGCTGGTGATGACACCATTAGTGCTGGTGACCTGACACAGGTTTACGGTGGTGATGGTGCTGACACCTTCAACTTCGCGGTAAATAGCAACCTGACTAAGGTTTCTACTATCCACGACTTTGGGGCTGGTGATACCATCAACCTGCAGGACAACGGCACAGTGGGTGCCGGCGCGGCTGTAGGTAAGTTCTATGCTCAAGGCGCTCAGTACAACGAAAATACAACTACTGATGTTGCTGGTAAGGTAGAAGCTGCGCTGGTTCAAACTGGTGAGGGCGAAGCGTCTTGGTTCAACCACAATGGCTACACTTACATTGTCATTGATGCAGACGATGCCAATGATGTTGCAGCCGGAGCGGTTGATGCCTATCAAGAGGGTGAGGACACCGTAATTGAGCTGGTTGGCACGTTCGACCTCTCTACCGGTGCATCCTTCAACGCTGATAGCGGCACCCTTGAGTTCGCCTAATCCCACTCTTTGAGTGAGATGCCTGCCCCTCGGGGCAGGTAGTGCGAGACTTTAAAGCCCTCGGCTTCGGCTGGGGGCTTTTTTATTGGTGTTTTTAATCCAAACCAAACAGGAGCAACACTCCATGGCGAAGAAACAAGCGCAACCCCAGACACAAGACGAGCCACAAACCCTGACCATCGACGGCACCGACTACAACCTCGCGGATCTGTCAGGCGAAGCCAAGTCCCAGGTCACCAACCTGCGGGTGACCGATCAGGAGATCGCTCGCCTGCAACAGCAACTGGCCATTTATCAAACGGCCCGTACCGCGTATGCTCAGGCGCTGAAAGCGGAGCTCCCTGAATAAGGGGAGCCCACACTCCCGTAAGCAATTGAAGGCATCATGTCCGAGCAAACCACTTATCCGTTGGCGCAGCGGTTTTCCATTGGCTTCAGCGCCTACGAAGACCGCCTGTTGCTGACGACTGAATTAAAGGAACAAGGCCCCACCACCGTGCTGTTGACCCGGCGCATGGTGCTGCTGATGCTCAAACAGATCC
>Ga0114983_1000683_pt1 | contig 14087 bp, 9 predicted proteins | sample Shrwel_input2_RT_FD_87182 | JGI IMG/M metagenome (GOLD analysis project Ga0114983, IMG submission 87182) | Subsurface microbial communities from deep shales in Ohio, USA - Utica-3 well 1 S input2 RT | ecosystem: Environmental > Aquatic > Deep subsurface > Shale gas/oil reservoir > Produced... | reverse complement strand
GGTTGCCCTGCTTATCCAATGCCACTGCGCCAACTGTGCCGAACTTGTAATCGAGATCCAAAGGACTCAGACGCGCCTGAAAGTCTTTATTGGCTTCGGCGGCGTTGATTTTGGCCCTGGCATCGAGAAGCTGCTGATAGCGCGCTTCGCTGTCAAAGCGATTGCCAGGCACCAGCTCCATTCCCAACGTCAGGGCGAACTCCTCGGCGCCCGCCCCCGAGAGCATCACATGTTCTGACTTGTCCATCACGGCTCTGGCGAGATCGATTGGATGACGTATATGTTTAACCCCGGCAACGGCACCGGCATTCATACTCTTGCCATCCATGATGGAGGCGTCCAGTTCATGACTGCCATCAAAGGTATACACGGCACCGATACCGGCATTGAATAATGGACTGTCTTCCAGCACTCTGATGGCGGCCTGTACCGCTTCCATACTGGCGCCGCCCTTATCCAGTACCTTATAACCGGCATTGACGGCTTCGGTCAGCTTGTCACGATAGGCTTTTTGCTGCTCTTCAGTCAAAGCCGCCTTGGATATGGTGCCGGCGCCGCCGTGAATGGCAATCGCAAAGGGCGCCTCTGCAGCCTGGACCGACATCATACCTCCCAGCAGAAGTCCCAGGCTCAGACTTAAATTTTTTATATTTGTTTTCATTGTATTGCTTCCACATTAACGACTGCTGCCTTTGTAACCATTTTAGGTCCGGATGGCAATCTGTTACTTGCCTGAGCCGAGATCAGAGGCGACAATGCAACAATGTTACATTAAACAAAAGTTCTGATTTCCTTGACCAAAAACAGTCGCTTTCCCGCGTATATCCTGAGTTTTGCGTCGATCATGCTGGCCAGCCCCCGAGCAAATAGCGCCGATGATCCTCTGCTTAATCTCCGCATCGAAGGGGTATCGGGTGAGCTTGAAAAAAATATCCGCGCACACTTGGGCAACTTTCCTGAATCCGAGGTGCAACGCCGTGCCTATCTGTTTAATGTCAGCGACAGTGTCGAGGCCGCGCTGGAATCCATGGGCTATTACCATGGCGAACTGGAACAGGAACTCAAGGAAAACGAACAAGGGCCGTGGGAGCTCAAGCTTACAATTACCCCAGGGGAAGTCACCCGTTTGCAATGGATCGATATCCGCCTCGAAGGCGAAGTGCTAAACGATCCCTGGATCAATCGCTGGCTCAGCCAAATCAAGATCAAACCAGGCGATCCTCTCAACCACGGTGATTATGAGCGGATAAAATCGCAGCTAATCTCGCTGGCGCTGGCTCGAGGCTATTTTGACGGCCATTATCAGAAATCGGAGATCCGCGTGAATCGCGATCTCAACCTGGCACAACTCAACCTGTATTTTGACTCGGGCAAGCGCTACAAGTTTGGCGATGTGAGCTTTGAGGGCCACAGCCTACAACCGCAATTGCTCGAAGATTTACTGCCATTCCAACCCGGCGCCCCCTACAGTACCCGCAAAGTCACACAGCTTAATCAAGAGTTGTTGGATACCGGCTATTTTTCCAATATCAAGGTGTTACCTCAAATTGACAAGTTGACGGAAGACAGCATACCTGTGCGGGTCGAACTGAGCCCAAGACCGGATCATTCTATAGAGCTGGGTCTGGGGGCTGATATCGGCTCCAGTACAGACAGTAATCTGGATCCCAGAGTCAGAGTGACTTGGCGTACTCCGCAGCTCAACAGTTACGGCCACTCTCAGGAAACCAGCATAGAATGGTCGAGAGACAGACCTAAATTCCTCTCGACTTATACCATACCCCTGACTCACCCTTTGGATGATCAGCTCAAGATCCGTGTCGGCCTGCTAAGGGACAAATACGGTGTTACTCAAGACTATGTGCCAGAGGATAGGGACTTTAGCAATACAGGTCAGTTGGAATCGACCAAGAAGCTTTTCGGGGTTGGCCGCAGCAAGCGGCTCAATAACGGTTGGCTTCTCAATTACTCGCTGGAGGCAATTCAGGAAAGCTATACCCAGTCAGGCGTTGATTATGACCCACAATTCCTGCTGTTTGGCACCACCCTCTCCAAGACCAGCCGCGGCGATAACAGTCTGGATCCCAAGTCGGGTTTCAGGCAACTTTATAGCGTTGAATATGCCGACCCTTCACTGGGTTCAGATGTTCGCCTGACCCGGATGCAGGCCAAGTTCAAATGGATTGAGACTTTCTTTGACAAGCACAGATTTGTCTCCCGTCTCGATCTCGGGATCAATCTGGCGGCCGAAGGCGATCTGGCGATCATTCCTCCCTCACTGCGTTATTTTGCCGGCGGTGATCAGAGTATTCGCGGTTACAGCTATCAAGAACTCGGCCCCCACCTGGATTACACCAATGACAAGGGCGGCCTGTCTCGGGAAGTTGTCGGTGGCCGCTATCTGGCTGTCGGTAGCCTGGAGTATCAATATTACCTGACCCCAAGCTGGCGTGTGGGTACCTTTGTCGATGCCGGTAACGCCTTTGATGTCAATCAATTTGATCCTGTGGTTTCCGTAGGCGGTGGTATTCACTGGATATCCCCCATAGGTCCCATCAAACTGGATGTGGGCTTTGGCCTGCACGAATCCGATGCCGAAGACAGGCCCTGGCGTATTCACCTGACCATGGGGACAGAATTATGAGCCAAACCCCAATGCAGCAGGAACCCAACTCAAGCAACAAACAAAGGGCAAAGAAACCGTCTCCCCGCTGGCTCAAGTGGCTGAAGTGGTCTACCCGTACCCTCTTGTACATTCCGCTCGGCTTGTTGGTACTGTTGGCACTCTTGCTGGGCACGGCGCCCGGTAGCCATCTGGCGGTATTTATTGCCAGTGCTTTAGTACCGGATCTGGAGCTGGAATATGCTTCCGGCACCCTGAACCGGGAGCTGCAACTCAAACAGCTTCATTGGCAGATGGACGGTATCAGTGTCGATGTAGATGCCGTTACCCTTGCCTGGCAACCTGCGTGCCTTTTGCAAAAACAGGTATGTGTCGACACCCTGGAATTAACAACAACCCAGGTCGACATAGACACTCAGGCCTTCGCCTCAGATTCAACTGCAGAGGAAGATACGCCCAACTCGGAAGAACTGGTATTACCCTTTGGCATCAGCCTGAAACAAGCAAGCCTCACGGATATTCAAGTGCGGGTCGATGAGATGCACTTTGATGCTGCGGCATTGAATACCGCAGCCAATTGGCAGGAAAGTGGGTTACAAGTCATCCAGCTTGAGAGCCGCGGGCTCAGCGTGCTGCTCCCCGAGGCTAATGCGGCAGAAGCGCAAGCGGCAGACAAAGACAAATCAGCCGCCGCGGCTAAGCAACAAAAAGCGGCGCAAAAAACCGAGACTGAACAATGGGTGCTGGCAAACATGCCAAAGGTTGCCATGCCCTTCCCCATCTATTTAAAACATGCCGAATTGCAGAACTCGCGTCTGCAGATTTTGGGCAGGGATGACAGCTTCCAGGAACTGCGTCTCAGTGCCAGCTACATAGGCACCGAGCTGCGGGTCAACGAGTTTTATGCCAAACACACAGATGCCAGTCTGTCACTGGAAGGTGAACTGACTCTGGATAAGCACTGGCCCATGGCACTGACGGCGCAACTGGAGTTACAGCGTTTATCTGAACTGCCGGGGCTCGAGCAGCAACAACTGGATCTCGCCCTCAAAGGCGATTTCAGCGACTTGCAGCTCAAGGCCAAACTCAGTGGCAAGCAGAGCCTGGCACTCAATGCCAGCATCAACCTTGCCAAGCCGGAACTGCCCTATTCGCTGAATGTCTCGGAAGGAGAGCTTTACTGGCCCTTTGACCAGGCTCAGTACAGTGTCAACGGACTAGAACTTGAAAGCAGCGGCGATCTCAAGCAACAAACCGCCAATCTGGTTGCACAATTAAGTACCCCCTTCTACCCCGAACTACTCCTCAATACCCGCCTGGCACATCAGGACCAAAAGCTCAAGATTGAAGAGTTCAGCAGTGACAGCAGCGCCGGTAAAGTAATGCTTCAGGGGACGCTGGATTATGCCCAAGCCATAGCCTGGGATGCAAAGCTTGAACTATCTCATTTCAACAGCGGCGCGATCAATCTGCCGCCTGCGGAGCAAACTGCCAAAGAAAAAGAAGCAAATAGCCAAGTAGCCAAAAATAAAAGCACCAGCGACGTCGAGGCTGGCAGCGCACAAAGCCAAGCTAACGGGAGCAAATCCGATGAAAGCCAGGTTGAAGATAAGCCAGTGATCCCATCCAGCGATATTAGCGGCCAGCTTGCCACTCGTGGCAGCTGGCAGGAAGGCAAATGGCGAGTAAGTCTCAAGCAAGCCCAACTTCAAGGCTTACTGGACCGCCTGCCATTTGCACTGACAGGCGATTTGGAAATAGATGATTCGCTTGAGCTCAGCAGCCAAGGATTATCGCTGCGGGCACTCAATACCCGCCTGGACCTTTCCGGCAGCGCCAAAGAGCAATGGGATCTCAGCGCCACGTTGGACGTGCCCGACTTCAATCTCTGGCATCCCGAGGCGTTTGGTGCTTTAACTGCCGATATCCAAGTAGTGGGCGATGCCAAACACCCGCAGGTACAGCTCAATGCCGAGACCCAGAGTATCAAATTTGGCGATTTTAATCTCAGCGGCAGTCGCCTCAAGGCGCTCTATGCACCACTGGATCTGCATGAGTTTGCCTTATCGCTGAAAACAGGTGAGTTTGACGGTGCAGGTATTCATCTTGATAGTATCACTCTCAGAGCCAAGGGCAATGAACAGCAGCAGAAGTTGGGGCTGGAAACCGAGGGCGATCTGCAACTGGATACTGCCATCCACAGTAAACTGGATCTCGCCAAACAAAAGGCCAAGGTAGAACTTAGCAGATTCAACGTGGGATCCATTCTGGGACTATGGCAGCTTGAACAAACTGCGTCACTGGACTGGGATCTAAAGCAAAACCGAGGCGAGCTCAGCGCCTTTTGTTTAAGTCATCCATCCAGCCAACTCTGCTTAACCGATAATGTCATCCTCACCGACAAAGGTGAAGCCAAGTTGCACTATCAGGGGCAACCCGGGCAACTGCTGGCCAAGCTGTTACCCGAGCGATTCACTTGGCAGGGTGAAGCCTCAATGGATGCCGCCGTCGCCTGGCAACCCGGCGCGCGTCCACAGGGCAATCTCAGCTTCCAGTTGGCCCCCGGAACGGTAAGCCTTAAACGCAAACAGCAAGCCAGCGCCAGCATCGACTATCAGGCACTGACACTCAAGGCCACCTTGGACGATGATGCGTTAAGAAGCCATATTCTGTTCAATTCTGATGCTCTGGCCCGCTGGGAAAGCCAGTTGGATATCAAGGTAACCCCGGATCGCAGCCTCAGTGGTTACGTCAATATTGACAAGGTCAACCTGCAACTGCTTGGTCAGTTTATGCCGCAGCTCGAAACCGTTGAGGGTCTACTTGCAGCCAACTTGAAGTTGGCTGGTAGCCTCAATAACCCGGAGCTCAGTGGTCAACTCAGCCTACGAGATGGTGAACTGGCCAGTACAGCCAACCCGACTAAACTAGAGCAAATCTCCCTGGATCTGGCTTTTGCCGGCCAAATGGCCGAGCTCCGGGGCCAATGGATGATGGGCAGCGGCCAAGCCAATCTCAGCGGTCAACTGCGCTGGCCACAGGGTCAATTCAGTGGCGATATCCAGCTCAAGGGACAAGAACTCGGTGTTATTCAACCGCCGCTGGCAATTGTCAATATCAGTCCGGATATTCAACTGCATTTCAGCCCGGACGCACTCGATATTTCGGGCGAGATCAAGGTGCCTTCCGGCAACATCAAGGTGGTGCAACTGCCGGCCGGCGGAGTGAGTGTATCATCCGATGTGGTGTTCAGTGACTCCATTTCCGAGCAGGAAGTCAAAGCATCGCCCATGGCCCTGAGTGCCAATCTGAACATAGATGTCGGTGATAAACTGGCTATCGATGGTATGGGCCTCAAAGGGATGTTGGTGGGTACCTTGCGGATGCAACAAGCGCCCCAGAAACCGCCGCAACTCTTTGGTGATATCAAGGTGGTTAACGGCAGCTATAAATTCATGGGTCAGACGCTGAAAATTGCCACAGGTGCGGTACAGTTTGTAGGGCCTATGCAGATCCCCAACCTCAATATCGAAGCCGTTCGGGAGATCCGCGATGAAGATATTACCGCTGGGGTACGTATTACAGGCACTCCCAAAAAACCGATAGTGACGTTATTCTCCAACCCGGCCAAGGAGCAGGCGGAGATCATTTCCTATATCGTTCAGGGGAAAGGTTTTGGCGCAGGTAACGAGCAAAATAACTCATTGATGATGGGCGCCGCGTTATCGCTGAGCTCTCAGGTTGATGGTGGCGCCATTTCTACCTTGGGTGACACAGCCGCTGGGCTGGTGGAGATGTTTGGTTTCTCCAATGTGCAGTTGGATACCAATGATGATGGTAAAGTCGCCATCAGTGGCTATATTGGCAAAGACTTGATGATCAAATACGGTGTCGGTGTATTCAATCCGGGTTATGAAATGACGGTACGCTACTATCTGTTATCGCAGCTCTACCTGGAAAGTGTATCCGGTACTCTGGGCCAATCATTGGATATCTACTACAGCTTTGATCTTTAAGCTGTAAACTCTCATGGTAGCGGATGCCCGCCTTGCGGGTATCCGCTGCTTATCCCTGCTGGCCGGGATATAAAATGCGACTTAAACTGTCCCTGCAGCTCAAAATCCCAAATACAGACATAAAAAAAGCGCCCTGAGGGCGCTTTTCAACATCCAATTATAAATTAAGCGTAAACGAAGTCTACGTGCTCAATCATTGGCTTAAATACGTGACGCTGCATAGCCTGGGCACGTACTTTAACTTCTTTACCGTCCAGAACTATGGTCAGATCGCTGGTATAAAAGTCTTCGTTGGTTTGGATGTTGATGATATCTTTGTGTTCAAACACGATGGCAACGGCTTCTTTGCCGGCGCCATAGATAACACCTGGAACTTTCCCGTCACGACGCAGGCGGCGGCTCGAACCTTTCCCAATCTCAGTGCGGGTTTGTGCTGGAATAGTGTAAGACATAATAATACTCTTTAGATAGTCAATAACTGGCAACTATTTTCGACCAATAGCTGCCTTCATATAAAGCGGGCGAATACTAGCACAAAGGCAGCAAACCAAACAAGTTGATTTGGCCTTTAAAGGTAAAAGAAAAGCCTACTTTTTCCCCTATCATGCTGTTGCTCATCTGTAACATCTGTAATCATTAAGAAAAGCCATTGCTTAGCAGAGGTTTTACCCTGATCGAGATCACAATTTTTCCATCGAGCTGCTGCTACCCTGCTTTCAGTAATCTGGTTTTATTACATGAAGCAGGCCGATGAACGCCAATCTGCAGCAACTGATACGGGATGATAGCCTGTGCTATAAACTAGCAGCGGAACTCCATTACCTGATCGAACATGCTCCCTTTCAACAGGAGAAGCTCGACCTGATTTTATTGGAGTTTCTTGCCTGTAATCAGCAGAAAAGCGGCCATCTGTTACACCTGATGCGTGCCTGCAGCTGCCCGGATCTTATCGAGCAATTGAGCTCAGATGCCCTCTTTTATGACAGACTCAACACCTTGGTCGCCGACTGGCAGCAAACCCGTGAGCTGTTACGTCTCAGATTCCAGTTCAGCGAGTTGATGGTACTGCTGGAAGACAGAAAACCCCGCGAACAGAGCTTTATCCGCAGGGCAGAAACCAACTTTTCTGTGGTAGAAAAACCTACCAACTGCGCACCGGTCCGCAGTCAATGTGGACAAATCCCGACTTCGGATAATAACCGACTCCCCCTAGTTTTAATGACAGGGCAGCCTCACGCAAAGTCTGAAGGTTAACACCGGGGATCGCGATATCCATCGCCATACCCCGCATATGGTAACTCTTCTTGGCGACACCGTTACTCTTACCGGCCAACATGGCATTGGTTTTAGGCGAACGATAACCTGAAATCACGTGGATCTCTTCAGAAATCGACAACGTCTGCTGCAGATTGAACAGGAGATCAAACAAACGTTTATCCATGGGAGCTGCGAGGTTCTGCCGATGATCCCTAAGCAGATGGCTAAACTGAGACAGAGTGCTACTCTGATAATGACCGTCTTTCCAATAAGTCCCATCGCCACGCTCCCCTGTATGGCGATTATAAAAACTCAGGTATCGACTACCTTTGGTAGACCGACTCGCCATCGCTTTTGAAGGAAGCATAGAAACCATTGCCGCGCCACCAAGACCCATCAACAACTGCCTACGGGCAGGACATACTACTGACACTTATTCACCTTGCACAAAAAACAACCACAAGGCGGCAAATTATACGGGATTAACGCCAAGGTCAAGCGCCGATTTGGACCCAGCGCAGGTAAACTTTTCCCGGAGAATAGGTGAAAAATGGGATAATCCCTTGTGCCATATTAAGTTAGTGCAACAGGCTTAACGCTCCGTCAAAACGGCAAAAAAATCCGTTGAAGATAATGTCGGTAAACCTCAAGGGCCTAACAAATGCGCTTCCCCGCCCAACCGCGGCTCAGGCTTGTTAGCCCATTCAGTATCCAATCTCATCTGTGCCTGAGTAGCCACCTTAACCCCGGGACTCAACTGATAGATGTCGCTGCGAAATTGCGTTCTTTCCCACTCATCTATCCAGGCTGTCCAATAAACCAGATGAACTGGCAGGCGCTGTTCGAAGGCAAACCATTGAGTAGTTTGATAATCACTCTGCATCCGCTGCCAGCTTCTCTTATCCCGCAACAGATTATTGGCCATCCAAGACGCCAACTCTTCCACCTTGTCGACTCGAATACAACCGGATGACAAGGCGCGATTAGCCTTGGCAAACAGATGCTTGTCCGGTGTGTCATGCAGATAAACATTAAAGCCATTGCTGAAGTGAAATTTGTAACGCCCCAGGGCATTATCGGCACCCGGTTGCTGCACCAACCGATAAGGGAAACGGCCACTCGCCTCTTTTTGCCAGGCTTCGGCACTCTCTTCAACTTTATTGCCCTGATAATCATAGACATTGAAATGCCGCTGCTGCAGATATTCACCGTCTTTACGGATCTGCGGCAGTAAGTCGCGCCTCAATATGCCCCTTGGCACAGTCCAGGTTGGATTCAAAACTATGTTGGTTATCTCACTGCTGAGCAGTGGGGTTTGCCGATAGGGTTTACCGACTATGACCCGGGAGCGCAACTGCACCTGGTTGTCATCCACCAGAGTCAACTCAAACGCCGGGATATTAACCAACAAGTAACGCTTCCCCAGTTGCTGTTTGTAAACGGTGCGAGCGACAAAGTTGCCGGCCAGCATGCGGGCACGTTGCAATGGTTCAGTATTGAGCCAACGCAGTGTATCTGGACCAATGATGGCATCGGTTTTAAGCCCGTGGCGGGACTGAAACGCTTCTACCGCCGAAACCAACTGCGGTGAATAAAGCTTGTCATTTCCCGGAGTCTCTCCAAGATCACCAAGCCAATATAAACGCCTGGCAATCGTCGGGATCAGCAGATGGCTGTCACCTGGGCGCAGCCAACCACCTGGGTCCAACCTGGGCCATTGATGCCGCTCAGCGAGCCAGATCAAATAGCGTATCCGGCTGCTGGTGGCCAGATAGTCATCCCCCTGAGGTTCCAGCGCCAGCGCTCGGCTGAGCGAATCCGCATCAGGAGGTAGCGTGTTGAAGGTCAAAGGAACGCCGTGGCGCTTCCAGAAATAGGCAATATCCTGCTCTATCCCCTCACGCAATTCCAGCTGTAAATTGAGATCTCCACGGCTCATAGAACGTAAATCTTCGGCAAACTCCTGCCCTTCAGGCAGCAGCGCCAGCAACTGCAACTGATTATTCAGGATCCTGAGCGCGGCATCATCGGCTTTCACTGTAAAGACCGCGCTGCAGAGGAGCAGAATGATCAGTAAAGGCATTAACACGCACTTTGTCATATCGGCCTCCCGGGACATAAATTCAATTATGGCAAATATGCGCTGTGATTCGATGATATTTTGCAGACAACTGGCTGAATAGCCGTAGATTAATATAGGACTTTAACTGACAACTTATCATTAGCGATTGATAATTAACCAGTTATCAGCGTAAGACTGTGATTATAGAGATTATTTTGATATAAAATCCTGCCAAAGTAGCAATAGGCAATATAATGAACAGAAAAATGCTCATTCGGCAGATGGCCGAAAGACAACAGATCTCAATGTCTCAGGCCAAAGTACAACTGCAATATATTCTCGCCAGCCTTACCCAGGCTCTCAGAGAAGGCGAAAAGGTTTATCTGCCACAATTCGGCACTTTCGAGCTCAGATACCACCTTCCCCGCAACGGTCGTAACCCACAAACAGGCGAACCCTTGGAGATTGCCGGCGGCAATCAGCCAAGCTTTAAGGCTTCCCCATCACTGAAACAAGCGCTGCTGCAAGATTAATCCGTTCTCGGGGCAGGCTCTCTGCCCCTTCACAAAGGCGATGTTTATTTTCAACGATACTGACGCTTGTATCTGACTTTGGGGCTGGGATTGGATCTGATATAAATCAGCCGCTATTACGGACATAAACTGGTACAGACGTATGCTTGGCATGAGAACAGAGGCTAAGTTTGCTTGGAGTGACTTTAAGGGAATTCAATGAGGAGAATTAAATTTGGAGGCGCGACCCGGAGTCGAACCGAGATCGACGGATTTGCAATCCGCAGCATAGCCATTCTGCCATCGCGCCTTTTTGAGGTCACAGCATCTGAGTGCCGTGTAATATTGGAGCGACATATCGGGTTCGAACCGATGACCTGTACCTTGGCAAGGTACCGCTCTACCAACTGAGCTAATGTCGCGTCACTTTTCTTGCTTCGTATTCAGAGCCTGCCCTGACTACGGATTGGCATTCTACGCTTTTAACCCTGACTGTCAACGAAGAATTAGTGCTTAACTGTTTGCTTGGACACTAAATAATCTTATCGAAACATTATTGTGCAACCAGGTACAAATTAGCGCCTTTTAACCGGCTATCAGATCCTTCCAGGCCGCTTTGATATAGCTGATCATCGACCAGAAGGTTAAGAAAGCTGCCACATAGAGTAAGGCGTAAGCGGCATATATCATCCAATCACCTTGCTTCCAGATAAGGCCGATAATTGCCACCATCTGGGCAGCAGTCTTGTATTTACCGATCCAGGATACCGCCACAGCACCGCGTTTACCTATCTCTGCCATCCACTCACGCAGTGCTGATATTACCAACTCACGTCCTATCATGAACATCGCCGGCAAGGTCAGCCAGATAGTGTTGTAATCTTCGACCAACAGCACTAAAGCCGTGGTCACCATCAACTTATCGGCTACTGGGTCAAGGAAGGCACCGAAACGAGTGGACTGCTCCAATTTACGGGCCGCATACCCATCCAAGGCGTCGGTAATAGCTGCAAGCCAGAAAACAAATGCAGCAACAAACGACGCCCAAGTGTACGGAAAGTAAAATACCAGAACAAAAACAGGCAGTAAGAACAACCTAAACCAGGTAAGGGCGATGGGTATATTAAACGGCATGATAAAACCAAATAATCAAAAGCAGCGCCAATCTTGCCTGATTTTTACTACCCCCGCAATGCATCGTGTATCGTTTGAGCCATTTCTGGACTGATCCCTGGCACTTTTGCCAATTCTGCCACACTTGCCCCCTTCACTTGTTGTAATCCGCCCAGATATTGCAGCAAAGCCTTGCGTCTTTTGGGACCAATCCCCGGGATAGACTCCAAGCTTGAGGTGTTGCGGGTCTTTTGACGTTTATTTCTATGACCGGTAATCGCAAACCTGTGGGATTCATCACGAATATGTTGAATAAGATGCAGCGCCGGCGAATCATCCGGCAGTGAAAAGCTCTCTTCGGTATCACCGAAGATAAGGGTTTCCAAGCCGGGTTTGCGGCTTTCGCCTTTGGCGACCCCAATAAGCGTAGGTACGGCCTCTATGCCGACAAACTTCTCGTTAACCACTTCCTGAGCCATTCTGAGTTGCCCAAGGCCGCCATCGATAAAAACGATATCCGGGATCTTGCCTTGGGCACTGACCTTATCAAACCTGCGAGTTAAGGCCTGCTTCATCGCCGCATAATCATCTCCGGGGGTAATACCCTTGATGTTGTAACGCCGATACTCGCTCTTGTCCGGCCCTTCGCGATTGAACACCACGCAGGAAGCCACAGTGCTCTCCCCCATGGTATGACTGATATCGAAGCACTCCATACGTTTAATCGGGGTGCTTTGTTCAAGCGCCTCTTCAAGCAGCAGAAATCTTTGCTCCACCGTATTGCGGTGGGCCAGCTTGGTATTGACCGCATTGGTAGCATTGGTCTTGGCCAGGCGCAAATAACCGGCTCTGTCACCCCTGACTCGGGTGCGGATGGCCACTTTCTTGTTCAGCGCTTCCATCAGCACCTGTTCCAACTCTTCCAACTCCTCGTAACCGTCACTCAGGAGAATTTCCCGCGGGATAGTACGCTGAATATCAACATTGAGATAAAACTGCAGCATAAAGGCTCTGAGTACTTCAGCCATTTCGGTCTGCGCCGGCACGCTGGGGTAATAACTGCGACTGCCAAAAATCTTACCCTCGCGAATGAACAACAGATGGAAACAGGCCACCCCTGAGGCGTAGTGCACCCCAATCACGTCAAGATCACCATGGCTGGATGACACTTCCTGCTGCTCAGCCACCCGCCTGAGCGCCATGATCTGATCCCGATAGCGTGCCGCCTGTTCATAAGCCATGGACTCGGCCGCCTGTTCCATTTTCTTGACCAAGGCGCTGAGCACCTGCTGATCCTTGCCCTTGAGAAACAGAGTTGCCAGCTTGACCTGCTCCTGATATTCCTCGTCTGAGACCTTGCCGACACAAGGAGCGCTACAACGCTTGAGCTGGTATTGCAAACAGGGACGCGAGCGCGCCTTGTAGTAGAGATCGTCACATTGACGAATAGGAAACAGCTTCTGCATCAAATGCAGGCTTTCACGCACCGCACCACCATTGGGATAAGGCCCAAAATACTGCCCCTTCTCCCGCTGCGGTCCCCTGTGGTAGGCGAGCCTGGGGTGCCTGTGCTGGCTCAGCAAAATAAAGGGGTAAGACTTATCATCCCTGAGCAGCACATTGTATTTCGGCAAGTACTGCTTGATGTAATCATTTTCCAGGATCAGCGCTTCGGTTTCACTGTGAGTCAGTGTTACATCGATATTGGCGATATGAGACACCAGCGCCTGAGTCTTCACATTAGGAAGATTCTTGCGAAAATAAGACGATAGCCGTTTCTTGAGATCTTTGGCCTTGCCCACATAAATCACACTACCGGCACTGTCGTACATACGATAGACGCCCGGTGCCGAGGTCAGATTTTTAAGAAAAAACTTGGGATTGAATTCCTGCGGCATGAACCCACTCTATGAATAACGGCTGAGGAGATAAAGATTTCAGGGACAGAAAACAACAAAAGAAAGAGGGAGCCATGGCTCCCTGTGTAAATCAGAACTGCCCGGTATCGAGCATTTTATAACGAATCGCCAACCGGGTCAGCTCCACATCACCGCTGATCCCCAGTTTAGCAAACAAGCGATAGCGGTAGCTGTTAACTGTCTTGGGACTGAGGTTCAGCTGCTCGGAGATATCATTGACCTTCTCACCATTGGTGATCATCATCATGATCTGCAGTTCCCGCTCAGACAGAGATTTGAAAGGGTTTTCATCCGTCTGATCAAACTGGCTCAAGGCCATCTGCTGGGCAATTTCCGGTGACAGATATCGCTGACCGTGAGCTACCTGTCGAATAGCTTGGATCACCTCCGGCGGCTTGGCTCCCTTGGTCAAATAACCGGAAGCTCCGGCCTGCATCACCTTGGTCGGGAAGGGATCCTCTGAGTGGATTGTCAATACTATGATTCTGGCATGAGGCTGATAACGCAGAATTTTCCGGGTTGCTTCAAGCCCCCCTATTCCGGGCATATTCATATCCATCAAAATCACATCGGCTTCATTCTGCC
>Ga0114983_1000682_pt1 | contig 14089 bp, 12 predicted proteins | sample Shrwel_input2_RT_FD_87182 | JGI IMG/M metagenome (GOLD analysis project Ga0114983, IMG submission 87182) | Subsurface microbial communities from deep shales in Ohio, USA - Utica-3 well 1 S input2 RT | ecosystem: Environmental > Aquatic > Deep subsurface > Shale gas/oil reservoir > Produced... | reverse complement strand
GGCCTGGAGAATATTCAAAAAATACACCAAGTACGTGCGATGAAAAAATTAGCCCTTGTGTTTTTACCGGCTCTTTTATTTTGCCTTTGGGCAAATACGGGAGCGGCGCAAAAAATAACCGCCGTGGATATCAGCGGGGCGATCACCCCGGTTCAGGCGGAGATACTTCAAAAAAGCATTGCCCGGGCCGAAAAGGAAAAGGCTTCTTTTCTTCTTATCCGCCTGGACACTCCCGGGGGCACTCTTTCCAGCGCGCGAAAGATGGTCAAAGAAATTATCAACTCCCCAGTTCCGGTGGGCGTATGGGTCGGTCCTTCAGGAGCCCGGGCAGCTTCCGCCGGAGTATTTCTGGTCGCGGCCTCGGACGTGGCGGCAATGGCCCCGAAAACGACCATCGGCTCCGCTTCTCCGGTGAAGGCCTCGGGCAAGGACACCGGCAAGACCATGCGCAAAAAAATAACCAACGAACTATCCAGCCTGCTCCGTTCCCTGAGCAAGGACAAAAAGCGCAATACGCAGTGGTACGAAAAAAGCGTTTCCCAAAGCGCAAACCTGAACGCACAAGAGGCGGTTTTAAAAAACGTAGTCGAATACGTGGCCGTTAGCGAAGCGGATTTTCTGGAACAGTTGGGAAACGCGGGTATAATTATAGGCAAGGACAAGCCGTTTTCCCCCCGGGACTTGGAAATATCCAGATATGAACCAAGCTTTAAACAAAGCATCCTCTCCTGGCTGGTCTCTCCGCAGATCGCTTATTTGCTCTTTCTGGCCGGGATACTGGGGTTTTTCTTCGAGCTTTCCAGCCCCGGGGCCGTCTTTCCCGGTGTATTCGGGGCCATTTGCCTTATCCTGGCCCTTTACGCCTTTTCCGCGCTCCCCACATCCGCGGCCGGAATCCTTCTTATCCTGGCCGGATTCGTGTTCTTCCTTTTGGAGTTGAAGATCGCCAGCTTCGGCCTGCTCGGCCTGGCCGCCTCGGCAAGCATATTTCTGGGCTCCATTATGCTTTTTGATCCCGGAGTATCCGGCCTGAAAATCCCGCTGCAGACTGTAATCCCCGCGGTCTTAACCGTTGTAGTCTTTTTTCTGGCCATCATTTATCTGGTGGGCAAGACCCAGATATCCGGCTGGAAACAGGAAAAAAAGATAATCGGCATGACCGGGCGGATAATAGACTGGGAAAAGGGGCAGGGAAAAATAAAACTGCGCGGGGAAATATGGAATTGCCGGCGGTCCGAGCCGGGAATGGAATTTTCCCCCGGAGACGCGGCCCGGGTGGAAAACGCATCCGGACTCATGCTTGAGGTAAAGCCGGCCGAAGAGCGTTCCAAGATGGAGCGGGAATAAAATACCGGTCCCTGGAGCATGTCTTAAGGACCGGTATTTAACTCCGGGGAGGAGAAACTACTAATCCGGGAAATACCCGTCCGCATCCCGGCCCAGTTCCTCTCTCCAGGACTTTCTCTATCCCAGACTATCCAAAACCGCTCTGATTATCGCGGCCGCTATCAGGGCCAGAACCCAGAAAGGGACACCCATGGCTTGGGCCAGGGTTATCTTGCCCATACTCGAATTAAGCGAGTCAAAAAAGGGCTGCATGTACCCGTAGGCCATCGCCCCGAATATCCCGCCGATCAGTATGAACCAGGCGTCTTTGTATCCGGCCCCTATCTGGGCCATTACCGTCCCGGGACAGGCCCCGGCCAGGGCCATTCCCGCTCCGAAGACCAACCCCCCGAGAATCACCGCCGGGAAAACCGCGGCCTTGGGACCGAGCTGGACCACCCCGGCCCCGTTTAAAACCGCCAAGACAACAAGCGAAGTGGCCGCCGCACTCAAAAACACCTTGGCCACAATAAAATTGCTCAATTGAAACTGTCCGACCATCATCCCCGGCTCAAAGGCCCGGCCCCTTTCCAGGGCAAAGCCGAAGACAAGTCCCATGAGCAAACCGGTTAGGATATATGTAACCGCCATTTTAGCCTCCTAAAGCCTGCGATACAGATTGGCAACGACGATTCCGCCGATGAACATGGTCACGACCACGATAAGGGAGCCCACGGCGAGCTGCCCGATACCGGAAAGCCCGTGCCCGCTGGTGCACCCTCCGGCCCACCTGGCTCCAAAAAGCATAAAAAATCCGCCCAGAAAGGCCATGGCCGCCCGACGCCTGAAATCGGTGAGATTCAGGGCCTTCTCCCATATCGGGGAGAGGCTTTTTCTGCGGCTCCCGGCCAGACGCATGGAAATAAACGCCCCCACGGCGATAAATAGGACCATGGTCCCCTGCCACAGATACTTCATGCTGGTCATGTATTTGTGGAAATAGGCATTGTCCAGGATATTGCTGTCCACCAGCCCGGAAAAATATCCGGCCACGGAGACATAGCACGAGGACGCCCCCAGGGCGCTGTGGATTATCAAAAAGGCCGGAATCTGCAAAAGGCCGATTATGATCCCGGCAACATATGGGGACCATGCTTTTTTCTGCCACACACTCATTGCCGCTTCCCTCCATTGGCCGTTGAAACGGCCGGTTAATTAGTCTTCGCGACGAAGAATCAGTACCGGGCACCTGGAAGTACGCAGGACCCGTTCGGCCACCGAGCCTATGACCATGTGCTCGAATCCCTTGCGGCCGTGCGAGGGCATGACTATCAATTCCGCGCCAATGCCCTTGGCGTATTTGACTATCTTGGCCCCGGGCTCGCCAACCAGGGTTTCCACATGCACCTTTTCGTAGGCCGGGCCGGAAAACGTCTCCCGAAGGGCGGCCTTGCTCTCCTCCACCCTTTTGTTGTCATCCATGTTTCCCCACAGCACGGCCGGATCATTGGGGTTGAGCTCCCTGGCCACGTGCAGGACATAGACCCCGGAAGGATCGGAGGCAAACTCAAGAGCCACATCCACCGCCTTCAAAGACACCACGGAAAAGTCCACCGGAACCAGAACCTTGTTTTTGGGATACCACGACATAAGTCCTCCTTGTTTTTTTAGACATTGCAGCATGTTAGTTTATGTATCGTAAGTAGTAAACGATAACACTACAAATTTGTCAAGGAATATGCCCAAAAAATGAACAAACCCGTGTTTGGCGGGCAGAATCCGGATTTACGCAAACAAGGGACGATTTCTAATTAAGGGTTATGCCCCCTGACTAATCTATGGATTGTTTACCGGCGGACAAAAATGAGGGATTCGGAATAAGGTGAATGACAGGCAGGCTCTTCTAAATTTCAAGGTGTTATGCGGGCCGAATACGCTTTATCCGGAAGCACTCTACAAATCTAATGCCCGGCAGGTTTCGGCAAGTTCATCCCGCGTCTCCAGGGCCAGGGGCTCAAGGTCGTCCAGGGCCAGCCCGCTAAGTTCCCAGGAATGTTTGTTCAGGATGGGGACGATAAGCGAGCCTTTTTCCACAAACTGCATACCAATTGCCAGGAAGTCGGCCAGATGGATCACGGCCGCCGCCCGGCTCTTAAAGGATTTGGTGCTGTGGTGCATGTACAAAAGCTCTTCCAGATACTTGGGCAAGCGCCAGGCCCGGATCAGCATGGCCCCGACAGTGGAGTGCTCAAACCCCATCACATCCCGTTCCGCCTCCACCAAAGGCAGTAAATTAAAATAAGAATAACGGATGGCTTCCGTCGAGGCCACGGGAAGCTTTTTGAACATGATCAGCCGCCCCATGTCGTGGAGTATGCCGGCGACAAAAAACTTTTCCAATTCCCGGGAGCCGAGCCTCTTGGCGATTTTTTTGGCCAAAGTGCCCACGGCCAGGGAGTGCATCCAAAAGGAACGCATATCCACCAACTCCTCGGGGATGTCCTTGAAGGCATTGATCGCGCTTATGCCCAGGGCAAGCGAGGAAAGTTCCTGGGCCCCGATCAGGGTAACCGCCCTGGAAATGGAACCGATCCTCTCCCTGAGGCCGTAAAAGGGACTGTTCACCAGGCGGAGCAGCTTGGCCGAAAGACTGGTGTCCTTGCTAACCACTTCGGCGATATTGTCCGCGCTGGCGTTTTTCTGGTCGATTGCCTCCCGTATCCGGAAATAGATATCCGGAAAGGAGGCCAGCTCCACTTCATGCCGGACCAGATCGGCCGGAGCCCCCTCGCCCTTGACGAAAATATCGGACAGATTCCCGTCATTGACCGGAACAAACGGGTCCTTTTTCTGTATTTTCCATCCGGCCGCGGCCTTGCGGGCCAGGTTGGCCAGGCCTATGTCGTATACTCTGCGGATCAGGGGGTCGTTTATATCATTGCAGGCAAAGCAGGGATTTAAATAGCTCTCCAACTCGGAAAGTGTCTGGGCGGAGACATTATCATGGGCAAGAGCGTCCGGGTCTATTTCCCCGCGGATATTTACCCGGGAAATTCCCCACCGCTGCAGAAAACGGATATGCTTGTCCTCGAGCTTGGTGCCCGAGGACAAAATCAATCTCCCGCCCGGGGTGGTCACGTCCCCGTGAACAATCATTCCCGGGGCAAGTTCATTTGTATCCAGCATTCCCATAGCTACCTGACTCCAGCGGACGAGGCAATGCCCGCTTTAAGTAAAAGCTCCCCGCCTCGCCCGTCCCCATCCTCCCAGATAAGATTCCGGATCTCGAACATGTCCGGGGCCAGACCGGCCTCTTCGCTCCGGGTTATAATCCGCATCAGTACATCGTCCTTTTCTCCCGCGGAAAGCCCCTGCAAAAGCCTTTCTTGAATCTTTTCCCGCACTGTCTCCGCCACAAGCGGATTTGCCAAGACAATCCGCCGGGCGAAATCAAAGACCCTGTCCGGAACGGGTTCCCCCTGTATCCGGCTCCAGACCAAGCCCGGGGCTAAGCCGCGCATGGCCCGGACAAGCTCTTTTTGTCCCGGTTCGGTATAAAGACCGGTGCGTACAAGCTCCGCCGCCGCCTGGACCACGTCCGCCCACTGCTTCCGGGCCAGATTCGAGGCCGACCAGCAGGCGACAAGGCTCCTCAGACGCGGGGGTAGATGATTGAATCGCACCTCTCTTGCGTCTCCTAGCAAGCCGCATTCATCAAGTCCACCCCCTGTGAACTCCGCTATAACCCATTCCCGCACCCCGGTCCTTTCCCAGATGACCTCCGCCCTGGGACACTCCGTGTCTTTCCCGGCGTGCATCCTAATCCTTACTCCCGGAAACTCTTTGCGGCCGTGCACCCGTTCGGCCACAAAACCCGTAAACGCCAGCTGGCGGGAACTTATCCGCCGCGGTTCGATCTCCGCGGCCCAGATGGACCTTCCATTGCCTGCTTCGCTCCTGTTGGACTCGGCATCCTCCATGAGCTGCAAAAAGCCCTCGCGGACAAAAGATCCCCCGGTTTCCTCCAAAAGCTGCATCCCGCGCAGGGCACAGGTCAAAGCGTTCATGGGCTCCAGGCGGTAAAGGTCGTCAAAGAACCAGGCGCAGCTGGCAAATGCGGCCAGGCAGTGCCTTTGCATCTCCAGAAAAGACCAGGCCCGAACACTCTCCTTTTCCCCGGGGGAAACAAACCAGGAAGAAGCAAATTCATCCCGTGGCTGCAGACCGGCAAGCACCCGTCCGTATTCCGCGAGCGCATTCTGCGGCTGAGAAATAACCTCCGGGGCCTTACGCGAGAAATGCTCGTCCGCATAGTACTTGAGATAATTAAGGGCACGGCGCAGGGGCTTTCTCCAATGCTGCTTCCACTCGGGGTGTCCGCCGTCCGCGCAACCGCAATGCTCCTGCCACCTCTTCAGGCCGTGGGCGCAGCTCCAGGAAGAGTTTTCCCTTATTTCAACCTTGCGCTTGGGGGGAAACTCATCCAGCAGCTGTCCGGCATTTTTAAGAGTCAGACCCTGTCTGTTTTTCCCGACCTGATCAATTACGTAGGCCAGGGCCATTTCCCCGAACTTGAAATGATGCCCGTAGGACTCCCCGTCCGTGGCCACAAGGGCCATGCCTTCCCCGGCCTCCCGGGCCAGCTTTTGCCAGAACGCCTCCCCGTCCCCCAAAAGGCCGTCAAAGGCAACGGAAGTGGCCAGTCCGGCATGGAAAAAGAACACGCATATTGTTTTTCCCGAGGGCAAAAAGACCTTGTACGGCCTGCCCACATCCAGATCGGGGCTGCTTACGCTTTCCCACCGGTCTTTTTCCAGGGGGGAAACCGCTTTTGCCTGGGCCGGCGAAAGGATGGTGTACTTAATCCCTTCCGCGGCCAGATCCTCCAGGGTGGGGACGTCCACCGCCGTTTCCGCCAGCCACATCCCTTCCGGACGGCGGCCGAAACGGGCCTTAAAATCGTGTATGCTCCAACGGATCTCCAGTATCCTTTCCCGCGGCGAGTCCAGAGGCAGAATGGTGTGGTGATAGACCTGGGCCATGGCATTGCCGTGTCCGGTCCTTTCCCGGCTTATCCGGTCCGCCTCCAGAATACGGGCGTATGTCCGGGGCAGATGTTGCTCCATCCAGGACAAAAGGGTGGGGCCGAAATTAAAATTTATCCATTCATAACAATTTATGATCTCCCGAATGCGTCCCTCCCCGTCCAGGATGCGGGCAAAGGCCAGGGGATAGTAGCATTCCCGGGCTATCCTCTCGTTCCAGTTTAAAAAGGGAGCGGCACTGGCTTCGGGCAGAACCTCTTCCAGCCAGGGGTCCTGGCGCGGAGGCTGATAAAAATGTCCGTGGATACAAACAGAACCGCTCATGGTTCAACACCTCGATCTTTAAACATATCGCAGCCTTAGAAAACAGCCAAGGTAAAGAATTACTGACGCGAAATCAATCTAATCATATTTGAATCACCCCTCAAGTACAAACTTGCCTAAAAGCCGATAGCAAGGCAATATTCTTCTGACTGCAGGGGATTTGCTCGGAGAATACAGTTTTTACCCGGAAATTCAAAAAATTACGATTTCAGGGAGTTGTTTTTTCCGATCCGGGAAAGAATCTAACCAGGACAAAAAGGAGACCGCCTTGGGTTTTTTGAGCACCAGCATCGCCTACACCAGATACAGGATCATGGATGAAATCCCGGAAGCACTCTGGACGGATGTTTTATACCGGCTAAAGAGAAAGGCCTTCCGGGAGATTGAAAACACCTCCCAGGAACGGGGTTTCGGCTGGGTATGCTTTGATGAAATGCTGGACAATGAATGGCATACTTCCATGCCCCAGAAAGGGGAATTTCTGGCCTTTGCCCTCAGGCTGGACACCAGACGCCTGCCCGCGGCCGTTTTGAACAAACACTTCAAGTTGGCGGTTAGGGAAAAGAAAAAGGAACTCGCTGAACAGGGGACAAAACACATGACCCAGAACCAGAAAAAGGAGCTCAAGGACCAGGTCCGGGAAAAGCTTTTGGCCCGCACCATGCCCGTCCCGGCCGTGTTCGACGTGGTCTGGGACATCCGGGAGAACCTGGTCTACCTCGGTTCCAACCGGGACAAGGTGCGCGAACTCTTTACCGACCTGTTCCTGCAGACATTTGAACTCAACCTGGAGCCCTTGACCCCGTATTTTCTGGCCGGACAGATGCTGGGAGAAGAACAGGCCGCGAAACTGGACAACCTGGAGCCGTCAGAGTTCGGGGTTTAGCCTATGGTCCTGGAAGGAAAAATAAAGGATATTTTTCTGCACAAAAAGGAGGACAAGGATCAATCCGTGCCCAAGGATTTCGATCTGGTGGAGATGCCCCTGGAAGGGGTCATCGCTTACTGGCTTTCGCTTAAGAAAACACTGTCCGGGAAAAAGACAAAGGAAATACTGCAAAAGGAGCAGGAGCAGACCGCGGAGCCCTTTGTCCGTTATCTTTTGGGCATTCTGGATTCCGGCCTGGATACCGAGGAAATTTTCAAGTTCGGCCGGATCAAGAAACAGACCATTTTAAAGGATCTGCAGCGCAAACTGGATCTTATGGCCATATCCCTTCTGGGCATGGCTACGAACGAAAACCCGCAAATGGTGCTTATCCGCATCATCTCCAAATTCCCCATCTCCCCGATTTATGAAAAAAAGGTGTTCGAAGCCGCCCAGAATATACTCCAAAAGGCGGAACACAAAGAGGCGGACATGGACCGCTACTTTAACGTGGACCACCGCCTGCGCCTGGAAAGGCTGATAATCAACCTGATCGTCTACAATATGCTGGAAAGGAGAAAAGGAAAGCAGGCTTTGTCCGAATACATGGACTACCTGCGCTCCTTTTACTACGCGGAGGGACTGTCCCTTTTGATAGACGGATTTGATTACGATTTCATCAAACACCGCCTGAACCTGCAAAAAAGCGAAATTATCGAACTCACCGCAACCAAGATGAATCTGTCCCTCAATCTTTGCGCGGCTTTGCACCGGGGACACAGCTACGCGGACATGCAAAAGATGGCGGCGGCCTACAGCCCTTGAGCTTGCCCGAGCACGAACCATTCGCCGGATACGCCAACCACTAAACACATAAAAAATCCATGCGCTACGTCGGAGAACCAACTCTATCATATTCTTACTGCTCTGAATCCTAAAACCGGAGGCACTTTCATGGATTATCTGCTTCGCACTTACGCCCACGTCAGGAATCTTCTCCGAGACAATAAAAAAGGAAGCGACACGTTCCGCGAAACAAATGAAGGTCGTTCCCAGCCCCCGGCGGACACCTCCCCATTGCCCCGCGAGCCGGAAAAACCCGATGACACCGGGCCGGCCGAGCTGCTTATAAAAAACGCCGCCGTCTTCCCCCCTTTGGACGGAGGAGAAAGCAATACGCATATTGCGGTTAAAAACGGACGCATACTCTCCCTCGGCCGCAGTGCCGCGGGAACGGCGGGACCGGACACGAAAACACTCGACGTTCGGGGCCGGGGCGTAATCCCCGGTTTTTGCGACTGTCACCTGCACCTCACCGCGGGTGCGGAACAATCCGGGGGCTTAGACCTTGAAGACGTACGGGACCACAAAACGTTCAAGGCCAGGCTGAAAAAATTTGTAGCCGACAACCCCGAAGAGCCGGTCTATTATGCCTACGGCCTGCACTACATGGACGACCCGCTCATCCCCTCACTGGGTGCCCGGGAAACACTGGATGCTATCGAGCCGGACAAGCCGCTTTTTATCTATGCCCATGACCTGCACACCGGTTGGGCCAACTCCTGCGCGCTTAAGACCGCCGGGCTTTCGAACCGGGTTCCGCCCTACCCCGAACTCCTTTGCGAACTGGGGCTGGAGGAAAACCTAGTTTTGGATAAAAACGGTCGGCCAAGCGGAGAGATGCGCGAGCCGCCGGTTTACTTCCTGGTCCAGGAGGCTTTGCGCCGGGCCTTTCCGCTCACGGTGGAGCAGAAAAAGTCGCGCCTGGAAGAGACATGCCGCCATCTGGCCTCGCGGGGGCTCACCTCCGTGCACAACATGGGCCTGGACCTGCCCGAGGAGGACATCGAATACTTGATACTCCTGCTCGAGCTGGAGGAGGAAGGCCGCCTTCCCATCCGGGTTTATTCCTCCTGTTCCGTGGTTCCGGACGAATACTGCTGGATGATATCCGCCGCGCCGCCGAAGTCCGGGACAATCTGAAGCTGGCCAGAAACGGGGACATCACGGCGCAAGAGCTGCGAAGCCGCCTGTTCACGGCCATGAAAAAGGCCCTGGCCTCGCGCAAAAAAGAAAAGACCGCTTCCGGTTCCAAGAGCGTTCACGACCGTTTTTCCAGCCTGTTTTCGCACCTGATAACCCCGGAGCATGTGCGCGAACATGAAAGCCGCAGCCGAAAAACGACCTCGGGCAAATCCGGGTATCTGTCCCCGGAAGGCAAAGTGCAGTGCAGGGCGGTAAAACTTTTTATGGATGGAGTGGTGGAAAAGGATACCGCCTTTCGTCTGGACCGGCATCCCGTTCCGGGCATTCCCGCGTTCAACAATAAAGACCTGGACCGGGCGGTTTGTCTCGCCGACCATCTGGGCCTGCAGGTGGCCGCCCACTGCATTGGGAACGGCTCGGTCAACGCAATGCTCAATTCCGTGGAAGAGGCGCGCAGAGAGAATGCACAAACCGACCGAAAACGCGGGGACAAGGTACGGCACCGCATCGAACACATTGAACTCTGCAATTCGTTTGACATCCCGCGTTTTTCCCGGCTGGAGGTTATCGCCTCCATGCAGGCCTTGCATGAGAGGGAACCGGTCACCCTGTGGCATGAAAAGATCCCGGAAATAGAGTGGTCCACCGCTTTTCCCTGGAAAAGCCTTATTAACTCCGGTGCGACCCTGGTATTCGGCAGCGACTGGCCGATTGTATCCTGCAACTGCCTGAAAGGCATTGAGCGGGCGACTGGGCGCAAGCCCTGGAAAACGGGCATGCCCGAGCAGCATCTTCAGCCCGTTCAAGCCCTGGACGCCTTTACCTCTTCCGCGGCCCGGGCGGAATATGCGGAAAATATAAAAGGGGAAATACTACCGGGAATGCTGGCCGATATCGCCGTACTCTCCAGGGACCTGCGCGGGGTCGAGACCGGTTTTGAGGATATTCGCGTCTTGCACACCATAAACGGCGGCGAGGTCGTATATTCAAATGGGGAGGAATAACTTGGCTCTCCGACGCAGCGTATGGATTTTCATATTTCCCTTTTAGTATCGCGGGCAAAGCTCGCTTCAGGAGAACAGAGCAAAAGCTCCACTGCCCTCCGCAGAAAAGCCGGTTTCATCCCCCCTCTTCCGTAACTTGGCCTACGTCTCCTAAACAGGCCTTGCGCTTTTCGCGTATCAACTGCAGCTCATCCCGCCCGGTCCGCCCCGGAGAGAACGGTTCCAATTTCCGGGCCAATTTATACGGATGCGTCTGGTTCAAAACATTTTTCACGGCCTCGAAAATCATCTGCTGCCGCAGTATTCCCTCGCTGGTATCCGCGGCTATGCTCTCCGCCATGGGAGTAAAAATAAAATTTCCGAAAACAACTCCGTACAAAGTGGAAACCAGAGCAATCGGAATCTGGTCCAGCAAGACTTCGCTGTTGCCGATGCCCATAAGCATGCCGATGAGCCCGATTACACTCCCGGCCACTCCGAATGCCGGGGCAAGAGAGGCCATGCTCCGGAAAACCCGCTCATCCTGTGACCTTTCAAACGCATATGCATTGGCCTGATTGCTCATCACCTCCCGGACCTCGTCCAAGGTATAGTTGTCGGCCAGACAGGCAACCGCTTGGCGCAAAAAGCCCTCGGTCTCCTTTTTGTCCTCAATATCCTCGTAGCAGGCCGGTCCCTGGCAGGCCGAGCGGACCGCGAGATCTATCAGCTGATCCTTTACAATGCTCCTTTCCGTGGCCGGAGAAGTAAAAATCCCGCGCACCGTTTTCATTGCCGCGACGATCCTGGGTAGGGGGAAGCTGAGCAAGGTAGCCCCTATCGTTCCGGAAAAAACAACGGTAAAGGCTATGAGATTGAAATATTCCCAACCGCTTCCGGAGGCGAAAAACGACGCCCCGAAAAGAATTATGCACATCAAAATAGCGGCGATACCGATTCGTCTCATCCTTTTTTCCTTTATTTTAAGGCCTGTCAAAAATGCAAAAAACCGATGCGGACTGTTTAATATCTCCGTATTCAGATTGGCGGTGGAATGCGGCAAAAAACGCCGCGGCAGCTTTAAAAAGGAAATTCCTGCCTAATTTCTTGAGGAAACCGTTGGTCCCAGAATACGGATCTCTATCCGGCTGTTCTCATCCCTGGCCCGGTTGTCTTTTCCGGGAGTTATGGGGTTGGTATCCGCCAGGGCCAGAATGGAAAACCTTTCCGGGGCGATGTTTTGCCTTTCCGTAAAATATTTTACTATACTTCCCGCGCGTTGCGCCGAAAGCTCCCAGACACCGCCGGACCCGGAAGAACGCGAATATGCATGTCCCCTGATCTGGACTTCGTTTTTAAAAATTTTCAAAACCGAAGATATTTTTTCCAGCACCGGGAGGTCCTTAGACAATTTACTGCTGCCGGGCTCAAACAAATATTTATTCCTCAGTCTCAGGACAATCTGGTTTCCCCGGGCGAATCCAACCATCACCTTCTTTGCGGAAAAAGAAGAAAACTCTTTATCCAGCCGGGAAAACAAGGAATGCATGCTCGAACCGGCGGGAGGGCCGGCCTCGGTTCCGGATAGAGGCTCACCCTTTTTGCCCACCGCATATCCAGTGTCCCGGGCGAAGGCCACACCGTGATACTTGTGCACGACTTCACTGTGCTTAAGGGAATAGATAAACAAAACGCAGAACAGGACAAACAGGACCATCATCAGATCCGACCAGGCCAGGACCCACGAATTCCGCCCGGATTTGTCGCCCGGCTCCGGAATGGCCCACAAGCCCAGGCCGTCCTCCCCATCCGGCTTGGAAGTAAAAATACCCTCCACCCTCTGCTGCAAATATCTATCCTGATCCGCCATAAATTCGTACATTTTGCCGTTTTGAAAAACAGTTTCAAGAACTGAAGCAAAAAACATTCCGTGTAGCAAAAAACATCCTTCGATTAATCAACACCCGTAAACAATCTTTAAAAAAACCACCTGATATTTTCGGCAATAAAAAACCCCGTTTGAAACGGGGTTTTTAGCCAGGCGTAGCCAATAGCGGCCCTAGTATCGCGAACGTATCTTTTCTATCGCCGCAGTCCCGTCCTTGGCCTGCACACCTTTGAGCCAGGCGGAAACGACCTCCGGATTATTCCGGATCCATTTTTCGGCTACCGCCTGCACTTTAACACCTTTCTGGGCAAATGAATCTATCCATCTGCTCTGGGTGTAGGAAGAAACCTGCAAGTTCTTAAAAAACTTGTACACTTCCGGGAAATCATCCCCGAATCCACTGCGGACAACCGTATGAATAAGGGAATCGCTGGCGAATTTCTCGGTTCCCGGAACCGGTTTCAGATATTTCATGTCCAGTTTGACATTCATCCAGTGCGGCTTCCAGCAAGCAAAGGCCACCCATTTATTGTTGTCAATCTTATTTATGACTTCCCGGAGCATTATCGGGGTGGTGGTTCCAGTCTGCTCCCAATCACCCAGTCCGGCCACGTCGTTCTCAATGATTTCCCCCATCGCGGTATGCATTGGTGAACCGACTTCAATGTTGAATATATGGCGCTCAAACTTGTCCCCGTGCTCATCCAGGTCGCTGAAGCTACGCACTCCGGCCTGGTATGCATATTCCGGCACGCACAGACTTATAGTGGCGTCATCCAGATTGGTCCGGACCACCTCCACCTTGCCTGCCTCTTTCAGGGGCTTAAGCAAAGGGTTTTGCTGCGGTGTCCAGGAACCGAGGAACGCATCAATATCGTTTCCTTCCATGCCCTTGAATACAACCGGCGGACCGACTTCCACCTGGACCGATTCATAGCCCAAAGTTTCCAAGATTTGGCAAACGACCTCTGTTTTCACTGTCACTCCCGGCCACGGCGGCACCCCAAAGCGAATTGCCTTTGAGGCACCGGCCAGGCTAAAACACATAAAAACCAGGGCTACGGCCAGGGTTAAAGTTGTGCTGAATTTCTTCATCCATCCTCCTTGATTAAAGTTTTAAAAAACCGCCATGTTGAGCTAACCGCTTGAAATAGTCGCAGCCATTTTTTCAAAACGCTCCATGGTGGCACCGAAAAATTGTTTCCATCCTGCGCACAAGACGCTCATATCGCCCCCATGCGCGGTATTTCTGCGGAATTTGAGGCAATCTCCCATGCACAGACGAAGATATGCACATTCCGCGCAGGCGCCGCTTAAGGCGGATTTGCGGCCGGCAAACTCTTTGTATCTCCGTGAAGCCCGGATTTCCGCGAATGAATTTTCGTGAATATTGCCCAGTTTGTTTTCCGGACGGACAAAAAAATCGCAGGGATATACATCCCCGTTATATTCCACCACCAAATATCGATCGCACCGCCCCTGCATATGGCATTCGGCGGCATTGCCGGAGACGAGCCTAGCCAGGACCGATTCGAAATTTCGAACGCTGATCTTACCCACATCCCGGGCATACCAACTGTCAAATACCTTGCTCAGAAAACAGCCCCATTCCGGCCCGGTTAAGCTCCAGGGGTGCGGATTTCCTTCAGCGTCATACTCCACACAAGGG
>Ga0114983_1000681_pt1 | contig 14099 bp, 9 predicted proteins | sample Shrwel_input2_RT_FD_87182 | JGI IMG/M metagenome (GOLD analysis project Ga0114983, IMG submission 87182) | Subsurface microbial communities from deep shales in Ohio, USA - Utica-3 well 1 S input2 RT | ecosystem: Environmental > Aquatic > Deep subsurface > Shale gas/oil reservoir > Produced... | reverse complement strand
CACGCCTTCCGGGTTGATGATGAAGGTGCCGCGCAGCGCCAGACCTTCTTCCTCGATGTGCACGCCGAAAGCGCGGGTCAGCTGGTGGGTCGGGTCGCCGACCAGCGGGAACTTGGCCTTGCCGACGGCCGGCGAAGTTTCGTGCCAGACCTTGTGCGAGAACTGGGTGTCGGTGGTGACGATGTAGACCTCGGCGTTCGCCTTCTGGAACTCGGCGTAGCTGTTGGCGGCGTCCTCGACTTCAGTCGGGCAGTTAAACGTGAAGGCAGCCGGCATGAAGATCAGCACCGACCACTTGCCCTTGAGGCTGGCATCGGAAACTTCGATGAACTGGCCGTTATGAAAGGCCTGGGCCTTGAACGGCTTGACCGCGGTGTTGATCAGCGACATGGATGCGTCCTGTATGTGGGGTGGGTTGATTTGATAGCGAGATACTACTTACACGCACCCAGAGATTGAAATGATTTATCAAAATCCGGGCCATTGACGAAATCTATCGCGACGCTGGTTCGATTCGCGTCCACCACGTCGATGGCGGTCCTGCCCACGGATTTCAAGCCAGCGCACTGAATCCGGGCCCTTGCGGCCAGCCCTTCGCGCCCGATGGTGCCGGAAACGAAGAAGCCACGACAGCGATGATGATCGCCGTCGTGGCTTGGGAACCTCGCTGGTACAGGTTCAGGCAGCGCTGCGCAGCGCCATAGCTGCCGCCGGCGAGGCGTCGAGATAGGCGAGCGCCTCTTCCGTCGAGCCTTCCTTGACCGGGTCGTACCAGGGGCTGAAGAAAGGCAGCTGCTTGCGCAGCAGCGAAGGCAACGACGGCAGCATCCCGGTCTTCGACTGGCGCTGCCATTCGAGCCAGATCCACGGCCGGAGCACACTCGGCCGCTTGGCCTCGAAACGCGGATCCTGCTTCATCAGATGGGCTGCACCATGCGCCCACAAGCCGAAGATCGCCGGCATCGCGATCAGGCTCAGGTAGTAGCGTGACGTGTAGGTCCCGCCCAGATGGCGATACAGGTCGAACGCCACACTGCGATGCTCGATTTCCTCGGCGCCGTGCCAGCGCAGCAGATCGAGCAGTACCGGGTCGGCGCCGACCTGATCCCAGCCCTTGTTGTTGAGCGCGTACTGGCCGAGCACGCAGGTCATGTGTTCGATCGCGGCGATCACGCCAAGACGGAACACCAGCCACTGCTTCTTTGCCCAGTCACTCCGCAATTCGCGGCCGGCGAACTTGTCACCGAGCAGGTGCTCGAACAGCCAGTCTTCCTGACGGGTATTCGATTCGGTCTCGAACCCGCGCCGGTTCAGGTACTCGGCGATCGCGCTGCTGTGGGCGCGCGCGTGCATGGCCTCCTGACGAATGAACATCTGCACGTCGTCGCGCAGCTTGTCATCAGTGACCAACGGCAGCGCCTGGTTGTAGAGGCGACAGAACCAGAACTCGCCAGCTGGCAGCAGCAGGTTGATCTCGTTGATGAAGTGACTGGCAAACGGGTGGCCGGGAATCCAGTCGACCGGCGTGTCCGTCCAGTCGAATCTGACCTTGCGCGGAATCAGACGCCCCGAAGTGCCGGAAGCATGCTTCGGCGCGCCAGAGATGACCTTGCCAAGCAATGCAGTGATGGGTGTAACGGCCATGGGAATGCTCCGTGGTCAGGTTGGATCGGGGTTCAGGGAACAAGGTCGAGGCGGGCGAGCCCTTGCGACAGCGACGGCAACAACCGCGAGATCAGCCGCGCACCGCGAGCCTCGGCGCCAACCGGCACTTCGTTGCGTCGATGCTCGACGGCGTCGAGGATGGCCTCGGCGATCCGGTCCGGCGTCAGGTTGCGGCGCTGGTAGAGCCGCGTCACTCGCGCCTGCTTGTCTGCCTGCTGCTCCGGGCTCAGGCCGACAAAGCGCGTGCTCTGCGTGATGTTGGTGATCGACAGGCCCGGGCAGATGGTCGCGACGTGGATGCCCTTGTCGGCCAGCTCGGCACGCAGGCAGTCGCCGAGCATCAGTACCGCCGCCTTGCTGGTGTTGTAGGCCGACATGAACTTCGATGGCGTGAAGCCGCCCATCGACGCCACATTGACGATGTGGCCACGCCGACCGGCCTTGATCATCTGCCGTCCGAACAGCTTCGAGCCGTGGATCACGCCCCAGAGATTGACGCGCAGTACCCGCTCCCAGTCGGCATCGCTGGTGTCGAAGAACGAGCCGGCAATGCCGATACCGGCGTTGTTGACGACGATGTCCGGCGCGCCGAAATCGGCTTCGACGCCGTCAGCGAGTGCGGTCATCTGCTCGACGCTGCCGACATCGACCACCCGCGCCCAGGCCTGCGCGCCGAGTTGGCGAATCTGTTCGACGGTGTGTTCGGCGGCCTCGCGGTTGATGTCGACACACACGATGTCGGCGCCATGTCGCGCGAACAGCAGCGCAGTTTCCCGGCCGAATCCCGATCCGGCGCCGGTGACCACGACCAGCCGACCGCGTTGGCGATCGGATTGCTGGCTGCTGCGTGATGTGCGCGCGTGGCTGCGCGCACGCGCCAGTGCCGGCGTTTCCCGAGCACCTTCAACGTGATCAATGAATTCGGATGTCCAGTCGATCACCCGTTGCGGATGGCTCGACTGGATCCAGTGACCGGCATCGGTCTCGCGCCGCCACAGGTTCGGCACCCACTGCGGCAGGTCGTCCCAGATTTCGCCGACCATGAAGCGGTCCTGGCGCGGCACGATCAACTGCACCGGAATCTCGGTGCGCCGCTCGGCCGGTTTCAGCAGGCGCTTGCCGAAGTTGGCCCGATACAGGTTGACGCCATTCATGCCGTCCTTGCGCTGGCTGTCGCTGGCGTCCGGTCGCACGCCGTCAAGCTGTTCGAGCAGACCGGGCCACAGCCGATCCAGCCCGACTTTCCACAGCGTTGGCGCAAGCCCCGGCAGATGGAACATGCCGACGTACCAGGAGTGGGCCAGCTGCCGGCCAACCTGCCGATACTGGTCGAGCGAGCCGCTTTTCAGGCGCTGCCTGATCCAGTGCGCGGCGTGGTCGAGGCTCGGGCCGGAGATCGTCGTGTACGAGGCAATGCGGCCGACGAGTCTTTCGGTGGTCACGGCCTCCCAGGCCTGGATCGAACCCCAGTCGTGGGCGATCAGGTGTACCGGCTGATCGGGACTCACCGCGTCGACGACGGCGGCGAGATCGGCAACGAGGCAGTCCAGGTCGTAGTCGCGCAATCGGGTCGGGACCGACGAGCGTCCGGCGCCTCGCACGTCATAGGCGATCACGCGATAGCGCTCGGCCAGACCCTCGGCGACCGTGGTCCATACCGTGGCCGCATCGGGGTAGCCGTGAACCAGTAAGACCGTCGGCTTGCGCACCAGCTTGCGGCCGCGTGCCGGCGGACGCTTGGTGTCCGCACGATCCGCCTGCTCATCCCAGACGTACACGGCGAGATCGACATCGCCGTTACGCACCACCTGTGCGGGTTCGAGGGCCATGATTCAGGCCGTCCGCCGAGTGAAACGGACGCCATCAGGACAGCTTGGGTTGGTCACCGCGTATCGGGTCATGTGCATTGCGCCGTTGCTGGTCGATGTTGCCATCACTGAATGGTACTGTGCCATCAATTATGGGCGCCAGCACCGGCGGTCAAGTCGTCCAGGCCGACACTTCCATTTCAACAGCCCGATCAGCACACGGAATGAGCCCCGCCGAGATACGCAGCCGCATTTCGCGAAGGCTGCAGGGCGCAGGCCGACAACGGGACATTTCGCCGTTCCGTGACTGCCGGCGACAGCGCTGGTTCGGAGTCGCTGGAAACCGCTCACGACCCGCGCAAGCCCTTGATTTGGTGGCGGAGATCAGTAGGCAAGGAGGCGCTAGCACTTACAGTCGCCGGCCGGTGGCCGCTGATGTTTGCCGACGAAGCGCAGGAGCAGGCCGGGACGTGGTGACGCCCGGTTCAAAATCGAGCCGACGACGTGCAGAAGCCCCGTCAAAAGGCTTGTAACGACAGGTCGATTCCTTCAGACTCCGCCCACGTCGAAATAACAAACAAAAAGTCGACGCCCAAAAAAAACCCCCTGTTGCAGGGGGCAAGGTGCGAGAAAGGCCGAAGCCTTTCTGGAGGAGACATCCACAACGCGTTCGAATTTTTGTTCGCGTTGTGGTGAGTGACTGTTGTTGCGGTGCAGTATAGGCAGGTGTTGGTGGGTCGTCAAGAAATCTTCGATTTACGATGTTCAAGTAAATCAAGGACTTGTCGCAAACGCACAAAATATTTGACGTTAGCGTCAAAACTTCTGCGACAAAAGTCACCGTCTCGGCGCGGTGACGGCGTAGCACGGCCTCCAAGCCGAAAGCCGGCGTCAGCGGCCACACCCAAAACTGAAAAACCCCGGATCGACTATCGATCCGGGGTTTTTCAGTTTTCGCGGCCGGTTGACGACCCGCCCAGCCACCGGTGCATGTATCCCGCGACGCACATCGCCGCGCGGGATACATGCGGATGAACTACATGTTGCGGCGGTACTCGCCACCGACGTCGTACAGCGCGTGGCTGATCTGGCCCAGCGAGTTGTACTTCACCGCCTCCAGCAGCGCCTCGAAGATGTTGCGGCGGTCACGCGCGGTCTGCTGCAGCACCTTCAGGCTGTCGGCCTGGAGATCATTGCGGATGGCCCGGAACGCGCCGACGTTCTCGATCTGCTGGCCCTTCTCTTCCTCGGTCGAGCGAATCAGCTCGATCGTGGTGGCGATCTCGCCGCCATGGTCCTTCGGCAGGAACGTATTGACGCCGATCAGCGGCAGGCTGCCGTCGTACTTCTTGTGCTCGTAGTACAGGCTTTCTTCCTGGATCTTGCCGCGCTGGTACATGGTGTCCATGGCACCCAGCACACCACCGCGCTCGGAGATCGATTCGAATTCCTTGTACACCGCGTCTTCGACCAGGTCGGTCAGCTGGTCGATGATGAAGCTGCCCTGCCACGGGTTCTCGCAGTAGTTAAGGCCCAGTTCGCGGTTGATGATCAGCTGGATTGCCACTGCGCGACGCACGCTTTCTTCCGTCGGCGTGGTGATCGCTTCGTCGTAGGCATTGGTATGCAGGCTGTTGCAGTTGTCGAACAGCGCGTACAGCGCCTGCAACGTCGTGCGGATGTCGTTGAACTGGATTTCCTGCGCGTGCAGCGAACGACCGGACGTCTGGATGTGGTACTTCAGCATCTGGCTGCGTTCGTTGGCGCTGTAGCGCTCCTTCATCGCCCGCGCCCAGATGCGCCGGGCGACGCGACCGATCACCGAGTACTCCGGATCCATACCGTTCGAGAAGAAGAACGACAGGTTCGGCGCAAAATCGTCGATCTTCATGCCGCGTGCGAGGTAGTACTCGACGAACGTGAAGCCGTTGGCCAGCGTGAATGCCAGCTGGCTGATCGGGTTCGCGCCGGCTTCGGCGATGTGGTAGCCGGAGATCGACACCGAGTAGAAGTTGCGTACGCCGCGTTCGACGAACGACTGCTGGATGTCGCCCATCATCCGCAGCGCGAATTCGGTCGAGAAGATGCAGGTGTTCTGCGCCTGGTCTTCCTTGAGGATGTCGGCCTGCACGGTACCGCGCACCACCGCCATCGTTTCGCGCTTGATCTTGTCGTAGGTCTCGGCATCCACCAGCTGATCGCCGGTGACGCCGAGCAGCGCCAGACCCAGACCGTTGTTGTTCGACGGCAACTCGCCGGAATAGACCGGGCGCGTCTTGTCCTTGAACAGCTCGGCGATCTTCTTCTCGGCGGCCGCCCAACGGGCCGGCTCGGCCTTCAGGTACTTCTCGACCTGCTGATCGATCGCGCAGTTCATGAACATCGCGAGGATCATCGGCGCCGGCCCGTTGATCGTCATCGACACCGAAGTGCTCGGCAGGCACAGGTCGAAGCCCGAGTAGAGCTTCTTCATGTCGTCCAGCGTGGCGATGTTGACGCCGGAGTTGCCGATCTTGCCGTAGATGTCCGGGCGCGTTTCCGGGTCTTCGCCGTACAGCGTCACCGAGTCGAATGCCGTCGACAGACGCGTCGGCGCACCCGGCTGGCTCAGGTAGTGGAAGCGGCGGTTGGTGCGCTCCGGCGTGCCTTCGCCGGCGAACATGCGGATCGGATCTTCACCGACACGGCGGTACGGATACAGGCCGGCCGTGTACGGATAGCCGCCGGGCAGGTTTTCCTTCAGCAGGAAGCGCAGCAGTTCGCCCCAGCCTTCGAACTTGGGTGCAGCGACCTTCGGAATCTTCGAGTGCGACAGGCTTTCGCTGTAGTTGTCACCGGTCACCGGCTTGCCGCGCACGTGGTAGACATACTGATCGTCGGTGACGCCCTTCAGCCGCGCCGGCCATTCGCGCAGCAGGCTGATCGATTCGGACTTCAGGCCCTTGATTGCTTCGTTGTAACGGCTGCGCAGGATCAGCAGGCTGTTGTCGCCGCCGGTGGTGAGATCTTCACCGGCGTAGACATCGAGCGGCTTCGGCAGCTTCGGATCGTCGAGTTCCTTCAGCGCGTCCCACAGCGACTGCGCCCGGTCGGCGATGTCGTGCTGCTGCTCCACATCGCGATTGATGCCACGGCCGTTTTCGGCGATCTCGGCGAGGTAGCGGGTGCGGTTGCCCGGGATCAGCACCGTGGCGCGCGGTTCCTTCAAGGTGGTGTCGAGGGCCGGCGTCCACTTCGCTTCCGGCAGGCCGAGCTTGTCGCGCAGCAGGCGGCACAGGTTGGTGAACATCCAGGTGACGCCCGGATCGTTGAACTGGCTGGCGATCGTCGGGTAAACCGGGACGTCTTCGTCCTTCAGGTCGAAGCGCACGCGGTTGCGCTTCCACTGCTTGCGGACATCGCGCAGCGCGTCTTCAGCACCACGACGGTCGAACTTGTTCAGCACCACCAGCTCGGCGTAATCGATCATGTCGATCTTTTCGAGCTGGCTGGCCGCGCCGTAGTCGGAGGTCATCACGTAGATCGGGAAGTCGACGAGATCGACGATTTCCGAATCGCTCTGGCCGATGCCGGCGGTTTCGACGATGACCAGGTCGTAGGTCAGGCTCTTCAGGAAGGCGATGCAATCCTTGAGCACCGTATTCGTCGATGCATGCTGACGGCGAGTCGCCATCGAACGCATGAAGGCGCGCGGGTTGCGCAGGGAATTCATGCGGATACGGTCGCCGAGCAAGGCACCGCCGGAGCGGCGGCGCGTCGGGTCGACGGCCAGCACGGCAATGCGCATCGTCGGGAATGCCTGCAGGAAGCGCAGCAGCAGTTCATCGACAGCCGACGACTTGCCGGCACCACCGGTGCCGGTGAAACCAATGACCGGGGTCTTGGCGCCGGCAACTTTCCACTCGGCACGCAGCTGGCTCAGTTCGGCCTCGTTGAACATGTCGTCTTCGAGCGCCGACAGCCAGCGGCCGACACTGATCTCGTCGTCGATCGAAGCCGGGCCGGGCTTGCTGCTACCCTTGCGGTGCGTTTCGGCGCGCTTGATCAGGTCCTCGATCATGCCGACCAGACCGAGCTTGCTGCCATCGTTCGGGTGGTAGATGCGCTCCACACCCTGCTCGTGAAGTGCGGCGATTTCTTCCGGGGTGATGGTCCCGCCACCGCCGCCGAACACGCGAATGTGCGACGCGCCGCGCTCGGCCAGCATGTCGACCATGTACTTGAAGAATTCGTTGTGGCCGCCCTGGTAGGACGACAGCGCGATGCCGTCGGCGTCTTCCTGCAGCGCGGCGCGCACCACGTCCTCGACCGAACGGTTGTGGCCCAGGTGCACCACTTCCGCACCCTGCGCCTGGATCAGTCGCCGCATCACGTTGATCGCGGCGTCATGACCGTCGAACAGGCTCGCCGCCGTGACGAAGCGCAGCGGATTGCGGGTCTGGGAAGCTTCGGAGTCCAGCAGCTGGGGCGATGGGGAATCAGGCATGGCGACGGTCTTCGTTGATCAAAACGGGTAACGGGAATGCCGCCAAGCCTGAACCGAGCAAGACTGGCGGACGAACATCATGCAACAGCCCGAAAAATCGAGCCGGTCATCGAAATTACGGCCTGCGCCGCATGCGCTGCGCCACCCGATCGGGCAGAAATCAGGATTTCCCGCAGGCCGCGCGCGCCAGTTCGTCGCGCACCACGCGCTTCAGGACCTTGCCGGTCGCGGTCATCGGAAAGGCATCGACCAGCCGCACTTCCTTCGGAACCTTGTAGCCGGCGATGTGCTGACGGCAATGGCTGATGATCTCGTCCTGCGTCGGCTTGTGGCCATCGCTCGGCATGATCAGCGCCACCACGCGCTCGCCCCACTTCTCGTCCGGCAGGCCGATCACGGCGCACATGCGCACGCCGGCATGCTTGGCCAGCACCTGTTCGACTTCCGCCGAATAGACGTTCTCGCCACCGGTGACGATCATGTCCTTGACCCGGTCGACCAGGTACAGCAGCCCTTCGGCATCGCGACGACCGGCGTCGCCGGTCTTGTACCAGCCATCCTTCAACACGGCGGCGGTGGTGTCCGGCTGCTTCCAGTAGCCGCCGAAGATCGATGGCGAGCGCACCATCAGCTCGCCAACTTCGCCATCCGGCACTTCGACACCGTTCGGATCGACGAACTTGACGTCGATCAGCGGCAGCGGCGTGCCGCAGGACTTGAGCTTCGCCTCGTCGTCGATGACGTGCTGTTCCGGACGCAGCAGCGAGATTGCTCCCGAGCTTTCGGTGGCGCCGTAGAACTGCATGAACTTGCACTTCATCTCGCGCAGCGCGCGCGCCAGCAGATGCGCGCTGATCGGCGAGCCGGCATACATCACCAGACGAAGGGACGAGAAATCGGCCGTCTTCGAATCCGGATGATCGAGCAGCATCTGGATCGCCGTCGGCACCAGCGCCACGATCGATGGCCGATCGCGCTGGATGACCTGGATCAGCTGACCCGGATCAAGCTGCGGCAGGATCGACAGCGTGCCGCCGTTGTACAGCGACTGGATGCTCAGGCCACTGCCGACCAGATGGAAGTTCGGCATCACCATCATCATCACGTCATCGTCCTGCCACTGCAGCGCCGGCTCCAGGTGTTCGCAGAGGCGCATGTAGTGGAAGCCGCGATGCGTCAGCTCGACACCCTTCGGCTTGCCGGTGGTGCCGGACGTGTAGATCAGCAGCGCGGCCTGCTCCGGTTCGAGCGGTGCGTGCGGATCGACATTCGAAGCACCGGCAACCGCCGCATCGAAACTGCTGGCCGTGTTTGCTGGGTCGATTTCGATGACCTGGAACTTTTGCGGGCAGATCGCCTGCACCGCCTGCACCAGCGGCATCAGCTCGCGATCGGCGAACAGCAGCGGCGCCTCGGCATCGGCGATCACCGATGCCAATTCCGGGGCGGCCAGTCGCCAATTCATCGGCGACATCGTGCTGCCGGCCTTGTTGATGCCGAACAGCAGCTGGAAGTACAGCGATGAATTCTTGCCGAGGAAACCGATGTTCGACTGGGCCGGAATCCCGAGCCCGATGATCAGATTGGCGATGCGGCTGGAGCGGTCATCGAGTGCAGCGAAGCTCAGCGCGCCACTGCCGTCGACCAGTGCCACCTTGCTCGGCCGGGTACGTGCGTAAAGGCGCGGGATGTCGGCAATCGTCTTGATGTCGGCGTACAACCACATGATCTCGTCCTCTCTTGGCTATCGCGTTACGGCGCTGCTTGCTCACCGGCCCGCTGTCGCCAGCGAGCCTGCGGTTCAGCGTCCGGTGAAACGGGGTGCCCGCTTCTCGACAAAGGCACTGATGCCTTCACGGGCATCGGCGCTGCCGGCGCAGCCGGACAGCGCTTGCGCCTCGTCCTCCAGCTGCGATTCCAGCGGCGTGCGCAGCGCCTTGTCGATCAGCCGGCGAATCTCGCCGAAGGCGCGGGTCGGGCCCTGCGCGAGCTGACGAGCCGCCTGCTCGGCCGTGTCGGCAAGCAGCGCGTCGTCGACGACAAAGTCTGCAAGCCCTGCCGCCAGCGCCTGGTCTGCAGTGAGCGTTTCATTGAACAGCAGGAAGCGGCGAGCGCGGGCAACGCCCATCCGCGAGGCCAGCGCGAACGAAGCACCGGCATCGCAGGAATAGCCGATCTGCGGGTAGGCCGCGCCCAAGCGTGCGCTCTTGCTGGCGTACACGGCATCGCAGGCGCCGACCAGGGCCACGCCGCCGCCCATGCAGACGCCGTGCACCGACGCGATCAGCGGCGCATTGAGCCGCTTCAGCCGGGCCAGCCCCATGTGCAGGGTCGAAGTCCATTCGAGGATCTGCGCCGGCAGCGTGTCGAGCTGGTCGGCAAACATGCGGATATCGCCACCGACAGTGAAAAACTTGCCGTTCGCCGTCAGCAGCACGGCGCGGACATCACCGCGACCGAGCAGATCGGAACCGACGCGGCCCATGTCCGCGCACATTTGCGCATTGAACGGATTGCCGAGCGCGGGCTGATTCAGCACAAGTCGCGCAAGCCCGTCCTCAACCGTCAGCTGCAATGTCTCGTAATGCATCCCCGACTCCGCATGTTGCTGGTGGTCGGACCGAGGGCATTGCCCTGGCCCCGAATGGCCCTCGCACGGTCGGCGATCAGGCCTGTTCAAACAAAAGCCCGCCCCCTGTGACGGACGGCGGGCTCGTGAGCCGCAGGCTGATCGATCAGCTTGCGAGGCGTTTCTTGTCAGCCCCGGCGTCGATCGCCTTGACCCGCTCCTGACCCTGCACGCGGCCGAACAGCGAGCGGCCGATGATCAGCTTCATCACTTCGATCGAGCCGCCGGCGATCTTGACGATGCGGCAATCGGCGAAGGCGCGCGAGATCGGGTATTCCCACATGTAACCCCAGCCGCCGAACAGCTGCAGGCATTCGTCGGCGCACTTGCAGTGCAGGTTCGACAGCCACATCTTCGCCATCGCGGCGTCGACTTCGTCGAGCTCGCCATTCATGAACTTGGTGATGCAGTGATCGGTGAAGATGCGGCCGATCGTCGCTTCGGTATGCAGCTCGGCAAGCTTGAACTGGGTGTTCTGGAACGCGCCGATCGTGGTGCCGAAGGCCTTGCGGTTGGCGGTGTAGTCGACCGTCATCTCGATCAGCGTTTCGGCCACGGTGGCCGAGCGGATGGCCTGGGCAAGGCGTTCCTGCGCCAGCTTGGTCATCATCAGCTTGAAGCCTTCGCCTTCCTTGCCGAGCATGCAGCTGGCCGGAATGCGCATGTCCTCGAAGAACAGCTCCGAGGTGTCCTGCGCCTTCATGCCCAGCTTTTCGAGGTTCTTGCCCCGCTTGAAGCCCGGCGTCTTGGTGTCGACCAGGAACAGCGTCACGCCCTTCGAGCCGGCATCGCTGTCGGTCTTGGTCGCCAGCACCAGCACGTCGCACAGCTGGCCGTTGGAGATGAACACCTTCTGGCCATTGATCACGTAATCGTCACCGTCGCGCACAGCACGGGTGCGGATCGCCTTCAGATCCGAGCCGGCATGCGGCTCGGTCATGCCCAGGCTTCCGATCGCTTCGCCGGACACCATCTTCGGCAGCCACTGCCGCTTCTGCTCTTCGGTGCCGAACGACTTGACGTAGGTGGCGACCAGATCGCAATGAATCAGGAAGCCGGGGCCGGTGAAGCCGCTGCGCGCCATCTCCTCGAACACCACGACATCGAACAGGTAGTCGAGCCCGAGGCCGCCGTATTCTTCCGGAACGGTGCAGCACAGCATTCCCGCTTCGCCGGCCTTGGTCCACAGATCACGCGGGACAATGCCGTCGTGTTCCCACTGAGCGTGATACGGCGCGATCTCGCGCTCGATGAACTTGCGAACCGTGTCGCGGAACAGCTCGTGCTCGTGGGTGAACAGCGTGCGCTTGAACATGGAAACGTCTCGGCAAAAGTTTGAGCGTGATCGTAGGGTACCGTACGACTGTTGTAAAGCCGATTACCGCCGCGCAGCCAGCCTGAAGACCACGCGGCGAACGGCGGCCATCAGTACGACTTCGGCTGGTCCAGCACCTTTTCGGCGATGAACGACAGGATCAGCTGCTCGGTGATCGGAGCAATGCGGGTGACTGTCACTTCACGCAGCAGGCGTTCAACGTGGTACTCCTTCGCGTAACCGAAGCCGCCGAAGGTCAGCACTGCCTGCAGGCAGGCGTCGAAGCCGGCACGGGCGCCGAGGAACTTGGCCGAATTCGCTTCGGCACCGCAGGGCAGATCCTGGTCGTACAGCCATGCCGCCTTTTCGCAGACGCGCTGTGCGGCCTCCAGATACATCCACTTCTCGGCCAGCGGGTGCTGGATGCCCTGGTTCTTGCCGATCGGCCGACCGAAGACGACGCGCTCGCGCGCGTACTTCGACGCGCGGCGCAGCGCGTCCTGACCGATGCCGATCGCTTCGATGGCGATCAGCACGCGTTCCGGATTCAGGCTGTGCAGGATGTAGCCGAAGCCCTTGCCTTCCTCGCCGATGCGATCGGATTCGGGAATGAACAGGTCGTCGATGAAGATGGCGTTCGAATCGACCGCCTTGCGGCCCATCTTCGGAATCTTCTTGACCTCGATCTTCGACCGATCGAGATCGGTGTAGAAGATGGTGATGCCATCGGTCGGGCGCTTGCAGTCTTCAAGCTTGGTGGTGCGGGTCAGCAGCATGATCTTGTTGGCGACCTGGGCGGTCGACGTCCAGACCTTTTGGCCGCGCACCACATAGCCGCCGTCGACCTTGGTCGCGAAAGTCTTGATCGCCGTGGTGTTCAGGCCGGCATCCGGCTCGGTGAAGCCGAAGCAGCACTGGTCTTCGCCGGCGATCAGGCGCGGCACCCAGCGCGACTTCTGCTCGTGCGTGCCGTAGACCACGATCGGGTGCGGCCCGAACAGGTTGATGTGCACGCTCGACGTCGCCGCCATGCCGCCGCCGTGGCTGGCGACCTCGTGCATCATGATCATCGCTTCGGTGACGCCAAGCCCCGAGCCGCCGTATTCCTCCGGCATGGTCAGACCCAGCCAGCCGCCATCGGCCATCGCGCGATGGAATTCGCGCGGGAACTGACCGTCTTCGTCACGCGCCAGCCAGTAGTCGTCGCCGAACGAGCGGACCACGGCACCGACGCCGTCGCGAATCGCCTGATGATCGGGGTTGATCGAGAAATCCATCGGGAAGGCTCCAGATTTTTAAGGAAATTCGGTGTCGGTCGGCGGCGCGGGACGCGCTCAGGCCACCGGCTTGCGCAGCATCAGCGCCTGGCGCTGCGTGGTGCAGATCAGTTCGCCGCGCTGGTTCAGGCCTTCATGCAGGAAGGTGACGATGCCGGCGTTCGGCCGCGACTTCGATTCGCGAATCTCGAGCACCGTGGTGCGTGAGCGGATCGTGTCGCCAGCGAATACCGGCTTCGGGAAGCGCGTATCGGTCATGCCGAGGTTGGCGACCGTGGTACCGAGCGTGGTGTCCTGAATCGACAGGCCGATGACCAGACCCAGCGTGAAGATCGAGTTCACCAGCGGCTGGCCGAACTCGGTGTTCTTGCAGTACTCGGCGTCGATGTGAATCTGCGCCGGGTTGTACGTCGCGCCGCAGAACCAGACGTTGTCGGATTCGGTGACGGTGCGGCGGATCTCGTGCTCGAAGATCCGACCGACCACGAACTGCTCGAAATACAGACCCGCCATTGCCGACTCCCGAAAATTGGCCGGCATGCCGCCGGTGTTTAGTATGGTGCCATACTATCATGCCGATGCGGTACGGCAACAGGCGGGGGCATCCCCATCAGAGCGATCGCGAAATCAGCTCGCGCATGATCTCCGAGGTACCGCCGTAGATGCGCTGCACGCGCGCATCGGCGTACAGCTTGCAGATCTCGTATTCGCGCATGAACCCGTAGCCGCCGAAGAACTGCAGGCAGGTATCGACCAGCCGGCCGTGCATTTCGGTGCACCACAGCTTGGCGATCGACGCGTCAGCCGATGTCAGTGCATGGCGGTCGTGCTTTTCCAGGCACTGATCGACGAATGCCCAGCCGACCGCCAGTTCGGCCTTCAGATCGGCCAGCTTGTAGCGGGTGTTCTGGAAATCCAT